>Ga0208127_1000291_pt1 | contig 26023 bp, 23 predicted proteins | sample ETNtaG_6_FD_185751 | JGI IMG/M metagenome (GOLD analysis project Ga0208127, IMG submission 185751) | Marine microbial and viral communities from oxygen minimum zone, Eastern Pacific Ocean - ETNP201306SV45 (SPAdes) (version 2) | ecosystem: Environmental > Aquatic > Marine > Oceanic ... | reverse complement strand
ATGAGTATTGGTATACTCGTAACCAGTATTCCAGTATATTTTATCAAAAGAAAATTTATTCAGTCTTCTTAAATCAATTCAGAGTCTGAAAATTTTTCCTCAATTTCATTTAATACTTTGGAACTTAAAATTTCAAACTATCTTGGAGATGAGTCAAATAGTTTAGAAGTATTTTTAAATAATATTTCTAAAAAAAACAACTCAAAATTTAATGATGTTAAAAAATTAAGCTTCGCATCTAAGCTTACAGCAGAAAACTCAAAAATTCAATTTATTGATCAGCAAAACCCCTCAAATAATTTTATTTTAACTGATATTAATTTTTTGATGAGAGACCTTAGTCTTGAAAATTCAAATTTTGATTTTAAAATTGAGAATTTTTCAACAGTTTTTGATAACAAAATTTTTGTTGAAAATTTCGAATCAAATTTTTATAAAAGAGATTCAATAATCAATTTTAATAACACTAAAATTAAATTTGGAAGTTCAGAGATTGTTGGAAACTTCAATTTAGATTATTCAGAGATTTTATCTTCAAATTTTTCATCATCAAATTTTGTTGATTTTTTGAAAATTGATCTTAATATTATTAATTCTAAGTTAATATCAACAGATCTAGGTAATATTTTACCAACTCTGAAAACCTCATACGATGCAACTTGGGTAGTTGATGCAAATATTAATGGGTATACAAATGATTTGAATATTGATAAACTTTCATTAGAAAACAAAAAAAATAAAATCAATATTAAATCTAATTTGAAAAATATTTTAAACGAGAATTACAGTTTAAATTTTAATTTACTGGACTTCGATGTTGATTCTGAGGAAATAAATATTGCTTTTCCAAAATTTTTTGGAACTATACTTCCATCTTCTTTGAAGTCATTTGGTAGATTTAATATAAAGGGAATAATAGATATCACACAACAAGATATTAAGTCAAAATTAAATTTGAATACAAATGAAGGTTTAATTAAAGCCAATTTAAGTTTATATGATTTCTCAAATATCGATAACGCTTCCTATGAAGGTAAAATTATTGGAGTTAATCTTGATTTATCAAGGTTTATAAATTCAAAAGAAATAAGTGATAGTAATTTTGAATTTAACATAAAGGGTAAAGGTTTTACAAGGGAACTTTTAAATTCTAGAATATATGGATCAATTTCTAATCTTAATATTTATGATTATGATTTAAAAAATATTGATTTGAGTGGAGTAGTTAATGATCAAATATTTGACGGAAAATCTTCCGTTAGTGATGAAAATGTTTCTCTTAACTTTAATGGATTGATTGATTTTTCTGAAGATTTAGTTGATTTTGATTTTAATCTAGACCTGTTGAACACTAATCTGAATATTTTTAATAAAAAATCAGATGCTTCATTAAGTGCCAATGTTAATGTAAAACTTAGGGGATCCAATATTGAAAATGTAATTGGTGATTTATCAATTAATGATTTAAAATATTTTAATAATAAGTTTACAAATTCATTTGATGACTTTCAGGCCCAATTAAGATATAATGATGATATCAGAATTCTTAATTTAATCTCACAAGATGCAATAAGTGGAGTAATAATTGGTGAGTATGATATTTTTAATATCAAAAACATTTTCATTAATAACATAGGTAACCATTATTCCAACTTTAAAACTAATGATCAAGTAGATTTTAAAAACATTTCATTTAATTTAAATTTAAAGCCAAAGTTGGCTCAACTATTAAGCTATAATTTAGATATTGATGAAAGTACATTTATCTCAGGAGATTTTAAAGAAAATGGGGAATACAAAATTGAACTAAAATCTAATTATATAAACTATAATGAATTAAAAGCAGAAGCAATAGACATCAGCTTTAATAATAAAAGTGGTTTTTTTAAGATTAATAAACTTAATTCTCAATTTCTTGAGGGGACAAATTTTAATATTAAATCTCAATTTCAGAATGATACACTTTATGTAGATTCAAATTATAAAAGCTTTGATGATAACAACAATAAATTAAATTTTTATCATACAATTGATACAGATGAAAATTCAATTTTTGGCTTTACGAATCTAGATTTAGTATTTAATAAAAATAACTGGTCTATTGAAGAAGCTTTAAATCCTAACTTAGTAATTGACTCAAATTTCAAAGAATTTAAAGCTAGTAACATTTCACTAATTAGCGATCAACAAAAAATTAAACTAGATTTAATTGATTCTAATTCTAGTTCAGATTATAATATTTCATTTTACGATGTTGATCTTGCAAGTTTTACAAATATTTCTAATACTATTTTTTTTAATGGAAGAATTAATGGTAATATTTCAGTCACAAAAAATGACCAAACATACTCTGGAGATTCTAACGTTTCAATCACAAATCTAAAAGCAAACAACCAAGATCTTGGTAGTGCCGTTTTAAAACTTAATGCTTCTGAAGATTCAAGTCAAATAGAGTTAGACTTCAAAATAAATAATAATCAAAAGGAAAAGTTAAACCTCTTTGGAAGTTTTGCAATTGAAGAAGATTACTTTCCTTTAGATATGATTTTAACAACTCAAGACTTTAATATTTCTCCTTTTTCAAAAATTGGAAAAAATGTAATTAATGATTTTGAAGGTTTTTTCAATTCTGAAATAATAATTAGAGGGAATTCCTTAAATCCTGTTTTTTATGGAAGTATTCAAACTTCAAATGTAGCTTTTCACTTACCTTACCTCAATGTAAGATATGAAATTGATAATAACTCAACATTTTTTTTAGATGATCAATCTTTTTTTATTGATGATTTCACACTTTTAAATAATTTAACAGAAACAAAAGGAATTATATCTGGAAAAATTTCGCATAACTTATTTAAAAAATGGTTTTTAGAACTGGATATAAACACAGATAATTTACTTATACTAAATACCAAATTTTCTGATAATGATTTATATTATGGTAAAGGAATGTTCAATGGAAATGCAATAATTTATGGTCCAACCGATAATCTATTGATAAAACTCAACGGTTCAACAAATAAAAATACCTCACTTGTAATTCCTATTAACGATTCAAAAAATATTGGAAATTTAAAATTTTTAAATTTTGTTGATCCCTCCATCTCCTATGATGAAAATGAATTAAAGACTAAATCTTTGCTTGTTGATTTAGATATTGATTTTAATACAAATGCTAATCTTGAGGTTATTCTAGACTCGGAATCTCAATCCAAAATTACCGGAGTTGGTAATGGAAAATTAAATTTTAAAATTAATACTTTAGGCAACTTTAATATGTTTGGAGATTATACTATTGAAAGAGGATCTTATTATTATAGAACCTTAGGAATAATCAATAGAGAATTTGAACTATTAAAAGGTTCAAGAATTACCTGGAATGGAGATCCTTATCTTGGTGAATTAAATATTAACGCTAATTATGAAATACCTGGTGGTGCAAATCCTGCGATACTGATTCAAAATACTAGTTTTAATAGAAAGATTCCTACAACTGTAAATGTAAATTTGGAGGGTAATTTTAATGAAATGAAAACACCCTCATTCAAAATAAACTTTCCAAATACTAGAGGGCCAATAAAATCAGAACTAAATTATTATTTGATTGATGACGAAAAACGACAAAAACAGGCATTATCTCTTTTATACCAGGGATCATTTATAGATGAAGTTTCACTCTCTTCAATATCATCTCAAGCGATAACTAATAATTTATTTCAAAGTGCATCAGGTTTGTTAGACAACATATTTACAAATTCTGAAGATAAAATGAACATTGGAATTAATTATTTACAGGGAGACAGAAATTCATCATCATCCCTTCTAAATAGAGACAGGCTTGGCCTTACTTTAAAGTCAGAGATTAGTGATAGAATTTTATTAAATGGTAAAATTGGTGTTCCAGTTGGGGGAGTTGAGGAAAATGTGATTATAGGAGATGTTCAAATCGAATTTTTATTAAATGAAGAAGGAAATTTGAAAGCTAGATTTTTTAACAAAGAAAATGAATATCAGTATTTTGGTGATGATATAGGTTACACCCAAGGTTTAGGTCTCTCATATGAAATAGATTTTAATAGTATAAGGACCCTGTTTAAAAAACAAAACCAAAATAAGTCTAAAAGAATAAAATAATCTTAAAAAATTAGTTTGTATTTTTGCATCTAAATTTTAGAAGAATGAAAGTTAAAAAAATAGCAGTTTTAACATCTGGAGGAGATTCACCAGGAATGAATACAGCTCTTAGAGCTGTCGTTCGAACCTGTGCATTTAATAATATTGATTGTGTCGGCGTTTCGAGAGGATACCAAGGCCTGATAAATGATGATATTAAATCTTTAAAAACTAGAAGTGTAAGAGGAATTATAAATAGGGGAGGTACTATGTTATACTCTGCTAGATCTGATGAATTTAGAACAGTTAAGGGCCGTAAAAAAGCATATGAAAATGTGAAAAAACATAATATTGATGGAATAGTTGTCATCGGAGGTGATGGATCTTTTACTGGAGGTCTAATATTTCAAAAAGAATTTAATGTTCCTGTTGTCGGTATCCCAGGGACTATTGATAATGATCTTTATGGAACAACTCACACTTTGGGTTATGATACAGCATTAAATACTGTAATGGATGCCATCGATAAGATCAGAGATACGGCGATTTCTCACGACAGACTATTTTTTGTTGAAGTTATGGGTAGAGATGCAGGTCATATAGCTTTAAATTCAGGAATTGCAATTGGAGCTCAAGAAATTTTAGTTCCTGAACACGATATAGGTATTGAGGGATTAATACAATCCTTAAAAGACAGTAAAAAGAATGGCAAAACATCCAGTATTGTAGTTGTAGCCGAAGGGGATAAAACAGGAAAAAATGTTTTTGACTTAGCTAAAAAGGTTGAGCAAGAGTTTCCAAAATATGAAATTAGAGTATCTGTATTAGGACATATGCAAAGAGGAGGTTCTCCATCTTGTTTCGATAGAGTATTGGGTACAAAAATGGGAGTTACAGCAGTTGAATCTCTTCTAAATGGTGAATCTGGATATATGATTGGTGTCGATAATGGTAAAATTGTTAAAACTTCTCTAAAAAAGGCTATCAAAGGTGAAACTAAAATTGATCCCGAACTAATCAGAATTTCAAGAATAATGAATATTTAAAAATATTATCAAAATCTCAATTTTTGATTAATTTATTGACATATTCACATTCATGATAAATTTTATTTTTTTTTAATTATACTATCAATTTTTTTTTTTTAGGTTTGCCATCGCTAACTATTAAAACACATTAAAATGTCAAAAATTAAATTAGGAATTAATGGATTTGGAAGAATTGGAAGAATGGTATTTCGTGCTTCCTTACTTAGAGATGATGTAGAGATTGTTGGAATAAATGATCTATTGGATGTTGAGCATTTAGCTTATTTGTTAAAATATGATTCAGTACATGGTACTTGTAAAGCAAATATCAATGTTAAAGATGGAGACTTAGTTGTAAACGGTAATAATATTAGAATCACTGCCGAAAGAGATCCTAAACAAATTAGTTGGGATACCATAGATGTTGATATCGTAGCTGAATGTACAGGAATTTTTACATCTATTGAAAAAGCTCAGGCACACATTGATGGTGGCGCAAAAAAAGTTGTTATTTCAGCACCATCTCCTGATGCTCCCATGTTTGTGATGGGGGTTAACCACAATGACGTTAAGTCTGATAATTTAATAGTTTCTAATGCATCTTGTACTACCAATTGTCTTGCACCAGTTGCAAAAGTTTTACATGATGATTTTGGAATATCAGAAGCACTTATGACCACTGTTCATGCCACTACTGCTACTCAATTTACTGTTGACGGACCTTCAAAAAAAGATTACAGAGGTGGAAGAAGTTCACTTGTAAATATTATGCCTGCATCCACTGGTGCAGCAAAAGCTGTAACAAAAGTAATTCCCTCATTAGTTGGAAAGATCACTGGGATGGCTTTTAGAGTTCCAACAGCCAATGTATCTGTTGTTGATTTAACTGTAAAATTAGATGTTGAAACATCTTACGATAAAGTTATGGAATCATTAAAGAAAGCCTCCGAAAATGACTTGAATGGTATTTTAGGTTTTACTAAAGATTTAGTAGTTTCTCAAGACTTCATTGGTGATGCTCGAACATCTATTGTCGATTATAATGCTGGAATTGAGTTAAACCCATCTTTTTTTAAAATTGTAACTTGGTATGACAATGAAGCAGGTTATTCAAATAAATTAATTGACTTAGCTTGTCATATTAATTCAATTTAATTTTCAATGAGATTAATTGTTGATAGCGGATCCACTAAAACTGATTGGATAGCTATAGATGATAGTGGAGCAATTATTTTTGAAACCTTCACTTTAGGGTTAAATCCCCAAGTTTTGACTGAATATATCATAGAAGAAAGAATTATAAATAATTATGATTTATATCAGAATAGAAAAAAAATAAATAAAATTTACTTTTACGGAGCTGGTTGTGGCACCCAACCCCCAAAAGAACTTTTAACTAAAGTATTAAGTTCAATTTTTATTAATTCAGATTTTGACATTAAAGAAGATACTTATGCTGCCGTATATGCCTGTTGTAAACCCACATCTAAAGCGATTGTTTCTATTTTGGGAACAGGTTCTAATTGTAGCTATTATGATGGTGAAAGATTACATCAAAAAGTTACTTCCCTTGGATATGTTTTAATGGATGATGCAAGTGGAAACTATTTTGGTAGACAGCTTCTTCGAGATTTTTACTTTAATAAACTTTCTAAGGATCTTGCAAATAAATTTAAAGCAGAGTTTGATTTAAAAGCAGAAATTATTAAAGATTCTCTTTACAAGAAACCTAACCCTAACACATATTTGGCAAAGTTTGCAAAATTTTTGGTAGAAAATAAAGATTTAGAATATTCAAAAAATTTGATAAAAAAAGGTTTTATTCTTTTTATTGAGAATCAAATTGAACAATTTGATAATCACAAAGATGTGGAATTGCATTTTGTAGGTTCAATAGGCTACTATTTAAAAGACGAATTAAAAGAAGTTATAGACTCAAAAAATTTAAAACTTGGAAAAGTTTTGAGAAGACCAATTGAAGGTCTAGTTGCATATCATCAATCTCACTAAGCTCATTTTTTTGCAATCACAGAGACCTCAATTCTTGCTTTCTTAGGAAGTCCAGAAACTTCAACTGTTTCTCTGACTGGTTCCTTTCCTTTTTCAAAAAAAGTAGAGTATATTTCATTTACAGTAGCAAAGTCTTCCATGTCATCCAAGAAAATAGAAACTTTGATTACGTCTTTGAAACTAAAATTAGCTTCTTTTAAAACCTCATGAATATTTTTAAAAACCTGTTTAGTTTCTGTTTGAATGCTTTCATTATTCATTATCATAGTTTTCGGATCCAAAGCTATTTGACCTGAAGTGTATAAAGTTCCATCAATAAGAATTCCTTGATTATAAGGTCCAACTGGATCAGGAGCATGTTCAGAGTTTATATATTTTTTCATAGTTGTTTGTGCATAAAAGTTATAACTTAATAATATAAATATTAAAGTTAAATACTTTAATCTACAATCTTTTATCAGGAAGTCTTCTTTTATCATATTTTAAATCGCTTAAAAGGTTTGATTTTATTCCTATAAAAAAATACCATGATGCTCTTGTGCTAAACGGTACCCAATTAAAATTCATTTTCCAACTGTCTAAATCTCTTTCAAATCTCAACTGTGTATATGTAACTCCTTTATTTTTAAAATCATATCCTGACGATCCACCTACTCGCCATTTTTCAGATAGTTCAAAATTAGCTGACATCATTAAAGAGTTATTTGAAATATCTCTTTGTTTTCTGTTATTTGAGTAGGTTATCGAGTGCGCCAAACGAATATCCCAAGGTATTCTATTTTTATAAAATTCAGACTTTTCCTCTTTTTCATCTTGCTCGTTTTCTTCTTCCTCATCATTCATATTGTCAAAAGAACTATCAGCAAAATCTGTTGCTCTTCCAAACAGATCATCTTTTCTTCCACCACCACTTGTATTATTAAACCTTTGAGATTTTACTTTTGAATTTTTACTCTTATACGAAAAACCTAGATTGATGTTAGCACTGGTCATTCTAAATAGTCCTCCACCATCATTAATATTTAATGTATTTATTCTATTTCCATTATCATCTATAGCGTAGGGATCAAAAGTAGCACCTAAGTTTAAATCTAGTTTATCATCAAACAGTGATGTTGATGTAGTCATTCTTACTGGGCTCCATTTTAAAGAATCCGCTGCAATATTGTAACTGGTTGAGAAATTTAGATTATTAAAAATCTTAATCTTTTTAGGTTCTAATTTTGTGCTATCTTTTGATTTTACTTTTGCTTCTAAAATATTACTTAGTCCTAATCCAACTGAGCTTGAGAAAGTATTTCCTGGAACACCAAAAAATCCTTCTTGAAACCTTGTATAATCTCTAGTATTTCCATCAGCATCAATAATATATTCATCATAATATTTTTCAAAACTAGGTGCAACAGAATAAGAAATGGATGGTCGAATTACATGTCTTATGGATTGTATTTTACTATCTTCCTTAAAATTAAAAACCCCATATATAGTAGTTCCAATGCTAGCTCCAAAGTTGTATTTATTAAATCTATCAAACCCTTTTATTGTATCTTTTTTTCCTTGAGTTTCATTTATAATATCGTAATTATTAAACTTTATGGTTTGCCCTGTCCAAACTTCCTCAAATCTTCCACTTAAACTTACACTAAAATGTTTCAATACTTTAAAGTTAGTCGTCAAAGGAATTGAGTGTTTTACTCCAATTTTAGCATCATTAAACATTTCTTTTTTTAAAAACAAAGAATCAGTAGTTGTAATTCTGTTTTCTCCTCTGACAGAATATTGAAAATTTATATTTTGTACAATCCCTTTTTTTTGACCATTTCTTTTTACAAATGGATATATTCTTTCAACATTTGCTTGAAATGTTGGCAAAATCATACTAACTATTTTACTTCTAGTGTTTTGAGAATGTGAGGCTGTTAATGATAGATTTACAGAAGGATATCCGGTAAAAGTTTTTGAATATGATATACTTGAATTCATGCTGTTGTTGAGAAAATTTGCAGTGTTTAACTGATTTACAGATTCTCTAAAATAATTACTACTACCTAGATTAACAGATGCAGAAAATCTACTGTTTGGATTTGCTTTTGAGTCCTGGTTGTGAGACCATCTAAAATTATAAATATTACTTTTAGAATAACCGGGTAATCCTTTTTCTCCGTTTATTAAATTCTCAAATCGTAAACTCAATGATCCGCCAAATTTATATCTTGTTCTATACTTTGACTCTAATCTAAATCCATAACTACCATTTGTATAATAATCACCTAGTAAGGTAACATCATAATTTTTACTGGGAGCAAAGTAGTATCCACCATTTTGAACAAAATATCCTCTGTCATTATTTTGCCCTATACTTGGGAAAATAAAACCTGTTTTTCTATTTTCAGTGAGTGGAAAATATGCAAAAGGTAAAAAAATTGGAGTTGGAACATCCGCAATATAAATATTACTTAGTCCTGCTATAATTTTATTTTTTGGAATAAACTTTCCTTTTCTTACTCTAATATAATAATCAGGGTTTTCCTTTTCGGAAGTAGTCACTTTTGCTTCTTTAATAAAGTATACTGAATCATTTTCTTTTTTAGTAGCTAGAGCTGATACATTCATCCCACTCTGCTCACTTTTAGAATTCCATATCAAAGCTTTTTTAGTATCAAAATTAAATCTTATTGAATCTGGGTTGATCTCATTTCCAGCTTGTTTGAAAAAAGGAGGTTGTATTAAATTTCCAAATGAGTCTTTAATTCTTCCAGCTGAAACTTCGTTTTTATTATAGTCTAAAATAATCAAACCAGATTTTAGCTCAGTATCCTGATAAAATAGTTCTGCTTGATCGTATAAGTATAACTTTCCTTTTTTTTTATCTATTTTGATATAACCTTTAGCATTTCTTGTAATTTTTCCTAGTAAGAGATTAGTACTACTTAGAGAATCGTTTGAACTAATTGTATCATTTTCCTTAATATCTTGTGAATAATTAATTTGGAAAGTAAAAAATACTAGCGAAATAAAAATTAATTTAAATCTATATTTATTGTATGTATAAGAAGCTGACAGATCCAAATATTTAAAAAGTAAAATTACACATATTTTTGGAGTCATAATTTTATTTAAAAATTATAATGAAATATATTATTAAATTTTTTTTTATTTCTTTTATTTTTTGTGCCTTCTCAAGTTTACATTCTCAAAATTCTGATCAAAAATTTACTGTTGTTTTAGATCCTGGCCATGGAGGCAAGGATCCTGGTAACACAGGAAATGGATATCTTGAAAAAAACATAGCTCTTTCTATTGCTTTAAAAGTTGGTGCTCAACTTGAAAAGCAAAGTGATATTAAAGTTATATATACTAGAAAAAAAGATGTTTTTGTCAATTTATTTAAACGTGCAGAAATTGCTAATAAATCAAAGGCAGATTTGTTTATATCAATTCATTGTGATGCTCACAATTCAAATGCATACGGTGCCGGAACTTTTGTTTTAGGTTTACATGCCAATCAAAGAAATTTCGAAATTGCTAAAAAAGAAAATTCTGTGATTTTTAAAGAAAAGGATTATGAGCAAAAATATAACGGTTTTGATCCCAATAGTCCGGAATCTGTTATAAGTTTGGTTTTAATGCAAGAAGATTATCTTGACCAAAGTATAGTAATAGCTGATTTAATTCAAAAAGCTTTTGTTAGTGATTTAAATAGAAGAAATAGAACGGTAAAACAAGCAGGTTTTATAGTTTTAAAGTATACATACATGCCAAGTGTTTTAGTTGAAACAGGGTTCCTGACTAATAAAAAAGAAGGTGCTTATTTAAATTCTAAAAAGGGTCAAAGTGAGATGGCATCTTCAATTGCTAATGGCATTATAAGATATAAATCAATATATAAAGATGATTTTATTGGACCGATTGAATTAAATAGTGGTAGTTCAGTTTCAGATTCGACAAAAGATGAATATTATTTAAAAATTCAAATTGCATCGAGTAAAAAAAGAATACCACTTAAATCATACAATTTTAAAGGCTTAAAAAATTTAACTAGAAATTTGAGGGACGGTTACTACAGATATTATTATGAAAGAACAGCGAATTATTCCAAAGCAAAATCTTTTTTAAAAAAAGCTAAAAAAAATGGTTTTAAAGATGCAATAATAGTTGCATTTAAAAATGATAATAAGATTTCCATTGATGATTATTTATCTCAAGATACATACTGAATAAATTCATAACTTTGAAAAAAAAATAATTTGAAAAATAAAAATGAAATAAAAACTGGGTTGTTAGTAATAGCAGGAATTGCATTATTTATTTTTGGATACAGTTATCTAAAATCAAACGATATATTTGTAAGTGACAGAACATTTTATGCAGTGTATGATGATGTAGAAGGGGTCGTGAATGGTACACCAGTTACAGTAAATGGTTTTCCAGTTGGGAGTATTACTGACATTTCATTTCACAAGCAAAATAAATTACTAGTAAAATTCAGAGTTGAAAATGAAATACAATTTTCTGTTAACAGTTTAGCACAGATTTATGAAACAGGATTGATCGGTGGAAAAGCACTTGCAATTATCCCTGCTATGGATAACAGTAGAGTTGCTGTTTCAAAAGATACTTTAAAATCATCAGTGGCACCTGGATTGACTGATTTGGTCAATGAAAAATTAACTCCATTACAAGAAAATATTGAGATGATGATTGTTAGTGCAAATAATGTCTTAGATAAAATCAACTTAGTTTTTGACGATCCCACAAGAGCAAATTTAAGAACTAGTGTTTCTGATTTTTCAGAAACAATTTCTGATTTAAAAGAGACTAGTAAAATGGTAAATTCCATCGTAAAATCTAACAAGATGAGCATAAACAATACTCTTGATAATGTTAATAGTTTATCTAAAGATTTGTCTTCTATCTCTAGTTCAATAAAGTCGAGTGACTTAGAAATAACCCTTCAAAACTTAAAGGAATCTTCAAAAAATTTATCTATTATATTAGATGATATTAATAATGGAAACGGTTCAGTTTCAAAATTAATTTCAAATGATTCACTATTTAATAATTTAAATGATGCATCTAAATCTATTGATCTTCTTCTTGAAGACATAAGGCTCAATCCCAAAAGATATATTCATTTTTCAATATTTGGAAAAAAAAATCAACCTTATCAAAACAATAAAGATTAAAAATTGATTTCATTTATTCCAAATATAGTTTTTGTTCTAATATTTTTATTCGCAATTTTTTGGTTTTCAAAAAATGTAAAAAAAATCTACAGAAACATTAATCTTGGAATTAGTATTGATAGAAATGATAATAAAAAGTTAAGAACAATTCAAATGCTCAAAATAGCATTTGGTCAATCTAAAATGATTGACAAACCGATTGTGGGTCTTTTACACATTGTAGTTTATGTAGGTTTTCTTGTTATAAATATTGAACTTCTTGAAATAATTGTTGATGGCGCATTGGGAACCCACAGAGTCTTTGCTCCATTTTTAGGTTCCTTTTACAATTTTTTGATTGGTTTTTTTGAGATTTTTGCTCTTCTAGTAATAATTTCTGTCATTGTTTTTTGGATTAGAAGAAATGTTATAAATATTAAAAGGTTTCTAAGTTCAGAAATGAAAGGATGGCCAAAAAATGATGGAAATATAATTTTATATGTGGAACTCATCTTGATGTTTCTTTTCTTAACAATGAATGGAGCAGATTTATGGATTCAAAATAATGCACCAGAGTTTAATTATATTAACGCTGGTTCATTCCCTGTAAGTCAATATTTACTTCCAATATTTGATACTTTTTCTTCAAATACAGTATTTTTTATTGAGAGAACAGCATGGTGGTTACATATAATAGGAATACTTTGTTTTTTAAATTATTTATACTACTCAAAACACTTACACATAATTTTAGCTTTTCCAAATACTTATTTTTCTAATTTGAATGCAAAAGGAAAGTTTTCTAATTTAAAATCTGTCACTAATGAGGTTAAAATGATGTTAGATCCATCTGCTGATCCATACGCTAACAATTCTAATGAAGAAATTCCAAAATTTGGTGCTTCTGATGTGTTTGACCTAAACAAATTTCAGTTACTAAATGCCTACACCTGTACCGAGTGTGGTAGATGTACTAGTGAGTGTCCTGCTAATTTGACTGGAAAAAAATTATCTCCACGAAAAATTATGATGGACACTAGAGATAGACTTGAGGATGTGGGTAAAATTATTGATAATAATAATGGAAAATTTATTAGTGATGGTAAAGAATTGCTAAATGATTACATTACTAAAGAAGAATTATGGGCCTGTACATCTTGTAATGCATGTACTGAAGCTTGTCCTATAGGAATTGACCCCTTATCAATAATCATGGATATGAGAAGATATTTAGTAATGGAAAAATCTGATGCTCCCTCTGAATTAAACAATATGATGTCAAACATTGAAAATAACGGTGCACCATGGCCGTTTAATCAAATGGATAAACTAAATTGGAAAAACGAAATATAAATTTAAAAAATTAAATAAATGAAAAAAGAAGACGTAGACAAATTACTAAATGAAAAAATTGAAGATGGAGCACATATAAGTCCAATTCTCCCAGAGGGCATCAAGAACTATTTGATTGATATTGATGGAACTATCTGTGATGATATTCCTAATGAAGAACCTGAAAGGATGGCTACTGCTAATGTTTATCCTGATGCATTAATCACACTTAATAAATGGTATGATGAAGGTCACATAATTTGTTTTTTTACATCTAGAACTGAAGACCACCGAAAAGTTACAGAAGATTGGTTAAACAAACATGGTTTTAAATTTCATGGAATGGTAATGGGTAAACCAAGAGGAGGAAACTATCATTGGATTGATAATCATTTGGTAAAAGCTACAAGATATAATGGAAAGTTCACTGATTTGGTTGATAAAGAAGTTACTATCCAAGTTTTTGATGATGGACATCACAATTAAATTATGAGTAAAATTGAAATAAATACTTTTTCTGAACTTATTAGTAAAGGAATCAGCCCAGAAGTTCTTTTTTGGGTTGGTTGTGCTGGAAGTTTTGATGATAGAGCAAAAAAAATAACCAAGGCATTTGCTAGAATTTTAAATCAAGCTAATGTGTCCTTTGCTGTTTTGGGAAGTGAGGAGGGATGTACCGGCGATCCAGCAAAGCGAGCAGGAAATGAGTTTTTATTTCAAATGCAAGCATTATCAAACATCGAAGTTTTAAATGGTTATAATGTAAAAAAAATCGTAACTACATGTCCACATTGTTTTAATACATTAAAGAATGAATATCCTGAGCTTGGTGGAGAATATGATGTGATGCATCATACACAATTTATAAAGTCTTTACTAAATGAAGGTAGACTTGCAATCCAAGGAGGAGCTTTCAAGGGTAAAAGGATCACTTTTCATGATCCATGTTATTTGGGTAGAGCAAACAATGTATACCAAGCACCCAGAGAAGTATTAGAAAAATTAGACATAGAACTTTCTGAGATGAAAAGTTGTAAACAAAAAGGTTTATGTTGTGGAGCTGGAGGTGCACAAATGTTTAAGGAATCTGAAAAAGGCAATAAAGAAATCAATATTAAAAGAACTGAAGAGGCTCTTGAAACTAAACCTGATATAATTGCAGCTGGATGTCCATTTTGTAATACAATGCTTTCAGATGGTTTAAAAAATAAAAAGAAAGAAGATGAAGTTAAAGTACTTGATATTGCTGAGTTAATTAATCAAGCTTCTGATTTATGATGATAAATTTTGATGAAATGCCAAATGATTCAAGAATTTGGATTTACCAATCAAATAGAAAGTTTTCTCAGTCAGAAGAAAATGAAATTTCAATAAAAATCCAGACATTTCTAAAAGATTGGACAGCCCATGGATCTAATTTGTTTTCATCATACTGCATCAGGTATAACCGATTCATAGTTATTGCTTTAAATGAAACTAAAAATAAGGCTACAGGCTGTTCTATTGATGCTTCAGTTGCCTTGATTCAAAGCTTAGAAAAAGATTACGGTATTGATTTGTTAGATAAAATGAACGTTTCTTTTAAACAAGGTGATTACATTTCTTACAAATCAATAGTAGACTTTAAGAACTTAATTAAAGATAAATCCGTTTCCAAAAACACCATAGTATTTAATAATCTGGTTACTGATATCTCTGATTTTAAAAATAATTGGGAAATTCCTGCATATAAAAGCTGGCATTCTAGATTGTTTTAATAGTCTATTATAGTGTGTTTATCTAAAAACCAAAGAAAATAGCTTCCAAATTCTCTAAATTTATTTTGATATTTAATTATGAGACTAAACAAATATATTTTTCTTCTTTTTTTTATAATATTTAGTTATTCATTTGGTCAAAATCCTTTAACTACAGAGGATCGTATTAATCAAAAAATATGGGTAGATAGTACTTATAATTCTCTTTCTTCAGATGAAAAAATTGGACAATTGTTTACTATTTGGGTGGCAACAGAGCAAGGTCCTGAACAAATGGATAAGGTTGCAGAAAAAATAAAAAAAAATCACCTTGGAGGACTTATTTTTTCACTTGGTAACATTAAAGATCAAGCAAAATATACAAATGAATTTCAATCAATTTCAAAAGTTCCCCTTTTAATTGGAATGGATGCTGAATGGGGAATTGGCATGAGATTAGATGATGCTTTTTCTTTCCCTTTCAATATGACTTTGGGGGCAGTTGAGGATGATGCCTTGATATACAAAGTAGGTAAAAGAATTGGAGCTCATGCTAAAAGATTAGGAGTTCACATGAACTATGCCCCAGTTACTGATATTAACACTAATCCAAACAACCCAATTATTGGAAGTCGTTCATTTGGAGAGGATAAATTTAATGTCACTAACAAAGCACTGAATTATCTAAGAGGAATGCAATCTGAAGGAATTATGGGTTCAGCTAAACATTTTCCAGGTCATGGAGATACAGAACTTGATTCACATTTAACACTTCCAAAAATAAATTTTTCATCAAAAAGGATTGATGAAGTTGAGTTGTTTCCATACAGGGAATTAATAAAAAATAATTTATCTAGTGTTATGGTTGCTCATATGGAAATTCCATCTTTAGAAAAAGAACCCAAAAAGCCATCCACATTATCTAAAAATATTATTACTAAACTTCTAAAAAAGAAAATGAAATTTAATGGTTTGGTAATAACTGATGCTATGGATATGAAAGGAGTAGTAGACTTTAATAAGAACCGATCAGCAGATGTAGACGCTATTTTAGCTGGTAACGATGTTCTTTTAATGCCAAATGATTTGGATGAAAGCACAAAGAATATAAAATCTGCATTAAAATCAGGAATAATTTCCAAAAAAAGACTTGAGTATTCTGTCAAAAAAATTCTAATGGCTAAATATAAAGCTGGACTTCATGATTTAAATCCTGTAGAATTGGAGAATATTGTTTCTGAAATGAATGATGAAAAAGATCATGCTCTATTTGAGGAAATTACCGAAAAATCTATCACGGTAATAAAAAACAAAAAAGATTTATTGCCAATTAAAAATTTAGAATCAAGGACGGCCTACATAAGCCTTGGAGATTCAGATCACAGTGAATTTTATAAGTCACTAAACTATTATTCAAAAGTTGATAAGATCGAATATAACTCAAATCAAGAATTGCTTACTAAACTTAAGTCATATGATCAAGTTATAGTTGGTTTTCATAAATCTAATAAGGATCCGTTTCAATCATATAAATTTTCTAAAAAAGAGCTAGAAATTTTAAATATAATTTCTAAAGAAAGCAATGTTATTTTAAATGTATTTGCCAAACCATATGCATTAATGGATTTAAAAATTGATAATATTTCATCAATTCTTATTTCATATCAAAATAATACTACAGCTCAAAGTAAATCTGCACAAATCATCTTTGGTTCAATTGGATCAAAAGGAATACTTCCAGTCACAATAAATAAATCTTTTCCTGTAAACACCTCTATTAAAACGAAAAAACTTAATAGATTAAGTTATGGCTTACCTTCTTCAAAAATATTTAACATCCAGAACTTAAAAAAAATTGACTCAATTGTAGATTATGCAATTAATCAAAAAATGACACCTGGTGCTCAAGTTTTAATTGCTAAGGATGGTAAGGTTTTTTTTAACAAGTCATATGGATTTAAAACATATGAAAATAATGAATCTGTAAAATGGAATGATCTTTATGATGTTGCATCTTTGACCAAGATACTTTCATCTGTTCCTTTACTGATGAATGAGTTTGAAAATGGATCAATAACAGATGAAACTAGGTTGTCAGATATTATTAATGATATCAACTTAAAAGATAAATCAAATCTTTCATTGAAAGAAATGTTATCTCATCAATCAGGTTTATTTCCTTGGATTCCATTTTATAAAGAAACTATTGACAGTCTATCAAAATACCCTCTTGACACATTCTACAGTAAAAAAAAAACAATAATTTCTTTGTTAATGTAAATAGAGAACTTTTTTTAAAAACCTCCTTTTTAGATACTATACATAAAAGAATCATAAACAGCCCTATCTCTAACGAAAAAACTTACGTTTATAGCGATTTGCCTTATTATTTTTTTAAGTATTTTTTAGAAAATAAATACAACAAATCCCTCGACGTTATTTTAAAAAATACATTATTAAAAAAAATAGGTGCAAATAATACGACTTATAAACCTCTTGACTTTTTTAAGAAACAAAGAATTGTTCCCTCTGAGATTGATCTTTATTTTAGACAAGATACATTAAGAGGTTATGTACATGATATGGGAGCAGCAATGCAAGGCGGAATAGGAGGACATGCAGGAATTTTTTCTAATTCAAACGATGTGGCAAAGATTATGCAAATGTTTATACAGGGTGGTAATTATGGAGATCAAATATTTTTTTCTAAATCTACAATTGACTATTTTAACAAATGTTATTATTGTGAGAAAGGAAATAGGAGGGGACTAGGTTTTGATAAGCCACAGATTGATGACAGTTCACCAACTTGTGGATGCGTTCCGATGTCTAGTTTTGGGCATTCAGGATTTACTGGCACATATGCTTGGGCTGATCCTGAAAACCAGATTGTTTACATATTTCTATCAAATAGAACATATCCTTCAATGGAAAACAATAAACTCTCTAATAATAATATTAGAACAGAGATTCAAAGAGTTATATATAATTCTTTAAAATGATTTAAATGAAAATAGCGATTGTATGTTACCCAACATTTGGTGGGAGTGGAGTTTTAGCAACAGAATTAGGAATGTCCTTAGTTGAGCATGGTCATGAAATTCATTTTATTGCATATAAAAAGCCTGTAAAACTAACAGGATTAAATGAAAAGTTACATTTTCATAAAGTAAATGTTCCAGATTATCCACTTTTTAGTTTTGTGCCTTATGAACTAGCATTATCAACTAAGCTTGTAGAAATTGTAAAAAAATACTCAATTGATTTATTACATGTTCATTATGCCATTCCACATGCTTATGCAGCATATATGGCAAAAAAAATGTTAGAAGACCAATCAATTAAAATACCAATAGTAACCACTTTACACGGAACTGATATAACTTTAGTTGGAAACCATCCATCCTATAAAACAGCAGTTACTTTTAGTATAAATAAATCCGATATAGTTACATGTGTTTCCAATAGTCTTAAAGAGGATACCTTAAATCAATTTGAAATTAGAAATAAAATAAGAGTAATTCCAAATTTTATAGACATTAATAAATATATTTTACAGCAAGATTTATGTAAAATTGAAAATCCTATTGCTAGTGATGAATTAATCATCTCTCATGTTAGCAATTTTAGGTCTGTTAAAAATGTTTTAAATGTAATAGAAATATTTTACAATATTCAAAAGGAATTAGATGTAAAACTTCTGATGATAGGTGAGGGGCCTGATAAATCCACAGCTGAGAAAATGTGCGAGGATTTAAAAATTAGTCATTTAGTTAAATTTTTAGGAAACTCTAGTCAAGTCGAGAAAAACTTGTGTCATTCAGATTTGTTTTTATTACCATCATCAACTGAAAGTTTTGGTCTTGCAGCTCTTGAAGCAATGGCATCAAAGGTAGCAGTAATCTCCTCAAATGCTGGAGGCCTTTCTGAAATTAACATAAATGGTAAAACAGGTTTTACATCTGATTTTGACAATATTGATTATATGACATCAAAATCAATAAAGCTATTGAAATCAAATACACTTTTAGAAAAATTTAAAGAAAATGCTTTTAAAAAAGCATTAGACTATGACATAAACAAAATTGTACCACTGTATGAGAAAGCTTATAAAGATGCATTAAAGAAAGCTAGATAGTTTCCAAAAATGAGTCAAATACCAAAACTTTTTTCCATAATTTTTTTGCAATAGAAATGAATTTCTTGTGAGCATCCTCATTTTGATATTTTTTTTCATCTTCATAACTATCGAAAGTAAAAATTAAACAGTAATGATATGTATTTTCAATTATATCCCTTTTTTTTGTGTTAGCAGGTTTTCCTAAATGAATTTTTTTTGCAAATTGTGTGTTTTTGACCAGAGTTTTTATAGCCTTTTCAAATTGATTTACATCATTTTTATTTTCAGGATTATTTAACCATAAGTAAACACTATGAATAATTTTACCGTTAATGATTCTTGAATTATCAAAATTGTTAAAGTTCTTTGTTTTCATCTAATAAAATTATTTTGGATTGTATATTTTTCTTGCACTTTTATAAACAAAATCTTTATCAAATGACATTTTTTTTGTTTTAAACTCCGAATATAGTTTCATTTGGTCGGAATAGTGTTTAGAGTCTTCGTGATCACTAGAACCATAAGAAATTATTGATTCTATTTCAGTTCCTTTGTCACTGAATTTAGCAAACTGAATGTATGATTCACCATGTGTAACTTTGATTTTACCATCCTTGTGAGTCGAGGCATTCATTGCTGTTATAACATCAGGCATTCCCCAAATCGGAATTTCTTTATTTCCTCTTACTAATTTTTGATAATCTCCAAGTTTAACTTTTGTTGTTTTAAAATATTTTAGCATTTGTTGTTTTACCTCAAGAAGAGATTGGGCTAAAATATCTTCACCAAATTTTCTATTGATATAGTCTTTCCTGGCATATTTTATAAGATTATAGTAAAATAGTGCATAAGTTCCTGCTCCAACAGACTCAATATTTGTTTTTCTGTCCCAGTTTTGTATTTCAATTAATAAATCTTTAATTTCTGGGTAATCCTCTGGATTCATTTCAAAGAGGTTATTTACATCCATAAAGCTGTAATTAAAAGGTTCTGGAAATGAGTTATCGTATTTAATTGCTTTAAATTTATTATAATCAATGCTTTTATTTTCATTTATTAGATTAAATATTCTGGTACTTCTGTTATTATCATATTCTTCATATCCCATATTTTTATCAAAATTTTGGGAATCTGGATTTTCAGAAAGGGAAGTAGATTTAAATGGACTGTGATTAGCATTGTAAACATATCCTGACTCGGGACTAATTACCTGAGGAAGTTCTTCAGTTGTGTAATACTCACTCCAAAGAGTTCTTTTAGTATTTCCTGGAACAATTTTTTTCCAATTGTAGGAATTATTTCTTTTAGGGATTATTCCATTGGAAATGTAAAAAATTGTATCATTTTTATCAGCATATCCAATATTATAACCTGGAATTTGATTCATTTTAAGAATATTATAAAATTCATTAAAATTCTTCGCTTTGTTCATTTTCCACCATTGTTCTAATCCTCTAATATGAAATAATGATGCTGTTCTAACAGAATAATACCCATTTTTATTTTTGAGAGTTGGTCCATAAACACTTTCGTAGTATTTTCTTTTAACTTTTATGGGAATACCAAAAAGTTTAATATAAGCTGAGGCTTTAAATGTTTTTAATTCTAAAATTTGATCGTCAAACTTATATCTTTTCTTATCAACCATTTCAAGCTGAAAAATATCAGTTTTGTCTGGATAGTTAACAGTGTGGGTCCAACCTAAATTTTCATTTGTTCCCGTTAATATACATGGTGCCCCTGCAAAGGTTGCTCCAATTATATTGGTTCCTTCTTCACTAACTAAATGTGCTTCATACCATGAAGTTGGACCATCAAGTGGCTGATGAGTATTAATTCCTAAATAGGTTTCTCCGTTCTTGGTTATTTTAGTGCTAAAAGCAAATAAATTAGATCCAAGTTTATTTTCATCTAAAAATGAAATATTACGTGTGTTGTTTTCAAAAATTGATCTTAATGCTTTATCACCTTCACTTGAAATGAAAAGTTGTAAGAATGAATACTTTAACATTTTTTTTGTGGTTATAGGGAAAAGTTTTTTTACCAGTATTTGATCAGGGTTTAATTCAGCAAATTTGTTGATTCCTTGAGCATATGCCTCTGCTATTTTCATGAATTTTTTGTCAATAGTATTGAATAGGCTATCAACTACATAATCAGATCTAATTAGTTGGCTTATAAAATCTACTGGCGCTGCTTTGATACCAAGATGCTTGCTTAAAAGTCCATTTCCTGCAAGGTATGCCTCTTGAATAGTTTTAAAATCATCTTCTGAGTGAGCCCATGCCAATCCATATGCGACATCAGCATCTGTTTTTCCATATATGTGTGGGACCCCGTATTCGTCTCTAACAATTTCAACATCTTGGGGATTTACCTGAGAATTTATAAGATTAAAAGATAAAAATGCTAGGAGAAGTTTAATTATTTTCATGTCTTATAGTTTTCAATAATCATACCGGTAATTTAATGAATTATTATTTTAAGATTATATTAGTGGAGTATTTACTATGAATAATTTTATTACTGGTCGAATTAAAGCAATTTATTATTCAATAAAAGGTGCTTTTCTATTACTAAAAACAGAACATTCCATTCAAGCACAAACTTTCATCTCTTTATTGTTTATAGCTTTAGGTTTTTACTTTGATATTTCTAAAAATGAGTGGATATTTCAGATTTTGGCAATTTGTTTAGTTTTAGTTGCTGAATCTTTAAATACTGCCATCGAAAAGCTTTCTGATTTTATTCAACCTAAGTTCGATAAAAAGATAGGTTTTATCAAAGATATAGCTGCTGGATCTGTTTTTTTTGCAGCAATTTTTGCTTTGTTTGTTATATATACGATCTACTGGGACAAAATTTTATAATAAGAACGGAAAAATAGCTTTTCTGTTTTTTGGATATTTTTCAAATTTATTTAAATACCATTTATGATGCGCAAGACTTCTTGGAACAAGATTACAACATGTCCATATTAAAAATGATAAACTGGCGAGGTTCAAAGTCATAATTGAAAATCCGAGCCATTCAATTATTTCTCCAAAAAAATTTGGACAAGAAATATAGTTAAAAAAACCTCCTTTTGGAATCTGATATCCTTCTTTATTTCTCCGTAGTTTTATTAGTTTATTATCGCTGTAAACATTAATAAAGAATCCAACTAAAAATAGAAATAATCCAATATATATTAGAAGATAGTTTAAAGATTCAATATTTATTAAAGCAATAAAGTAACCATTAAAAAATCCATTTATTATATTAAAAAAAAATGCAGAACATGCTATTGTTAAAGGCATTTTTTTTCCTTTGGTTTTAATTCTTAAGGGGTAAATTATTGTTCTATTGAAGTAATGTAATATCCAGATAGATATAAAAAGTAAACTCAGATTATATGTTGATTCAAATAAAAAATATACGAATGGACATACTACTAGGGCTGGAAGCTCCATTATTATCCATCCTAATCTGTTATCAATCATAATTCCCCATTTTTTGGATGAATGTCTTCCATAGGGAGCCTTAAAAATTAAGTTTATTGGGAAAATAACTAAACCAAGTGCAATCCAATATATAATTAGCTCTTCCAAAATTTTAAATTATTTGTTCGTATGCTTATTTAACATAAATTAATTTATTAATTTAATTAAAAAAAATTATCAAAACAGCAAGTTTTAATATACTAAAGAATACAGATATTGATGGGGGAGTATCAATAAGTTTATTTCCATCAAATTTTTCAGAAATTATATATGAATACAAAGCCCTTGCTCCAAGTTGGAGATTGTGGGATAATTTTAAAAAGAAAAAAATTTCAGAAGAAAAATTTATTATTGAATATAATAACATGTTAAATGACTTAAATTCCAAAAATGTTTTAGAGCATTTGAATTTTTTAACAGGTGGAGTTGAGCCAATACTAATGTGTAAATGTGGAAAAACGAAGTTCTGTCATCGACATTTAGTTGCTGAGTGGTTGGAAAGAGAATCTGGAATTATAATTCAAGAACTTAATTTGACTGATTATAAAAGGAAAAATGGTTATTTGGTAAAAAAGAAAAATCCATCTTTATTTCCGGACTAATTTAAAACTACATTAAACAAATATTCCTCGAAGTTTTTTGAATTTTCAATATGAGGAAGGTGTCCTGAGTTAGGGACTATATATTCAAACCTATTAGGAATTAGTTTATTTAACTTACCTTTTATTTTATTATATACAACTACTGAATCACTGTCTCCCCATATGGTATAGACTTTTATGTTTGAATCACTTATTTCTTTGAGTTCAAAATCTAAATTAACATGATTTTTTCTTGTCGATATTAATGCTCTTGCAAAACCTTTATATTTCAGCAAAGTTTCATATTTATCGTCCCATTTTGGATAATTTTCTGGGTATTTGAAATCAGATAATTGACTCTTAGATATTGTTGGATAGTTGTTTTCAATAAAATTTGATATTTCTAATTCAGATACTGATTTATCTTTAATTTCAACATGTTCTCCAAAGCTTGAGGATGAAACATAAACAAGCTTATTTACAATATTTGGTTTTATATCTGCTACTTTTGTAATTACCCGACCACCATTTGATAGGCCAATAAAACTAGCATTCTTAATCTCAAGTTCATCAAGAAGTTCAATAACTTGATTAGCAAATAAACTGTCCGAATATTCAACCATTGGATTTTCGGAATAACCCCTTCCATATAAATCTATTCTTATAGCTTTAAATCCTTTTTCTTTTGCAGCATTATATGTTTTGTCCCATATATAGGACGGTACAGAATAACCATGTATAAATACTAGAACTTTATCACTCTTTCTATTTTCAATCTCGTAATAAGTGAAACCGTGTGAAAGTTCAGTAAAAAATCCTGTCTGAATAGAATCTCTAAAGGTTTCATCTTTTGTTATGTACTCGTAGATATTTTTTTTACAAGAAAAAAATGTTAAGCAGATAAAAATTAAAAAATATTTCTTAAACATTGATTGATAATAAAGTTACTTTTACAATATAAGAAATATACGTTTGAATAATAGAACTTTAGGATTTTTAGCAGCATTTGGAGCAACCGTAATTTATGGTTTAAACCATACTATAGCTAAAAATGTAATGCCAACTTATATAAGTCCATTTGGATTCATCCTCTTGAGAGTTTTAGGAGCTTCCTTACTATTTTGGCTATTAAGTTGTTTTATAAAATCTGAAAAAATAGATAAAAAAGATTGGCCTAGATTGATTTTATGTTCTTTTTTGGGAATGGTAATTAACATGTTAGCTTTTTTTAAAGGCTTAGAACTTTCAACTCCTGTTAATAGCTCAGTTATTATAACAATTTCCCCAATTATTGTTTTTATTTTTTCAGCTATTTTGTTGAAAGAAAAAATCCTCTTTCTAAGAACTATTGGTATTGTTTCAGGTTTTATTGGAGCTTTAATATTAGTTCTTTATAATAATAAAACAGGAATAAATGCACCAAATATTCCTCTGGGAAATATATTATTTATTGTAAATTCTTTTGCATATGGTCTATATCTTGTATTAGTAAAACCACTAATCGAAAAATATAATATTATAACATTATTGAAATGGTTGTTTTTAATTTCAATATTTTTAAACCTACCTATCACTTACAATGAATTTATGGATGTTGAATGGTATCAATTGCCACTTTCAGAGGCTATAATACCAATGATATTTGTGGTTGTTGGAACAACATTCTGTACTTATTTGTTCAATGCATATGCTCTAAGAACCTTATCTCCATCAACAGTAAGTTCTTTTATCTATCTTCAACCAATTGTTGGGATCGTTTATGCTATTTCAACAAAAAGTGATTCTTTATCTTTTATTAGCATTGTCGCAATGCTGCTGATTTTTCTTGGTATTTTTTTAGTAACAAAAAAAAGACCATTTTTTGAAAAATAGTCTTTTACAAAATTTTTAAAATATGGAATTAATATTCCTTAATATTCTTAGTCAATTTTTTTTACATTGATGGCATTCATTCCTTTTGGACCTTCCTCTAATTCAAATTCAACCTTATCATTTTCATCTATTCTGTCAATCAAGCCAGAAGCATGAACAAAGTGGTCTTTTTCAACACCTTCTTCTTTAATAAAACCATAACCTTTTGATCCATTAAAGAATTTTACAATTCCGTTTTTCATAATTTATTATTTATAATTTTTGGCGAATGTAGTTTAAATTAATTTATAACTAGCTATTTTTAATAGATATAAAATAATTATGTCTTACAATTTTAAAGATCACTGGGAGAATATTTACAGAACCAAATCTGAAGATAAGGTAAGTTGGTTTCAAAATAAACCTTATAAATCAATTGAACTGATAAAAAGCCTAAATCTTGAAAAAAATTCAAAAATTATTGATGTTGGCTCTGGAGAAAGTAGGTTAGTAGATAATCTAATTATTTTGGGTTTTAAAAATATTACTCTTCTTGATATTTCACTTAATTCACTTGAAAAATCTAAAGTGAGATTAGGATCTAA
>Ga0208127_1000290_pt1 | contig 26035 bp, 19 predicted proteins | sample ETNtaG_6_FD_185751 | JGI IMG/M metagenome (GOLD analysis project Ga0208127, IMG submission 185751) | Marine microbial and viral communities from oxygen minimum zone, Eastern Pacific Ocean - ETNP201306SV45 (SPAdes) (version 2) | ecosystem: Environmental > Aquatic > Marine > Oceanic ... | reverse complement strand
ATAGTGAGGTACATATGAAACGGCGGGATTTCATTGCTACAAGTTCGGCTGCACTAGCGCTTTTACCTACCATAGTTAAGTCTCAAGATCTTGAACCCGCGGCACCGCGCGACTGGTCAGGAAATACTCCACTGAGATATCCAGATCCAGACTTGGTCGCATTAGACAATCGTTTTCAGCGTTACATTTTGTTCAATACCCCAATCCAGCGACATCATGTGGGCACGATGTGGGCTGAAGGCCCAGCATGGAACGGCGTAGGGCGTTTTCTGGTTTGGAGCGATATCCCTAATAATCGCCAGTTACGGTGGATTGAAGACGACAACCGAGTGACCGAATTTCGAAATCCTTCGGGTAATAGTAACGGAAATACTTTTGACTTTGAGGGAAGGCAAATTTCTTGTGAGCATGGTAACCGAAGGGTCGTGCGCTATGAATACGATGGCTCGATTACAGTGATCGCCGATAGCTACGAGGGTCAGCCGTTAAACTCCCCCAACGACGCGACAGTCCATCCAGACGGAAGCATTTGGTTTACCGATCCTCCTTACGGCATCAGAGGTAACTATGAGGGAAACAGAGCAGAGCAGCTTCATCCACTATCTGTCTATAGAGTTGACAACTCTGGTCAAATCGATCGAGTAACAGACGATATAGATGCTCCTAATGGGTTGTGTTTCTCTCCCGATTACTCGCTCCTTTACGTCGCGAATACCGGCGCAGGTCGAGATATAAAAGTATGGGATGTGGATGGCGCCAGATTGCGCAATGGAAGGGTATTTGCAGAATTAATTGATCCGACAACCGACTCTAGAACTTCTGCAGACGGAATTCGGTGTGATGTAGATGGCAATGTTTGGGCTGGTGCAAGACCAGGAGTACAAGTCGTCGCGCCTGATGGTGACACCATTGGTGTCATTAGACTGCCCGAGGTTTGCGCTAACGTTTGCTTTGGTGGAGCCAAAAGAAATCGGTTGTTCATGACAGCAAGCCAATCCCTATATTCAGTTTACGTGGGTGTCCGCGGAGCAGGCGTAGCGTAACCAAGATTTGTTTACGCCTTTGGTCACTTTTAAAGCAACTGTGTTAGCAAGAATATGACCAGGTTTGTTGTACTAAAAATGTACTCATCAAGAGTAGCGTTTTGGGTAGTAATGGTGATTGGGCAGACCCAAAATTGCTTTGCTCAATATCAACCAGACCCTCTTCGCTACGAATCGCAAATTACTGCTTTTGAAGAGCAAGATTTCATTGATCCCCCTCCTAACGATGCAATATTACTTGTTGGAAGTTCTAGTATTCGTTTCTGGAATAATTCCGCCGCTGATCTCTCCCCGCTTACCTCAATAAATCGAGGATTTGGTGGAAGCGTTATGAACGACGTAATTTATTACTTCGATCGAATCATAGCGAAATATAACCCACGCGCGATCGTGCTATACGAGGGAGATAATGACCTTGCTTGGGGTCTAACCCCCACAACAATCCTTGCACAGTTCGATAAATTGATTAGCATGATAAAAGCATCTCTCCCTCAAGCTCGAGTCTACGTCTTATCTGTAAAACCCAGCATCTCGCGATCCAACCTCTGGGGAAAAGCCAAAATTGTCAATCAAGGGTTTTCAGACAGATCAGCAGTAGACGAGCAGATTACGCATATAGACGTTGATAACTATATGATGCAGAGAAGCGGTGAGGTTCGAGAAGATATTTTTGTATCAGATGGACTTCACCTGAATTTAACTGGTTACAAAATCTGGAGTGAAGTCGTTAGATCCTCATTGACTATTAATGAAAGTCCTTACGAAAATCTTTCAATGGGGACCAATTTCTACAAGATAACATCCCAGCTCATTTCCGATTGCGTAAAAGTTGAAATCAAAAACAATGAACCGTCATGGTTTGGTTTGAGCTTTAAGTTGATCGATTCTGCTCTGATTCTTGACAATTTTCGTCAGAGAGATAACCAGGCACAAGTATGTACGGATGAACTGCAAGTTTGGCAGAGTCAGACGAATTCCGTGATATCTGCACAATTTAATACTGATAAACTCTTTATCAGAGGCGAATTGGATAAATACAGCCTATCTACTGAGTTTTCAGCTACTCGAAATCCTCTAACAGAGTCAAACGATAGTTTTGTTTTCGATCGTATTACCGTTTCCCCAAGCAATTAACCAATTTCCTTCAAATCAGCCCTTAGGAATAGCTGAAAGGCTCTTGACAGCTCTGGGGCGGGAGTTTAACGTGAAAGGCCAATTATGATGATCTAAGCCATATTGGAGCACGATTCAACCTAACAAAAATGGCACCTTCAAAATGGAGGACGAATGAATAATAAAGGTCTTCTTGCATCGATAGCTTTCTTGACTTGTCTCATCGTCAGCGCAATCCTCATGCGACCCACCAAATTTGGTGATTTGGCTTCAGGTTCTGCGAGCGAACTTGCTCTGAACAAGTCTCATAGTAATGCTCAAATCGTCGACCAGTACTGTGTCGTTTGTCACAACGGCACCCTTAAAACTGGTGGCCTTGAGCTGGATAAGTACGATATTAATAATATCGAAGATCACCCCGATGTGTGGGAGAGAGTTCTCAGAAAACTCCGAGCTAACGCGATGCCGCCCACCGGAATGCCAAGGCCAGAAAAAGCGGTTTTCGAAAAGTTTGAATTAGATTTGGCCAACTCGTTAGACGCCCTCGCACTAAAAAATCCGAACCCCGGACGCACAGCGACATTCAGCCGATTGAACAGGCAACAATACCAAAATGCGGTAAAAGACATCTTCGATCTTGATATCGACGTCTCCGAATTACTCCCAAAAGACGATGCCAGCTTTGGTTTTGATAATGTAAATCTTACAAATTTATCACCAACTCTAATGGAACGGTATCTTGCAGCGGCCCAGAAGATAGCCCAGTTAGCAGTTGGATCTCCACTGAATAGTCCCTCGAGTCATGTGGAACTCGTCGCAGCAGATCGGACACAGGAAGACCATTTCGAAGGCTTACCTTTCGGTACTCGAGGTGGAACTCAATTTACCTATCACTTCCCCCGTGATGGCGAGTACCGCTTAGACGTGACTTTAGCGAGAGATCGCAATGAGAATATAGAGGGCCTAACTGAACCTCATGAAGTAGAGATTAATATCGACGGTGAGCGAGTTGATATCTTTCAGGTTGAGCCCAATCGCTCAGAGAGATTTGCCAAGTTTTACTATTCGGATCAGGGAGCTGGAACCGGACTACAAACTTCTACTTTTGTTAAAGCAGGAGCCCGAGAAGTAGGGATTACTTTCATTAAGAAGAATTCAGCGATAATCGAAAGCACTCGACAACCCTATCAAGCCCACTTTAACCGAGACAGGCATCCACGTCAGCAACCTGCTGTCTTATCAGTCTCAATAGCTGGACCGTATAATTCCACTGGGATATCAGAGACCAGCAGCCGCAAGCGAATCTTTAGCTGCAAACCGAACGCTTCAATTTCCGCGAGCGAGTGCGCAAAAAGTATAGTCACCAACATTGCCACGGCAGCGTTCCGCCGCCCTGTCTCAGATGAAGACTTAGGTACTCCCCTGAAGTTCTTTGAACAGGTTAATAGCGAAAAAGGTTTCGAACCCGGTATTGAAATGGCGTTGAGGGCAATCTTAGTTAGTCCAGAATTCTTGTTCAGAATTGAGCAAGATCCAAAGGATTTCGGCTCAGGAGAAATATATGCTTTAAACGACTTTGAGTTGGCCTCCAGATTGTCTTTCTTTTTATGGAGTAGTATTCCAGATGAGGAGCTGATGGCATTGGCATCACGCGGCTCCCTGAGCGATCCGGAAGTTTTAGAGCAACAAGTCAAAAGAATGCTGAAGGACTCAAAAGCACAATCTCTGGCATCAAATTTTGCCGACCAATGGCTTTATTTGAGGAACCTAGATGCAGTAGACCCAAACCTGCGTCTTTTCCCCGACTTTGACGACAATCTGCGTCAGTCGATGCGGAAAGAGACCGAGATGCTATTTGAAAATATCATTTCTGATAATCGAAATGTTATGGAATTGCTCAGCGCGGACTATACGTTTTTAAATGAGAGGCTTGCCCGCCATTACGACATTCCGAATGTATACGGTGATCACTTTCGGAAAGTCGACCTTGATCCAGCTAGCCAAAGAATCGGAATCCTTGGACATGGAAGTGTGCTAACTGTGACATCTTACGCAACACGAACTTCTCCCGTGCAGCGTGGCAAGTGGGTCTTAGAAAACGTGTTGGGTATTCCACCCCCGCCGCCGCCTGATGATGTCCCAGCATTAGACGAGAATACGTCTGAGGTGAAGATAGAAACCATGCGTGATCGAATGGCGCAACACAGAGCCAACCCGGCTTGCGCCGCCTGTCACGAAGTTATGGACCCCATTGGTCTAGTTATGGAGAACTTTGATGCGATAGGAAGAATACGCAATGTAAACAGTGACCATCCTCCAATAGATACTTCAGGAAATCTTCCCGGTAGCAAACCCTTAAACGGCGTAATCGGTTTGCGCAACATGTTAGTTCAAAATCCGGAAGCTTTCGTGGGTACAATGAGTGAGAAACTACTGACTTACGCATTAGGGCGGGGGTTAGAGTATTACGATGCTCCGGCCATTAGATCCATTACCAAAGAGGCCGCAGCTAACGATTATAGCTTTGGTTCCATTATTTTGGCTCTTGTGAAGAGCACACCTTTCCAAATGAGGCGAACCTTATGATTATTACAAAAAAGGTATTACCACGTAGAGCAATTCTTAGAGGTATTGGAGCGTCAGTTGCTTTGCCACTACTCGATGCAATGGTTCCTGCCTTAGGACAGTCCTCTAAATTAACCGAGCCAGTCAGTCGCTTGGGTTATGTGTATTTACCGATGGGAATGGATCCAAGCCCTTGGGTTCCTCAAAAAGAAGGCAGGCTTGAAAGTCTTACACCCTCTTTGGAACCACTGAATCCATTTATTGATAACGTGTCTGTAATCTCAAATCTCGAAATTAGAGATGCACACACTACGGGAAACCATGCCTCCTCAAATTGTGCTTTCCTAAGCTGCGTTAAAGCCAAAAGAACAGAAGGTAGCGATTATTTCCTTGGCACGACCGTAGATCAGATAGCAGCAAAAGTTATTGGCTCCGACACTCCGTTTCCCTCTTTGGAACTTGGCACCGACATAATTTCTCAGGTTGGCAACTGTGATAATGGCTATGCATGCGTTTATCAAAATAGTTTGTCATGGTCATCTCCCACGACTGCCTTACCTACAGAGGCTGACCCAAGGATTCTGTTCGAGCGCCTGTTTGGAGATGGGGGAACCCCTGAGCAGCGAAATGCGCAGCTAACAGCAAATGCCTCGTTACTCGACGCAGTCATGGAGGATATGAACAAATATCAAAAGGAGCTGGGATCCACTGACAAACTTAAAGTCGATGAATACTTAGATACGGTAAGGGAAGTGGAGAGGCGAATACAAATGTCTCAGGCACAAAGTGAAAAAGCCAAATTACCCGATCTAGAGAGGCCTACTACTGTGCCAGAAGATTGGGAAGAACATGTGAAGCTGATGATGGATCTGCAAGTTCTGGCGCTACAGGCTGATTTAACAAGAGTAGTCACCTTTCAACTAGCAAGAGAGGCAAGCACCCGAACTTATCCTCAGATTGGAGTAGTTGAGCCACATCACCCAATATCACACCATGGCAATGATCCTGTTCAACTCGAAAAGCTTGCAAAAATAAATAAGTATCATGTGTCTCTTTTTGCATATATGTTGGAAAGAATGTCATCTACAACTGATGGAAACGGCTCGTTGCTGGATGGTTCAACCTATTTACTGGGTAGCGGAATGGGAAATCCGGATGTCCATGATCATAAAAATCTTCCTATCGTTGTCGCCAGTGGATCTAGGACTGGAATAGTTGGCGGCAGACATATTCGGTTCGGAGATGAGCAAACGCCTTTAGCTAACCTCCATCTCTCGCTCTTAGACAGCGTTGGTGTGCATTTAGAAAATTTTGCAGACAATACTGGTCGCGTTGACGAGCTGTTTCACCGAGTTTAAGCGAGAAAACCATGTTAAAAAACTTAACGATAGTCTTAGCCTTATTCGGAAGTAACTGGCTTCTGGCGCAAAATCAAAACACTATCATTGAGGCTGCTAAGGAGAATGATCTTGCTTCCTTACGAATTCTAATAGACTCCGCAGAGAACGTGAACGCCGCTGACTCGGATGGTTCAATAGCATTACACTGGGCGGTCCATAACGATTCCTTAGAAATGACACAGCTGCTTCTAAACTCTGGGTCAGACGTTAACGCAAAGAATCGTTACGGAGTAGCGGCCCTGTCTTTAGCTGCAAACAATGGAAATTCCTCCATAGTTAAAACCTTATTGGATGCAGGAGCTTTTGCTAATACTGTCATGGGTCAGGACGAAACTGTTTTGATGACAGCGTCTAGAACAGGTGTTAACGAGGTGGTGAAAGCACTTATTTCGGCTGGCGCTAATGTGAATGCCAGAGAGAGTTGGAGAGGACAAACGGCCCTTATGTGGGCCGCAGCGGAAGGGAATAAAGAGGTACTAGAGTATTTAATCTCTGCAGGAGCGGACGTTTCAGCAAGATCAGACGCAGGATTCACGCCCCTGCTCTTTGCAGCAAGAGAAGGAAGAACAAGTATCGTTAGATCACTTATTGAGAATGGAGCTCCCGTCAACGAAGCACTTCCCTCTAGAGAGGCAATAGTGACTGAAAACGGAATGTCTTCAGCAGCGCAGACTGGAATGACCCCTTTGCTTTTAGCAATTGGGAGTGCTCATTTTGAAACTGCCTCAGTACTTTTGGATCTGGGTGCAAACCCAAATGCGGCACCCTTGGGATGGGCACCGATACATCAAATTACTTGGATTCGTAAGGCAGGGCAGGCCGGGTCCAATAACCCTGCGCCCCAAGGCTCAGGAAAAATTGGTAGTTTAGAGTTCACGAAAAAACTTGTGGAGTCTGGAGCAGATCTAAATGCGAAAGTTACTAAACGACCTCCTGTTGGCGTCAGTGATCTCAACATGCGTGGAGGAACCGCCTTCCTTCTTGCTGCTCGAACAGCAGATGTCGATTTGATGCGCTTGTTGGTTGATTTGGGGGCTGACCCACATGAAACCAATGATGACTTGAGCACACCACTGATGGTGGCGGCTGGCTTGGGTACGGGAGCGCCTGGTGAGGATCCGGGTACCGAAGAAGAGGTTCTAGAAGCTGTTAAATATGCTCTAAGCCTTGGCGAGGATATCAATGCAGTCGACGTATTAGGCAACACGGCAATGCACGGAGCAGCCTATAAACATCTACCTTTGGTCGTAGCCTATTTGGATGAGCAAGGTGCAGAAATTTCGATTTGGAATCAGGAGAATGAAATTGGTCACACCCCGTTGCTAATCGCAGAAGGTATCCACCGAGGGATGAATATCGTTAGCTCGGGCGTGACAGAGATGGCTATCAAAAATATCCTTGACCGCTATCCACTACCGCAATAGTGCCTCACTGAAAGATCGTGTAAAATGTCAATGTCTTAGTTTTGAGCGTTTTACATTACGCTTCAATATCCATAATTAGAATAAGGAAATAAGTAAATGTCCAGTAATTACCTCATTGTCATTAGAATGAGCCTCTTTTTTATTGTGTGCTCGGTTGCATCTAATAATTTTGCGGACATAGATAAATCTCGACTAGACGCGGTGGAAGCAGAGATTCAGACTCTAATTGATGATGGGAAATTGTCGGGTGCAGTTTTAATGATTGCACAACAAGGCGAGCTGCAAATGAGCAAAGCGCTTGGCTATAAAAATGTGGAAGACCAGACTCCAATGGAGACTGACACGATTTTTCGTATTTTCTCTATGACAAAACCAATTACTGGCACAGCGCTCATGATTTTACATGACGAAGGCAAGTTCGAACTAAATGATCCCCTAGAAAAACACTTGCCTGAGCTATCAAACTTAAGAGTAGCTATCGCAGCAAATGATGACGGCACATGGAAAACTGAACCTGCTGATCATCCACTGACTGTGAGGGAACTTATGAGTCACACTGGCGGATTTACCTATTTCCCACCCATAGGAAATGGTCCGATTGCTGAAGCTTATGTTGAAGCAGGTATTGGCGGGGATGCAACACTTGCCGAAAGTATGCCCGAGTTAAAAGACATACCTTTGGATTACCAGCCTGGCACAAAATGGGTCTACAGTATTTCTGTAGACATTCAAGGATATTTAATCGAAAAGCTCTCAGGTCAGACTTTAGATGCGTTTTTTCAGGAAAGAATATTTGCCCCTTTAGAAATGGAGGATACAGCCTTTTTTGTTTCAACCAACAACGCGCACCGCTTATCTGGGATGTATATACCAAGAAATGGAAGCCTACTAAGAACAGATAACCTTGGTAATTCCTTGGGAGGATCTTTTTTAGAAAAACCTGCATTTTTAGCTGGAGGGCACGGACTTACATCAACCGCTTCAGACTACATGAAATTTGCGCAGATGCATCTCAATAAGGGAATTCTTAACGGAACACGAATTCTTTCTGAAGACGCTATCGACTTAATGAGAGAAAATCAGTTGCCTGAAGCGGTTAAAGAAATTGGTCAGCCCTATCCAGGAAACGTTTTCGGCCTTGATTTTGCTGTTGTGGATAATTCTGATGCTTTTCAGAAAGCACCTGTTGGCACTCATTGGTGGTGGGGTATAGCAGGATCCTGGTTTTGGATAGATCCTGTTACAGAAACCGTCTTTATCGGTATGATTCAAAATAACGATATTTTGCTCTCCCTTCAAATACATAGGGCAGCGCGTTCGGCTATTTATGAATAATCCATTTGAGCGAGTTCAGTCTATGGCGCTTTGCAAGTAAGCCACTGCATCCATAATTGAACCTCCATCTACATCAACGATCCTGTTAGCCTCCCGCATCTCTTCGTCGGAAATTTGTCCGATCAAAGATTTTAGAACCCGCATAAAGGTTGGGTTTTTAGACGCGGAGTGGGAGGCAACTAGAATTCCGTCATAAGGTAAAAATGCATTCCTAGGGTCTTCTAAAATTTTCAAATCGAATGCCGCTACTCGACCGTCACTTGTATAGGCTGTAATTAAATCTACTTGACGATCGTCTAAAGCGTTATACATAAGTGCAGCATCAAACGTCAGTCTTTCAGAAAAATCTATGTCATAAGTATCGCGCAAAGTAATCCACTCTGGCCTTCCAAAAAATTCAAGATCACCCGCTGCTACCAAATTATGAGCAACGGGTATCACGTCTTCAATTGTTTCAATTCCTAGTTCTAGCGCCCGGTCCTTGCGCATAGCAAGCGCATATAAATTCTGAAAACCTAACGCTCCGACATTCACCATACCATCAACTTGCTCGACAAAATCGGTTACGCCCTGCATAACCAGCTCTCTCCCGGGGTTATGTGAATTCTTCATCCGATTTGCCCACACCGTTCCAGTATATTCAAGGTACACATCTACAGTACTATTTGCAGTCGCTGAATAAACTATCTCCGTGCCTAATCCAAGTCGCTGTTCGACATCAAAGCCAGATTTCTCTAGCTCCGCTGCTAGCAAACCCGCAATGACATACTGTTCTGTAAAGCCTTTTCCGCCAACAACAAAATCAGGTTCACTTTTCGGTAAAAAACTGTAAACCGTTCCGATACAAAAAATTAGGAACACACCACCGGTACTATTTCTTATTAGACGATATTTGCTGGGTTCGATGGATTTGTTCCTATTTTCAACTATCCATTGGACTCCAGCTATCAGGGCATCGAGGACAACGGCCATGGTCGCAGCTGCAATAGAGCCAACGGTTACTGCAACAAGGTTTCGGGTTTGCAGCCCCGTGAAAATATAATTTCCAAAGCTTGTGGCTCCCACTAATGTGGATAGAGTTGCCAAGCCTACTGTCCAAACTGCAGCAGTCCTAATGCCTGCAATAATAACGGGAATCGCCAGTGGCAATTTGACCTTTATCAAAACTTGCGCAGAACTCATGCCGATTCCCTTAGCAGCTTCCACGACATCTGATGGCACCGAATCTAGACCCGTCACGGTGTTTCTTGCTATGGGTAATATCGAATAAAGGACAAGAGCAATCACTGCCGGCAATACACCGATTTGCCCACCAAGAAGAGCTACGATAAGAGCTAATATTGCGACACTTGGAAAAGTTTGAATGATGCTAATACCTACCAGGAGAGGTCGCTTGACACTCTGCGACTGAGCGGCCCATATTCCCAATGGGATGCTTAGCAAAATTCCCAAAGAGAGAGCAATGAGCGTCAAGGTCAAATGCCCCTGAAAGTAGTCTGGTAAAATTACTAACTGTTCTTTGAGGTTTTGATTCATTTTGAATCCATGAGCTCTTCTAACCGATTAGCCTTGCTACGAGGTATCTCAATCAGTTTTTTTACATAATCATGGTCCGGTCTATTAAGCAATTCTTTAGGTGAGCCAATTTGAAGAATTTCACCGTCCTTCATTACAGCAATTTGATCTGCCATCAATAAGGCCTCAGTCATATCATGAGTAACCATTATGACAGTCAGATTCAAGTTTCTCTGTATACGTTTAAATTCATCTTGTAAATCTACTCGCGTAATAGGGTCAAGTGCACCAAAAGGCTCGTCCATCAGTAAGACTTCCTGTTTGGCCGCCAGTGCTCGCGCCACGCCGACTCTCTGCTGCTGACCACCTGAAAGTTGTGAAGGATAACGGTCGCCAAAATCCTTGATGGGAAGGCCAACCATTTCTAAGATCTCTTCACACCGCGAGTGAGTAAGAGAACGGTCCCAATTCAGTAATAAAGGCACCGCGGCTACATTGGTTAAAACAGTGTGATGAGGAAATAACCCAATTCCCTGAAATACATATCCGATACTCCGTCTTAAATCGACAGGGCTTTGGAGAAGAATATTTTCATCATTTACTAGTATTGTTCCAGAGGATGGTTCCTCAAGTCTATTAATCATTTTCAACGTGGTCGTTTTTCCGCTTCCAGATTCGCCAATAAGACCAAGTAACTGCCCCCTCTCAACTCGCAGAGATATATCCGATACTACAAATGACCGTCCATGATCAAAAGATTTCTTTATATTTTGTAGCTCAATCATTACTTGTGTTTCTGGAATAAGGTATAGATTAACCTGAGTTGGGCCACTTGAACTCGAGGTAGGCTTTGTCTTTTAATATTCTAGATAATTTGATCAGGCATGAAACAAAATTGAGGGGGCGACCACAAAACCGCTTGCGACCCCCAATTCCTGATCAATCCCTTCCAGCAGTCTCTCTTCCCAATTGCAGGGCATTCGCTGCATTGGCGTTTAATCCACCATCTGCGCCAACGGTCACAAAACTAAAGCCTTGCTCAATTCGCTCCTGTACAGAACTTGGACCTGTTGTTATAGCGCAGGGGACATCATGATCTAAGCATGCCTGCAAAACTCGCTGAATTGCCTCCTCTACCTGAGGAGCGGAGGGACTGGCATAACCCATCGACGTGCTTAAATCTGAAGGACCAATAAAGATACCACCAAGACCCGGGACAGTTATTATTTCATCGATATTTTCAGCCCCTTCAGCTGATTCAATAAACATCATCGCTAAGAGTTCGCCTTCCGGATCAAGGGGCCAAACGTCCGCCTTAGCATGATAATCACTTATACCCCAGTACCATGCAGCGTTAGAGGGATTTCTTCCCCTAAGTCCAGCTGGCTCAAAATCAGAAGCACCATTGTACTGCGGATATCTCGTAGCTCGGACTGCCAACTCAGCTTGCTCTCGTGTATGCACAGCTGGGAAAAATATTCCAAAGACGCCAACATCAAGTACTTGCTTTGCTTGTGAAATTAATTCCTCAGCTCCCCCCGCAGCGGGAATTCTAACAAAGGGGACTACATCAGGTTGGAGGTTGCCTTTTTCTAATATAGATCGCTTATTGGTCATACCTAATAAAAACTCTCTCAGGCGTTCCACATCGAAAGGAGCATGCTCCATGTCAATAAATACAAAGTCGAGACCAGAAGTTGCAAGTGACCGAGCATTATTTAATGAATAATCAAAAGATAGGACACCAAAGCCTGGTTCACCATTCTCAAAAAGTTCAATTAGCTTATTAACACGTTGTGCACTGACGTTTGTCGCCGACATTAAAAAAAGAAACGCTGTCAGCGAAGAAAGTACTATTCTGGTTATTATCTTCATCATTCTTACCTTTTACTGAGCAAACCAAGGTGGCTCGATTAGCAACTCAGGATCAGCGTCTGGTTTTGGAATAAATTTCTGAGTTCGCCCATATTGATTATCCCCACCGTATAAATTGCCATCAGGGTCAACAGTGAAAGAATGAACCTCCAAATAACCATCAGGCAAGCCCGCTGGGACTAGCCAGGTGTATTTTATGTTTCCAAAAAAATCGAAGTTTACAAAACGAAGTGGACCAAGATCTGTTATCCAAAAATCGTCTTCATTAACGATAATATCTAATGGCAGAGTGAGTGGCGCACCAATGGATCTTTCAAATTCAAAAACAGCAGGATCTTCCGTGGCACGAAATAAGTTAACACCATTAGTACCAGAGCGATCAGTTACAAAAACTCTGCCTTCTGGGCCAACGGCAAGGGAATGTATCGTATTGAATTGACCCGGACCATCCCCTTTACTGCCAAATTCGCCCAAATAATTCATTTCGCTATCGTAGACAATTACACGGTTATTCAACAGACCATCAGCTACTAAAATTCGGCCATCTGGCATAAAAGCCACGTCTTGGGGGCTACCGTAATGGGTCGCATCATCTCCCGGGACTCCTCTTTCTCCATAGGTGGCTATGAGTTCGCTTCCATCATTTGAAATCACGTGAATTTCATGGTGGGTCTGGTTGACTATCCAGAGCTTACGTTCTGGATCATAAGGATTTACTCGAATTCGCTCTGGCCCCGGACCATCGGCGCCCTCACAAAGGTGATCTAAGTGATCCCAAACCTTTATCATCTCTCCATCGGCATTCACCTCGAATAGACAATTTTGCCAGGTGCGCCTATTAGCCTCTCTGAGCACATTTATACCTATCGCACCTGCAAAACCGGGAAAATCTTCAGGGACCGGATAAGGCAAAACAGTTTCACCACGTTGATTAATTAATATTCGATCTGGGGTTTCAGCCCAGATGGCTGAATTGCCGCCAAACGCGAAACCGTCCTCTTGAAAAGGATCGAGCCAGCCACTGACGATCTCATATGGACTTTCCCCGATAAGACCACGCGCATTTCCAGTCTCCTGGGCCGCAAGAGGCAAAGATATGCTAATTGCCGAGCCAAGTAGGCAAAGATAAAGATAAGCTATTTTTGGCATGAGTTACTACTTCTCCAGATAATGGTTTGATTTAGTTGACTTGCTATCATGACAAAAAAATTGGTACAGGTTCAAGATTTCTGGGGAAATCACAAAATGTTGCAAATACGTGATCTGCTAAATATTGAGGAAACTATCCGAATTGACTCGTTTCGGGAGAGTGTTATGCTATCGGCCATCAAAGCTTTTAAAAAAACGTATGTAATTCAATAAGAAAAGCGTAAGTATTACTGATTCCCCCATTGTCGAACCCAATTTAGGAAGAAAAATGAAAATGAACTTGAGATTAAGCCTATTTCTCGGCCTTACTGTCACCTCTTATTCATTGCATAGCCAAGATTATGAAGTTCCACGAACAGAATGGGGTGTCCCAGATTTGCAAGCTGTCTGGAAGCACAGCTCAATTATCCCCTTCGAGAGGCCCAGAGAATTGGGCGACAAACGTTTTTATTCAGAGGAAGAGGCACTTGAAATAGAGCGCGCCGAACAGCAAAGGTTCGATGAGGACAATGAGCCTTTAGACCCGGATAGAGAAGCGCCGGTCGTTGCTGAATCACTGCCACCTATAGGCAATTATGATCTGTTTTGGAGAGAGGACGCGCAGTTCATACCAACCATTAACGGAGAAATGCGAACCTCAGCCATCACTAATCCGGCAAACGGAAGGCTGCCTGAAACTCTCCCTGGGGTGATGGACATGATCCGAGAGAGACGCGCAAATCTTCCTGACCGAAATGATGGCCCAGAGGGTCGAGGTCTGGGCGAGAGATGTCTGGTGGGTTTCGGGCCTACCTCTGGCCCGGTAATGATGCCGGTGATCTACAATAGTAATCATCAATTTGTTCAATCTCCAGGCTACGTCACGATAGTCACAGAGATGGTACATGACGCTCGAATCATAAAAATAACAGACGAGAGAAACCCCGCGGCACAGGCTCAAAAAAAATGGTTGGGTGATTCTATAGGTCGTTGGGAGGGAGACACCTTAGTGGTTGAAACAAAATTTTTTAACGACTGGCACTCCCTGCGTGGGTTCCCAGTTGATAACTTAACCTTGACTGAAACTTTCAGACGAGAAGGGCCTAATAAATTAATTTACGGCTTCTCTGTTAGCGATCCCAAGATATTTTCGACTGAATTTTCTGGAGAATTCCCCATGTCTAGACTCGATGGCAACCTCTATGAGTACGCCTGTCATGAAGGTAATCACGGCATGGTTGGAATCCTAGCAGGCGCTCGGGCGATAGAGCGAATGGAAGCAGATGAGAGTTCTCTCTAACAATGAGCCTCCCCCAGCCCCTTACGAAGAACTGAAAAACCCTTGAAATTGGAGCTTAGAGCTCACCGTTTTTTTTCAAGGCGTCTTGCATGCAAGATCGGTTCAGTATAGCCACTCGGTTGATTTAATCCATCATAAACCAGTTCGCAAGCAGCTTTAAACGCGACTGAGCTTTCCAAGTGATCAGTCATAGCGGTATAGAGAGGATCACCTTTGTTTTGGTCGTCAACTACACCAGCCATGCGTTCCATCGTCGCCACCACTTGTTCTTTTGAGCAAATTCCATGGTGCAGCCAGTTCGCAATGTGTTGACTAGAAATTCTCAAAGTTGCTCTATCTTCCATTAGACCAATATCATTAATGTCTGGCACTTTCGAACACCCTATGCCTTGATCTATCCATCGAACGACATAGCCAAGTATACCTTGAGCATTATTATCCAACTCCTTTTGAATTTCCTCCGACGTTAAACTTGCTCGATCCTCTAAAAGGGGTATTTTCAAAATTTCATCGATACTTGCGACAGTTCTTGTTTTAATTTTATCTTGCTGCTCAAAAACTTTTATTCGATGGTAATGCATAGCATGAAGGACTGCAGCGGTTGGGGAAGGCACCCACGCAGTATTCGCCCCAGACTCTGGGTGGTTGATTTTCTGCTCTACCATCGCCTCCATCAGGTCTGGCATTGCCCACATACCCTTTCCAATCTGCGCCTTGCCTTGTAGCCCGCATGCAAGACCAACATCAACGTTATTATCTTCGTATGCAGAAATCCAATTTGATGCCTTCATTTTTGTTTTTGGGATCATAGGTCCAGCTTCCATGCTAGTGTGAATTTCGTCCCCAGTGCGATCAAGAAATCCTGTATTGATGAAAACCACTCTCTCACTTGCCGCTTTAATGCAAGCTTTTAAATTAAGCGTCGTTCTTCGCTCTTCATCCATAATTCCCACTTTGAGTGTGTTCCTTGTCAAACCAAGTAATTTTTCAACCGCTTCAAAAAGGTCACAAGTGAACTTTACCTCTCCTGGTCCATGCATTTTAGGCTTTACAATATAAACACTACCCGTTCTTGAGTTGGATAGGAGGTTTCTGTTTTCAACATCAAGGACTGCAACCGCGCTTGTTACAACCGCATCCAAAATCCCCTCGTAAATTTCAGCTCCATCATGCTTGATAGCACTGTTCCGCATTAGGTGGCCAACATTCCTAACCAAAAGCATACTTCTGCCAGGAAGGCTAAAATTTTCACCGGACGGTGAAATGAATTCTTTGTCACGCCGAAGCACACGTGTCTTAGGATTACCTTCTTTTATGAAGGTGTCGGACAGATCGCCATTTATCAAACCAAGCCAATTCCTATAGATCTCGACTTTGTCTTCAGCATCCACTGCTGCGACCGAATCCTCACAATCTTGTATAGTTGTTACAGCAGCTTCAAGTATCACATCTGCGATTCCGGCTGGGTCTGCAGAGCCTACCGGTGTATTTCTATCAAACTGAATCTCGATGTGTAAATCATGATTGAGTAGCAGTACTCTTTTTAGTTGCTCCCCTTCAACCTCGTAGCCTTGAAATTTTGTTCCATCGTTTAGCTCAGTTACCACTGAGCCAAGGCTTATTTTTAAGACACCTCCCTCTACAAAATAACCGGTAGCCTCCTTATGTGATCCCTCTGCCAATGGGCAAGTTTGATCTAGAAAGCTTTTAGCAAAATCTATAACGCGAGCTCCCCTTTGCTCATTATAACCGCCGGCCCGTTCCGCACCTTCGTCCTCAGAAATAACGTCAGTGCCATACAGAGCATCATAGAAGCTACCCCATCTTGCGTTTACAGCATTTAGTGCAAAACGAGCATTTTTGACCGGGACAACCAGCTGAGGACCCGCTTGTCTTGCAATTTCTTTATCAACATTTGCTGTTGTGATTTCAAAATCTTCGGGCTCTTCTTCAAGATAACCAATTTCTGTCAAGAACTGCTTGTATGCGACAGCATCGTGACCTTGGTCCCTGTGCTCTTTATGCCATGTATCAATTTTAGACTGCAGCTCCTCCCTTTCCAACAAGAGCCCTGCATTTCGGGGTGAGAACTCTTTGATGATCTTTTCAAATCCCATCCAAAACTGTTTCTCATCCCTTTCAATCTTGGGAAGAAGTTCCTCATTTATGAAATCAGCAAGTTCAATAGCAACATCAAGTTGCCCTATTTTTTTTCGATTGTTCATAGCAAGACTTATTCAATTTTTTTGTTAAAAGTTCAATTATATCGCTTGCGGACTCAAGGCCAGCAAACAACTTTGCCCATTCATGCCATCTTGTTGATGGAGCTTTTCCTCAAGGAAGCTCAATTACTAGCATAAAACTATCATAACGACTTCGAGATGTATTTTTGTTTTAATCTCCAACCTCGAAATTTAGCTCAGCAGTAAATAACATGCTTCTGTCTCTATCCTCTTTTGCCCAAAATAACAATGTGTCGACACTCTGAGGTACATGCTCACTCAGCTTAATTTCCCCGTTAACCTTAACTAGGAGTGGCTCCGAGAAATCGATTTCCTCAGGATTAAGTAACAAAGTAAATTTTGACACTCCTCTTGCAGTCACCTCTATCGAATTCTCTTCACGCATTACTTCTATCAGGCCAGGTGTTTGAGACAATTCATCGACTCTTACCCAAGCATTCCGATTGAATTTGTCGACACGATCCGCGACCCATACCACTTTTTCAGGCAAGGGATCTCTGGTGTTTGCTTGTTTAAAATTTTCAATAGCATCCATTTCATCTGGCAACCAATTAGTATTGTGTCCTCCTTCTGGTATTACTCTCCATACGTGATTAATTTTAGCCTCAACTAACACATCAATGAATGGTTCAACCGAGGAAGCTGGATAAAGTCGATCATTTTCCCCATTGACAATAAAAAGCGGCCTTCCCATTAAATTTTCAAAATACAGTCTGTAACCACCGCCACTTTGCGCATTCCTCAATACGCCTGGGTGTCCGATATAAGGCAAAAAAGTGGCCCATTGAGTTGGCTGTTTGAAAGCGAAGAAATATGCTCCAGTGCCACCATCAGAGATACCTGTCAGTGTCACTTTGTCCTCATCGATGTTATAGCTAGTTTTCAAAACATTGAGGATAGCGGGTAGATTATCCGCTTGGTTCTCGTGCCACCAAAATGCTTCATTCCAAGACGCAGGGACAACCACAATCCGATCATCTCTTTTCAAAGAGTCGAACCCTCTTCGCCACCAACCTCCTCCTGGTTCCCACTCGGGTCTACTTACGCCGCCATGAAGCATAAATTCTACAGGATATTTTTTTAACGGATCATAAGTTTCGGGAATTAAAAAGACATAGGGAAAACGAGTGCCGTTTGCATCAACCCGAAAACTCTCTTGTTGTCCCCTGGGAACGTCATCGCTGTACTCAGGACCTTGCTTAAGTGCTCTGTAAAGTGTCTCTAAATCCGGAGCTGAGTCTTTCAATTGATTCGATATTGAAACAGCACTGTCGTCGGTACTAAACCAAAATGACTCTACCAGATCAGCTATGGGATAGCTTGCAGCGAAGGCTGATCTACCAAGCATAGTAATCAGCCATAAAATCGTCAAAATCGACCTCAGCAAGTTAACGCAGAGACCTCTTTTTTTCGTGAAAGCTAAATGATCACTAAAAATACCAACTCTCATAAAGGAGCTCAGCGTTTTGATAGAAAATAGTTTCTCCATAAGCCTTTATCAACCCAAGAATGTGCTTTTCAAACCACGAGCATATGATTCCCATTGGGGAATGTCCACGATGAAAGCCGTCTCTTTGATTATTTGAGTATTGACACCCGTCAATTCGTGTTGGAGCATTTCAGTAAATAGCTACCAATAATGAAGTTATAATCGAAAAATTTTAGATAGCCCAATATGACTAAAAGACACCTTGGCGCCAATAACGCGACCTCAACAGAGAAGTGGGAGGGAACTCTTAGCATATGGCTCTCTGGTTGGAGCTTAGTAGTTCTTTGTTTGATGTTACCCACTCACTCATACACCCAGGATTCTTCTGATGATCTACCAATCTTGGATCTTGATACACCAATTCGCATGAGCTTCGCTGGGAATTGGGAGAAAGATTTTGGGCGGAGTGACAACTGGGAGGATGAACTTAGTCGGAGAATGTCTATTCGACAAGAGAATGCTGCACTTCAAAGATCTGGAATAGGTTTGGGACGAGGGCCATCAATTAGTCTGGGCAATATAGGTCTAAACCGACCTCGGCGGCGTCAAGCAAATCTTTTTGATCTAGCCAGGTTGTCAGAATATATAAACCGTGCCTCCACGATGGAAATTTCCCAAAGCAGACAGGAAATTAGGATTTATCGAAAAGGAGAGGCTCCTTTAATTTGCAGCATGGAAACAGGTCCAAATGAGGTATTCACTAGTCAACACGGAGCTGAGATTTGCGGATGGGATAGGCAGCAACTGGTTTTTGAGATAGCTCTGCCTGATGGGCTTTATATAGTGCATCGGCTAAGCATTTCCTCTGATTCTCAGCGGTTAAGGTTTATTACTAGTATCTCAAGTAATGGTTCAGCTCCGTTCAATTTAGTGCAAGCGTTCAACAAGTATCAAGCACCCATTGATGAATTTGTGTGCACCCAAACCGTCACTAGGGGCCGATCTTGTAGATTACAAAAACCTCTTAATAATTAAACTTGGCACCTGAATTGATGATAAGAAATATCTTGAAGTTTTCCATCGTTCTCGTCCAGGGTTGTATGCAAACTGCTGCGCCTCCGGTAGATGAGGTTTTTGAGCCAGCTCCAGTTGGTAGCGTGGCCCTTAACTATGCGGAGGAAACCCCGAATGAATATCAACTCCTTGATATTGCTGTAAATGTTTTTGACGTGGAATTACATGCGAACGATTATGAGCAATTTGGAGAGTGGATTTTTAGTGAAATTAGAGAAAATGAAGCCCACTATCTGCCTTACTTGATGAAGGAAACACTCTTGCGTTCTAATCAGTGGGGAGCCGTTAGAGTCCTTCCCGAGAACGACCCCTCAGTAGATCTGCAAGTTAAAGCAAAAGTCAAAGCTTCAAATGGGAAGCGCATTTTAGTTCATATTGAGGCTATAGATAGCACCGGACGCGTCTGGCTTGATCAGGAATATTTGGACTTGGCGTCTGAAGATGATTTTCCTGACAGAGTTAGGATCACTCCTGGACAACCCTTTGATCCCGAAGAGTTTGTAGAGCCATTTCAAGACATTTACAACGCGATCAGTAATTCACTAGTCAAGTTTCGTTCAGCTCTCACGGAACAAGAGTTGGTGGATTTGAAACGTGTATCTGAAATGATTTATGCAAGAGATTTAGCGCCCGAATCTTTTGATGATAACTTACGTCAAGACAGCAGTAATTTACTGACTGTTGTTTCACTACCCGCCAAAGATGACCCTATGCTGAAGCGTGTAGAGGACATGCAAACACGACATCATTTGTTTATTGATACAGTAGATGAATACTACAGATCCCTTTACGAGCAGATGCGACCGTCGTACGCAGCCTGGCGAAAATACTCTTTTGACCAAATCAATGAAGATACAAAGGCTGCTAAGGAACAGTATGACTTTCAGAACTATGGACAATCGGGCAGTTACCTTACCCTGACTCAACGATACGACCGTTATCGATGGAGCAAGATCTTCGAACTGGAGTATCGCGAAATATCCGCAGGGTTCAATAATGAGGTGGGACCGGCAATATTAGAGCTCAATAAAAGCGTCCATGGGTTAAGTGGAACGATGGAAGAACAGTACATCCAATGGAAGAGAATACTAAGGCAGCTATTTTGGTTGGAGGCGGAAATTCCCAACTGAGTTAGCTCGTCTCAGATTTCTCCATCTTAGGCCATAGATTTACTTGCAATTAGAGGATTGTTTTGAGAGCTTTAGCGGAACTCTAAGCACAGCTAATTGAATGAATATAATAAAAACGAAGCCTCAAAGTCGTCGACAATTTCTCAAAAATGCTGCCTCATATCTCACGCTTGCAGGTTCAGCATTCCTAAACCCTCTGCCCATACTTGGACAGAGTATTAACCTGAAAGTGCGTTCTGTGGATGCCTATCCGATTTACATAAATGAACGTTCTGAGGGCCTGCTCGATTCTCCAAATTTTTCAAATGAGGATGATCCTGCTCGTTGGCGGTTTGGAGGTCCTTTTGAGCAACTACCGTCAGCCATAATTACAATTATTAAAACAAATGAGGGCATAACAGGTTTTGGAATGGGAGCTGGTGGCAGCGCGGCTGTGGAAATTATTAATGGCCATCTCAAGCACTTTTTAATTAACACGAACCCGTTAAACGTCGAACAACTCTGGGATCAGATGTATACATCCAGTGTTTTTTACGGACGCCGGGGTATTTTTGCAATGGCCTTAAGTTCAGTAGACAACGCGCTGTGGGATATCGCTGGGAAATACGCAGACAAACCAGTATACGATCTTTTAGGTGGCTCCGAACGGGATCGTATTGAAATTTACCAAACCAACGGCGATTTTTTGGAGGCTCAGCGGCGTGGGGTAAAAAATTTTAAGAGAACGACCTATGGGGGACCAAGAACGCCGAAAGACGCATTAGATCGGTTCGTAACTTCGGTATTGGAGGCCAGAGACCAACTCGGTCCCGATGTAAGACTGATGACAGACTGCGTTTCACGGGATGGGACAGTCGAGTGGGCCATTCCTTTTTGTGAACGACTGCGAGAGGCTAATCTCTACTTCATGGAGGAACTCCTCTCTCCCGACAATGTGTTCGGATATGCGGAGCTGAGGGAGAAAGTTGGCTTCAAAGGCGATGGTTTGACAAGAATCGCCTGCGGCGAACACGAATATACCGAACATGGATTCAAGGTTTTAGTCGGTCTCGGTTCTGCGGATATTTTGCAACCTGATATCACATGGTGCGGCGGAACAACAGCAGGGCGAAGGATATCGGCGATCGTTGAAGATGCAGGCCTTGAATTAATACCACATAGAGGTGCAAGCTCTTGGGGGTTCCCTATTGCTTTAACCTCTCCGAGCTGTACCATGGCAGAGAGTTTTCCTGAAGGTTCGGCTATTTTAGACGCGATGTCATGTCAAGTTGAGAATGGTTATGTTGTTGCTCCAACCAAACCGGGGTTTGGTCATTCTCTTACAGAGAAGATGGTGCTCGATTTTCAGCTTACCCGAAGGATATAACGCAACCACAAGAGAGGTGACAATATGTCAGAAGAAATTGCTGCTATAAATCAATCTAGAACAAAGATACTGATCGGCGGATCAGTTGCCGCTATATTGGCCGTCGGCATCATTGGCTTTTTGATCTTTTCTACCGTTTGCCCGTGCGAAAGAACTCCAGGTGGATTTCTATTTGGTGAAAGTAGTGACGCTCCGGTTTCAGACTGGTCCTTCGCTAATGATGTCCCCTTATGTCAACTGCAAATTTACGCAGGCATTCGCCCCCATTCGATTAATTTAAATTGCATGGCAACCCCCGAGGGAGAAATGTATCTGAGCTGCTCTTTTTGTGATACTAAATATTGGGCTAGCAAAGTAGAGACAAATGAAGTCGGAGTAATGCGATTAAACGGCATCACTTATCCTGTACATGTGAATCGAATCACCGACCCTGCGACGATGGATAAAGCTTGGAGCGCGAGAGTCCAAAAACTGCAGGTCTATCAATCTTTAGACAACCCAGCACCGGATCCCGACTCAAAACGTCCCGATCGATGGTGGACTTTTCAAATTACATCTAGATCGTAGAAATTTACCGAGTTATAGAGGTTTATTATGATATTTAAGAGAGTAATCTCACAATTTACCTTGGGTCTGACTAGTGCTGTTGGATTCGTTTGTTGTTTGCAGGCGCAAGAACGCAGCTGGGTGGATTTGGCTGTGCATAATTTTGGAGCGCCAATTAACACAATGTGGGCAGAGGGCGAATTATCTTTCGCTGCTGATGGCACTATGGTGTACTGCAGCGCAAGACAGGATATGGCCGTGGCACCTGGAGATCCAAAAGATTTATACATTGCTACATTCAACTCTGAGACGGGTAGTTGGAATCAACCATTGAATATGGGCTTTCCCGTCAATGCTGCTCCCGCGACTGACGTTGACCCTTTGAGGCTTGGGGATGATCGGGAGCCCTGGATCACGGCTGATGGAAATACTATCTATTTTAAATCTGACAGACTGGCTACCTCAAACCCAAATAATGCAACTGATCTTTTTGTGACGCACAAGATAGACGGTGTTTGGTCAGAGCCAGAGATAATACCTTTCCCGATTAGCACAAACGAAGGTAATGAGCACTGTCCAGCCATCCTGCAAGACGGCGAGACACTTTGCTTTGCCTCTCGCAGGGCCGGTGGTTTTGGTGGATCCGATATTTATTGTTCAAAGCAGGATGACAATGGTGACTGGCTAGAACCCGTTAACCAAGGGCCTAACATCAATACCGCTGCCGAAGAATTTCATTTCACTCAAGACTCTGACGGAACAGTGTACTTCACGTCGAACAGACCCGGTGGTTTTGGGGGAATGGATATCTATGGATCAATGCAACAGGGCGAAAACGCTTGGAATCCCGCTTACAACTTAGGTCCGCAAGTTAATACAGCCGCGGCTGACATGTGTCCAGCTCTGCCTCCCGGAACAAATACCATTTCTTGGTTTTCATCCAGGGAAGATAACAGTTTCGGCAACATTGACATCTTCTGGACAAATAAAATAAACACTAAGTGATTTAGAGAAAGAGGCTCTGGTATTGGCCAGAGCCTCTTTGGGGCTATTATCAGGCCAGCGCGCGATCAAAAAGATTTAAGAGCCTGCTCCAAGCTCGCTCCGCTTGAGCTTGATGATACACCTGCGAATCGATAGCACACCAACCGTGCATGGCATCCTCATAAACCTCAATTTCAGCAGAGATGCCAGCGTCAGCGTATGTTGATCTTAAAGTTTCTTTAGCTTCTGGATCGTTATCGTCATCATTTTGAGCTACACAATGCAGCATCTGTGCTCGGGTATCAGGAATCAACAAGTGAGGACTATCTGCGTTTTCAGTAGCGAGACCCCCCCCGTGAAAAGTTGCTCCAGCAGCCATTCTCTCTGGAACTGCGGCTACGGTTCGCATAACCATCGGTCCTCCCATGCAGTAACCTGTGGTACCTATCCCTTTTGATGTATCTACTTCGGGCTGACGGTCGATCCAGTCGATAAAAGCTCTTGCGTCTGAAAAGTGAGTATCAGCGTTTAAGTTCCTGGCCATAGGAAGGACAATTTCTCGAGTTTCCGGTTGTCCGAAGCTTGCGCCGAAGCCGACCACCGGTGCGTGAGCGTCCCGATAGAATGGATTAACGGTGAGAACCGCATACCCCGAACGCGCCAAGCGTTTGCCCATCTCCCGGAAGGCAGGTCTTAGTGCCAAAATATCAGGCCAAACCAATACAGCCGCATGGGCGCCCGCAGAGGGATAGACAAAGTAACAATCAGCGACACCATCCGGAGTCCTAATCTCCACATCTCTCTCTGATACAGACTGGGCGTTTGCCATCGGAGGCATCATCATCGCTAAACCTGCACCTGTTGCCAATTTTGTGAAATCCCGACGACTCATTTCGGGATGGCGGCGCAAATATTCCTCAACATCTTTTTGAGTATCTCTATCACACATACAATTTCTCCTTTGTGATTTTAAATCGTTGCCGCTTCAAGGTCACACGGGCTCAGATTGGATTAAGTAGTTTACAGAGCTTCATCTCTAAATAACAAAATAGTTAGCGAGAGAGTATGAGGGAGAAAAGAAAAACTCAAGAGCCTTTAACATCGAAAAAGCGTTTTCGGTTGAATTTTTAGCTTCCTCGGGGTAAAAATCCAAAAAAGATGCGGTTTCGGACAAAGCTCAAAAGACCAGTTAGCTCTGAAAACTACAATAGAAAAATAAAAGGTATTCATATGATAAATCCTACTCGGCGATTATTCTTGAAACAAGTTGCGCTGACTGGCACAGCATTTTACGTTCCTCGCCTGAGCATTGCTCAGCAGAACTGGCAGGTTCAAACTGTCGCGGGAACAGGAGTTGCTGGCTACGAATTTGAAGGCCGCGATGGACTTATAGCAACAGAAACGCCTGTTAATAATCCCTACGGTGTCGTGGTGGGGCCTGGCGATAGTTTATACTTCTGTGAAGTAGATACGGGGCGTACCCGTAAATTGAACCTGACAACTAATCGACTCACCACGATTGCAGGAAATGGGGAAAAAGGATTTTCCTCGGAATCACGAAATCCTTTACAAACATCTTTTAACGCTCCGCATGAGATTCGCTGGGACGAACAAGGCAACCTTTACATAGTAGAGCGGGACTCCCACAGCGTTCGCCGGATCGCGGCTAGAACAGGATTGGTTACAACTCTTGCAGGTAACGGAGAACCTGGTGACAGCGGAGACGGGCGACCCGCTGTACTCGCCCAACTTAACCGGCCTCACAGCATAGCATTTGACTCCGATGGTAATCTCTTGATTTGCGATATTGGCAATCATCGTCTTCGAATAGTAGACAGAGAGTCCGGCTTCATCCGGACATTGTCTGGCACAGGCGAGAGAACTCAAACGCCGGATAATGCTCCCCTAGAAGGCACACCACTATTGGGCCCCAGATCTATCGACACCGATCCAGACGGAAACGCCTACTTAGTGCTTAGAGAAGGAAACGCCATTTATCAGATCGATATCAAAGGAAACCGACTGCAGAGGATAGCGGGCACTGGAGAACAGGGCTATACAGGAGACGGAGGACCGGCGATTGATTGCACATTTAACGGACCCAAGGGCATTGCCTATTCAAGGCAAGACCACTCGTTATATATTGTTGATACGGAAAACCACGTTATCAGACGCTTGGCTCTCTCTACTGGAATAATTGATACTGTTCTTGGCAATGGTGAACGTGGAAATGGTTCTGATGGCAATCCGCTTAACTGTGAGACTGACCGCCCTCATGGAGTATGCGTCCATGAGGGAATTGTGTATGTCACTGATAGCGAAAGCCACAGAGTCAGAGCGATTTCGGGACTAATGTAAAGACAGTCGAACGCTAATCGTAATAGTAAGGCGATAGGTTCAATGAATTTGCCAACTCTAAATTGTGCTGGATCCAAAATGTAGCACCGCTCTCTTGTCGAATTACCTCTATCTTATTCATTGACCGCAACGTCTCTGCGGCGTCGGTATTGAAAACTGGCGTCCTTCTCAACATACGACTTGCTTCAAAATGATAGAGGTCGCCAG
>Ga0208127_1000288_pt1 | contig 26179 bp, 21 predicted proteins | sample ETNtaG_6_FD_185751 | JGI IMG/M metagenome (GOLD analysis project Ga0208127, IMG submission 185751) | Marine microbial and viral communities from oxygen minimum zone, Eastern Pacific Ocean - ETNP201306SV45 (SPAdes) (version 2) | ecosystem: Environmental > Aquatic > Marine > Oceanic ... | reverse complement strand
ACATTTGTAAACACAAACTCTGTTTCTGCAATTTCACCCTCTTTTATTTCTCCAAAATCATGATTATTTTTATTGAACTCGATGATTGGAAAATCTGGTGTATTGTTTAATCTTTCTTTAGTTGACTGAACATTTTCTTTTTTAATTTTCTTTGATGGATCAGAATCACACGAAGTAATTGAAAATGAAACAACAAACGATAAAAAAGTAATGTAAATGAGGTTTTTATTAATTTTCATGTTTTATAAATTATGATGCTCAAAATTAAATAAATTATCTCAAACCTCTCTTATTCTTTTTAATAAGTCCTTCATCTGAAAGTTTTTTTGAAAGTTTATCTAAAATACCATTGATAAAAACATTACTTTTTTTACTTGAATATTCTTTGGCTATTTCTAAATATTCATTTATTGATACTTTTAATGGAATAGATTTAAAAAATAAAAATTCAGTTAGACACATTTGAAGTAAAATCAAATCAATTTGAGCGATTCTGTCATTATCCCAGTTTAATGTAATTTCTGAAATATTTTTTTCTAAGGTTGTTTTGTTTTCAATTACTTTTTTTATCAACTTAACTCCAAAATCAGCATCGTCTTTGTTTTTGTAAATATCTTTCATGAAAACAATTTTCTTGGAAGATTTTTTTGTATTCTTTAATAAGCTTAGGATTAAAGAATTTACCAATGGTAAATCATTCAACCATGAAATTTCTTTATCCTCAATAAAATCATAAAGTTTTTTATTGGATGCTATAATATTTCTAAATATGTTAACCAAGAAAGACTGATCGTCATCATATGATGCATTTTTTTTCCTTAAATATTTTATCGTTAAGTCGTTGCTGTAAATTTCTTTCCAAATGGATGATAGAAGCTCAGGGTGAGATTCCCAATAATCTATTTTATAATTATTAACTTTTTCAGAAAGAAAACTATCTTCTGAAATTTTTTTTAAAATTAAATTTTTACAAATATTTTCAAGTGAGACATCACTTTCATTTCTTAAATATTTATTTTTATTTTTTTTGTGAATTTCATTTGCCATCAAATATAATTCACTTAATAAAGAAAATAATGTAATGTATAATTTGAAAAAATTTTGATTGGATTTTAAAAAGTATTTGATTTGAAAGTCTATGTTTTTTTCAAACGATTTATCGTAAGCATAAACAACCTCAAGTGCCTTAATTCTAAGCTGGCGTCTATTTAACATTTTAAAAGAACTTATTTATCTAACAAAATTAGTCTATTTTTTAGATTTCACACACAACTATTTGAAGAATTGCATGAACATTGATGTATATTTGGCTGATACAAAATGAAAGAGTTAAGATATCTAAATAAGTTTCTATATAAATACAGGACAAAGCTTATTATTGGTTTTTTTATAACAATAACTGCCAGAATTTTTGCTTTGGTTGCTCCTAACCTAGTCGGAGATTCAGTAACATTAATTGAAAATTATGTCGTTTCATCCTCAGTAGAGTTAGGAGAATTAAAAAATAAGTTGTTTTTAAATATTACATTAATTGTTGGTTCAGCTATTGTTGCTGGAATATTTACATTCATAATGAGACAAATGATTATAAATGTTTCAAGATATATTGAATTTGATTTAAAAAACATTATATATATAAAGTACCAATCACTCACTTACGATTTTTATAAAAACAATAGAACCGGTGACTTGATGAATAGAATTAGTGAAGATGTAAGTAAAGTTAGAATGTACGTTGGTCCCGCAATCATGTACACCATTAATACATTAACTTTATTTGTAATTGTAATCTCATACATGATAAGTGTTGCTCCAAAACTGACAGCTTATGTATTACTTCCCCTTCCACTTTTATCATTTATTATTTATAAAATAAGTAAAATGATAAATATTAGAAGTAAAATTGTTCAAGAATACCTTTCAAAACTAACAACATTTACACAAGAATCATTTTCTGGTGTAAAGATTATAAAAACATATACGATCGAGGATTCTATTAATCAAAGTTTAAAAGTTATCGCTAGTGATAGTAGGAAAAAAAACATGTCTCTAGTAAAAATTCAATCTTGGTTTTTCCCATTAATGATTTTACTTATAGGTACAAGTAATATTTTAGTAATATATATTGGAGGGATGCAATATATGAATGGTGAGATTGAACTTGGATTATTAGCCGAATTCATAATTTACGTCACTATGCTAACATGGCCTGTGGCGACGGTTGGTTGGGTGACATCAATAGTTCAGCAGGCAGAAGCATCACAAAAAAGAATAAATGAATTTTTAGAAACCCAATCTACTGATTTGTTCGATAACATTAAAAAATCTGATCTCGATGGAGATATTATTTTTAAAAATATTTCATACACTTTCAAAGAAACTAATATAAATGCACTAAGTAATATTTCTTTTAAAGTTAAAAGAGGTGAAAAAATTGCTCTTATGGGTGATGTTGGATCAGGAAAAACAACAATTTTAGAAATGCTTGCAGGTGTATATAAACCTAATAATGGAAAAATTTTTATAAATAATAACGATATAAAAAATATTTCATTAAGTGATCTAAGAAATTTTATTGGATATGTTCCACAGTCTACATTTTTATTTTCTGACACAATTGAAAACAACATCAAGTTTGGAAAAGATAAGGCATCATTAAGTGAAGTTGTTTTGAGTGCTAAAACTTCTTGTCTAGATGAAGACATTAAAAGTTTCAAAGATGGTTACAAAACATTACTTGGAGAAAGAGGTGTTAACCTTTCAGGCGGACAAAAACAACGTTTAGCTATAGCAAGAGCATTGATAAAAAATCCAAAAATATTAATACTTGATGATAGTCTTTCAGCTGTTGATACTGAAACAGAGGAAATGATTTTAAATAACATAGAAAACACTACTAAAAATACTACCTTTTTTATATCAACGCATAGGATATCAACTTCAAAAAAATGTGATAAAATAATATTTCTAAATAATGGTAGAATTGAAAGCTTTGGTACTCATGACGAACTTGTAAAAGAAAAAAAATCATATTTTTCTATATATTCCAAACAAACTCAAGAAAAAAGAAATTAATTAATATTTGGTGAGTTTATTTTTTTTAATCATTTTTGATTGTAAATAATCTAGATATGGAAGAAAAAAAATACAATGCTAACGAAGATATTTTCTCTAAAATTTTAAGAGCTGGAAGAAGAACATATTTTTTCGATGTGAGATCAACTAAAGCTGGTGATTACTACTTGACAATTTCAGAAAGCAAAAAATTTACAAATGAAGATGGATCTTTCTATTTTAAAAAACACAAAATTTATTTGTACAAGGAAGATTTTCAAGGTTTTACTGACCTTCTAAAAGAAATGACACAATATATTATTGATGAAAAAGGTTTAGAAGTAATTAGTGAAATACACCAAAAAGATTACAAGAAAGAAGATAACACTAACAGTGATAAATCAGAAAAAGTTGAAGAAGAAAAGAACGAAAAAGAGAATTTTACTGATGTAAATTTTGACGATATATAACTCATATCTATGAAAATTATTTATAGCTTATTTCTATTTCTAAGTATAAATTTATTTTCTCAGGAAATATATGATCTTGAATATTATTTTGGAGAAGATTATAAGAACTTCAATGAAAATATTCCAAAACCAAGTGATTTTTTACTTAATGGTAAAGAAGTTGGATCCTCTCACGTTAGTCATGACAGATTAATTCAATATATGTATGCGTTAGCAAACGCATCAAAAAGAATAGATATTGAAAATAGAGGTTTTTCATATGAGGGAAGACCTTTAGTTTTACTTACAATAACATCAGAAGAAAATCATGATAAGTTATTAAAATTCAAAAGAAGTCATATAGACTATCTTGATGGTAAATCAGACAATAAATCTTCTAATTTTTATAGTAGACCAGTAGTAATATATCAAGGCTATTCAATTCATGGTAATGAACCTAGTGGAAGTAATGCAGCTATGTTGTATGCCTACTATTTGGCCTCTTCAAATTCAGATGATGTAAAAAATCAATTAAATAATTCCATTATTCTATTAGATCCCTCTCTTAATCCCGATGGCCTACAAAGATTTGCTAATTGGGTTAATACAAATAAAAGCCAAAATCTAAATTCAGATAGTAATGACAGAGAATTTAACGAACATTGGCCACGTGGAAGAACAAATCACTATTGGTTTGACATGAATCGTGACTGGTTACCTGCTCAATTACCAGAATCTAAAGTTAGAATAAAAACATTTCAAGATTGGTATCCAAATGTTTTAACTGATCATCACGAAATGGGGACTAATTCTACTTTTTTTTATCAACCAGGAATACCCTCAAGAGTAAATCCGCTGACTCCAAAAAAAAACCAAGAGCTAACTGCTAAAATTGGTAAATACCATGAAAGTATACTAAGTGAAAACGGATCGTTTTTCTACAGTGAAGAAGACTACGATGACTTTTACTATGGAAAAGGCTCTACTTACCCAGATATTAATGGTGGAATTGGAATTTTATTCGAGCAAGGTAGTTCAAGAGGACATCTTCAAGAAAGTATAAATGGAAATATTTCGTTTCCATTTACGATCAAAAATCAATTATTAACATCAATTTCAACTTTAGAAGCTTCAGTTGATTTAAAAAAAGAATTGTTTGATTATCAGAGAGAATTTTTTAATTCAAAAAAACATAACAAAAATGAGTTTCTAATAGTAGGTGACCAACATGATAGATCAAAACTTTATCACTTCCATGAAATTTTAAAAACTCATAATATAACTACAAAAAAATTAGATGAGGATAAAATTGTAAATGGAATAAAATTTAAAAAAAATAATTCTTTTTTAATTCCGAAAGATCAGAGAAATTCAAGATTATTAAGCGCTATGATTAATAACCAAACTTCTTTTAAGGACAGTTTATTCTACGATGTTTCAGCTTGGTCATTTCTACACTCTTTTAATCTTGAACATACATATCTCAAATCAAATGAAAAATTTAATGAATTTAATTTTTCCAAACCAGTTGGTTCAATAATATCAAAAAGTGATTATGCATACGTATTCCACTGGAACGATTATTACTCTCCAAAGGCTCTTTATAAACTTTTATCTCATGGTTTGAATATTAAAGTTTCAACTGATAAGTTCACCATTGAAAACAATAACTTTGGCTATGGTTCCATTCTTGTTCCTGTTTCAAATCAAAACAAGAGCATCAATGAAATTAATAATATTATCGAGGAAATTTCAAATGAAACAGGAGTAGATTTTTATGGTTTTAATACTAGCAAAACAAATGGAATTGATCTTGGAAGTAATGATTTTAAAAAAATTAATTTGCCTAAAATCGGTTTAATTGTTGGAGACGGAGTTTCGAGTTATGATGCTGGTGAAATTTGGCACCTTATGGACACCAGGTATGAGATTCCAATAACTAAGCTTAAATATAATTCACTAGCAAAAATTGATTTGAGTAAATACAATACTCTAATTTTTGTTAATGGATCCTATGGAAATAAAAATACTATTGAAAAATTAAAGAACTGGGTTAAAAATGGTGGGAATTTAATTGGCTTTAGAAATGCAACTAAATGGCTTGACAGCAATGATTTTATCAAACTGGATTTTATTGAAAACACTTCTGTTCCAAAAGATGTGAAATTTATTGATAAAAATAAATTTTACGGAGCACAATTAACTAGCGGTGCTATTTTTAATGTTAAATTAGATTTAAGTCATCCAGTTAATTACGGATACTACAAAGAAGATTTATCAATTTTCAGAAATACTAACATATATTTAAAAAATGATAAACTAAGTTTCAATAATCCAATAAAATACTCAAAAGAGAATTCGCTAGTTAGTGGATATATCTCAAAACTTAATTACAAATCAATTCTAAATTCAAGACCTTTTGTTAGCTCAAGACTTAATAAAGGTCGTGTAAATGTTTTTACTGATAATACAAACTTTAGAGCCTTTTGGTATGGAACTAATAAACTAATGATTAATACAATTTTCTTTGGAAAATTGATGTAATCTACTTATTTGTAGGCGCTTTAGATTTCTCGAAAGGTCTGTATAATAAATTTTTTATACTTCCATTTTCTTCTTCATTAAAAAAAGTATCAACACCATATATAATTTTTGATGGATTCAAAGTTTTAAAAGTACCAAATAACCTATCCCAGAAAGAGAAAATATTTCCATAGTTCGAATCTGTATATGGCATAACATAATGATGATGAACTTTATGCATATTGGGGGTTACAATAAAAAAACTCAAATATTTATCAAAAGAAGGATTTATATTAATGTTTGCATGATTAAATTGTGATAAAATAACTGACAGAGATTGATATAGAAAAACCAGCCCCATATTTGCTCCAAGCAGTGCTACGCCCACTAATGTAAAAAGATATCTAACTACACTTTCAAATGGATGATGTCTATTAGCGGTAGTCGTATCAACTTTATGATCAGAATGATGAACTAAGTGAATTTTCCACAAAAATTTTACTTTGTGTTGTACATAATGAGGTAAATATGCTCCAATTAAATCAAGCAATAATATACCAATAATAATATACAGTGAAAGTGGTAAAGAATCGTAATAGTTTAATAATCCAAAATTATTTTCAACTACTAAATCAGAAACTTTTAATAAAACAAAGGCAAGGGAAAAATTCACAAGTACTGTGGTAAAAGTGAAGAAAAAATTGGGTATAGCATGCCTGAATTTTTTATAATTAAAATTAAATAATGGTATGATAGCTTCTATTGACCAAAAAAATGTTATTCCTCCAATCAGTATAATTGATCTATGAAGAGAAGATATGTTTTCAAAGTATGTGATTATTTCATTCATAATCCTTTAAAATTAAGTGCAATTTATGTAAAATAGATTTAAATTTGAAATAAATATATGTTATGGCAAGAACACCCTCTGTAATGGTTCCTCTTGGTTTTAAAGCCCCAAAGTTTGAACTATTGGACGTAGTATCTAATACAATTTTAAAGTCAGAAAATCTCTTTGGAAAAAAAGCAACAATGATTATGTTTATATGTAATCATTGTCCATTTGTTAAATATGTCAATAAACAAATTGTAGAAATAGCAAATACTTATGATAGTTTAGGAATAAGCTTTATAGCAATTTCAAGTAATGATATTATTAATTATCCCGAAGATTCACCTGAAAAAATGAAAAAAGTAGCAAGTATGGAAAATTATTCTTTTCCCTATTTGTATGATGAATCTCAAGATGTAGCTAAAGCATATGATGCTGCATGCACACCAGATTTTTTTGTGTTTAATTCAAACAAAGAATTGGTATATAGAGGACAGCTGGACGATTCCCGGCCTGGAAATGATATTCCGATCAGTGGAAAAGACATAATAAATGTTTTTGAATGTATTTTAAATTCGAAACCGATAACAATAAATCAAAAACCCAGCATTGGATGCAATATTAAATGGAAAAGTTAAAGTAATTCAACTTCAAAAATTAGAGTTGCATTTGGAGGAATTACTCCACCTGCCCCAGCTTCTCCATAGGCTAAGTTAGATGGTATTACAAACTTGGCTTTATCTCCTTTTTTTAACAACATAATTCCCTCATCCCAACCTGGTATTACTTGTCCTATACCAACATTAAATTCAATGGGTTGATTTCTTTTATATGATGAATCAAAAACAGTCTCATCTATTAACATACCTTTATAGTGTACTTTTACTGAATCTCCTTTTTCTGGAGACTTTCCTTTACCATTAGAAATAATATTATATCTAAGACCTGAGCTGGTAACTTTGAATCCTTTGGAAATATTCTCAATTACTTGTTTTTCTTTAAGAAGCTTTTCTTTAATTTCTTTTTTTCTTTTTTCTGTAAATAATTTGAAATTTGTTACAGAATTCCAATTTTTTGCTTCTTCACCAACTCTAATTATTGAGCAAGTTTCAATTGAATCATCTTGTTCAATATTATTAACAATTTCTTGGCCTTCAATAACTTCTCCAAAAACAGTGTGTTTGTTATCAAGCCATGGAGTTGGAACATGAGTAATAAAAAATTGACTTCCGTTAGTTGACTTACCTGAGTTTGCCATAGAAAGAATTCCAGGTTTGTCATGTATTAAATCATTATGAAATTCATCATCAAACTTATAACCCGGGTCACCAGTTCCTGTTCCTAGAGGACAACCCGTTTGAATCATAAAATCAGGTATTACTCTATGAAACTTCAATCCATCATAATACGGAGAATTAGCAGGTTTGTGAGAATTTTCAACTAGACCCTCACTAAGGTTAATAAAATTTGCAACTGTTCCGGGGGTTTTATCATAATGCAAAACTAAAGTGATATCACCTTTATTAGTTTTAATTTTTGCGTATATACCATCCTCCATAAATTTGATTTTTTAAATGAAGCCGCAAGATAAATTAAACTTTAAAAATAATGGCATATTATTTTTATTTTAATTTGAAATATCATTTATAAATTTTAATCTGTATAATCTTAAATCAGATTCTTCATATTCATCCTCAAACTCTTCAATCGCAAGATTAATATCGTCTGACTCAGTGTCAATAAAAAAATCATACAATTCCTGCTGTTGGTCCTCATCAAAAAAATCATCAATCATGTAATCTATATTTATTTTTGTGCCTGAAAATACTATTTTTTCAAGTTCATTAATCATTTCTAAAATTTCTAAACCTTTATTATCTGCTATGTCTTCGAGTGGCATTTTTCTATCGATACTTTGTATTAGAAACATTTTTAGAGAAGAATTTAAACCACTAGATTTTATAATCAAATCTTCAGGTCTTATAATATCATTGTCATGAACATAATCAGAGATAATTTTTAAAAATGAGTCACCAAATTTCCTTGCTTTACCTTCCCCTACCCCATTAATATTTTTTAATTCATCTATTGTTACAGGATATTTAATTGACATTTCTTCTAAGGAAGATTCTTGAAAAATAACATAGGGTGGAACTTTTTTCAATTTAGCTACTTTTTTCCTCTCAGAAAAAAGTATTTTTAAAAGATTTTTATCGTTAATTGACTTCAAGTTGTGATTTACTTTTATGTTCAAATCTGAAACATGGTTGTGATTTTCTGTAATAAAAAAATCAGAAGGATTAGAAAGGTATTTTTCAGAAAACTCATTTAATTTTAAAACACCATAAGATTCAATGTTTTTATTTAAAATTTTATTTACTAACATGTGTCTGATTAATGAATTCCAAAAGCTAGAATCTTTTTCTTTACCACAACCAAAAAGTTCGTTAGAACTAACATTATGAGATCTTAAAAGATTGTTTTCCTTACCTATTAAATAAGAGACAAGATCTTTAGTTCTATATTGTTCTTTTGTATGCTTAATTAATTTTAAAACTTTTAAAACTTCTTGGTTAACCTTTATTTTTGGTTTTGGATTTTTCATATTATCATCCATCATTGCCCCTTCACCATTAATTTCGTCAAAATCTTCACCAAAATAGTTCAATAAAAATTTTCTTCTTGACATAGAAGTCTCTGCATATGCAGCAACTTCATCTAATAATGCAAAATTTTGTTCCTGTTCAGCAACAGGTTTTCCAGACATGAACTTCTCTAATTTTTCAATATCCTTGTGAGAATAAAAAGTCAAACAATGTCCATCCCCACCATCTCTTCCAGCTCTACCAGTCTCCTGATAATAACTCTCCAGGCTCTTTGGAATGTCATGATGAATAACAAACCTAACATCCGGTTTGTCAATACCCATTCCAAAGGCAATAGTAGCTACGATTACATCACACTCCTCCATTAAAAACATATCTTGATTTTTGACTCTTACTTTTGAGTCTAAACCAGCATGATAAGGAAGAGCATTAATATTATTTAATTGCAAAATTTGAGATAACTCATTAACGCTTTTTCTTGATAAACAATATACAATTCCCGATTTTCCCTCTCTTTGTTTTATAAATGAAATGATATCTTTATTAATATCATCTGTCTTTTTTTTCACCTCATAAAATAAATTAGGTCTATTAAATGAAGATTTAAAAACAACCGCATCTAATATTCCTAAATTTTTAATTATGTCTTCTTGAACTTTTTTTGTTGCTGTTGCTGTGAGTGCAATTATTGGTATATCAATTTTTATTCTATTCAATATGGATTTTAAATTTCTGTATTCTGGCCGAAAATCATGACCCCACTCAGAAATGCAATGAGCTTCATCTACTGCTAAAAAGGATATGTTTACTCTACTTAAAAAATCAATATATTCCTTTTTGGCTAAAGATTCAGGAGCAACATATAATAATTTAGTAGTCCCATTTTTAATGTCATCCTTTACATTGGCAATTTGTGAATTATTTAAGGACGAATTTAAGACATGTGCAATTCCATCATTGGAGTAGAGACTTCTAATTACATCAACTTGATTCTTCATTAAAGCAATCAGAGGAGATACTACTAAAGCTGTTCCCTTGGACAATAAAGCAGGCAACTGAAAGCAAAGTGACTTGCCTGCACCTGTAGGCATAATCACCATCAAACTGTTTTTGTTTAAAAGAGCTGAGATTATTTTTTCTTGTTGTCCCTTGAACTTTGAAAATCCAAATATATTTTTTAATTCTTTATTTAAGTCTAATTTTAGTGACATTAAATTTCTTAAACAGGTATTTTGTACCTTTGTATCTTAAATATAACATTTTAAAGACGATTAAAAAAAACAAACTTGAATCAAAAAAAAAATATTTTAGATATAGCAAAAGAATCTTTTGTTAATCAAGGAAATTCTATTCTCGCCTTGAATGATTTAATCAATGATGATTTTGAAAAAGCTGTAAATACAATTAATAATTCTAGTGGAAGAGTTATTGTTAGCGGAATTGGAAAAAGTGCCATAATTGGAATGAAGATTGTGGCAACATTAAATTCGACAGGAACTCCATCTGTTTTTTTGCATGCTGCTGAAGCAATTCATGGTGATCTTGGGATTGTTCAGGAAAACGACGTTATAATATTAATATCTAAGAGTGGAAATACCCCTGAAATTAAAAATCTTGTTCCTTTTTTAAAACAAAGATCTATTTCAATTATTTCAATAACCTCAAATAAAAATTCATATTTAGCTATTAATTCCAATTACTTTTTAAATTGTTTTGTTGAAAAAGAAGCATGTATAAACAATTTAGCACCAACAACAAGTACAACCGCGCAATTAGTAATTGGAGATGCATTAGCGATATGTTTATCGTATTTAAATGGATTTAGTGAAAAAGATTTTGCAAAACACCATCCCGGCGGAACCCTTGGAAAAAAGTTGTACTTAAAAGTAAGTGATATTCTAGATAACAATTTAAAACCTGAGCTTTCAAGAAATGATGATTTTAAAACTGTTATTGATACTATTTCTAAAAACCTTTTAGGAGCTGCTGTTGTGACAGAAAATAAAAAACCAGTTGGAATTATTACAGATGGAGATATTAGAAGAGCGTTCAACAAAAGTAAAAATATAAGTAAACTACTTGCTAGTGATTTAATGTCGCCTAGACCACTAGAAATAAATTCTGGAATTTTGGCCACTAATGCACTAGATATTATGAACAAAAATAAAATAACCCAATTAGTTGTAGTTGATAATGGTATGTATATTGGGTTAATTCACCTACATAACATCATAAAAGAAGGTCTAGTCTAATGAAAGATAATAGTACTGATGAAATGTCTTTTTTGGATCATCTTGAAGACTTAAGATGGCACCTAATTAGATCTGTAATGGCAATATTACTAACTGGATCTATAGCTTTTTTAGCAAAGGACTTTATTTTTGATCAGGTTCTTTTTGGTCCAAAAAAGGTAGATTTTTTTACATATGATCTACTTTGTAATATTTCTAATTTAATTGGATTTGATGATAGTTTTTGTATAAATGAAATGCCTTTTAGAATTCAAAGCAGAACTATGTCAGGGCAATTCTCAGCACATATATGGATGTCAATCACTGCTGGATTTATATTGTCATTTCCTTATGTTATTTATCAATTTTGGAGTTTTGTAAGTCCAGGTCTTTATGAAAATGAAAAAAGTAATGCTAAAGGATTTATATTTATTTCCTCATTTTTATTTTTTTTAGGAGTTCTTTTTGGATATTATATAGTAACTCCACTGTCAATTAATTTTTTAGGTTCTTACAGTGTAAGTACAGAAATTTTCAATGATTTTGATTTAGATAGTTATGTTGGATTAGTTAGAGCTTCAGTAATTGCATCAGGTCTAATTTTTGAATTACCAATAATAGTCTATTTTTTAACTAAAATTGGTTTGGTAACACCTGAATTAATGATAAAATACAGAAAATTTGCTCTCATTATAGTTCTAACCTTATCTGCTATAATTACTCCACCTGACGTCGCAAGTCAAATAATCGTTGCAATTCCAATAGTAATTCTATACCAAATAAGTATTTATATTTCTAGATTTGTTTTAAAGAAAGAAAATCAAAATATTGTAAAATGAAGTTAAAAGCAAAAGGATTATTCAAATCATATAAGGGTAGAAAAGTTGTTAACGATATTGAGATTGAAGTTAATCAGGGTGAAATTGTTGGTCTTCTCGGACCAAATGGAGCAGGAAAAACAACTAGTTTCTATATGATTGTTGGCCTAATTAAACCAGATGGTGGTATAATATCACTAGAGAATGATGAAATTACAAAATTACCGATGTATTTGAGAGCAAAAAAAGGAATAGGTTATTTAGCACAAGAAGCTTCCGTTTTTAGAAAATTGTCAATTGAAGATAATATAAAAGCTGTTTTAGAGCTCACAAATCTTTCAAAAAAAGATCAAAACTCAAAGCTTGAATCTTTACTAGATGAATTTAACCTTCAAAAAATCAGAAAAAACAGAGGAGATTTACTTTCTGGTGGTGAAAGAAGAAGGACTGAGATCGCTCGAGCTTTAGCAACTGATCCAAAATTTGTTTTATTAGACGAACCTTTCGCTGGTGTTGATCCAATAGCAGTTGAAGACATTCAAAAAATAATATCACATTTAAAAGAAAGAAATATTGGAATTTTAATTACAGATCACAATGTTCAAGAAACTTTAGCTATAACAGATAGAACTTATTTGATGTTTGAAGGAAATATTTTAAAGTCTGGAAAACCTGAAGATTTGGCTAAAGATGAATTAGTTAGAAAGGTTTATCTAGGTCAAAATTTTGAATTTAGAAAAAAGAAACTAGAATATAAATCTTAAAAAATTTGTAATTATATAGATTACAATGATAATTGGAATTGAAGCAAAACCAAAAATAGCAATCAACAATATAGATAATAGAACAAAGAAATAAATTAATTTATTTTCTTTAAAACTTAAGTTTTTTAACTTAAAAGAAAACATTGCTTGGTTAGAAACTAGTAAATAGGATGAAATCAAAACTAAAAAAACTAATAAATAAATGTTTTGAAAAAGTGCACTTATTTCAAAGTAATCAATAAAAAAGGGTATAAAAACTATCAGAAGTGCGTTAGCTGGTGTAGGCAAACCCTTAAAGTTTGAATCAATACTATTAACGTTAAATTTTGCAAGTCTATATGAAGATGCAACTGTAATCAAAAATGCTATAAAAGGAACAAATTTTACATAACTACTAGATGAATTATTAACTACAAAACTTGAGCTTTCAATAAGCTGTAAAATTACAATTGAGGAAGTTAAACCAAATGTTACCAAATCTGATAAGGAATCCAGTTGAATACCAAGTTGAGAATCTATTTTAAATTGTCTAGCAAAAAAACCATCAAAAAAATCACAAAACATTCCGGCTAAAACTAAATATGCTAAAGTTTCAAGATCACCCATTATACCATAATACACGGCAAGACATCCAAAAAATAAATTGGTTAATGTCAAAAAGTTGGGTATTAATTTTAGTAGTTTCACTAAGTAAAATTAATCATTTTGTAAACAAATTTAGAATTTAACCTTTTTTTGTAAATAGAACTAAGTATTTATAACTTGTAAAAGATAAATTTTTAAATTAGGTTGAATAAAAATCTTCTTTTTTCAAGTATTGTTTCTGGTCTACTCTTGGGTCTTTCTTGGCCAACCTATGGGTTTGTATTTTTAATTTTTATTGGATTTGTTCCTTTACTACACCTTGAATACGAGTTAAGAAATAAATCTACTTTCAAAATTTTCTACTTAAGTTTTATTGCATTTTTGATTTGGAATTTAATAACTAGTTGGTGGCTTATTAACTCGACAATTTTTGGAATGGTGTTCGCTGTTTTGTTGTACTCAATTTTAATGTCTACGGTTTTTATTTCATTCTCCATTATTTCCAAGAAACTCGGTAATAAACTTGGGCTTATTTTTTTAGTTTGTTCATGGATTGTTTTTGAAAAATTTAATTTAAACTGGGAATTTTCTTGGCCTTTATTATTATTAGGAAATTCATTTTCAGAGTCTTATATCCTAATTCAATGGTATGAATACACTGGAACATTTGGGGGTACTCTTTGGGTATTAATTGTGAATATTATATTTTTTAAGGCATTTCAAAGTTATTTGAAACTTAACCACAACTATTTAAAACTATTTTCATTTGCATTATTAAGTATTGCTTTCCCGATAATTATGTCACTTTTTATTTACAATAATTATGAGGAAAATGAAGAGTTTATTAATGTTTCTATTATTCAACCAAACATTGATCCATACAACGAAAAATATGGAAGAACTAATTTGGAAATTCTGGATGAATTTAAAAAAACAACTTCCAACAATAACTTTGATAACAAACTTATAATAACGCCCGAAACTTATTTTTCTGAAAGCCCTGGATATCCATTAGATACATTTTTTAATACACCATTCTATAGAGAATTAAATTCATATCTAAACAACAAAAATTCTGAAATACTAAGTGGTATACAATATTATAAAGTCTATAATTCAAGCTTAAGCAAAACTAAAACTTCAAATTACGTCAGAGACAGTATATGGGTTGATATTTACAATAGTAGTTTCATGAATTCAAACAAAAAACAAGTTTATCATAAATCAAAACTAGTTGTTGGAGTTGAAAATCTTCCATATAAATCTTTTTTAAAACCTTTACTTGGAAATGCACTTTTAGACTTTGGTGGAACTGTGATGTCTAGAGCTACTCAAGACAAAAGAACAGTGTACGAAACTAAAAATAAGATAAAAGTTGCTCCAATAATATGTTACGAATCCATGTATGGAGAGTTCATTAGTGAATACATAAGAAATGGAGCACAATTATTAGCAATAATAACAAATGACGGCTGGTGGGGAAATACAATTGGACATAAACAATTATTGAGTTTGTCACGATTAAGGGCAATTGAATTAAGAAGAAGTATTGCAAGAAGTGCAAACACTGGTATTTCAGCAATAATTAACGAAAAGGGTGATATTTTAAATACAATTCCTTATGAGAAAAAAGGATTCATTAATGATAAAATATTTCTTTCTTCAAAAATTACCTTTTACTCACAATATGGTGATTATATTTTCCGAATATCTCTTTTTATTTTTCTCATAATTTTCCTCTTTTATTTTGCTAAAAAACAATAATTTTTAAATTTTTTAATTAATTATTGCCAGAGTCAGATAAAAAATTATTTTTGCAAATATTATTTTATAAATTATGTATTGGACACTTGAATTAGCGACTTATTTAACTGATGCCCCATGGCCCGCAAATAAAGATGAATTAATTGACTATTGTATAAGAACTGGTGCTCCACTTGAAGTTATAGAAAACCTTCAAGAAATTGAAGAGGAAGAAGAAGAAACTTACGAATCTATTCTTGAGATTTGGCCAGACTATCCCACAGAAGAAGATTATCTTTGGAACGAAGATGAGTATTAGTCAAAAACTTTCACAAAGTCTCAGCCGAGGCTTTTTTTTTGCTTAAATTTGAATCAATATATAACAAGTAAATGAGCTTTATAAATTCAATATTAAATGTATTTGTTGGAAGTAAGTCTAAAAAAGACATAAAAGAAGTTGAAGGTATTGTAAAAGATATTTTGAAATATGAGGAAGAATTTTCAAAACTAAGTCATGACGAGCTTAGAGATAAAACAACACATTTTAAAGAAATTATTAAAAAAGCAAGAGAACCATTTTCGCTAAATATTGATTCTTTAAATTCAAAAATTGAATCTACCAACAATATTGATCAAAAAGATGATTATTACAATGAAATTGATGAATTAAAAGAAAAATCAAATACAAGAGTTGAAGAAATCTTGAATGATATTCTTCCTCAAGCATTTGCTGTAGTAAAAGAAACTGCCAAAAGGTTTAAAGAAAATAGTAAAATTAAAGTAAAAGCTACTGAATTTGATTTACGATTATCATCTGAAAAAAATTACATTAGCGTTGATGGTGAAAATGTTTTCTGGTCTAATAAGTGGAATGCCGCTGGAAAAGAGGTCACATGGGATATGGTTCATTATGATGTTCAGTTGATCGGTGGAATTGTATTACATAGAGGTAAAATAGCAGAAATGCAAACAGGTGAAGGTAAAACCTTAGTTGCTACCCTACCTGTTTATTTGAATGCTCTTACTGGAAATGGAGTTCATTTAGTTACTGTTAATGATTATTTAGCAAAAAGAGATAGTGCATGGATGGCTCCAATTTTTGAATTTCATGGCCTAAGTATTGATTGTATAGATCTACATCCACCAAATTCTGAGCAAAGAAGAAAAGCGTACAATGCTGATATTACATATGGAACAAATAATGAGTTTGGTTTTGATTATTTGAGAGATAACATGGCTCACTCCTCCAAAGACCTTGTGCAAAGAAAACATGCATATTCTATTGTTGATGAAGTTGACTCAGTTTTAATTGATGATGCTAGAACTCCTTTGATAATTTCAGGCCCTGTTCCAAAAGGGGATGTTCATGAATTCAATGAACTAAAACCTAGAATTTATGACATTGTAAGAAAGCAAAAAGAATTACTCACACAGGTGCTTTCTAAAGCTAAAAAGTTAATTAGTGAAGGTAATAAAGAAGAAGGAGGTTTTCACCTTCTTCAGGTTTACAGAGGTCTTCCAAAAAGCACTGCTTTAATAAAATTCTTAAGTCAAGAGGGTATCAAACAACTTCTTCAAAAAACTGAAAACTTTTATATGCAAGATAATAACAGAGAAATGCCGAAAGTCGATGTAGACTTGTTCTTTGTTATTGATGAAAAAAATAATCAAATTGAACTAACTGATAAGGGTATTGAAACAATCTCTAATAAAAATGAAGATTCTAACTTTTTTATTTTGCCAAATCTATCAATTGAACTTTCTGAAATTGAAAACAAAAATCTTGAACTAAGTAAAGAGGTTGAAGAAAAAGAAAAAGTATATAATGATTTTGCTACAAAAAGTGAAAGAATTCATACGTTAAATCAGCTACTGAAAGCGTACACTCTTTTCGAAAAAAATACAGAGTACGTTGTTATGGATAACAAAGTTAAAATTGTAGATGAACAAACTGGAAGAATCATGGATGGAAGAAGGTATTCTGATGGTCTTCATCAAGCTATCGAGGCAAAGGAAAATGTTAAAATCGAAGACGCAACTCAAACTTTTGCTTCAATAACACTACAAAATTACTTCAGAATGTATAGTAAGCTCTCAGGAATGACAGGTACTGCAATAACAGAAGCTGGTGAATTTTGGGATATTTATAAGTTGGATGTTGTGGAAATACCAACTAATAAGCCCATAGCTAGAAAAGATCAAAACGATTTAATTTATAAAACTAAAAGAGAAAAATACAACGCTGTTATTGAAGATGTCAGTAACATCTCAAAACAAGGAAGACCTGTTTTAATAGGAACTACATCAGTAGAAATTTCTGAACTATTAGCAAGAATGTTAAATATTAGAAAAATTAAACACAATGTTTTAAATGCTAAACTTCATAAAAAAGAAGCTGACATAGTTTCAGAGGCTGGTAACGCTGGAATAGTAACTATTGCTACTAACATGGCTGGTAGAGGAACAGACATAAAGATTTCAGAAGAAATTAAAAATAATGGAGGGCTAGCCATTATTGGAACTGAAAGACATGACTCAAGAAGGGTTGATCGACAGTTGAGAGGTAGAGCGGGTAGACAGGGAGATCCAGGAAGCTCACAGTTTTATGTTTCTCTTGAAGATAATTTAATGAGATTATTTGGCTCTGATAGAGTAGCTAAAATGATGGACAGAATGGGTCTTGAAGAGGGTGAAGTAATACAACATTCAATGATGACAAAAACCATTGAAAGAGCACAAAAAAAAGTAGAGGAAAATAACTTTGGAATAAGAAAGAGGTTACTTGAATACGATGATGTTATGAACGTCCAAAGAGAAATAATCTACAAAAGAAGAAAACATTGTCTTGAAGGTGAAAGATTAAAGGTTGACATTGCCACAATGATTTATGATATATGTGAGCTAATTGTAAATAATAATAAGTTATCAAATAATTTTAAAGAATATGAATTTGAAGTTATTAGATACTTTTCAATGACATCAATTTTGAGTGAAGATGAGTTTACAAACTTATCAATTGATGAAGTTTTTACTAAAACATATCAAAAAGCATTCAATCACTACAAATCAAAAATGGATTCTAGTGCTGAAAGAGTATTTCCTGTAATAAAGAATGTTTATGAGAACCAATCGAACAGATTTGAAAGAATTGTTGTTCCTTTCACAGATGGAAAAAAAACTTTAAATGTAGTTTCTAATTTAGAAGAAGGTTACAAATCTTTTGGTAAAACCCTAATTAATGATTTTGAAAAAAATATCTCTTTAGCCATAATTGATGAATCATGGAAGATTCATCTTAGAAAGATGGACGAATTAAAACAGTCAGTTCAATTAGCAGTACATGAGCAAAAAGATCCACTGGTTATTTATAAAGAAGAAGCTTATAAATTATTTGGATCAATGATTGAAAAGGTTAACAAGGATATTATCTTGTTTTTATTTAATGGAAAATTACCATCACAAGATCCATCTAATATTAGAGAAGATAGAAGAGTAAGAAGACAACAGAAATTTAATACGTCTAAGGAAGAAGTTTTAAACAGTGATGAAATTGCATCCAGAAATAGACAAGTTGGTCAAGCAGCATCTCAATCTAATAATTATGTTGAAACAGTTGTAAGAGAAGTAAAAAAGATTGGTAGAAATGAGAAAGTAACAATCAAAAATGTTACCAGTGGAGAAACTAAAAATCTTAAATATAAAGTAGCTGAGAACTTATTAAAAAAAGGTGATTGGATAATTTTTAACGAATAGAAATTGTATGCGTATTGTTCTTTTAGGACCATATTATCCATTCAGAGGAGGCATCTCAGATACAAATCAAGAATTATTTAACTCTTTAATTAAGAAAGGTCATAAAGTTTATATAATTGATTTCAAATTATTATATCCTAAATTATTATTTCCGGGAAAAAACCAATATGAAGAGAATTATAAGTTTTTTAAATCTAAAAAAATTATAAATTCAATTAATCCAATAAATTGGTTCTTCGTTGCGAAAAAAATAAATGAATTAAAGCCTGACTTAATAATTTCGTCATATTGGACAGGATTTTTGTCTCCATGCTTGACAATTATTAATAAGTTAATTGACAAAAAGTTTAAGAAAATTGGAATTATTCACAATTCAATATCACATGAAAAAAGATTCTTTGAAAAAATTTTATTAAAATTTTATTTAAATAATATTGATAAATTTTTCACCTTATCACAAAACGTCCAAAATCAAATCAATAAAATTTATTCATACTCAAAAGGGGAAACACTATTTCATCCAATTCCTGAAAAATATGGAGAAAGAGTTGAAAAATCAATTGCAAAACAAAAACTTAATTTAAATGAAAATTTTAAATACATACTTTTTTTTGGATTGATTAGAAATTATAAAGGATTGGATCTTTTAATTAAATCTATGCCATTAGTTATAGAGAATAATCCTGAAATTAAACTCTTAATTGCGGGTGAAAATTATGAGTCTATAAATAAATACACATCTTTAATAAGTGAACTTGGAATTTCAGATAAAATAATTTTAAAGAATGATTTTATTAAAAGTAAGGAGGTGAAATATTGGTTTAGTGCATCAGATATTATTGTTCTTCCTTACAAGTCAGCATCTCAAAGTGGAGTGATTCCATTATCAATAAAATTTAAAGTACCTATAGTTGGTACAAAAATTGAGGGAATTAAAGAAATAATTGAAAAAAATAATATAGGATTTTTGGCTGAAAAAGATAGTAGTAGTATATCAAATAAAATAAACTATGTATTAAAAGATCAAAATCAAAAAATCATAGCAAATATGGAAAAAATCAATAAAAAATTATCTTGGAATAACTTTACTAAAGAACTTTTAAAAAAAATTTAAATGAATTTATCTATATACTTAGCAATCGGTTTATTTATATCCAATGTTTTAAACAACAATCAGCAAGATTACAAAACTGCATACTTTGCTTCAGGATGCTTTTGGTGTGTTGAAAGTATTTACGAAAATTTAAAAGGTGTTAAGGAGGTAAAATCAGGGTACTCTGGCGGGAAAACGATTAACCCAACATATAATCAAGTTATTTCGGGAAAAACTGGTCATGCCGAGGCTATTAAAGTGATTTATAATCCAAATATTATTTCTTTTGAGACATTAGTAGATGTTTTTTTTGGGTCTCATGACCCTTCAACATTAAATCAACAAGGTCCAGACAGAGGAACTCAATACAGGTCAGTTGCATTTTACAGTAACGAAGTTGAACAAAAAATAATTAATGATAAGATAGATGAGTTATTAGAAATGAAAATTTTTAAAATAATTACAACAGAAGTTAAAAAATTTGAAAAATTTTATCTAGCTGAAGAATATCATCAAGATTACAAGAAAAAAAATCCTTATAATCCCTACATAATGAAAGTTTCTGCCCCTAGAATTAATAAATTTAAATTAAATTATTCAGAGCTATTAAAAGAGAATTAGTCTAGTTTTTTATCTATTATTCTATCCATATAATCTTGAATAAATGCCTTAAGATAAATCTCCTCCTCTTCATAATTAATGGCTGGATTATTCATCAGGTTTTTATTTAACCAGTAATCGTTTATGTCATAAACACCAATAACATCATCTCCATCAAACACTAAGGTATATTTTTCAGTGGAAAAATGGAAAACAGTTCCAGAAAAATGAATTGAAAAAGGAAAACCCTCATTTGAAAAAACACTTCTTCCCCAAGAATTAATTGAGTCGTTATATCCAACTAGATCAACAATTGAGGGAAAAATATCCATTTGTTGCATTAATTTATCGTTTTCACCTTTAAATGAGTTGTCTGGATGATAAAATAAAACTGGAATAGCAAATCTGTTTATTGGAGCAGAATAATAAGGATACCAAAATTGATTTGTGTGATCAGCCGTAATTATAAATAATGTATTATTAAACCATGGTTCTTTTTTGGCTGATTCAAAAAATAACCTCAAAGCATTATCAGAATATCCAACAACTTGATGCATTTGTACGTCACCAATTGGAAAAACTCCTTCATATTGATCAGGAACATAGAAAGGCTCATGTGAAGATAAGCTAAAGAATGTTGAAAAAAATGGTTCTTTGAGTTTACTAGTTTGAGAGTTAACAAATTGTAAGAAAGGTTCGTCCCATATTCCCCAGTAACCGTCATACAGCGAGTTGTCATTGAATTCATTTTTTCCATAATAATTATCGAAACCTAGAATATTTGATAGACCCAGAAAGCCCATAGATCCATTTGGAGCTCCATGAAAAAATGAAGTACTGTATCCTTTTTCTTTAAAAACAGAAACTAGTGACTGAATTTTTTGATTTGAGTATGGTGATGAAGTGAAAGGTACTTTAAAAGAAGGAACACTAGCCAAAATTGATGGTAAAGCTTCAATTGATTGGCGTCCATTAGCAAATGCATTCGTAAAAATTAAACTATTATTGGATAAAGAGTCCAGAAAAGGTGTGTAGCTAATATAATCTTTAATTGATCTGTTTTTATTAAATGCTCCAATATATTCACGGCCAAAGCTTTCCATTACCAGAATCATAACATTTGGCTGTTTATAAATACTATCATTTAATCTTTTAATAGGACTTATAATACTATCAACTTTTGAAGTTTCAAGGAAATTTTTCTTTTTGAAATAGTTTTTATTGTAAGTTCTTATAAAACAAAAGGGGGAATTTAAAACAAAGTCAGCATGAATACCTTTATCAACATACCTGTGTGCATCTACCATATTAATAGGTCTGGTGGCGTTACCAATACCTCCCCTCATACCAATTACACAAATAAATATTATGAATAGTGATGAAAATATTGAAAATGAAATGAATTTAAAATTATATGTTGGGATGTGTTTTTTTAATTCAATTTTTTTGTAGAGACTAATCCATAAAAAAACCATTAAGAAAAAGAAGATAAAGACATGCCAATAGTTATAAATAAATGAACCAGCTAAAGACATTTTATTTGTTTCATTTTCTAAAATATCAAATACCCTTGTTGTCAATCTACTTTGTGAAAATCTGTAATATATGAAATCAAAAAAATTTGTTGAATAAGTAACTAGATTGGTAGCAAAATATAAAATCATCATTCTATTTTGAAACTTTTCGCTTGTATAGTTTTTAAAAGGTATAAGAGAAATTAATATAAAAAGGACATTACTGTACAAAATGGCAGAAGTGTCAAATGTTAGGCCTATAAAACACAAGTATATAAATTCCTGAAAACTTTCTATCAGAATCATATTACTGTTGTATAAGTAAAATAAAACTCTAGCAAAAAAATAAAATATATAGGCTATTGCTAATCTTAAAAACAAAGTTTTATATGAATTAATCAAATTGATCATGAAAAGTTAATTTTATTGATACCGTAAGCAAAAAATAAACCAGTTAAAATTCCAAATATTCCGCCGACTATAATATCTGAGGGAAAATGAACACCAACGTAAATTCTGCTGTATGAAACTATTGAAGCCCAAAAAAACAATAAGAAGAAATATGGTGACCTAGTTTTGAATGAAAAATAAAAAAAACTAGCTATCGCAAACGTATTAGCAGCATGAGCTGAAAAAAAACCATATAAACCTCCACAACCTTGCTTAACTATTCTAATCTGATTATTTATTGATAAGTCATGACATGGTCTTAATCTTTCAAAATAATCTTTAAACAAACCGCTTGTTTGATCTGTAAGAGTTATTAAAATAATTATAACAATTAAATATTTAATAAAATCATATCTCTTTAAAGTTTTATAAAGAAAAAATATTAAAATTAAGTAAAGAGGAATAGAGCTCTTTTTATCAGTTATAATTAACCATAAATTATCAAAAAATTCAATACCTAAATTATTTAAAAAAATAAATATCGATTTATCTAATTCAATTAATGATTCCAATGCAATGATTATTTAACAATTCCGTATTTATCAAAGAGATAAACTAAAGATGCCATCGAAAAAGTTCCTAATTCTAATTCACGTTTATTTATGGCATCAAAAGTATCTATTGATGCATGATGATAATCAAAATACCTCTGAGAATCGGGTCTTAACCCGGCTAAAACATTATTTTTTGACTCAAGTAGAGCTATATCTGCACCACTGCCACCAATCTCAAATGATTGAATTAAGTAAGGCTCAAAAAGAGATTTCCATTGTTCAATTCTTTCAAAATTATTTGAATCAGTAGTAAAAGAAAATCCTCTTGGAGTAAATCCACCAGCGTCTGATTCTAATGCAAAAATATGATCCAAATTATTTTCATTAGAAACACTAGCATACTTTTTAGCTCCTCTCAAACCATTTTCTTCATTCATAAATAGAACAACTCTAATTGTTCTTTTTGGGATATAATTAATTTTTTTAAAAATGTTTATTATATCCATAGATTGTACAATTCCAGCACCATCATCATGTGAACCATCACCAATATCCCATGAATCTAAATGTCCTCCAACTAAGATAATTTCATTAGGAAATTCTGATCCTTTAATTTCAGCTATAACATTATGTGATTTTACATCAGCAAAAGTTTTACATTGCTGCCTCAATAAAAACTTAAGATTTGGATTAATCTTTAAAAGTTTACTTAGTTTTTCTGCTGAATTAGTACTAATTGCTGCAGCAGGAATTCTTTTACTTTCAGGTAAGTCTCCATAATTCATGGTTCCTGTGTGTGGATAGTCATCCAAACGAAGATTCATTGATCTAACAATTACTCCTATTGCCCCATATTTTACTGCTTCAATAGCTCCATTAACTCTTTGATCAACAGCTTTTCCATAAGCTTGAAAAGTGCTAACCAAGTTTGGTTGCATTGGTCTGTTAAAAAAAACTATTTTACCATCTATTTTTTCTTTACCCAGTTTAAATAGTTCATCAAAACTTTTAACCTCGACAACATTTGATTTAATTCCAACAGAGGGTGTTGCTACAGATCCTCCTAATGCACATACGTCAACATCAAAAGTAATTCCAGGTTGAGTTTCAATTAAAGCAAACTCTTTGGGTCCTCTAACCCACTTAGGAACCATAACTTCTTGTAACCATACTTTATCAAAACCAATTTTAATTAACTCTTTTCTTCCCCACTCAACAGCTCTTTCTGCACCTAAAGAACCTGACAATCTTGGTCCTATCTCATTAGAAAGATAGTCTAACATTTCATAGCTGGAACTATTGGTCATAGCAGTGTCAAATAACTTTTTAAAAACTATTTTATCTTCATTGGTTTGTGATAAAACAAAAACACTAGAGATTAAAAAACAAACTTGAACTATAAATTTCATGATTATTTATTTGAGTATTTAATTACATCTTTTTTTGAAATTTTTTTTCCATCTGAAAGAATAATTAAACGTTCTATAACATTTCTTAGTTCTCTTACATTTCCAGTCCAATTATATTTTTTTAACTGGTCTACTCCATCTTTATCAATTGTTTTTAATTGATGATCAGAAGATTTAGAAATATCTTTTAAAAAATGTTCAACTAAAAGAGGAATATCGGAAAGTCTTTTATTTAAAGAGGGTACATCAATTTCAATAACAGCCAATCTGTGAAAAAGATCTTCTCTAAAATTATTTTCTTGAATTTCTTTTCTCAAATTTTTATTTGTTGCTGCTATGACCCTAACATCAACAATTAAATCTCTTTCACTACCAACTCTTTGGATTTTGTTTTCTTGTAATGCTCTTAGAACTTTAGATTGAGCTGACATGCTCATATCTCCAATTTCGTCTAAAAAAATAGTTCCTCCATTGGCAGCTTCAAATTTTCCAGCTTTATCTTTTACAGCTGAAGTAAAAGCACCTTTTACATGACCAAACAATTCACTCTCGATAAGTTCAGAGGGTATTGCAGCACAATTAACCTCTATAAATGGAGCAGAATTTCTCAAACTGTTCATATGAATTTGATGAGCAACTAATTCCTTTCCTGAACCATTTGGACCTTGAATCAAAACCTTTGCATTGGTTAATGAAACTTTGTCAATCATTTTTTGAATGTCAGTTATAGCCTCAGATTTTCCAATTATATTAAAATCACCTGAGTTCTTTGATTTTGACTTTCCCTTTTTTACAAAATTTTTATTTAAAAGTGCTGATCTTACAGAATTTAATAATCTATTTAAATCAGGGGGTTTTGATATATAATCAAATGCCCCTAGCCTCATTGATTCAACAGCTGTTTCTAGGTCACCATGACCTGAAATCATTATAGTTGGAGTGTTTGGACATTCTGTAAGAATATGCTTTAAAACCTCCATACCATCTTTTTTAGGCATTTTGATATCACAAAGAATCAAGTCAAACTTTCTTGAGTTAATTTTAGATATACCATCTAATCCATCCACAGCTTCTGTTATTGAATAAGATTTGTCATCTTGTATTAAAACTTTGTTTAATACTCTTCTTATTGATTCTTCGTCTTCAATTATTAATATTTTTGACATATTTTATTTTTGTAAATGAACAACTCTTTGTCGATAAACGAGAGAAAATTAAAAACTTAATTTCAGAGTTTGTAAATATTTCTAACTAATAAATT
>Ga0208127_1000287_pt1 | contig 26238 bp, 18 predicted proteins | sample ETNtaG_6_FD_185751 | JGI IMG/M metagenome (GOLD analysis project Ga0208127, IMG submission 185751) | Marine microbial and viral communities from oxygen minimum zone, Eastern Pacific Ocean - ETNP201306SV45 (SPAdes) (version 2) | ecosystem: Environmental > Aquatic > Marine > Oceanic ... | reverse complement strand
CAAATGCAATATGCGGGTATAAACGCACACTTGTTAGACCGAAAAGAAAATGGACATTTATTTGAATTGCAATTAGGTAATGAATACCGAAAAGACAAACTATCAACTAAATTTTCACTTTTAGAAAATCAGACAGTTATAGATCAACCTAATGGTTATCAAAATGAAACGAATTACCAAGTCAATGATTTATACTTCAAAAGTAAATACCGTTTAAAAATCAAGGATTTTGGACTTACAGGAAAATTGCACTTTCATCAACTCTTTAACCTGTTAGAGAACAATCAAGTTTCGTCCAATCAAAATCCGTTCTTTATCAATCCAAGTATTGGATTTGACTGGAAAATAAATGACAAAAACAAAATCATTTCTTCCTATTCTTACAATACAACTAATGTAAATATATTGGATGTTTACAGCGATTTTGTGTTAACAGGATTTCGCTCGTTTTCAAAAGCTACAGGAGATTTTAATCAATTAAATGCATCAATTATAGTTTTTAACTATCAGTTAGGGAATTGGAGCGATAGGTTTTTTGCCAACACATTTATTCTTTACGGCAAAAATCATGACTTCTTTTCTACTAACACTTTAATAGAACAAAACTATACCCAAGCAGAAAAAATATTGATTGAAGGCCGTGAGTTTATCAACATCAATTCAAAACTTGATTACTACTTTAAATTCTTATCGTCTAATTTAAAATTAGATTTAGGTTATACGCAAAGTGAATTCAAGAACATGGTAAACGGTTCTGACTTTCGAGAAGTTATGTCTATAAATTACAATTATGGTTTGGAGCTACGCTCTGGGTTTAAAGGAATTTTCAATTACCACATAGGCACAAAATGGACAACGACAGAAATCCAAACTAGAATTAAAAATTCATTTACAGATAATGTTAGCTTTTTAGATTTATCTTTTGTATTCAACAAAAAGTTTGATATTCAAATACAATCCGAACGTTATTCGTTTGGAAACTTCCAAACAAATAACACTTATTATTTTTTGGACTTTGATGTTCGTTACAAACTCATTGAAAATAAACTCACTTTAGGGTTTTTAGGCAAAAACCTTTTCAATACCAAAAGGTTCAGAAACTTTTCTGTCAGCGATATCGGAACATCAACGGCCGAATATAGATTACTGCCGAGATTTGTGCTTTTGAAAATGGAATACAGATTTTGATATTGGAACTTAATAAAAATGGCTACCAACATTGTATAAAAACAACAATGGTTTACCCAACTGACGCGCATCTAAGACGCACCCTACAGTAAATATTAAACACTTCTACTCTTCCGCAGCGGGGCGGTCTAAGGCAGTAACTTGGTAGTCCAAGGCATTTTCTTCACCTGCCAAGCGGATAATGTCCTTATCAATCTTTTTAAATTCACGGGAGGCATCGTTGTATTGGTTTACAACCGTGCCTATGGTTCTGCCCAAGCGGCCGTGTACGTCCTCAAAGGCATTGAGGTGTTTGGAGAGTTTTTCTACGTTCTTTAAGATATCCTGAATGGAATTTTCAATTTTAAGATTGTGCAATGCCTTTACCGTTATCTGCAGCATCGGAAAAAGGCTCATTGGCGATACAATCATCACCTTTTTTTCATAGGCATAAGACACCAAATCGCGGGAGTTGATTTGCAAGGTGCCTACCCTACTGTTCAACAGGTCTTGGTACAGGCCATCGGCAGGGATAAACATATAGGCATAGTCAGTGGTGGTTTCGTTGGGGCGTATGTATTTGGCAGTTTCGTCTATGCGCTTTTTGATGTCGCCCTTAAACGACTGCTCTAAGGATTTAATCGCTTCGGGGTCGCTGCTTTCCACCATTTTGTTGTAGTTGTCCAAAGAAAACTTGGCATCTATGGGAATGATAAAATCTCCCACCTTGACAATGGCATCTACCATCTCACCATTGGAAAAGCTGTGTTGCATCACAAACAACTCGGGAGGCAAAACGTTTGCTAATAGGTTTTCAAGCTGTATCTCGCCCAAAATACCACGCTGCTTAGAATTTCCTAAAATCTTTTCTAGGGTCTTCATCTGGTTGGCAAAACTTAATACCTGCTCGTTGGTACCCTTGATTTCAGACAAGGCCTTGGTCACATCTGTAATGGCTTTTTTGGACTCGGCAAACTGTTGGGTAATGGATTGGTTAGACGAACGTTGGTATTCGCTTATGCCTTTGGTGATGTTGTCCAGCTTCTGTTCCAGTTCCACACGAGTTTCTTTGGCATTGGCATCTGTTTCTTTTCGAATACCCTGTATCTCCTCACGCAACTGCGCATTGAGTTGCATCAAAAACTCACTAGACACCCCTGCAGACTGGTTCTTTTGGCTCATAAAATAAAACACTACTAGTGCCAGGACAACAACAAGTACAGGAATCCATTCCATCAAAAAAATGTTTGCTTAAATATACGTGAAAATGACCAATGAACTACTTGCTCAAATACATCTTACGACGTCCGTAAAGCTCGTAGAACTCATCATCCTTTAGGCTGTCGATAAACAAGATGCTCTCTCCCGTACTCTTCATTTCTGGACCCAACGCCTTATCAACATTCGGGAATTTGTTAAATGAAAATACCGGTTGCTTGATGGCAAAACCTTCTAGCTTAGGTTGGAAATCAAAGTCCTTCACTTTTTTGTCGCCCAGCATCACCTTTGTAGCATAGTTCACATAAGGTTCCTTATACGCCTTGGCGATAAAGGGAACTGTACGTGATGCACGTGGGTTGGCCTCAATGATATAAACAATATCGTTCTTAATGGCAAACTGAATATTGATTAGTCCTACAGTGTTGAGCGATAGTGCGATTTTTTTGGTGTGGTCTTTAATCTGCTGCATTACAAAATCGCCCAAGTTAAAAGGAGGCAAGGTCGCATTGGAATCGCCCGAGTGGATACCACAGGGTTCTATATGCTCCATGATGCCAATAATATATACGTCTTCACCGTCGCAAATAGCATCTGCTTCGGCCTCAATAGCACCATCTAAATAATGATCTAACAGCAATTTGTTGTTGGGTATTTTATGTAATAAATCCACCACATGTTTGACCAATTCTTCTTTGTTAATGACAATTTTCATCCCCTGACCACCCAATACATAAGATGGGCGAACCAGTATGGGAAAATTTAATTTGTCTGCCAAGGCAAGGGCTTCGTCTGCAGTTTCTGCAACGCCAAACTCTGGATAAGGTATCTTATTTTCCTTGAGTAGTGTGGAAAAACTTCCACGGTCTTCTGCCAAATCCAAGGACTGGAAGCTAGTACCCATGATTTTAACACCATAACGCTCCAATTTCTCTGCCAGTTTTAGGGCTGTCTGCCCCCCCAACTGAACAATAACGCCTTCGGGTTTTTCGTGACGGATGATATCGTAGATATGCTCCCAGAACACCGGCTCAAAATAAAGCTTATCGGCCGTATCAAAGTCGGTAGAAACTGTCTCGGGGTTACAGTTGATCATGATGGTTTCATATCCAGCTTCGGCAGCTGCCAGTACACCGTGTACACAACAATAATCAAATTCAATTCCCTGACCAATTCTGTTTGGTCCAGAACCCAATACCACCACTTTCTTTTTGTCGGTCACCACACTTTCATTGTGCACATAGGAATCGCCGTCAGCAGTTTCCATGGTACTTTCAAAAGTGGAGTAGTAATAAGGAGTTTTAGCCGTAAATTCAGCGGCACAGGTATCTACCAGCTTATACACACGGTGAATGTTGAGGGCATCTCGCTTTTTATAAACCTCACTTTCCAAACAACCCAACATATGGGCAATTTGTCTATCGCCATAGCCTTTTTGTTTGGCTTCTAATAGCAATGGTTTTTCAATCGAATCAATTGTAAAGTTTGAAATTTCTTTCTGTAAGTTAAATAATTCCTCATACTGTTTGAGATACCACATATCAATCTTGGTGATATCATAGATCTGACTAAGTGGTATGCCCATCGCAATGGCATCATAAATAACAAAAACCCTGTCCCAAGATGCGTGGGTCAGCTTGTCAATGATTTGGTTGTAATCGGTATAACCCTTGCCGTCTGCACCCAATCCGTTACGCTTTATCTCTAGTGACTGCGTGGCTTTGTGCAAGGCTTCTTGAAACGAACGCCCAATACCCATCACCTCACCAACGGCTTTCATCTGTAGGCCTAAGGTGCGGTCAGAACCTTCAAACTTATCGAAGTTCCAACGTGGAATTTTAACAATTACATAATCGAGCGTTGGTTCAAACAAAGCAGAAGTAGACTTGGTAATTTGGTTATCAAGCTCATCTAATCTGTAGCCTATGGCGAGTTTGGTAGCGACTTTGGCAATTGGGTAACCTGTTGCCTTACTTGCTAGTGCAGAAGAACGCGAAACCCTTGGGTTAATTTCAATGGCAATAATATCTTCTTTTTCATCGGGGCTTACGGCAAACTGTACGTTACAGCCGCCCGCAAAGTCACCAATGCTGCGCATCATCTTGATGGCCATGTCACGCATTTTCTGATAGGTTTTATCTGAAAGTGTCATGGCAGGTGCCACGGTTATGGAGTCTCCGGTATGGATCCCCATTGGGTCCATGTTTTCAATTGAACAAATAATGACCACATTGTCGTTGTTGTCACGAAGGAGTTCTAGCTCGTATTCTTTCCAACCCATCATGGCTTTGTCAATCATGACCTCATGTATGGGTGAAATTTCAAGACCACGTCTTAGCAATTCCTCAAAGTCATTTTCATCATAAACGATGGCGGCGCCTGCGCCACCAAGAGTGTAAGAAGCACGAATACAAAGGGGGAAACCAAATTCTTGAGCAATTTCCTTTCCTTTGAGAAATGACGTTGCTGTGGCTTGCGGTGCCATGGGAACATCAATTTTTCCCATAAGCTCGCGGAATTTTTCGCGATCTTCTGTAATATTAATCGCGTCAATATTAACCCCTATCAAGTTTACATCAAAGTCTTTCCAAATGCCCTTTTCATCTGCTTCAATACACAAATTGAGTGCAGTTTGACCACCCATAGTGGGCAATACGGCGTCAATTTGCGGGTGTTCCTTCAGAATTTGAATGATAGATTTTGTGGTTAGCGGCAACAAATAAACATGATCGGCCATTGATGGATCAGTCATAATGGTTGCTGGGTTGGAGTTTATAAGTATGGTTTCAATACCGTCCTCTCTGAGGGAACGAAGTGATTGCGAACCGGAATAATCAAACTCGCAGGCCTGGCCAATGATGATGGGTCCAGAGCCGATAATTAGGATACTGTTAAGGTCTTTTCTCTTTGGCATAAATTGCAACTAATGTTGGTCAAAAATCTTTCGAATATATATAAAAAAAGGTGTTACTGTTAAAGTAACACCTTGAAGTTTTAAACTGTTTATTCACTTATTTTTTGTGACGTGGTTCGGATGAAACAGATATCTTTTTGCGTCCCTTAGCGCGACGTGCTGCTAATACCTTGCGACCTGCCGCAGAAGCCATGCGCTCCATGAAGCCATGTTTGTTACGACGCTTTCTTCTTGAGGGCTGAAATGTTCTTTTCATCAATGTTTTCTTAAAGACGGCTGCAAATATACAATAACTCGTATAAGAACAAACAACACTAGCGCAGAAATATGTAAATTTGTACCAAAATCATAGCTATGTTTCCAAAATTCATAAAAATTGTACTTGCGATCGCCTCTGTAGGATTTGCTGTTTACCAATTTATTGAAGGGAATATCGGCAATGGAATTGCGATGGTTCTCTTAGCCGGTATTTTTGTTTTTCTTTTTTACAAGAATGAATTGATCTTACTTGCTTTCCTACGCCTACGCAAGCAAGACTTTGAAGGAACCCAACGCTGGCTGAACAGAATCAAAAACCCCGAATCTGCACTTACACAAAAACAACAAGGCTATTTTTATTTCCTTCATGGCGTGATAGAAGCCCAAAAAAACCTGACAAAAGCAGAGCGTTACTTTAAAAAAGCCATTTCATTAGGGCTTAATATGAAGCATGATTTAGCCATGGCCAAACTGAGTCTTGCGGGTATTGTGATGCAGAAAAGACGTAAAAGAGAAGCTACTTTGCTCTTAAACGAAGCTAAAAAATTGGACAAGCAAAATATGCTTACCGATCAAATTAAGCTGATGCAACAGCAATTGAAGAAGATTTAACTCAGTGCTGAGCTAAGAATAATTCGTGGCAAATTTTGATTAAACCATTGTGCGCGTGTCATAATCATGACGTGTGTTCCTTTAGGAACTGGTATAAAATCTTTTAAATGCAAGACTGGGAATACCATGTCATAAGTCCCGTGTATATGTGTCACATTAGGTAGTGGCACCTCTTGACTCCAATTGAATAAAACCTCCAATGACCAATTGAGATATTCTGGTGATCGGACGGAAAGGTATTTTTTATTTAAATCCATACGTTTTCGGGCAGTTGGACCAAAAATAAATCCTATAAAATCTTCCAAACTATCAATCCACTGAACAGGAAAAAACTTATATGCATTCGTCTTACGGCTAATGCGCATGTGTATGGGAAACTCACGCCAAGTACGCACACTTGAAATGATAATAACCTTTCGGCATGAAATAATTTTAGACATCTCTTGGACTAATATCCCACCAAAAGAAACACCAATTAAAATAGGGTTTAGATGCGTCACTTTTGCACACATACGTTCTGCATAAGATACCAAAGTTTCACCCTGGTTAGGCATAAACCAAGACAACAAATGCACTTCTATAGGGCTGCTGAGTTTTATACGTTCAAAAATTTCATTATTAGCAGCCATACCAGGCATCATATAAACATGAATGGCGGCACTCTTTTTCATTGCAAACTCAATGTACATAAAATTTTGTAAATTTGCACCCTAGCAATCAATTAATGGATAAAATTAACGTTACTGACAATGCCTTTTTGCGCCAATTTGAAACTGAAGTTCAAGGGGAGCTCGCCAAGATTGAGTATGCGCAACAGGAACGCAAAATCTTTTTAACCAAACTTGTAGTACCAAAAGAAGGGTGCACCAATGACTTTAGTGATGCTTTCATCAAGGAAGTACTATCAATCATTTCAGAGCGAAACATCAGCATGATGCCAACTAGCCCTGAGATAGTGCGTTTTATACGTAAAAACAAGCGCTATAGAAGTATGCTTCCAATTGGCGTACGCATATAAATTGCTAGGCCGTAATGGCTGTTTTTAAATCAAATTTTACCAACCCATCATCATCGATTTCGGTCAAGCGCACAGGCTGTATGCTATTGCATAAGGTGGGGTCCCAGAAAGTTTTTACCTTGACATAATTAGGCGTAAATCCGTGGATGTATCCGCGCTTATTTTCAGACTCAAATAAAACTTCTTGTTCGGTTCCTAATTGGCTTTCGTAAAAAGCACGTCGCTTTTTTTGAGATAGCCCGCGTAACATTTTACTCCTTTTGGAACGCACTTCTTTAGGCACAACAGCTCCCATGTTGGCTGCAAGGGTATTCTCACGTTCCGAATACGTAAATACGTGTAGGTATGAAATGTCAAGTGCGTTGAGAAAGTGGTAGGTTTCCAAAAAATGATCGTCTGACTCTCCGGGGAAACCTACAATGACATCAACCCCAATACAGGCATGTGGAATAAGCGCTTTTATCTGTTCGACACGTTTGAGATATAACTCTCGCTGGTATCTTCTGCGCATGGCTGCCAAAATCTCGTTGCTACCACTTTGCAGAGGTATGTGAAAATGAGGTACAAATCGTTTGGATTCTGCTACAAAATCAATGGTTTCTTGACGTAACAAATTAGGCTCAATGGAAGAAATACGTATACGTTCCAAACCTGATACCTCATCCAAAGCTTTGACCAAATCAAAAAAAGTATGATCATGCCTTTTAGCACCAAACTCTCCCTTTCCAAAGTCGCCAATATTAACTCCAGTTAAAACCACTTCTTTGATGTCTTGGGCGGCAATTTCATTTGCTTGCTTGAGGATATTTTCAAGTGTGTCGCTACGCGAAAAACCACGGGCTAAAGGAATGGTACAGTAAGTACATTTGTAGTCGCAGCCGTCTTGCACCTTCAAAAATGCTCTAGTGCGATCCCCAATGGCATAACTTCCAATGTATTGCTCAACAGTATCAATGGAACAAGCGTGAATGGCGGTCTGAGAAGCAGTTTTGCTCTCAATAAAATCCACAACATTAAACTTTTCGTTAGCACCTAAAACCAAATCAACACCGTCTAATGCGGCCAATGCTTCAGGCTTAAGTTGTGCATAGCACCCTATTGCCACCAAAAAACCTTCAGGGTTTTGCTTGAGCGCTTGCTTGACAATGGTTTTGAATTTTTTATCGGCATTTTCTGTAACCGAGCAAGTGTTGATTACATATACGTCTGCGGGTGTATCAAAAGCGGTTTCAGAATAGCCTGCTGCCTTAAAAGAACGGGCAATGGTTGATGTTTCTGAAAAATTCAACTTACATCCCAAAGTGTAAAAAGCTACCGAACCTGTAGGTGCCATGTTGTTGTTTTTTGCAAATATAATCCTATATGATTGAAGCCAATCTGCGCCTAACTGCGGAATTCCTTTGTTGCAGCAAATAAATGTGTTAAAACAGCTTTGTCTGCTGCCTGCATTTCTTGACCGCGTCTAGACATGACCACAGAAGTCGTATCCATCATCTTATTCAAATTGTTTTCAGTCATGCCTTGAGATCCGCCTCTAGAAAAGCTAGGGATAAAAGTTCGGGGGAAACCAATACTAAATATACTACAACCAACCCCTACGACAGTAGCCGTATTAAAAGGTGTTTGTATAGCTGTTTTGGAATGGTCGCCCATAATAAGGCCACAAAACTGCAAACCAGTTGATATAAATTTTTGTTGGGTATAATTCCATGCACGGGTGTCACCATAATCATTTTTAAGGTTTGAAGCGTCAGTCGCAGCTCCCAAATTACACCACTCCCCTATCACAGCGTTACCCAAAAATCCATCATGTCCTTTATTACTGTTACCAATCATCACAACATTATTGAGCTCGCCACCCACCTTACAATAGGGTCCAAGGCTGGTACCGCCATATATTTTAGTACCCATTTTAACAACAGTATTTTTACCAATATATAAAGGACCACGAAGCAAAACACCTTCCATAATGGTGACGTCATCATCAATGATAATAGGTCCGTCTTGCGTATTGTATACCGCAGAAAATGAGGTAACATTTGCTCCTACCATCAACGGATATTTACCGTGTTGTTGGTTGGTCTTATTGAGTTTATTGATGTGTGATTTACTAAAAAAGGCAACATCCGAAATCAGAACTTCCGCATTTTTGGAAAATAAATCCCATGGATATTGAATAATACTTATTTCAGCGTCTATCTCAATAATTTTAAATGTTGTTAATATCTTGTCCGTACTGGAACTAGCGCCACAAAAAGCAATCATATTGCCTTTGTGCATTATCTTCTGTCCGTTTGTTAAGTTTTTAATGGCATATAGGAGTTCGGCGTTGGGGATGCACCCCGCCATAACAGCAAGATCAAAAGAAGGTGTTTCAGATTGAAGGTAGGCTGCTGTTTCTACCACAACCTCAGCATCTAGCGCATGAGACCATCTATTAGCTAGCGTCTTACTACCTATCAACAACTCAGCAACAGGCCTTGTGTAGACCAAGGGTAATAAATCGGAACGATTTGGACCGTCAAATAAGCAAATACGCATTTATCAAATATAGGTGTAAATAAAAAAACCTCCGCAAGGAGGCTTTAAATTTTGATTTAAATAAGAAATTTATTTTTTGAATTTGGCATATTTGTTTTTGAACTTGTCAATACGTCCAGCAGTATCTACAAGTTTTGACTTACCAGTGTAGTAAGGGTGTGATGTACGTGAAATCTCCAATTTAACTAGCGGATATTCAACACCATCTACTTCAATTTTTTCTTTTGCGTTGGCAGTTGACTTTGTTATAAATACGTCTTCATTAGACATGTCTTTGAAAGCTACCAAGCGATAGTTGTCGGGATGTATACCTTGTTTCATAGTGCGTTTACTTTAAAAGGGGGTGCAAATCTAATTATTTTATCTAAATTTACCATACTCTTAACCACAAAAAACAATATATGGAAACTTCACCAAAATTAGGAACTTATAATTATCGCTTTGGCGCTATAGCAGCTGGCATTGGAATCGTATTCAGCATAATGCTTTTTAGCATGGATATGACCTATAATCAATCATCTGTTATCCAGGTAATAAATATATTAATTCCTGCATCATTAGCAATAATGGCTATCCTAACATTTAAAAAAGATAATGCTGGACTTCTGTCGCTAAAACAAGCTATCAAGCTAGGTGTTGGTGTGTTTTTAGTAGCTGGAATTATTGGATTAACATACTTCACCATTTTTATCAATTTTATTGAGCCAGATTACATTGCAAATACCGCTGCTTTACAAGCCGATGCTTTGCGTGAAGCGCAACCAACTATGGATGAGGACATCATTGAAATGCAACAAACCAATACAGAAAAGTTTTTCTATATAAGCTATCCATTCATTTTGATTATTAATGTCTTTATCGGACTTATAGTTGGGCTAATAACAGGCTTATTCACAAAAAAGAGTTAATTGACCAAAAAGCCGAAATTATCGATTGTCATTCCATTTTTAGACGAGGAGGCATCACTTCCGGAGCTTTACAGTTGGATTGTTCGCGTTTTAGATGAGGCTGAACTCAGTTTTGAAATTATTTTTATTGATGACGGTAGTACTGACAATTCTTGGGCCTGGGTAACAGGGATTATCAGCCAAGACAAGCGCATTCATGGAATAAGATTTTTGCGCAACTATGGAAAATCCCAAGCCTTGCACGCTGGCTTTTTAGCTTGTTCAGGAGAAGTGGTTTGCACCATGGACGCCGATTTACAGGACTCCCCTGATGAATTACCGGAACTATATCAATTAATCACTCATGGTGATTATGACATGATCTCAGGGTGGAAAAAGAAAAGATACGACTCCCTACTATTTAAAAACATACCCTCTAAAATTTTTAACTGGGCTGCTAGAAAGGTGTCAGCTATTAGGCTTCATGATTTTAATTGTGGCTTAAAAGCCTACCGAAGTGATGTAATCAAAACGATTGAAGTTTACGGAGAAATGCATCGCTATATTCCCGTGCTGGCCAAGCAGGCTGGCTTTAGAAAAATTGGCGAAAAAGTTGTACAGCATCAAAAACGAAAGTTTGGTCATTCTAAATTTGGAGCCGACCGCTTTGTAAAAGGCTTTTTAGACCTAATAACCTTGTGGTTTCTACATCGATTTGGTAGAAGGCCCATGTACTTTTTTGGGCTGATTGGCAGCATCATGCTTGTTCTGGGTTTTAGTTTCTCGATTTACCTTGGGATTGATAAAATATTTGTCAACCCTGATGGACGACTGATTGCTGATAGACCACAATTTTATGTGGCACTTACAACCATGATACTTGGTAGTCAGTTCTTTTTAGCTGGATTTTTGGGTGAAATTGTAATTCGAAACAGAAACCACAAAACTAGGTATAAAATAAAAGAACACTTAAACCTTAACTCTAAAGGTAATACGTAAATTTGTGTCGTAAAAAATACTCATGAGTACATCTTTTTTAGCAGAAGCTACTGTCTGGGAACAACCCCCATTTGATAATGAAACAAGGCAAGCCGTATCCGAATTGAAAAAAACCCCCGCCGCATTAGAAGACGCCTTTTATAAAGATTTGGCTTTTGGCACAGGAGGTATGCGCGGTATTATGGGTGTAGGTACCAACCGAGTAAACAAATACACTTTTGGCAAAACAACTCAAGGTTTAAGCAACTACATAAATTCGCAGTTTCCTGATGAAACGCCTCGTGTGGTGATTGGTTATGATTGCAGACATAACAGTAAAGAACTCGCCCAAACAGTAGCTGATATTCTATCTGCAAACGGCATAAAAGTCTATCTATTCACAGACTTAAGGGCAACACCTGAAGTATCTTTTGCCGTTCGTTATCTAAAATGTCATTGTGGTATCGTACTTACTGCCTCACACAATCCTCCAGAATACAATGGCTACAAGGTATATTGGCAAGATGGTGGACAGATTGTTCCGCCCCAGGACAAAGCTATCATAGCAGCAATAAATAATACTACTTATAAAGACATCTTATTTGATGCCAAACCAGAAAACATTACGCCCATTGACCAAGACATTGACGAGGCCTTTCAAAATGCTTCTGTAAAAGTTGGCTGTATTGGTAATGGAAATCGCGAAAATATCAAAATTGTATTTACGCCACTACACGGCACATCTGTTACTGCCATTCCACAGGTATTAAAAAAAGCAGGATATAGCCATGTAACCGTTATTGAGGAACAGGCCAAACCCAACGGAGACTTTCCTACAGTAAAATCGCCTAATCCAGAAGAGCCTGAAGCCCTGCAAATGGCCATGAAAAAAGCCAACGAAATTGGTGCTGATATTGTGATTGGAACTGACCCAGATGCAGACCGTCTAGGGATAGCTGTGAGAAACGAAAACGACGAACTCGAGCTCTTAAATGGCAACCAAACAATGGTAGCCATGACAAAATTTGTTTTAGACAAAGCCAAATACACTGCAGTAGATAATCCATTTGTGGGATCAACCATTGTATCTACTCCCATGATGAGCGTATTGACCAACCATTATGGTGTTGAATGTAAGCTTGGACTTACTGGATTTAAATGGATTGCCCAGATGATCGAACATTACCCCAATCAAAAATGTTTGGGTGGTGGTGAAGAAAGTTTTGGATATATGGTAGGTAACTTTGTTCGTGACAAAGATGCCGTAACAGCTACGCTGCTTGCGTGTGAGTTGGTTTCAGAAGCCAAATCAAATGGTACTTCTTTCTTTAACGTCCTATTGGAAGCCTATGAAAAATTGGGTTGCTTTCAAGAGCGCTTAATTTCATTAGTTAAAAAAGGAAAAACGGGTGCTGAGGAAATTGATAACATCATGGATCGCTTTCGAAAAGCACCTCCGAAGCATATTGACGGTAGCCCCATACTTTTTATTGAAGATTATGCAACTGGTGTTCGATCAATTGTAAAGAAGCAAGAAAAAGAAATGATATCTTTGCCCAAAGCTAATGTGTTGATTTTTATTGCCGAAGATGGTACGCGAATAGCTGCCAGACCCAGTGGCACTGAGCCAAAAATAAAGTTTTACGTGAGTGTAAATACATCCCTTAATTCGACTCATGACTATAGAATGATCAAAGATCAACTCGACAAAAAAATGGATCGCATTTTGGTTGAATTAGGGATTTAAGATGAGTCCTATTAGATACATACTGCGTTACGCACTTCCATACAAGGGTTATATTGCACTAAACATTGTGTTTAATATGCTTTATGCACTTTTTAATGCGATATCCTTTTTGGCATTAATGCCTATGCTAGAAGTACTTTTTGGCAATAAAAAAGCACCAACAGAAATGCCTTCATTTGAAAGCAGTAACTCTTATCGAGAATATGTGTTTGACTCTTTTAGATTTCAGATTGCCGATTATGCCCAAGACGATGCCTTAAAAGCATTGATGTTTGTAATAGGAGTGATTTTAATAACCTTCTTACTAAAAAATGCCTTTAATTATTTTGCTATTTTTTTCATTACCTATATGCGTAATGGCGTGGTAAAAGATATACAGCGCAATCTCTATGAAAAGCTGATTTCTTTTTCTGCAAGTTTCCATGCCGATAACAAAAAGGGAGATACGATATCACGTGTAACTTCTGATGTTACTGAAGTACAACGTTCTTTTTTAAGTGTATTTGAAATGCTTATTAGAGAACCGCTGACGATTGTCTTTGCGCTTGTTGCCATGTTTGCTCTGAGTGCAAAACTCACACTGTTTGTTTTGGTGTTTATTCCCATAGCTGGTTGGCTTATTTCAATTGTTGGAAAAAGCCTTAAATCACGATCAGACAAGGTACAAAAGGAACAAGGGGAGCTGCTTTCTTATTTGGAAGAATCGCTTACTGGAATTCCCATCATTCAAATCTTTACGGCAGAAAAGATATTCAATCAGAAATTTGCTACTGTTACCAAGCGCCTTTTCAATTTTTCTAACAAGCTTATACATAGAGAAAGTCTAGCCAGTCCAGTAAGTGAATTTTTGGGTGTTGCTGTCATTGGTGTCATATTATTTATTGGAGGACGACTTGTTTTGGTTGAACAATCAATGAGTGGAGAAGAATTTATCACATATATGTCATTGGCATATGGCGTACTTACTCCAGCTAAATCTATGAGTAGAGCCGTCTACAGCATCCGAAAAGGAAATGCTGCTGCACAACGTATTATGGAATACCTCTTTCATAAATCAGAAATTCAATCTCCTACTAATCCAACAATACTAACTGAGTTTTCATCTGAAATTATTTTTGACAACATACAGTTTAAATATGAAGAAGAAACGATTATTAATGGGTTTAATTTAAAAATACCTTTTGGACATTCGATAGCCCTTGTCGGTGCATCAGGAAGTGGTAAAACAACAATCGCTAATTTGTTGGCGCGTTTTTACGACCCTCAGCAAGGAACAATTAAAATTGACAGTACAAGCATAAATTCAGTTGATTTAAGTCAACTGAGAAGTATGTTTGCCTATGTTACCCAAGACGCCATTTTATTCCATGACTCGGTAAAGGAAAATCTTCTAATAGCAAAGCCAGACGCATCAAAGGATGAACTTGAAAATGCATTGCAAATCGCAAATGCATACAGCTTTGTTAATCAACTTCCACAGGGTATTGATACCGTAATTGGAGATGCAGGAAACAAACTGTCAGGTGGACAAAAACAACGTTTGGCTATTGCTAGGGCTGTACTCAAAAATCCACCCATCATGATTTTAGACGAAGCCACCTCGGCTTTGGATACCGAATCTGAAAAACTAGTTCAAGATGCACTCCAAAAAATGATGCAAAATCGTACCTCATTGGTTATTGCACACCGTCTATCAACAATTAAAAGTGCAGATGAAATCATTGTTCTAGAAAGAGGTAAGATAATAGAAAGAGGTACTCACAAGGAATTGTTGGCTCATAATGGCATGTATAAAAAACTAATTGAGCTACAATCATTCGATTAACATTATGCGTTTACACAAAAATTTAGTTTTGGCGGTACTCAACGGCCTGCATCAGATTTTTAATGAAGAAAAATATGCAGACAAGGTTGTGGCGCAAATACTCAAAAGCGATAAACGCTGGGGAAGTCGTGATCGTGGATTTATTGCAGAAACTACCTACGAAATTGTCCGATGGAAGCGCCTTTACGCAGCTATCGCAAATACACAAGAACCGCTAAACAGACAAGACTTTTGGCGCATTTTTGCTGTTTGGGCGACTTTAAGGGGTTATATTCTACCTAGTTGGAAATCACTTGAAGGGACGCCAACACGACGTATTAAGGGCAAGTTTGAAGAGCTACGCCAAGAACGGAAATATCGTGAGTCTATCCCTGATTGGTTAGATGAATTAGGATGCAATGCCTTGGGAGATAAAAAGTGGACAAAAGAGATGGAGGCGCTAAATACCATGGCACCGGTTGTGCTACGCGCCAATGCGTTGAAAACGCTTCCCAAGTTGTTACGCAACGCACTTCTTGAAGAAAAAATTAAAACGCAAACTGTTTCTAAATATCCTGATGCTTTAATACTAGAAGAACGTGCCAATGTATTCAGCACAGAAACCTTCTTAAAGGGTTGGTTTGAAGTACAAGATGCTTCATCACAATCTGTAGCACCATTTACACAAGTTTCGCCTGGCATGCGCGTAATAGACGCTTGTGCTGGAGCTGGCGGAAAGGCACTCCACCTAGCCGCAATGATGGAAAACAAGGGGCAATTAATAGCGCTAGACATTCACAACTACAAGCTGCGTGAACTTAAAAGACGTGCAAAACGTGCTGGTGCGCACAATATCGAAACCCGACATATTGATAACAATAAGGTTATCAAAAAACTACACAATTCTGCCGACAGGGTATTGTTAGATGCGCCCTGTAGTGGCTTGGGTGTTTTACGTCGAAATCCAGATGCGAAATGGAAACTCAATCCAGATTTTATTAATCGTGTAATATTGGAACAACAAAAAATATTGAATCAATATGCGCACATGGTCAAGCCAGGTGGTAAGTTGATTTACGTGACCTGTTCTATTTTACCGCAAGAAAACGAAGACCAAATTGCAAAATTCAGAATGACAGACATAGGTAAAGAATATATATTAGATAAGGAACAACACTTTTGGCCATCCGTTAACGGCTTTGACGGCTTTTATATGGCCCGACTCGTTCGAAAAGCCTAAGTTGTTGATAAATTGATATATTTCGTTTACTTTTTGCAGGTATAAACCTATGCTACTCACTTTCACATGCTTATTTTTGTTTTTTAATCATTATCTATGATTTGTTTTTTTGGCGATCCCAATAAACACATTTACGTTGTTCAGAAAGAACTTCCAGTAGCTGAAGAAGATAAGCAAAAACTGCAATGGCTTTTTGGCGAATACCGTTTGCTACGAAAGTCCTTTATCCAAGCAGATCTCATAGGACCACGCATTTCCATGATTACCCCTTGGAGTACCAATGCAGTGGAAATTTGCCATAACATGGGGCTAAATGACATTATTCGTATCGAGCAGTTTTGGGCAAAAGATAACATTGTTTTTGATCCCATGATTCACCAGCGTTTTAAGGAATTGGATCAACATATTTATGACAACAAAAAAGAGCCAGAAGCCATACTAGAAATTGATGATATTGTTGCTTATAACCAACAAGAAGGTCTATCACTAAGCGAAGACGAAGTTGCTTATTTAGAAGACCTGGCAACACGCCTTAAACGTCCATTAACAGATTCAGAAGTATTTGGGTTTTCACAAGTTAATTCTGAGCACTGCCGTCATAAAATTTTTAATGGTAAATTCATCATTGACGGTAAAGTTAAAAAGCATTCGCTTTTTGAACTTATTAAAGAAACATCGAAAAAAAACAATGGCAATTTGGTGTCAGCCTATAAAGACAATGTGGCTTTTATTAAGGGCCCAACCCTAACCCAGTTTGCACCACAGCAGGCAAATGCGCCAAGCAAATACGTTAAAAAACCTTTTCTTTCAGTGCTTTCACTTAAAGCAGAAACGCATAACTTTCCAACAACCGTAGAGCCCTTTAACGGGGCAGCAACAGGCTCGGGTGGAGAAATTAGAGATCGTTTGGCTGGAGGTCAAGGGTCAATACCGATGGCAGGAACAGCTGTATACATGACAGCATACCCAAGAACGGCAGCCAACAGACCATGGGAGCAATTGGCGCCACGCCCATGGCTGTATCAAAACCCAGAAGATATCCTTATTAAAGCTTCAAACGGTGCTTCTGATTTCGGTAATAAGTTCGGACAACCGCTTATTGCTGGCTCATTGCTAACGTTTGAACATAAAGAAAACAATGAAACAATTGGTTTTGATAAGGTTATTATGCTGGCTGGAGGTATCGGTTACGGAAAAATGCAACAAAGCATAAAGCAAAAACCAAAAAAGGGCGACAAGATTGTTGTCATGGGGGGTGATAATTACCGCATTGGAATGGGTGGAGCTGCCGTATCTTCGTCAGACACAGGTGCATTTGACTCTGGCATTGAATTAAATGCTGTACAACGCTCCAATCCTGAAATGCAAAAACGTGTAGCCAACACTGTTAGAGCAGCTGTAGAAGCTGATAAAAACCCAATTGTTTCCATTCATGACCACGGGGCGGGTGGCCATCTAAACTGTCTTTCTGAACTCATTGAGGAGGTTGGTGGAAATATTGCGCTAGACAAACTTCCGATTGGGGATCAAACGCTTTCTGCAAAAGAGATTATTGGAAATGAGTCTCAAGAGCGTATGGGGCTGATAACTAATGCCAAGGGATTTGAGCAACTCAAAGAAATTGCAGAAAGAGAACTTGCTCCAATTTTTGAAGTTGGGGAGGTTACCGAAAATCACAGGTTTCAAATTCAAGACGAAACAAAAAAGTTGTCACCAATTGACTTACACTTATCGGATTTTTTTGGCAAAACACCTAAGACCATAATGCAAGACAGCATTAAGGCTAAAAATTATGCTGCTGTACCAAAGTCTACTGCATTTGAAGAACAGGTGTCATGGCTACTACAACTAGAGTCGGTAGCCAGTAAAGACTGGCTAACAAATAAAGTTGATCGTTGTGTCACTGGGCGTGTTGCCCAACAGCAATGCGTGGGACCACACCAGTTACCTTTAGCTAATTGTGGTGTAATGGCACTTGATTTTGAGGGAATTCACGGAATGGCTACATCTGTAGGACATGCACCCTTAGTTGGCCTTATAGATGCTGGCTTGGGAAGCAAAAATGCCATTGCAAAAGCCCTAACAAATATCATTTGGGCACCTATTGCAAATGGGTTAAATAATATAAGCTTATCTGCAAATTGGATGTGGGCATGTAATAATCCCGGAGAAGATGCACGTCTTTATGAAGCTGTTGAAGCCTGTGCTGACTTTGCCATAAAGTTGGGCGTAAATATCCCAACAGGAAAGGATTCACTATCTATGAAACAAAAATACCAAGGCGAAGAAGTACTAGCACCAGGTACGGTAATCATCTCTGCTTCTGGTCACTGTGATGCTATTGACAAAGTAGTTACACCAGAACTTAAAGTCGATGGTGGAATGGTTTATTTTATAGACTTATCAGACGGTAATGATGCGTTGGGCGGTTCTGCTTTTGCACAACTTCAACAGAGCATCGGTACAAGTGCACCAGATGTTACCAATGCAAAATATTTTAAAAAAGTATTTGATCAAGTCCAAAAAGAAATTAAAAAAGGAACAATTGTTTCCGGGCATGATATTGGTGCGGGTGGACTTATCACTTCATTACTAGAGATGTGTTTTGCTGCAGATGGTTTGGGCATGAAAGTAAACTTGCCTAAAAATAAAAAGGACGTAACACAAACACTACTATCCGAACAGGTAGGCATTTTGTTGCAAACAACACCTGAAGTTGTATCGCGATTGTTAAAAAAAGGCATTGATATTGTCAAAATAGGTACACCTATTAAAACAAATAGTCTTGACATTAGAGGGGGCACAGTGGACTATAGCTTCGACATTGCAACCTTTAGAAAACACTGGTTTAAGAGTTCTTATCTTCTTGACCGCAAACAAAGTGGTACAAAAAAAGCCAAGGAGCGCTTTGATACTTTTGATAAAACACCTCTGCAGTTTAACTTTCCTATGGGTTTTGATGGCGCAATAAAACCACAACCAACACGTAAAATAAAAGCAGCTGTTTTAAGAGAAAAGGGCAGTAATTCGGAGCGTGAGATGGCTTATATGATGCACTTAGCAGGCTTTGAAGTCAAGGATGTTCATATGACCGATTTAACGTCTGGCAGGGAAGATTTGAGCGAGATACAACTGTTAGTAGCAGTAGGTGGATTTTCAAATTCCGATGTACTGGGCTCTGCAAAAGGTTGGGCAGGCACCATTAAGTATAATGAAAAGGCAAAACAAGTCATTAATCACTTTTTTTCCCGCCCAGATACTTTAAGTCTGGGGGTTTGTAACGGCTGTCAGCTTTTCATCGAATTGGGATTACTACACCCAAAATCAATTGAAAAACCCCAAATGGCTCACAACGACTCAGGAAAGTTTGAATGTATTTTTACAGATGTAATCATAGAAAATAGTCCAGCCATCATGCTCAAAAGCTTACAAGGGAGTAGGTTAGGTATTTGGGCTGCACATGGCGAAGGCAAATTTATATTTCCAGAAGGTAAAAATAGTTATGCAATAGCTGGGACATATGCCTACGCTTCATACCCGTCAAATCCAAACGGATCAGACCACAATACCGCTATGTTGAGCAGTGATGATGGCCGTCATTTGGTGATGATGCCTCATCTTGAACGTGCAATATTTCCTTGGAACTGGGGAAGCTATCCTAATGACCGCTCCGATCAGATCAGTCCTTGGATAATGGCCTTTGAGGATGCATACAATTGGGTCATGAGTAGGTAAAATAAAAAAAAATGTCGTTCTTTTGAATATTGCAATTATTTAAAAAAATACTTTCAATCATGAGAACACCCAAAAGACTATTTGATTTTATTGACATAATGGCAATTGATAATCCGTTAGAAAATGCTGTTAACTCAAAAACTACAGGCAAATGGGTAGGCCTATCTACATCAGAAGTAAGTCAAGTTGGAACTACCCTGAGTGCAAAGCTAATTGACATGGGCGTTGCACCTGGCGACAAACTTGCCATGATTTCGTCTACCAACAGAACAGAATGGGTACTAGCTGACTATGCCATGGCACAGATTGGGGCCATAAATATTCCCATATACCCAAACATTTCATCTGATGATTATGCCTATATCATGAATCATGCAGAAGTAAAGTTCTGTTTTGTTTCAGATATTAAAGTACTAGAGAAGGTGAGAGAAATCCAATCCAGTTGCCCGACAATTGAAAAGGTATTTAGCTTTGATAAAATTAAAGGTTGTGATGCTTTCGAAGCGCTTCTAACTGAAACACCAACAAAAGCACAACTTGAAGAAATTAAGGTTCGCAAAGAAAACATTGACCAAGCAGACTTAGCAACCATAATCTACACTTCTGGAACTACTGGCAGGCCAAAAGGTGTAATGTTAAGCCATCAAAATATTGTAAGTAATGTAATTGCAAGTCAAAAAAGATTGCCACTTGAATATGGAAATGCAAAATCATTAAGTTTTTTACCATTGTGTCATGTGTATGAACGCATGCTTTTATATCTATACATTTACTCTGGTACCCAAATCTATTTTGCTGAATCACTTGATACAATTGGAGAAAATTTAAAAGAAGTACAGCCAAGCGTTATGACGGCTGTACCAAGACTTTTAGAAAAGTTGTTTGATAAAATATATGCAAGAGGCGCAGATTTTTCTGGTATTAAGAAAAAGTTGTTTTACTGGGCAGTTGATGTAGGATTAGATTATGAACCCTACAGTAAAAATGGATGGTGGTATGAGCTCAAATTAAAGATTGCGCGTAAGCTTATTTTTAGCAAATGGAAAGAAGCCCTTGGTGGAAAATTAGACCTAATTGCATCTGGAAGCGCAGCACTTCAACCTAGATTGGCGCGAGTGTTTACAGCAGCTGGTATGACAGTGGCAGAGGGCTATGGCCTTACGGAAACCTCTCCGGTGATTTCAGTAAATGACATGCGCAATGGAAAAATGCGCATTGGTAGCGTTGGACCAGTTGTTGATGAGGTTGAGGTTAAAATAGCAGAGGATGGTGAAATCCTGTGTAAAGGACCCAATATTATGATGGGGTATTATAAGGATGAAGAAAAAACCAATGAAGTAATCAAAGATGGATACTTCCACACTGGAGATATTGGCCATGTAGATAAAGACGGGTTTTTAAAAATAACAGATCGTAAAAAAGCAATATTCAAGACTTCGGGTGGGAAATATATTGCGCCACAAGTTATTGAAAATGCCATGAAACAATCTGTATTTATTGAACAAATCATGGTTGTTGGGGAAAATCAAAAATTTCCTGCGGCTTTAATACAATTAAACTTTGAGGCAATAGAAGCTTGGGCCAAAGAAAAACAGATCACTATAGATACTAACCCAGCATTGTGGTGCGAAAACATAAAGGTGCAAAACAAAATTATGAGTGAAGTAAACAATATTAATGAAAGCTTTGGCCAATGGGAAAAAATAAAAGACATGCGTATTACTCCTGACGTTTGGTCTGTTGATGACGGACATCTTACACCAACTATGAAGTTAAAGCGAAAAGTTATCAAAGAAAAATACAATTTACTTATCGAAAATATATATACAGCAAAAAAATACTATGCACGCACAGTATTTTTTTGTATGTTTGATATGTGCAAGTAACTACCTCATACACAACAATTGATGCCCTATACCGAGCAGTATGGCAAGCAATAGCTAAAATGTATAATGAGGAAGCCACCAAACATGGCACCTCAATGGCTACCGGCTTGGCATTATTATCAATAGACCCTGTTCACGGAACACCATCGACGGCGATTGCGCCAAAGATGGGTATGGAAGCCACAAGTCTTTCTCGAACATTAAAGACTCTTGATAACATGGGTTTGGTTGTGCGTGAACCCAACCCTGATGACGGTAGAAGCGTTTTGCTAAAGCTCACCAAAAAAGGGCTTGATAAAAGAGATTTGTCCAAATCTTTTGTGCTAGAATTCAATGAAAAAGTAGCACAAAACATCGATTTTGAAAAACTTGAGGCCTTTAGAGAGGTGTCTGAAACCATCATCGAACTCATACAGTCAAAAAACATTTACAAATAACCTACTTATGAACAGACGAATAAAAAAAGTAGCCGTATTAGGGTCAGGAATCATGGGCTCTGGAATAGCCTGCCACTTCGCAAATATTGGTGTTGAGGTATTGCTGCTCGATATTGTGCCCAAAGAGCCAAATGATCTTGAAAAGAAAAAAGGTTTAGACATAAAGCACCCAGCTGTACGAAACCGAATCGTTACTACTAACCTAGCAGCGGCCATAAAAAGTAAGCCCGCACCTCTCTATCATTCCAATTTTAAATCACGCATCCAAATAGGAAATTTTGAAGACGACATGTCCAAAATAGCAGATGTGGATTGGATTATCGAAGTCATTGTAGAAAGACTTGACATTAAGAAAATGGTTTTTGATCAAGTGGAACAGCACAGAACGCCAGGAACATTAGTTAGCTCCAATACTTCTGGTATTCCAATCAAATTTATGAATAAAGGAAGGTCAAAAGACTTTCAAGAACACTTTGCGGTAACACATTTTTTTAACCCTCCTCGTTACCTCAAGTTGTTTGAAGTGGTGCCAGGTCCTAACTGTAAGCCTGAAGTTGTTGACTTCCTAATGGACTATGGTACCCGCTTTTTAGGCAAGTCAGCCGTATTGGCCAAGGATACACCTGCCTTTATTGGAAACCGTATTGGTATCTTTTGTATACAGAGTTTGTTTCACCAAATGAAACCCATGGGACTAACTGTGGAGGAAGTAGATAAATTAACCGGTCCTGTGATTGGAAGACCCAAGTCGGCTACTTTTAGAACAGTTGATGTTGTGGGACTGGACACCCTTGTACATGTAGCCAAAGGATTATACGAAAACTGCCCAGACGACGAGCGTCGCGACTGCTTTATTTTACCCGATTTTATCCAAAAAATGATAAATGAGCAATGGTTGGGAAGCAAATCGGGTCAAGGTTTTTATAAAAAAATTAAAAACAATGATGGAAAGTCTGATATCCATGTCTTGGACTTGGACTCTATGACTTATAGACAAAACAAGAAAGCTTCTTTTGCAACCCTTGAAAAAACAAAAACTATTGAGCGTGTCGCAGATCGTTTTCCTATTTTGATAAGTGGTTCGGATAAGGCAGCAAAATTTTATCGCACTGTTTTTGGGGAAACCTTTGCTTATGTACAGAACCGAGTTCCTGAAATATCAGACTCACTTTACCAAATAGACGAGGCCATGAAAGCTGGTTTTGGTTGGGAGCATGGACCATTTGAATTGTGGGATGCTGTTGGACTAACCACAGGTATTGAACTTATCAAAGAGCTGGGTCATACTGTTGCTCCATGGGTAGAAACGTTGGCTGCCACTGGCGCTACAGGTTTTTATCATCTCAAAGAAAATAAGCCACACTATTACGATCTTGAAAAAGAAAAATTTCTATCTGTTCTCGGACAAGAGGCCTTTATTATTCTGGATCACGTCAGAGAAAATAAGACCATATGGCAAAATAAGGAATGTTCAGTGATTGATATTGGCGATGGAGTTTTAAACATTGAGTTTCAGTCAAAAATGAATACCATTGGTGCAGGTGTCTTACAAGGCATCAATAAAGGGATTGACCTCGCTGAACAAGGCTATGAAGCGATTGTGGTAGGTAACAACGGAGCCAACTTTTCTGCAGGTGCCAATTTAGGTATGATATTTATGATGGCGGTAGAACAAGAGTATGAAGAGTTAAATATGGCAATTAAGTACTTCCAAGATACCATGATGCGGATGCGCTACTCAAGTGTACCAACAGTAGCTGCACCACACGGGCTAACACTTGGAGGAGGCTGTGAACTATCCATGCACGCCGATAAAGTTGTGGCTGCTGCTGAAACTTATATCGGTTTGGTTGAGTTTGGCGTTGGGGTTATTCCCGGCGGTGGCGGTTCCAAAGAAATGACACTACGTGCTGCCGACATGTACCGCAAAAATGACGTTGAGCTAAATGTACTCCAAGAACATTTCTTAGCCATAGGAATGGCAAAAGTCGCCACTTCTGCTTATGAAGCCTATGACTTTAGCATACTGCAGAAAGGAAAGGATATTGTTATTGTCAATGGTAAACAGCAGTTAAATATTGCCAAGCAGGAAGCCCTGCTTATGGCGCAACGCGGGTATACACAACCCAAACAGCGTTCTGATATAAAAGTGCTGGGAAAACAAGCCTTGGGTATGTTTTTAGTTGGTACTGACAGTATGGAAGCTGGACATTACATTTCGGAGCACGATCAAAAAATTGCGAATAAGCTTGCTTACGTTATGGCAGGAGGCGACCTATCGCAAGCTACACAAGTAAGTGAACGCTATTTGTTAGAGATTGAGCGAGAGGCTTTTTTATCACTATGTGCCGAGCGAAAAACATTAGAGCGCATTCAACATATGCTCAAAACAGGCAAACCGCTACGCAACTAATACTAATAAAAAAAAATTAAATAGATGAAAACAGCTTATATCGTACGGGCATATCGAACCGCCGTTGGAAAAGCACCAAGGGGTCTTTTCCGCTTTAAGCGTCCAGATGAGCTGGCCGCAGACACAGTTGCCCACCTTATGAAAACAATCCCCGAATTAGACAAGAAACGCATTGACGATGTTATTGTTGGTAATGCAATGCCCGAAGCTGAGCAAGGGCTAAACATGGCACGTCTCATCTCACTTATGGGGCTAGAAACTGATTCAGTTCCTGGTGTTACTGTTAACCGCTACTGTGCATCTGGGTTAGAAACCATTGCGATTGCAACAGCCAAGATTCAAGCTGGTATGGCAGACTGCATCATTGCGGGGGGATCAGAGAGCATGAGTTACATCCCATTTGGAGGATACAAACCTGTTCCTGATTACAAATTGGTGAAAAATGGAAAAGAAGATTACTACTGGGGCATGGGGCTTACAGCAGAGGCCGTTGCCAAAGAATACAATATTTCAAGGGAGGACCAAGACGTATTTTCTTACAACTCGCACCAAAAAGCACTTAATGCCATTGAAAGCGGTGCTTTTAAAGATCAAATTGTACCCATCAATATTGAGGAAACTTACTTAGATGGTAACACCAAAAAAAAACGGAACTATGTGGTGGATTCTGATGAAGGCCCACGTGCTGATACTGCTTTAGACAAGTTGGCCAAACTACGACCGGTATTTTCTCTCGGTGGATCGGTAACTGCCGGCAATGCATCACAAACCAGCGATGGCGCAGCAATGGTATTGGTAATGAGTGAGAAAATGGTTAACGAGCTAGGTGTTTCACCGATTGCTCGCTTGGTCAGTTATGCAGCAGCTGGTGTACCTCCTCGTATTATGGGTATCGGCCCTGTTGCGGCAATCCCAAAAGCACTGAAGCAAGCGGGAATGAAACAAGAAGATATTGAGCTCATTGAGTTAAATGAGGCTTTCGCTTCTCAATCACTAGCAGTCATTCGTACGCTCGGACTAAATACTGATATTATCAATGTAAATGGAGGAGCTATTGCCTTAGGCCACCCATTGGGTTGTACTGGAACAAAATTATCGGTACAACTTTTTGACGAAATGAAAAAGAGAAACAATAAATACGGCATGGTAACCATGTGCGTGGGCACTGGTCAAGGTGCCGCAGGAATTTTTGAACTAGTATAAACCTACAACAATGGAAATAAAAGATAAGTTATTAACAAGAGGAGGAGCATTTGTTTTGCAAGAAACAAATGCCAACGACATATTCACTCCCGAAGAATTAAATGAAGAACAGCTAATGATGCGAGAAGCCATTAAAGAATTGGTGGATCGTGACGTTTGGCCAGCACGTGAACGTTTTGA
>Ga0208127_1000286_pt1 | contig 26243 bp, 25 predicted proteins | sample ETNtaG_6_FD_185751 | JGI IMG/M metagenome (GOLD analysis project Ga0208127, IMG submission 185751) | Marine microbial and viral communities from oxygen minimum zone, Eastern Pacific Ocean - ETNP201306SV45 (SPAdes) (version 2) | ecosystem: Environmental > Aquatic > Marine > Oceanic ... | reverse complement strand
TTAGCAGGAATTATATTAGGGCAATTAGCGTACAGAAAAGCAAATGATGGTTTTGTCTCATATAATGAATGTTTAAAAATTGGAGTTGGAATTGGGTTAATTTCTGCTATTGTGTCATATATTTATTTGTATATTTTTTCGAATATAATTGAGCCTGATTTTAATCTTAAATCAATTGAAATTGGTTTCGCAAAGGCAATGGAAGCTGATCCAGAATTTTTATCTAGACTTTGTGAGATTAGAAAGATATGCACTCAAAATGAATTTATTGAAATGGCCTTAAACAATGTTTGGTTACAATACCCATTAGGAATAGCATTTGTTTTATTTTTAAGCTTTATGTTTTCATTATGTTCAGGGATAGTCATTAAAAAATCAGAATAATAAGTTAATGATAAGAATAGAAAATTTACATAAATCATACCCGATGGGTAATAGTTCTTTGCATGTTCTTAAGGGTCTTAACTTTACTGTAGAGGAAGGTGAATTAGTTGCTATAATGGGATCTTCAGGTTCTGGAAAATCAACCCTTTTAAATATTTTAGGAATGCTTGATAACTATGATGATGGAAGTTATACTCTAGGAGATGTTCTAATAAAAAAGATGGATGAAACTAAAGCAGCAAAATACAGAAATAAATTTCTAGGATTTGTATTTCAATCTTTTAATCTAATAAATTATAAGAACGCATTAGAAAATGTAGTTCTACCGTTATATTATCAAGGGGTTTCAAGAAAAGAAAGAGAAGAAAAAGCTTTAAAATATTTAGATAATGTTGGATTGAAAGATTGGGCAAATCATTTGCCAACTGAACTTTCTGGTGGACAGAAACAGAGAGTAGCTATAGCTCGAGCAATGGTAGGAGAGCCTAAAGTTTTATTAGCTGATGAGCCAACTGGAGCTTTAGATTCAAATACATCTAAAGAAGTAATGGATTTGATTCAAAAAATCAACAAAGCTGGAAAAACTATTTTGGTTGTGACTCATGAAGAAGATATTGCTCAAATGTGTAGTAGAATTGTTAGGCTAAAAGATGGTGTTATAGTTGAGGATAAAAAAATTAAACAAAAGAAAGCATTATAATGTTCAATAGAGATCGTTGGATAGAAATATTTGAAACTATTAGTAAAAATAAGTTAAGAACAACTTTAGCTGGATTTACTGTAGCCCTTGGTATAATCATATTTGTAGTCTTGTATGGACTTGGTAACGGGCTTGAAAATACATTTCAAAAGTTTTTTAAAAATGATCAATTAAATACGATTAGTATTAACCCTGGAAGAACATCAAAACCTTATGCTGGTTTTGAATCTAATAGAAGGATAGAGTTTGATAATGATGATTTAGCTGAGATCTCTGAAAAATTTAGTTTTTTTATTGAGGGAATTTCACCTAGAATTGGATTAACTGGAAGGAATATCTCGTATAAATTAAACTCAAATAATTATTCTGTCATTGGAGTTTCACCATCATTTCAAAATAGTGAAATGACCATTATGATGAATGGAAGATATTTTAATGAGGCTGATATAATTAACAAAGAAAGATATGTTGTAATTGGCAGATTGGTTAAAGATGATCTTTTTGGAAATGAGGATGCAATTGGAAAATATATAAATGGAGGTGGAAGAACATGGAAGGTTATTGGAGTTTATCAGGATGATGGAGGTGACAGAGAAGAAAGGATTATTTATGCACCTTACACTACGATACAATCTATTCAAAGAGGATCTGATAAAGTGGGTTCTCTAATTTTAACATATAGACCAGAAATAGGATTTGATGGAGCAGTAGAATTTGAGAAACAACTTAAAAGTTATATTAAGAATAGAAAAAAAATAGACCCATCTGATCCTAGGGGAGTTTTCATTAGAAGTGCATCATCTGATTTAAAGGAAAATCAAGATTTTACTTCAGCTTTAAAAATCATCATTTCATTTGTAGGATTTGGTACCTTATTGGCAGGAGTTATTGGCATCTCTAATATTATGGTCTATGTTGTTAGAGAAAGAACTAAGGAACTAGGTATAAGAAAAGCAATCGGAGCAACACCTAAATCTATTGTTTGGATGGTTTTACAAGAATCTATTTTTATAACAACAATCTCCGGTTACATGGGTATGTTTGCAGGAATTTTGTTTTTATCATCTTTAGGAAATAAACTTGAGGAAGACTTTTATATTACAGATCCATATGTAGATTTTAACACTGCATTATTTGCAACAATAATGTTAATTATTTTTGGTGGAATTGCAGGGTTTATTCCTGCAAGAAGAGCAGCTAAAATTAAACCAATAGAAGCACTTAATGATAAATAAATGAAAACACTTTTTCAAAAAGATACTTGGCAAGAGATTTTTGGTTCTATTCAAAAAAATAGAACCAGGACGATTATAACTATGATTGGTGTTTTGTGGGGTATTTTTATATATATAACTCTTGCAGGTGCTTCAAAAGGATTAGATAATGGATTTGAAAAAGCATTTTCTTCTATTTCATCTAATAGCTTATTCATATGGGCTCAACAAACTTCCTTGCCGTATGGAGGATATAAAGCAAGAAGACAAATTAGATTGACGACTAATGATGTTGATATTATTAAAAAGAGAGTACCAGCCGTTGAATATATTGCACCACGAAATGTAGCAGGTGTATTTGGATCTTCTGGTGGTAATGTTGTTAGAGGAGCAAAATCAGGTACATATGCTATATATGGTGACTATCCAGAGTATATAAAAATTGCTGTTACAAAAGTATTTGATGGCGGAAGGTTTATCAATCAAACTGATATGGATAAAAAAAGAAGAGTTGCTGTTATTGGAGAAAGAACTCTTTTAGAACTTTTCGAGGAGGATGAGAATCCTGTAGGAAAATATATTAATATTAATAACGTTTCTTTTAAAGTTATTGGTGTTCATCAGTTTAGACAAGGAGGAGGTTTTGGTGACGATGGTGATATTTATATACCATTTGCGACATACAAAGATTTATTTAATACGGGCAAATATGTAGGTTTCTTTATGATGTCTGCATTTCAAGATGCTGACGTGGTAGAAGTTGAGAAAGAAGTAAAATCTGTATTAAAAGATATACATAAAATTGACCCAGAAGATGATCAAGCCTTAGGAGGATTCAATTTGGGAGAGATATTTAAGAAAACATTAAAATTTGCTGATGGTTTGACATTCCTTTCTTTAGTTGTTGGGATTGCAACAATATTAGCAGGTGTAATTGGTATTGGAAATATTCTTTTAATTTCTGTTAAAGAAAGGACAAAAGAAATTGGGATTAGAAGAGCTTTGGGAGCAAGACCATCTCAAGTAAGAACTCAGATACTTATTGAATCTGTATTTCTTACCATACTAGCAGGCATAATTGGAATCATACTAGGCACTTTGATTTTATTTGCTATAAACATGGCTACTCAGGATCTATCAGATTTTCCGTATACAAATCCAACAGTGCCTTTAGAATATATTTTTGGAGCATTATCAATGATGATAATACTTGGAACCTTAATAGGTTTAATTCCAGCACAAATCGCTGTTAAAGTTAGACCTATTGAAGCATTAAGAGAAGAATAAATAATTAAACAATAAAAAATGAAATATTTAAAATATGTAGGAATCTCAGTAATTGTCTTAGGATTTTTATTTTCTATGGCTTATTACTCTAAAACTAATAGCAGATCGGCTATTACTTATGAAACTGCACAATTAGAAAATAAAACTATTGAGGATAAGATAGTTGCTACTGGAAGCTTAGTCCCTGAGGATGAAGTTAATATTGTTCCTCAAATTAGTGGAATTATAGATGAGATATATATTGAAGAAGGCGATGAGGTTAATGAGGGAGATCTTCTAGCTAAAATTAGAGTTGTGCCTGATGAGCAAACACTTAATAGTGCTGAGGGTAGAGTAAAAACTTTAAGAATAGTTTTAAATAATTCAAGAAAAGAGTTCAACAGAAATCAAAAATTATTTGAAAAAGGAGTTATCTCTGAACAAGAATTTAATAATGTTGAATTACGATTTAATCAAGATGAACAAAATTTAGAAAATGCTATTTCTGATCTACAAATAATTAAATTAGGTTCAATTGGCGGATCTTCCGTAACTAATACAATAGTTAGATCAACAGTAAAAGGAACTGTTTTACAAATTCCTGTAAAAGAGGGGGATCAAGTAATTCAAGCAAATACATTTAACCCTGGAACTACAGTTGCTACAGTTGCTGATTTAAATAAAATGATTTTTGAAGGATTGGTTGATGAAGGTGAGGTTGGAAAATTGAAAGAGGGGCTTTCGCTTAAAATAACATTGGGAGCGATTGAAGGAAAAGAATATGATGCTACTTTAAACTTAATTTCACCAAAAGGAATTGATGTTGCTGGTGCAATTCAGTTTAAAATTGAGGGAGAAGTTTATATTGATAATGAATTTGTAGTAAGAGCTGGTTATAGTGCTAATGCAAGTATTATAACGTCTGTAAAAGAAAATGTTTTGTCTATAGATGAAGCATTAATTCAATTTGATAATAGAACAAAAAAAGCGTTTGTAGAGGTTGAAGTTTCAGATCAAAAATTTGAAAGAAGAGATATAGAAACTGGAATTTCTGATGGAGTGTATGCTGAATTAATTTCTGGCGTAACTAAAGATGACAAAATCAAAATTTGGAATAAAACTGAGCCGATTAAAAGAGGGGAAGAAGAATAACAAGTAAAATTTATGAAAAAATTAATTCTAGTATTATCAATTTTATTTTCTGCAAGTAGTTTTTCACAAGATTTATGGACTCTTGAGGAGTGTGTCAATAGAGCTTTGACTGAAAATATTTCAATAAAACAAGCTGAGCTTGATTATTTAGATTCAGAAATTCAGAAAAAAACTGCAGTAGGAAATTTTTTACCCAATTTGAATATTGGCAGTTCTCATTCATGGAATGTTGGATTAAACCAAAATATAACAACAGGATTACTTGAGAATATTACGACTCAATTTAGTTCTATGAGCTTGAATATGAATATCGATATATTGAACGGATTAAAAAATATAAAACAACTCCACCTAGCGAATCTATCCATACTTGCTAACCAATATCAATTAGCTGATATGAAGGAGAATATTTCTTTATTCGTTGCAAATTCATTTTTACAAATATTATTTAACAAGGAGATTGTAAAAGTTCAAAAATTACAATTACAATTATCTAAAGATGAAGTTGTAAGAGCAAATGAATTGGTAAATAATGGAGTAATTCCTCGTGGGGATTTATTTGAGTTTGAAGCAAATTTAGCCTCTGTAGAAAAGTCTCTCATTGATGCTCAAAACAGTTTAACTTTATCTAAGCTGTCTTTAGCTCAACTTTTATTAATTGAAGATTACGAAAATTTTGATATTGTAGATCAAGAGTATGAACTTAAAATTTCAAATATTTTAGATAAGAGTCCTAGGGAGATCTTTGCATATGCTGTTCAAAATAAAAATGAAATTAAAATTGCAGAAACAAATCTTGAAATTGCTAAGAAATCATTAGAGTTAAATAAAAGTTTTCTTCAGCCCAGATTATCTGCATTTTATTCATTTAGTTCTAGAATAGCCTATAGTGATAGAATTGCACCTAACGGTGAAATAAGTTTCGTTCCAATTGGTGTTGTGGAAAATACTAATCAAAGAGTTCTGGCTCCAATCCAAGGGACCAAAATTGTATCTCCTCCATCATTTTCCGATCAATTTGATACAAATAAAGGTCAAAATTATGGTTTGAGTCTTTCGATTCCAGTATTAAATGGTTTCTCAACTAGATCAAATGTAAATAGAAGTAAGGTTAATGTTAAAAGAAGTGAAAATCTTCTTTTTCAAAGGAAATTAGATTTAGAAAACACCATCAATCAAGCATATAATGATGCTAAAGGATCTTTAAAGACATATGAAGCTTCCTTAAAATCATTAGAGTCTAGAAAATTATCATTTGATTATGCTCAAGAGAAGTTTAATTTGGGAGTAATGAATCCATATGAGTATAGTCAAGTAAAGCAACGATATGAATCGTCACAATCTGAACTTGTTAGAAGTAAGTTTGATTTAATTTTTAAATTAAAAGTTTTAGAATTTTATTTTGGAGTTCCAATAGAGATTTAGTTGTGAGTTTAATATTAAACATTGAGACATCAAGTACTAATTGTTCAGTTGCACTTTCAAAAAGTGGTGAGTTAATTGATTTTATTGAGAAAGATTCTCCAAATTTTTCTCATTCAGAAAAATTACATCAATTTATTAAGGATCTAATAGAGCGTAACAATGCCAGTATAGACAATCTTGATGCAATTGCTGTGGGAATAGGGCCCGGATCGTATACTGGATTAAGAATTGGATTGTCTACAGCAAAAGGTTTGTGTTATGGTTCAGACCTACCTCTGATTTCTATATCTTCATTACTAAATCTAGCACATAACGTTGAGTTTGATGGGTTAATTATACCTGCTATTGATGCACGAAGAAATGAGGTTTATTCAGTCGTCTTAAATTCAAAATATAAAATTATAAAAGAAGAATCACCTCAAATTATAAATGAGGAATCATTTTTAGAATTTACCAAGGACTATAATGTTTTAATAATTGGAAATGGTCAGTTTAAATGTAAAGAGATAATTGACTTTAATTCTAAGTTTAGCTGGAATGAAAAAGTACTAAAGCCATCGGCTAAAAATATGGTTAAATTTTCCTACGAAAAGTTTGAAGATAACGACTTTGAAGATATTGCTTATGTAGAGCCAAAGTATTTAAAAGAGTTTCAAACAAATAATTAATTATCCATTTATTGCAACAACCGATGAAATTTTTCCTGGAAGCTCATTTTTGAGCATGGTTTCAATTCCATTTTTTAAAGTAATTGTTGAAGATGGACACCCACTACACGCACCCTGTAAAATAACACTGACCTCTTTTGTGTTTTCATCATATGAATCAAATAAAATATTTCCACCATCAGATGCAACAGCAGGTTTTATTTGATTTTCAATAAGATCATTAATATTTTTTGAAATACCTTCTAAATTTTCTTTTCTCACAGCATTGTTTGCAGAGGTCTGCTTGTCTAGTGCTGGATCAATAATTTCATTACCATCATTGATAAAAGAGGTAATGAACTCTCTGATGACTGCTGTATATTCTTCCCATTTATAGTGTTTATTTATTGAAATGGAAATGAAATTCATATCAAAATATATTTCACTAATAAATTCATGATGTAATAGTGCAGTTGCAAGATTACATTTAGAATTGTCAGTATTTCTATTAAACTCATGTGATGTATTAAATAATCTTCTATTACAAACGAATTTCATAACACCAGGATTTGGTGTGCTTTCAACATAAATTGTAATTGCACTGTTAGACTTAGAAAAAATTAGTCCACCAGAATTTAAAAATTTTTCAATTTGCTGAATAACATCATCTTGTACCTCAATCCATTTTAAAAAATTTAACTTCTCAATTATTATTAAATGTTTATCGAGAATTACAGATTTAATGAATGGTAGAAAAAAAAGTTGCTTAACCAAAGGGAATTGATTCAAGTCAGATTTTTCATTAAATTCTTTTCTTCCTTCTAGAACAACCTTTTCAGATGATAAAACCAAAATATTTTCATTTTCTGATTTTAAAATTTCAAACTTATAGTCCATAAATTATATTTTAGTAATGTTAAATTTATTATCAATTATTTTACCAAGAATACTACTTTCAGAGTTGGTATAAAAAAGATTATTTGATTCAATTTTATTCAAATTAATAATTCTATTGCTTTCTAAAACTTTTTTAGTTTGCATAGCTACAGCTTTATTACAATCAATAATTTCGATTGTTTCTGGTAAAATTTCTGAAATAGATTTTAAAATCAAAGGGTAGTGAGTGCAACCTAATACTAGCTTATCTACATTTTCATCAATCATTACCTGAAGATATTTTTTTAATAGATTTTTTATTTCATCTCCATCTATTTTTCCTTGTTCAATAAGCGGAACAAGACCTCTGCCATTTTGCTCTATAATTTTAACAGAGCTAGCATGTTTAGCAGAAGTATTATGAAATAAGTCGCTCCCTAAGGTACCTTCAGTTGCCAAAACTCCAACTTTACCTGTTTTTGTATTTAGAGCTGCTGGTTTTATTGCAGGTTCAATTCCAATAAAAGGCACATCAAATCTACTTCTAAGTTTTTCTATACATTTTGTTGTTGCTGTATTGCAAGCAACAATAATCAGTTTACATCCTTTTTCTAGTAAAAATTCTGAGTTTTTAAATGAAATTTCATCTAGCTCTTTGTCACTTTTGTTTCCGTATGGCGAATTAATTGAATCAGCGAGATAGATTTTATTTTCATTTGGAAGTATGGTGTGAACTTCTTTCCACAGAGTAACACCTCCTATACCTGAATCAAAAAATCCGATTGGGTTATTACTCATATAAAAAAAAACTGCCCATTTAGGACAGTTTTTAAATTTTTTAAAAAGTTATATTAGAATCCTAACTCTTTTTTAACATCTGCCATTAGGTCTTTTCCATCAGACAGAATCAAAGCACCTCCTGGTGTAGCATCAATAACATATTCAAAACCTTGTTCTCTAGCTACTTTTTGAATAGCAGCTCTAGCTTTTTCAATAAGAGGTCTCAATAGATCCGCTTGTTTTTGTTGAATGTCCTGAGAAGCAGTTTGTTGATATTGTTGAATATTTTGTTCCATACCCTGAAGTTCTTTCTGTCTAGCTTGATTTGTAACTTCAGTTTGATTCTGTGCGTCTGCGGAATAAGTCTGTAATTTAGTTTGATATTCCTTCATTGAAGCTTCAATTTCGGTTTGATAAGTTTTTTGAAGTTTTTCAATTTGAGCTTGAGCCTCAATAACTTCAGGCATTTCACTAATTAAAGCTTGTGAATCAATGTGCGCAACTTTGCTTTGAGCAAATCCAATGAATCCTACAAACATTAAAATGATAGTTGTATAAAATTTTAAATATCTCATATTATTTTATTTTATTTTTTCTGGCTTTTAGTATACTGTCTCTTTTTCTCTGAAGTGATTCTTTTCTCAATTCATTAACTTTTCTGAGAGAATCTCTTCTTTTTTGTATTAGATCATCCGTAAAATCAATTTCAAGATTTTCTAATTTTTCTTGTCTTAAAATACTTTTTAAAACTAGTTCGCTAATATCGTATTTTTTTTCTGAATATAATGTAACAATTGCAGAGGATTTGTCATATACATAATCAAACTTATTTCTTTCAGCTATTAACTGAACAGCTGCTAGCACCTCATCTTGAATCGGTTGAACCAATATTTTTTCTTGAGCTAACCAATCACCGTTGGGTCCAAATCTCTTTTGACGATAGAGCTCTAACTGTTCTTTTTCAAAATCGATTTCTTCTCTAAAATCATTGTAAAGAGTTTCTGTAAGAAGTGGTCTTTGAATTTCTAATTCTTTTAATTTGCTTTCTATTTCAGCTTCTCTTTCTGAAATCTCTTTTTCCCACATATTGAGCCTAATTTCATATTCCTCAGTCGCAGTCTTGTAATCATCTAGATTCTCTAGAATATAATCCATGTTAACATATCCAATTCTTAATGATTTTTGTGCATGATTTAAAATTGAAAAGAACAATAAACAGATTAGATAAACAAATTTACTTTTGAGAAAGTCCAGCTTAAACATTATGCTTGGTTAAAATTGTTGTCCAATAACAAAGTGTGTTTCCCAACCGTTTGGATTCAAATCATTAGGATTTGCATTATCTAATCCATATCCAAAGTCAATTCCTAATAGCCCAAACGCAGGCATAAAAATTCTTAAACCTAGACCGAGTGACCTTTTGGAATTAAATGGATTAAATTCTCTGAAGTCATTGTATCCTTGACCTGCTTCAAGAAAGGCTAATCCAAAGATTGATGCGGCAGGTTTTAATGTTATAGGATACCTTAACTCAAGTGAAAATCTATTGTATATTGTGGAGCCTTCTTGGCTAGAAAGAGATTGATTAGGGTATCCTCTCAAGCTGATTGTCTCACGTCCATCCATTGCATATTGTGACATTCCATCACCACCCAAGTAAAATCTATCAAATGGTATAACTCCTCTTTCATTATTATATGCTCCGAGAAAACCGAATTCAGTATGAGTTCTCAAAACTAATTTTTCAATTAATCTTGTATACCATGTACCTTGAAACTTAATTTTGTAGAACTCAAGCCATTTAAACCTTTCTTGATCAATTTTGGCTTGGTCTGGATTCCCATTTTCATCTTGATATTCATCTAGATTTTCAAGATTTCCATAATCGATACCATTCCACAAAGAATACGGTAAAGAAAATCTTGCAGACAAAACAAATTGAGAACCACCTAAAGGAAATATTGGATTAGTAAATGTATTATCCCTAGAAAGTGCTACTGTGTATGAAATATTGTTTGATTTACCCTCCCCAAAAGTAAACAGTCCTGTGTAATAATTATTTAGGTTGTAAAACTGATAAGATAGTGATTGAGATAGTAAGAAATAATCATCAGGGACAGAAAGTCGCTTAGCTAAACCAACACTAGCTCCAGTAATTTCAAAAAATTGACTTTTGTCGACTCTTCCGTTAAAAAAGTTATATCTAAATTGTTTTGTATGAGAAAATGAAGTTGAGAATTGTACAGGTTGTTCACCACCAAACCATGGATCAGAGAGTGAAAAACTGTAAACCCTGTAAAATCTATTAGCCTGTAATCTTAAAGAAACTGCTTGTCCATCACCCATAGGAACAGGTTTCCATGCTGATTTGTTTTTTATATTTTTAAGAGAAAAGTTATTAAAAGATAGTCCTAATGTTCCAATGAATCCACCTCCACCATATCCTCCTTGTAATTCAACTTGACTTGCTCCTTTTTCAACTAATCCGTACTCAATATCAACAGTTCCGGCATTAGCATCAACATTTTTAAAATCTGGACTAATCTGTTCAGGATCAAAGAAGCCTAATTGCCCTAATTCTCTAACTGTTCTTACAACTTTATCTTTACTGTACAATTCACCAGGTTTTGTTCTTAATTCTCTATAAATTACATTGTCATTAGTTCTATCATTACCAATTACTGTAATTTTGTTGAAGTATGCTGGTTTACCTTCTGTAATTCTAATTTCAAAGTCTATGGTATCATTTTCAGCAGCAATTTCCACTGGATTTATGCTTGAAAATAAATACCCATTATTTTGATATAAATTGGTTAAATCTTCACCATCGGGCTTGGTATTATCAGCGATTCTTTTTTTAAGAAGAACTCCATTATAAACATCCCCCTTAAAAAGCCCCAGAGCTCTAGCTAAAAACTCATCAGAATATACTGAATTTCCAAGGAAGTTAATGTCGCCAAAATAATATCTATTTCCTTCGTTTAAAGTAATGTTCAGATCAATATTACTCTTATCAATTATTACAGTATCCATTACTATTCTGGCATCCCTGTATCCTTTCTCTTTATAATAATCTAAGATTGATGTTAAATCATTTTTGTAATCCTCTTCAATGAATTTTGATTTTTTCCAGAATCTTCCAAGAAGTTTCGTCTTGGTTTTTTTCATCTGTTTTTTCAGTTTAGAACTCTTTGTAATTTCATTTCCTGAAAAGTTAATAGAGTTTATTTTTACTCTATCACCCAAATCAACATTAATAAGCATCCTTTCATTATTAATTCCAATTGAATCCGGCCTTGTTGAGATGGAAACTTTAGTATTAAGAAATCCATTTTTCTTATACTTGTTTATAATGTAATTTTTTGTTGTTTCTATAAAATTTTCAGTTAATTTCTGTCCTTTCTTTATTTCAATTTCATCGATTATTGTCTCAGCTTTTGATCTTTTTAATCCATTTACTTTAAAATCAGATAATGATGGTAACTCAACGATTGCAATTTCAATACTTGCTCTGCCGTCAACTACATTTGTTAAGTAGAAGTTTATGTCACTAAATAATTCTAATTTCCATAATTTATTAATAACCTGACTGATTTCTTCTCCAGGAATCCGTATCTGTTTTCCTTTTGAAAGTCCTGTGTATGTAATAACAGTCTGTTCATTGAAGCTTTTTAAACCAGTTACAGAAATTTCATCAAGTGTATAAACTTCACCTTTGTCAAAACTTAAATTCTGACTAAAAATGTTTAAGCTCATCAAAAGAGCACATATAGAAAGTGATATTCTACTTATTAATTTTTCCAAATCTTCTTGTTCTTCCTTGATAGTCAATTATTGCATTTAAAAAGTGTTCTTTTTTAAAATCAGGCCAAAGTACATCCTGAAAACAAAGTTCAGCATATGAAATTTGCCATAATAAAAAATTACTTAATCTTAATTCTCCTCCTGTTCTAATCAAAAGATCAACGTTTTTTAAATTGCGAGTGTAAAGATGCTCATTTATTATGTTTTCATCAATATTTTCAACTGAAATTATATTTTTTTTAACTTTTTTTGAAATCAGCTTTGTAGCTCTTATCAGTTCTTGTCTTGCTCCATAGCTAATTGCCAAAGATAGAATTAGCGCATTATTTTGAGAGGTTTCTTGAACTCCATCAAGTAATTTATTTCTTGTTGTTTCAGGTAATTTAGATGTATCACCGATGATTTCTAGTTTTATATTATTTTCAATTAGTCTAGGAATTTCCTTTTCTACAGATGATGATAAAAGATTCATCAATGAACTAACCTCCTTTTTTGGTCTACTCCAATTTTCACTAGAAAAGGCATATAAAGTCAATTGTTTAACACCAAGTTCAAGGGAAATATCTATCGATTCTCTTACAGATTTTATTCCCGAATTGTGTCCAAAAAACCTTTCTTTATTAATTTTCTTTGCCCATCTTCCGTTTCCATCCATTATTATAGCTACGTGCTTAGGTATTAAAAGGGAATCTATCTTTTTCTTTTCCATATTATGGGCAGTAACATTCATAATTTCCAAAAGTATATGTCAGCGATAATCCAGTAAAAACATACCAGTCTTGGCTCAAATTTCCCCCAAAAGATCCCTGCGAATATAGTGTAGATTCATCAAATTTAGGATAACTTCCATCTAAGTTTTCAGTAAAAGAATGATGTGCAGAAATTTCAAATGATAAAACAAATTTTTTCAAAGGCTTTAGTTTTAATCCAACTGTTATTGGTATTGCAAAATCATTTCTTTTTCCATATGAAACAGCTTCAGTTTGATTATTTGGATAAAATAAATTATCAAACCTAAAATAAGAAAGTCCTGAACTAACATAAGGTGTAAATTCATTAGTTTCAGAGCTAATGTCAAAATCTAAAAAATTAAACTCAACTCCTAATTCAACTTCTTCAATATTATTTGTGAAATAAAATCCTCGCTGCTTCCTAGAATCCGCAGAACCTTTCCAAAAATCGCTGGAGTTTATTTTTAAAATTCTAGCGGACGATCTTAAAATAATTCTGTTATTTAAATTTTTCTTGTAAATAATTCCAAAAGCATAACCCATAGAGTTTTTTTGACTTTCTGAAAGATTTTGATTGTTAAAGGGGCTGATATATGTTGTTGGCCCTACATCACCTATGTAATTAGTTCCACCAAAAATTAAACCTATCTCATTGTCCTGTGAGTATGAAATATTCAATGCAATTAATACAAAAAGAAATTTTTGTGCTTTAGATATCGACATATTAATTTCTTTTGTCCTTCCCCCAAAGTAGTTTTTCTTTCAGTGTTTTGTAGAAATTGTAATTGTTGAGATTTGCAACTTTTATATTAAAATCAGATTTTTCTACTAAAATTTTAGTTTCATTTTTTACCGTATAAACTTTTGAGTCTATTGATAAGAGATGATACTCTTCTCTTCCTGAAACAGAAATTGAGATTTTAGTGGAATCTGAAATTACCAATGGTCTTGCATTTAGATTATGTGGGGAAATTGGGGTTAGAACAAGAGATTGACTAGATGGAGATATTACCGGCCCACCACAACTCAATGAATATCCTGTTGATCCAGTAGGAGTAGAAACAATTAAACCATCAGACCAATATGAATTTAAATGAATACCATTCAAACTTGTGTTTATATTGACCATTGACGTTGTATCTTTTCTAACAACGCTAATTTCATTTAAAGCATACGGAAATTGTGAATCCAATTGTTTGTCACCTTCCAGAAAAATTTTAATTAATGATCTTTCTTCAATTTTGAATTTTTTCTTAAAAATTTTTTCAATGGATTTTTCAATGTTTTCTTTTTTTGTAGAGGCTAAAAATCCAAGTCTTCCCGTATTAATCCCTAATATTGGGATGTTATTATTCTTTACATATTCAATTGATCTCAAGAATGTGCCATCACCTCCTAAACTAATTAATAAATCAACTTCATCCTTTAAGTCGCTTGCTTTTGAATATTTAAAATGAGATTTGTTTGAAATATCAAGTCCTTCCGTATTTAAATCTTTATGTAAGAAAAAAGAAAAATTTTCAGAGAATTTATTATTAATGATTTTGTCAAAAATAGATTTTACTTCTTCATTAAATTCCTGAGAAAAGAGAGCTATTTTCATATCAATTGATGATACTACAAATTAACTAAAAATTCTACTGAAAAGCAGAGATTAAGTTACTATTTTTGCAATCTACATATGGTTAAGCTAAGTGTAAATATTAATAAAATCGCAACCTTAAGAAATGCTAGAGGTGGAAATGTTCCAAATTTAGTTAAAATGGCAGAAGATATTCAAAAGTTTGGCGCTGATGGAATAACAATTCATCCTAGACCAGATGAAAGACATATTAGGTATTCGGATGCTATCGATTTAGGAAAGAGTGTAAAAAAAGAATTCAATATTGAGGGAAATCCTATTAAAAAATTTATTGATCTTGTACTTGATGTAAAACCAACACAGGTAACTCTTGTGCCTGATTCAATTGATCAAATAACTTCAAATGCAGGTTGGGATACCAAAATTCATGAGAAAAAATTAAAGGAGATCATATCTGAATTTAAAAGTAATGGAATTAGAACATCAATATTTGTTGATCCTAATCCAACTATGGTTGAATATGCAAAAAAGACAGGATCAGATCGAGTTGAGTTGTATACTGAATCTTTTGCAGTGGGATTTGAAAAAGGTGATTTAAAAGTAATTAATGATTTTATTAAGTGTTCAGAAATTGCTAATTCATTGGAAATGAAAGTAAATGCTGGTCATGACTTGAATTTAAAAAACATTGAATATTTTTCTACTAATATGCCTTATCTAGACGAAGTTTCAATTGGTCATGCTTTAATAAGCGAATCAATTTATCTTGGAATTGATAATGTTATCAATTTATACATTGATAAGTTAAATAGATGAATTTAAATAGTAGGATTTTAGGATCATCTGAAAAAAAACTTGTGATATTACATGGTTTTTTAGGTTCACTGGATAATTGGATAACAATTGGCAGAAAATTAGAGCAATTGAATTTAGAAGTTCATTTAGTTGACTTGAGAAATCATGGAAAAAGTTTTCACAGTAAAGATTTTAGTTACGATTATATGTGTTTTGATTTAAAAAAATACCTTGATTCAAAAAACATTAAAAAAACTTCAATATTAGGGCATTCAATGGGTGGAAAAGTTTTGTTTTCTTTTCTTGAACATAATGAGAATTATTTAGATAAAACAATCATTGCAGATATACTGCCAGTAGAATATAATAACAGCTATGATAATATTTTTCAATCACTTAAATCAATAAATCCAAGAGCTCTAACTAAGAGAATTGAGTTTGAAGAACATTTGAAAAATTATTTTGACGATGAACTATTTATTTCTTTTTTGTCTAAAAACTTAACTCGAGATGAAAATGGAAATTTTAAGTTTAAGTTTAATCTCATCACTTTATCTGAAAAGTTTGATGAAGTTTTAAAAGCATTGAAACCTTCTCGAATTATAGACAAAGAGATAAATTTAATTTACGGTTCGAAATCTGATTATATAACAGAAAGTAAGTTAAATGATTCATTACAATATTTTTCTAATATAAAATTAAGTGTAATTGAAAATGCAGGTCATTGGTTACATTATGAAAAGCAAGATGAATTCATTAATCATTGTAAAAAAATCATAAGTATTTGATTTAGTTGCTATAGAGAATAAAAAAGTATATTTTTGCGACCCAATTTTTAATCATGAGTATATCAATTAAAGACAATAAAGAAACTTCAATAATCAATATAGTAATTGAGAAGAAAGACTATGAAAATAAAGTCTCATCTATATTAAATGATTATAGAAAAAGAGCTAATATCCCAGGTTTTAGAAAAGGTTTTGTTCCAATGGGAATGATTAAAAAACAATACGAAATACCTGTAAAAGTTGATGAGATAAATAAAGTTGTTCAAAAAAAATTATCAGAATTCATTGATGAAAACAAGATTTCTTTATTGGGTACTCCAATCCCTATTGAAAATGAAAAAATAGATTGGAAATCTGATGTATTAAATTTAGATTTTGAAATAGCAAAAACACCTGAATTTAAAATCAACTACAAGTTTAAAAAAGCAGTTCCCTACTATAAGATTACTGCTGATAAAAAAATGATTGATAATCAGGTTGACTCAATTAGAAAACAGTATGGAAAAATTATTAGCTTAAAAAAGCCTGAAAAGGAATCTACCATTGTTTGTACAATCTCAAATGAATCAATTGATTACAGCAAAGACCTTAACCTTCCAGCTGATAAACTAAAATCTAAGTTTTTAAAAGAAATAGAAAAAATTAAAATTGGATCTCAAATAGAAATTAAAATAAATGATCTCTTTAAGTTAAAAGAAGATTTCATGACTTTTACTGGTTTGCAAAAAGAAAAAATAGAAAATTTAATCTCTGTAACTTTTAAATTATCAGAAATTAACAAAACAGAAAAAGCTGATTTAAAGGAAGATTTATTCAAAAAAGTTTATAAAGATAATACTCCTAAAAATTCAACTGAGTTTAAAAAAAGAATTAAGAATGAAATTGAAAGTCAGTTTGTAAATCAATCGGATCAAAAGTTTTTGAATGATGTTACTGATGAATTTATAAAAGTTTCAAAAATAAAGTTCCCTGAAGAATTTGTTAAAAAATTAATTAAAGCTAACTCAAAGGAAGAACTCAGTGATGAAGAAGTTCAAAACGAATTTGATAATTCAATTAACGGCTTGAAGTATCAATTAATTGAGGCAAAATTACTTGAAGAAAATAACATTATTATCAATCATGAAATGTTAAAGGAATTTGCAGAAAAATCTATTAGAAATCAAATGATGGCTTACGGACAGTTGGAACCATCCAAAAAAGATATTGATTCAATAACAGCAAGAATTTTTTCAAATGAAGAAGAAGTTAAAAGAATGACTCATCAGCTTATTAGTGAGAAATTGCTAGTGCTTTACAAAGAAAAGGTCAATAAAAAAATTACTGAAACTTCTTACGAAAAATACATCGAGCTTGCTTATAAGAAAAATGACTAAATTTAAATATGGATTACTCTAAAGAATTTAAAAAATTTGCTATACAACATCAAGGTGTTAATTCACTTTACTATGATCAAATTGTCAGTAGCATGACACCATACATCATTGAAGAAAGACAATTAAATGTTGCTCAAATGGATGTTTTTTCAAGATTAATGATGGACAGAATTATTTTTTTAGGGACAGCTATTAATGACTCAATTGCTAATATTATTCAAGCACAGCTTTTATTTTTAGAAAGTGTTGATAAAGAAAAAGATATTCAGATTTATATTAATTCACCTGGAGGCTCTGTTTACGCAGGTTTAGGAATATATGATACAATGCAATTTATTGGTCCAGATGTTTCTACAATATGTACTGGAATTGCCGCGTCCATGGCTGCAGTATTATTATGTGCAGGTAAGGAAGGTAAAAGATCTGGATTAACACATTCTAGGGTTATGATCCACCAACCATTAGGAGGTGCTCAAGGTCAAGCTTCTGATATTGAGATTACAGCAAGAGAAATTGGTAAGTTGAAAAAGGAACTTTATGAAATTATTGCTAAACATACTGGACAGAAATATGATAAAGTCTATGCTGATTCTGATAGAGATTATTGGATGAAAGCTAATGAGGCAAAGAAATATGGTATGATTGATGAGGTTTTAACTAAAAAATAATCTCATGTCTGAAGATAGATTGTCTTGTTCATTCTGTGGTGTAAGTAAAATCCAAACTAAAATTCTTGTTGCTGGTGAAGATGCACATATATGCGATCAATGCATTGAACAAGCCTATTCAATTTTAAGTCTTCAAAATCAACCTGAAGAAGCTAATAATCTAGACAATTTTTCACATTTAAATCCCAAATCAATTAAACAATTCTTAGATGATTATGTAGTAGGTCAGGAATATTCAAAAAAAGTTATTTCAGTGTGTGTTTACAACCATTACAAAAGAATTTATCAACAAAAAAATGATGATGATTTAGAAATTGAAAAGAGTAATGTAATAATAGCTGGACCTACTGGAACCGGAAAAACATTGATTGCTAAAACAATTGCTAAGTTGTTGGACGTGCCTATTGCAATTGTTGATGCTACTGTTTTAACTGAGGCAGGCTATGTTGGTGAAGATGTCGAAAATATACTGACTAGATTATTGCAAGCATCTGATTACAATATTGAAAAGGCAGAAAAAGGTATAATTTTCATTGATGAAATTGATAAAATTTCAAGAAAGAGTGATAATCCATCAATTACAAGAGATGTTTCAGGTGAAGGTGTTCAACAAGCTTTATTGAAGTTGATGGAAGGCACAGTTGTTAATGTTCCACCTAAAGGTGGAAGAAAACATCCCGATCAAAACTTTATAAAACTCAACACATCAAATATTCTTTTTATCGCTGGAGGAGCTTTCGATGGTATTGAACGTATAATAAATAAAAGATTGAACATGAGTTCGGTTGGTTTTAAAAATTCACAACTAGTCTCAAAAAATAATTCTAAAGACATTATTTCTAATATTATTCCAAATGATTTAAAAGAATTTGGATTAATTCCAGAAATTTTAGGAAGACTTCCTATTCTAACATATATGTTGGAACTTGATTCCAATACTCTAAGAAAAATTCTAACAGATCCAAAAAATGCTTTAACCAAACAGTATATTAAGCTTTTTGAAATGGATAATATTAAATTAGAGTTTAGTGATGATGCTCTTGATGAAATTGTTAAAAAGGCAGTAGATTATAAACTGGGAGCTAGAGGATTAAGATCAATATGTGAATCTATTTTACTTGATGATATGTTTAATTTACCTGGGAGTTCAATTAAAAAACTTGTTGTTGATAAGAATTATATTGAACCAAAGCTTTCAAAAATTAAATTAAGTAAACTTAGAGAAGCCTCCTAATTAATTTTCAATAGTTCGTCAATAAAATCTCTTTCATTTGAGAGCCTTGGGATTTTATTTTGTCCACCTATTTTATTTCTTTTCTTTAACCAATCATAAAATAAATTATTTCTTCCATAAGTTATCTTTAATGGATCTAAAGTCAAATCTTTATATCTTTTTGCTTTATAATCAGAGTTTAAATTTTGTAGTGCTAAATCAAGATCTTTTTCAAAATTAGATTTATCAACAGGTTTTTTTGAAAATTCAATTATCCAATCATGTCTCCCTTTTTTTCCAGATTTCATAAACATAGGTGCAACAGTGTAATCAACTATTTTACAATCGTATTTATCAACAACAGTTTCTAAAGCTTTTTCTACATTATCAATTATTACTTCCTCGCCAAAAGTATTTATGTAGTGTTTTGTTCTTCCCGAAACAATTATTCTAAAAGGATTAATCGAAGTGAATTCAACTGTATCCCCAATTTTATATCTCCAGAGGCCTGAGTTTGTTGTGATTAATAAAGCATAATTTTTACCAACTTCAACTTGGGACAAATCAATGATTTTTTCACTTTGTTTCATGCCATTAATCTCTATAAATTCATAAAAAATACCATAATCAAGCATTAGTAATAGATCATTTCTGTCGTTAGAATCTTGTATTGCAAAAAATCCTTCAGAAGCATTATAAATTTCATAATATTTAAAATCAGGATTTGAAATAACATTATTAAATTCTTTCTTGTAGGGATTGAAACTAACACCACCATGAAAATACACCTCTAAATTTTCCCATATTTCGTTCAATTGATTTTTTCCTGTTTTTTCAAGTAGTTTATTTATTAAAGTTAGCATCCAAGACGGTACACCAGCTAAACTTCGTACATCTTCATTTAAAGTCCCTTTAATAATTGCATCTATTTTCTCATCCCATTTTGACATTAATGAAATGGAATTATTGGGTGTACTAATAATTTCAGCCCATACAGGAAGATTATCAATTAAAATTGCAGATAAGTCTCCAAAATAATGATTATTGTTTTCATAAATTTTACGACTTCCACCTAATCTCAGTGATTTTCCCGAAAAAATAGTTGAATTTTCATTGTTATTAATGTAAAGACAAAGCATATCTTTTCCTGCCTTAAAGTGACAGTTTTCTAATGCTGAATTACTTACTGGAATAAATTTACTTATTGAGTTTGTTGTACCACTAGATTGGGCAAACCATTTTATTTTTTCACTCCAAAAAACATTTTGTTTACCATTTATAGTTTTCTCTATATATGGAAAAAACTCTTCGTATGTTCTTGCAGGTATTCTTTCAGAAAAATGATTGTAATTCTTGATAGAATTAAAATCATATTGTTTTCCAATTTCAGTGTCCTTTGACTTAATTAAAAGTTTTTTTAAAACCTCTTGTTGAACATCAATTGGGTATTTAATAAATAATTCAATGTCATGAATTCTTTTTTTTAACATCCATGAAACAACAGTATTAAAAAATGAAAATGGCATATATTTATAATCTGTAAAATTAATATAAAATATGTTTAAAGGAGTATTAAGTAAAATGAGAACTGAGCTTGATCAGTCATTAACCTACTTTTTGGAGTTGGGAGATGATTTTTTAATCTCAGATTACCTAATAAATAAAGAGATTAGATTAAAATTTTTAGGATTCTCATGCTTAAAATGTAGCTCTAAAGAAGAAATATTTAGACAAGGTCATTGCAAGAAGTGCTTTTTTGAGTCACCTTCAACTGCTGAATGGGTAATTCGTCCAGAATTAAGTAAAGCTCATCTAAATATTCAAGATAGAGATATCGATTATGAAAAAAGAATTCAACTTCAACCTCATATTTTATATTTATCTTTTACTGATGATGTTAAAATTGGAGTAACAAGAAAATCTCAAATCCCAACACGATGGATTGATCAGGGAGCAATTAGTGCGATTGAAGTTGCTGAGCTACCAAATAGATATCTTGCTGGATTGTGTGAAGTTGAATTAAAAAAATATTATAAGGACAAAACAAATTGGAGGGCAATGCTTAAAGCAAATAAATCGGAGATTGATTTAAGCCATGAAAAATTAAATGCAAAGAAATATTTACCTAGTGATCTTAAAAAATATTATAATTCTACAAGTTTAGTTAATGACATTACTTATCCATTAGAATCTAAATTAGATGCACCAAAAAGTATTAATATCAAGAAACTAAAAGAGTTTGAGGGTAAACTTATTGGGATTAAAGGACAGTATTTAATTTTTGAAGATCAGTCAGTTTTTAATGTAAGATCAAACGAGGGATTAGTTATAGAAATGGAATTAAATTAAATTTTTATTTCCTCATTTATTTTCAAATTAAACTTTTTTCTAAAAAAATAAACACCTAGATATAGCAAGGGTGTATCAACTGCTGCTACCAAAATTTTAAAAATAACACCAGACACAAATAAGCCTGTAAAACTTTCCCATGGGATCACTTGAAAGTAACATAGTAAGAATATTATCGTAAAAGTATCTAGTATTTGAGAGAAAAATGTAGAAAAATTATTTCTAAGCCATAGCATTTTACCTTTTGTTAAGTTTTTCCAAAAGTGATAAATTTTTATATCAACAAACTGAGCGAGCAGATAAGAGGCCATTGATGCTGAAACAGCAATCAAACTTTTTGAAAAAACTAACTTAAATGTTGAGTCATCAATAGGGGAATTTTGTATGGCTGGAAGAAAATCAGCCACTGTTAAGATCAATAATGAAAATAATGATGCAAAAATTCCAGCTATAACAACTTGATTTGCTTTTTTCTTTCCATAAATTTCAGATATTAAATCAGTAACTAAAAAGGTTATTGGATAAGGTAAAATTCCAACAGAAAGCTCAAATAATTTATTTCCTAAAATTTCTACATCAAACGGATGCCAGCTTATAAATTTTTGAAAAATTAAATTAGATACGACAAGAGATGTTATAAATATCGCAGCTAAATACAAGTAAATTTTTTTAGCTAATTCAACTTTATGAGTATTATTGTAATCCATTAACTTATAATAAATTTAATCTTAAAGAATTATATATTGAAGAAAAGCACAACATATTTATCACTTGGATCTAATATAGGAGATAGAACAAATAATTTAAAAAATGCAATTAACTCAATTGAGAATCTAGTTGGGAAAGTAAATAAAATCTCAAAATTTTATGAAAATCCAGCTATAGGATTTGATGGTAATAATTTTGTAAATATTTGTGTTGAGGTAGTCACACATTTAAGTCCAAACGAATTATTGAATACATTATTAAATATTGAAGATGAATATGGAAGAAAGAGAATAAAGTCCGGAGAATATATCTCAAGAATAATTGATATTGATATAATATTTTATGAAAATCTTTCAATAAAACAAAATGGATTAGTCATTCCACACCCAAGAATGCATTCTAGACATTTCGTTTTGACACCTATGTGTGATTTAAATCCTGATTTTATTCATCCTGTCCTAGGATTAAAAACTTCTCAATTGCTTGATGAACTAGAAATAAGAGACGATATAGTTGATATCAATTTTTCCTTAGAAGATTGAAAAAGTGCCATATCAATATTCCTGCTGCTATTGAAATATTAAGAGAATGTTTTGTTCCGTATTGTTCAATCTCAATTACCTCATTAGAGCAATTAATCACTTTTTGATCAACACCATTAATTTCATTTCCAAAAATTAATGCATGTTTCTCAAAATTTTCTAAATGTTTAATTTCTTTTAAAGCTGTTGAATTTTCAGTTTGTTCAACTGACCAAACCTTTGTTCCATTTGATTTTAATTTATTTATTAACTCTACTATATCATCACAATGTTCCCATTCAACTGTTTCAGTAGACCCTAAAGCTGTTTTAGTTATTTTTCTATTTGGTGGGGTAGCAGTGATACCACAGAGATAAATTTTTTCTATCAAAAATGCATCTGAAGTTCTAAAGATTGAGCCTATATTATTTAAACTTCTGACATCATTTAAAATAATGATTAATGGAGTTTTTTTAATAGATTTAAAGGTTGAAATATCAATTCTGTTGAGTTCAGAATTTTTTAATTTTCTCATTAATCAAAAATAATATTAAACTGTTAACTAATCACCTTGAGCTCTAAACAAAAAAAAGAAACGCCTTTAATGAAGCAATATATGGAGATCAAGGAAAAATATCCTGATTCTATATTATTATTTAGAGTTGGAGATTTTTATGAAACTTTTCATGAAGATGCCGTTATAACATCAAAAGTTTTAGGAATAATTTTGACGAAGAGGGGTTCAGGTGCTAATAAAGAAACTAAGTTAGCAGGTTTCCCATATCATTCTTTAGATACATATTTACATAAACTTGTTAAAGCTGGCCACAGGGTTGCCATTTGTGAGCAATTAGAAAATCCTAAATTGACAAAAAAAATTGTTAAAAGAGGGGTAACTGATGTAATTACACCTGGAGTTTCATTGAATGATGAAATTTTAGATAAAAAAGAAAATAATTTTCTTGCGGCAATAAACTTGAATAAGAATCAAGTTGGTGTGGCTTTTCTAGACATTTCAACAGGTGAATTTTTAGTAGGAGAAGGATCCTTTGACTACTCACTAAATTTATTACAGACTTTCAATCCTAAAGAAATTCTGATTCTAAAGAAAGATGTTTCAGCTTTTACAGAAAAGGGGATTAATAAAGAATATTTCTTTTATGTAGATGAGTGGATGTCTAATATTAGCACCTCATTTGAAAAAATTAAAAATCATTTTAAAGTTAAAAGTCTAAAAGGATTTGGAATTAATAATGATTGTCAAGGAATCATTCCAGCTTCAATTATTCTACATTATCTAGAAGATTCACATAAAAAGAATTTATCTCACATAACTAAATTAAAACCAATTATAAGCGATGCTCATGTATGGATGGATCGTTTTACTATATCAAATCTTGAAATTTTAAGATCAAAATTTCAGGGGGGTAAATCTTTATTAGATATAATTGACAAAACTAAAACATCAATGGGCTCAAGGATGATGAGAATGTGGCTTTCATTTCCCTCAATTGATTTAAACGAAATAAAAAAGAGACAAGAAATTGTTTCTGATTTAATTTCAAACTCAGACATTAATTTACATAGTCTCTTAAAAAATATAATTGATCTAGAAAGACTAGTTTCAAAACTAGCAAATGGTAGAGTAAGCCCCAGAGAGTTGGTTAATTTAAAAGAATCATTGATTAGTTGTACTGAAATAAAAAATATAATAAAAGAGAGATCTAAAAAACTTAAATCAATTTCTAAAGAAATTAATATTGACAAGAAACTTATCGAATTAATATCAAATACTTTAATTGATGAAGCTCCAGTAAATATTTTGAAAGGTAATGCAATTAAAAAAGGAGTTAATAATGAGCTAGATTCTTTTAGAAATACTCTCCAAAATAATAAGAAAAATCTGCAGGATATATTACAAAGAGAGATTGAAAATACAGGTATAAGTTCACTTAAGATTTCTTTCAATAATGTTTTTGGATATTATTTAGAAGTTACCAATGCTCACAAAAATAAGGTGCCTGAAGAATGGATAAGAAAACAAACATTGGTTAATGCAGAAAGGTATATTACAGAGGAACTAAAAGAATATGAAGTTAAAATTTTGAACGCGGAGGAGAATATTAAGAATATTGAATTATTAGAGTTTGAAAAATTATTAAAAAAATTGATTCCATACTGTAATCTCATCCAACAAGTTGCAAAAACTATTGGCTATCTTGATTGTCTTCAGTCCTTTGCCGAGGTGTCAGTTACAAACAATTATTCCAAGCCTGATGTAAATGAATCTTTTATTTTTGAGGCAGTTGAATCTAGACATCCTGTAATTGAACATTCACTCGAAGGATCAAAGTCTTATATTCCAAATGATATCACTCTTAATAAAGAGAATCAACAAATCTTAATGATTACAGGACCAAATATGTCAGGTAAGTCAGCTGTTTTAAGACAAACAGCATTGCTTTCAATTATGGCTCAAGTTGGATGTTATGTCCCCGCAAAGTCTCTAAATATGGGAATTTTTGACAAAATATTTACTAGAGTTGGTGCAAGTGATAATATTTCACAAGGTGAGTCAACGTTTATGATTGAAATGCTTGAAAGTTCTTTAATTATCAATAATATGAGTGAAAGAAGTCTAATATTACTTGATGAAATTGGTAGAGGAACCAGTACATATGATGGTATTTCAATTGCATGGGCTATATCTCAGTATATTCATGATGATCAAAAAAAACCACTCACATTATTTGCAACTCATTATCACGAGCTCAATATGATGACTGACAAGTTCAAAAGAATTAGAAATTTTAATATTCAAGTAAAAGAGACATCTAATGATGTCATTTTTCTAAGAAAATTAATACCTGGCGGAAGTGCTCATAGTTTTGGAATTCATGTAGCTAAAATGGCTGGTATGCCACAAGAAATAATAAAAATTTCAAAAAATGTATTAAAAGGTTTAGAGAAGTCTCATGGAAACAAAAATGAATTCCAAGTTAATGATAGCTCAGAATTGCAATTAACGTTCTTTGATATGGAAAATAAGAATTATGAAGAATTTAAAGATGAGCTTGAATCAATTGATACAAATAATATAACCCCAATGCAAGCTTTGGTAAAACTCAGTGAATTGAAAAATAAAATTAGAGATGAAAAATAAAGGTCTTTTTAATTTTCTTTTTACATTTGCATACCATTTTTGCGAAAGTAGCTCAGGGGTAGAGCATCACCTTGCCAAGGTGAGGGTCGCGGGTTCAAATC
>Ga0208127_1000284_pt1 | contig 26319 bp, 29 predicted proteins | sample ETNtaG_6_FD_185751 | JGI IMG/M metagenome (GOLD analysis project Ga0208127, IMG submission 185751) | Marine microbial and viral communities from oxygen minimum zone, Eastern Pacific Ocean - ETNP201306SV45 (SPAdes) (version 2) | ecosystem: Environmental > Aquatic > Marine > Oceanic ... | reverse complement strand
GGTTATTCCTTAGACGAGCTTGGAAATCAGATTACAAAATCTACTTCTGCATTATTTGAGCCTACGCTTGATTATGTCATAGTAAAGATACCAAGATGGAACTTTGACAAGTTTGAAGGATCGGAGAGAACATTAGGACTTCAAATGAAGGCTGTAGGTGAAGTTATGGCTATTGGAAGATCTTTTCAAGAGGCATTACATAAAGCAACTCAATCTCTAGAAATTAAAAGAAATGGTTTAGGTGCAGATGGAAAGGGATACACAGATTATCAGACAGTTATTGATAAACTCAAATTCGCAAGTTGGGATAGAGTTTTTGTTATTTATGATGCAATTAAGCTTGGTATATCATTAGAGAGAATTCATGAGATAACAAAAATTGATATGTGGTTTTTAAGACAGTATGAAGAACTTTCTTTGCTTGAAAACGAAATCGAAAACTACAACATAGAAAATATTACCAAAGATTTGTTATTAGAAGCTAAACAAAAAGGTTTTGCAGATAGGCAAATAGCTCACATGCTAAAATGTTTAGAAAGTCAAGTTCATAAAAAAAGAAAAGAGTTAAACATCAATAGGGTTTATAAATTGGTTGATACGTGTGCAGCTGAGTTTAAAGCTGTAACACCTTATTACTATTCCACTTTTGAACAAGAAATAACTACAAAAGATGGTAAGACTTACACAGAAAATGAAAGCGAGTCATCAGATAGAGAAAAAGTGATTGTTTTAGGATCTGGTCCTAATAGAATTGGTCAAGGTATTGAATTTGATTATTGTTGTGTACATGGCGTGTTGGCGGCATCTGAGTGTGGTTATGAAACTATAATGATAAATTGTAATCCAGAAACAGTATCTACAGATTTTGATGTTGCAGATAAACTTTATTTTGAACCTGTTTTCTGGGAACACATTTATGATATTATTCAACATGAAAAACCAATTGGAGTTATAGTTCAGTTAGGTGGTCAAACAGCTCTGAAGTTAGCTGAAAAATTAGATCGTTATGGTGTTAAAATTCTAGGTACATCATACAAAGCCTTAGATTTAGCTGAAGACCGAGGTTCTTTTTCTGAACTTTTGAAAAAAAATAATATTCCTTATCCAGAATTTGGAGTTGCTACAACTGCCGACGAGGCTTTAAAGTTGTCCGATGAATTAAATTTTCCAATTCTCGTAAGACCATCTTATGTTTTAGGGGGTCAAGGAATGAAAATTGTTATAAATAAAGAAGATCTTGAAGCTCATGTTGTTGATTTGCTTCAGAAAATCCCAAATAATAAGTTGCTTCTTGATCATTACTTAGATGGAGCTATTGAAGCTGAAGCGGACGCAATTTGTGATGGAGAAAATGTTCAAATCATTGGAATTATGGAACATATTGAGCCATGTGGAATTCATTCAGGTGATTCTAATGCAACTCTTCCTCCGTTCAATTTAGGTGATTATGTGTTACAACAGATAAAAGACCATACCAAAAAAATAGCTTTAGAACTTAACACTGTTGGATTAATCAATATTCAATTTGCTATTAAAGATGATACAGTCTTCATTATTGAAGCTAATCCAAGAGCCTCAAGAACAGTTCCTTTTATTTCAAAAGCTTACAAGCAACCATATGTGAATTTTGCTACTAAAGTTATGCTTAGGAAAAACAAACTGAGTGATTTTAAATTCAATCCTCAGTTAGAAGGTTTTGCTATTAAACAACCTGTTTTTTCATTTAGTAAATTTCCAAATGTTGATAAGAGTTTAGGCCCAGAAATGAAAAGTACCGGAGAAAGTATATTGTTTATTGATGATTTAAAAGATGATGATTTCTATGAAATATATTCAAGAAGAAAAATGTATCTAACGAAGTAGTTTTGGAACTAACGATACTTACAATATTACTTATTTCAAACATCGCTCTTGTAATATATCTTTTTTTTAGAAAAAATAATGATAAGTCATCTGACCTAATACTTCAAATTTCTAATAACCTTACTGGTCAAGTTCAAGATATTCGAAAAGAAATCAATGAAAATTCTGAAAAAAGTAGACTTGAAATAGAGTCTAAGCTTAAATTAATAAATAAAGAAATTTCAGATTTTCAAGTTAGTTCAAAAACACAGATGCAAAAACAATTTACTGATTCAAATAAAATCATTAAAGATGTGACAACCGAATTAGAAAAGATAAAGGGGACTAACGAGAAAGTACTAAGTTTTGCAAATCAAATGAAAACCCTAGAAAAGATTTTAGGGAATCAAAAGAGTAGGGGTATTTTTGGTGAAATTCAATTAGAAAATCTTTTGTCTAATGTCCTTCCTCCTGATATTTTTCAGATGCAATATTCATTCAGCGATGGTAGTATGGTTGATGCTATAGTTAAGGTAAATGAAAATATTATTCCCATAGATGCTAAATTTTCGTTAGATAATTATAATAAAATGATTGAAAGTAGCGATGAGAGTGAAATTCAAATATTAGAAAAAAAGTTTAAAGAAGATATTAAATCTAGAATTGATGAAACTTCTAAATACATAAAACCTCAGGAAAAAACTTTAGATTATGCATTTATGTTCATACCAGCAGACGGATTGTATCAAGATTTATTAAATAGTAGGGTAGGAAGCCTTAAAATAAGATCTAAAGAACTTGTTTCATATGCATATCAAAAAAAAGTCATGATCGTTTCACCAATGAGCTTGTTTCCTATGTTACAAATCACAATGAAAGCTTTGAATAATTTAAAATTTGAGAAATCAATTGAAGCAGTAATTAAAAATGTATCAAATCTCTCTACTCATCTTAAAACCTATCAATTATACCATGAAAAAATGGGTAATACTCTAGGTACAGTTGTTAATCATTATAATAAATCTTCAGATGAATTTAAGAAAATAGACAAAGATATTCTTAAGATTTCTGAGGGTGATTTTAGTATTGATTATGAAAAGCAATTGATTGATAAACCTAGGCTTAATGATTAGTTTTGATAATTTTTAACTTAAGACTGATATTGAAAGTGTACTTGAGTAAGAAGCTGTAAAATAAGTCACCTAGTATTGTATTGATAAAAAATGGTATCGCTGCTGTATAGCACATAATAATTCCATTAACTGTTTTTGGATAGCCTATAATCCAAACACCAAAATTTGAGATGATGAAAAAAACAATACTTGAAATTAGAATTGATTTTAATTTAATTTTTTTAAAGTGATTTCCAACTAATATAATTACAATAAAACTTAGGTAAACAAAGATGTTGATTAATGAAAATCCAATGATAAAGTCAAAAATTATTAGACTTACAAGCGGAATAAAAAATTTTAAAAGATTATTATTGAAATTAATTGCTGAAAAAAGAGCGATTGCCGTTAATGGTGCAAAATTAGGAGGATGAGGAATGAGTCTTGTTAAAATTGCAAAAACAATTAAGCCAATAATTAAGTGATTCTTTTTCAAATTAGATTCCAGTATAATTAAATGGACTAATATTTAGAAGCTCTTCCCTGATTTTTTGATCTACTTTTAAATTATTAATAAAAATTTTAAATGTTTCTTCATTTATAACTTCGTTATTTCTTGTCAAATCTTTTAATAGTTCATAAGGTTTTTCTATTCCTTCTCTTCTTAAAATAGTTTGTATTGCTTCAGAGATAACAATCCAGTTATCTTTCAAATCATTTTCTATTTTATTTTTATTAACTAAGAGTTTTTTTAATCCTTTCAATGTTGAGTTAAAACCGATGATTGTGTGACTAAATGGAACACCAATATTTCTTAATACTGTACTATCAGTTAAATCTCTTTGAAGTCTAGAAATAGGTAATTTGGTTGATAAAAATTCAAAAATGGAGTTAGCATAACTTAAATTTCCTTCAGAATTTTCAAAATCAATTGGGTTTACTTTGTGTGGCATTGCTGATGAACCAACCTCACTTTTATTTATTTTTTGATGAAAATAATCCAATGAAATATATTGCCAAACATCTTTATTAAAATCTAGAATGATAGTATTAATTCTTTTAAGACAATCCATTAATCTGGCTAAATTATCATAATGCTCAATTTGAGTGGTGGGGAATGAGTGATCTAATCCTAATTTTTTTGTAAAATTTTCGGCAAAATTCTTCCAATCAATATCTGGGTAGGCGACTTGATGTGCATTAAAGTTGCCTGTTGCACCACCAAATTTACAAGAGTGTGGTATTTTTTTTAAAACATTTAGTTGTTCTTTAATCCTTACACTAAAAACTTTAAACTCTTTTCCCAATCTAGTTGGACTAGCAGGTTGACCGTGAGTTCTAGCTAACATTGGAATATCAGAATATTCCTCAACTTTATTATCGATTTCAGAAAGAACTAAATTTATTTTTTCAAAATAGTTTGGAATAAAATCTTTAATTGAAAGAGGGATTGAAGTATTATTTATGTCCTGAGAGGTTAATCCAAAATGAATAAATTCTGAAAATTCACCAATCTTCATTTCATCAAACTTTCTTTTAATAAAGTATTCAACTGCTTTTACATCATGATTAGTAGTTTTTTCAATTTCTTTAACTTCAAGAGCATCTTCATCATTAAAATCAATGTATATATTTCTAATTTTATCATTGCATTTATTATCCCAATGATTCAAGTTTTTAATACCTATTTCTGTTAAACTAATGAAATACTCAATTTCTACTTTAACTCTATATTTAATTAGAGCTTTCTCAGAAAAGTAATTGGAAAGTAATTCTGTTTGTTTTGAATATCTTCCATCAACAGGGGATATAGCATTGAGATTAAAGCTTGACATAATAAAAAAGCAAAGATAATATAAACTAGAAATTATTTTCTATTGAGTAACTTATATTCTTCGTAACACTGACTAATAGCTTCTAAAATTTGTAAATCATTAGCTGAAAGAATAAAATTTTCTGAGTAACTACAGTTTCTTAATATTTCATCGATATCTAACTTGTCAACTTGTAATAATGCAGTTAGAGTTTCTCTGTCAAATTTAGTTCCTAAAAGTTCTCTAATTCTATTATCTTCTTTCATTAATTTTAGTTTTCTAAACTGCTTGGGTTTTTTACCAAATAAATTATACAAAAAGTCAAGTGGATTGAATATTGCACCAAAAACTTTTGATATTGCACCTGGGTTTTTAGATCCTGCTTCGTAGCCTCTTGAAGGTAGTCCAGGTATGCTGTATCTGTAAGAGCTACTTATTGGTACATTTTTAGCATCAATCTCCAAATATCCTGTTAATTGGTATGGACTAACTATGACTTCTTCTAAAGCATAAGCAAGTTCAGTCAGTCTTACTTTTGAATTTTTGAATTTAATCAAATCATTTGTTACTCTAATTTTAATGGATTTAAAGCCTAGGTAAGAAAAGTACAATGTATCATTAACTTCTGCCTGAATTTCAAATTCTCCGTCCTTATTTGAAATAACACCAACAACTTTATTTAAGTTTATTACATGAACATTTGAAATAGGTTTAGAGTCTGCATCATTTTCAATTACTCCAACAACTTTTTCTTGAGATGAAAGTGTGGTAGTAAATAAAGTAATTAATATGAGTAAAAACAATTTAATTTTCATCCGCGTAAACATACATTAAATTAAGGTTATGCTGAAAAATTCAATCATAAACTTTTCTTAAAAAATCAACTAATTTATTAGTTGCTAATGCTCTATGACTTATTTCATTTTTTATTTTACTATCTATTTCACCAAATGTCATGCTATATCCATTTGGTTTAAATATGGGGTCATATCCAAATCCTTTTGATCCATTAATTTCTTTAGTTATTTCTCCATAAATAATTCCAGTAAATAACTTAGAAAAATCTTTAGTGATAAGTGAGAATACTGTTTTAAACCTTGCACTTCTATCTTCAAAATCATCCAATTCTTTTAGAACTTTATTTATATTATCTGTAGAGTTTTTATGATCTCCTGCATAACGAGCAGACCTTACTCCAGGTTCATTATTTAAAGCTTTAATTTCAAGTCCAGTATCATCTGCAAAAACGTTTAGATTATATTTTTCAAAAATGTATTGTGATTTAAATTTTGCGTTTCCTTCAATTGTTGGTTGGTTTTCTGGAATTTCATCATAGAATCCAATTTCATTCAAACTTCTTATTTTAAATTCTTTTCCAAGTATTTTTCTAACTTCTTTAACTTTATTTTCATTATGACTTGCAAAGATTAATTCCATTACCTAAATTTTACTAAAGTTAAAAAAACATCTAATTGAAATATTCTTATGCTATAAATGTTGTTATTCCAATACCAATTGATGGGTTTTTTACTTATTCACTATCAAAATCAGAATTTTTTAAAATTAAAATTGGATCTAGGGTTATCGTAAGTTTTGGAAAAAAGAAATATTATACTGCTGTAGTATTTGAAAAACTTGAAAATTATGATGTCGACTATGAATTAAAAGAAATTTCTTATTTGATTGACGAGCCACCTTGTTTAACAAATGAGCAAATAACCTTTATTAATTGGCTAAGTGATTATTATTTGTCTCCTACAGGTGTTGTTTTGGACGCCGTTCTTCCTAGATCATTTTTAATCAAGAGTGAATCAGTTTTAAAAAAAGTTAATCGCGACAAAGTTTATAATAATGAAAATCGTGATTATGAAATTTTGCGACTTTTTGAAAAGAATGAAGAAGTTTTAGTTAGTGAGCTTGTAAAGATTTTCGGTTATAAGGTTTTAAAAAGAATTAGTGTTCTGATAGCTCAAGAAATATTAGAGTTAAGTGAAGAAATTTACACTAAATATAAAGAGAAAACTACCATTAAATACTCTATTAATCAATCACTAGATTTATCTAAAATTTCTTTACGTTCTGACAATCAAAATAAGGTTGTAAATTATTTGTATGAAAATAAAAACTCATCATTTTCAAAAATTCATATAAAAGATGTTTTAGATGTATCAGTTTCCGTTCTAGAAAACCTTGTGAAAAAGAATATTTTGTTAAAAAATAGAGTTCCTGTTAAAAGAATAAGTAGTTCTACAGTAATTTCAAGTAAGGATTTAGTGCTTTCAGATGCTCAAAAAGCTGCTTTAAATTGTATAAATAAATCCTTCACGTCAAACGATGTTGTTAATCTTTTGGGTATTACTTCCTCAGGAAAAACAGAAATATATGTTAATCTAATAAAAGAAGAAATTCTTAAAGGAAACAGTGCTCTTTTAATGGTGCCCGAAATTGCATTAACAACTCAATTAAGTTTACGTTTATCAAGTTATTTTCCAAGTAACTTGATAGTTTATCACTCCTCAATTTCTCCAAACATAAGACATGAATTATGGAATGATATGTTGAATGATAATAAACCAAGAGTAATCCTAGGAGCAAGATCTTCAGTTTTTTTACCGTTTAAAAATTTAGGAATTATTGTTATAGATGAAGAGCATGAAAATTCTTACAAACAAACTGAACCAATGCCAAGATATAATGCTCGTGATTCAGCAATTTTTTTATCAAAAATCTTAAAAACAAAATGTTTATTGGGTAGCGCTACACCCAGTGTTGAAACATACTATAATTCTATTAATGAAAAATATGGTTTTGTTGAGTTAAATAAGAGATATGGAGATTTTAAAGAGCCAAAAATTACTCTTATCGAATCTCCAAAATTACAAGATGAATCCTTTTTATCACTTTCTTTGAGGCGGGAAATTAAAAAATGTTTAGAAAATAATCATCAAATTATCCTTTTCAGAAATAGAAGAGGTTTCTCAACATTTTTAAAATGTAAAGCTTGTAGTAATGTGAATTATTGTCCTAATTGTGATGTTTGCCTTACATATCATATCTCTGAAAATTTAGAAAAGTGTCACTACTGTAGTTTTTCAAGAGTTAAGCAAGTTACATGCTCTAGCTGTAATTTACCTTCGATGGAACTCAATGGTATAGGAACACAAACAATTGAAAATGAATTAGAAAAGTTTTTCCCAAAGGTTAAATCAAAAAGATTAGATTATGACACAACTAGATCTAGAAAAAAATTAAAAAAAATTTTACAAGATTTCTCTATAAATAAATTTCAAATTCTTATTGGTACCCAGATGGTTTCTAAAGGTCTTGATTTTAGTAATGTTGGATTAGTGGGAGTTATTGAATCAGACTTTTTATTAAACTATCCTGATTTTAGATCCCACGAAAAATATTTTCAATTAATCAAACAGGTTTCTGGAAGAGCTGGAAGATCAATTTCTGACTCAAAGGTTTTAATTCAAACAAATTATCCTAATCATCATGTTCATAATAGGATTATAGATGGTAACATAAAAGGATTTTATCAATTTCAAATTGATCAAAGAAGAGATTTTAATTATCCTCCATTTACCAGATTGGTAAAGGTTATTTTAAAATCAAAAAATGTAAATGTATTAAAGTTAGCTTCCAACTGGTTTTCAAAAGCCTTGAGAAATACCATGAAATCTGAAATTCTTGGTCCAGAGTTTCCAGTTGTAAGTAAAATTAAAAACAATCACATAATGAATATACTTATTAAAATGGAAGTCGAGAGTCTAAGAAAAGAGAAAAAAAAGCTATTTAAACTATTAAAAAAAATCAATAAATATCCTCAATTTAAATCTGTTAAACTAAGTGTTGATATTGATCCTTATAATTAAATATTAATTTATTTTGTAAGTAATTATTAAAAAACTATTTTTGCCCGACAAAATTTACTTATGAGTCATTATGAATCTGTGTTTATCTTAAATCCAGCTCTGTCAGAGCCTCAGGTAAAAGATGCTATAAAAAAATATGAAGATTTTCTTAAATCTAAAGGATGCAATATTGTTGATGTTGAGAATTGGGGTTTAAAAAAGCTTGCTTATAAGATTCAAAATAAATTAAGTGGATTTTATGCACTAATAGATTTTGAGTTTGATGGTTCTAATGAAAATATCATAAACTTATATGAAACTGAGCTTAAAAGAGACGAGAGAGTGATGAGATATTTAAATGTTTCATTAGATAAGGATGCTAACGCCTGGGCCATTAAGAGAAGAAATAAATTAAAAAAGGAAAAATCATAATCTGATATGGATTTAAATACAAATCAAGGAGAAATTAGGTACCTAACTCCACTAGACATTAATACAAATAGCAAGAAAAAATATTGCCGATTTAAGAGATTAGGTATTAAATATATTGATTATAAAGATCCAGACTATTTATTAAAATTTGTTAATGAACAAGGTAAGATTCTACCTAGAAGACTGACCGGTACATCGTTAAAATATCAGAGAAAGGTTTCTGTAGCTATAAAAAGAGCTAGACACCTTGCATTACTTCCTTATCAAGCTGACTTACTTAAATAAAACTAATGGAACTTATATTAAAAGAAGATGTAGAAAACTTAGGATTTAAAGATGATCTTGTTGTGGTCAAAAATGGTTACGGCAGAAATTTTTTAATTCCACAAGGTAAAGCTATCCTTGCGACTATATCTGCAAAAAAAGTTCTGGCAGAAAAATTAAAGCAATCTCAAGTAAAAGAAAAGCAGGCTATTGAAGAAGCTAATAAAATTGTTAAAAAGCTTGAAAAATTAGAGCTAAAAATTAGCGCTAAATCTGAAAATGATAAATTATTTGGTTCAGTAACCAATTCAGAAATTTCAAAAGAGCTTTCTTCTGAGGGATTCGAAATTGAAAAGAAATGCATTCAATTATCCTCTTCGATAAAGAAAATTGGTTCATATACTGCTAAAATTAGATTACACAGAGAAGTTTATTATGATCTTAACTTTGATGTTGTAAGTTCACAATCATAGTTTACAAAATATCTTTATCATTTTATTAACTTTGATAAAATGTCAATTAAGCCCTCTATTCCTAAAGGTACAAGAGATTATCACCCAAACTTAGTCTCAAAGAGAAACTATATAATTCAAAAGTTAAAAGATAATTTCATGAGATTTGGTTATCATGAAATTCAAACTCCATCATTTGAAAAAAGTAATATTCTTAAAGGGAATTATGGTCAGGAAGGTGATAGACTGATTTTTAATATTTTGAACTCAGGTGAAAAAGTAAAAAAAGCTAACATCAATTCTCTGAAGAATAATAATTTAAGTGAATTTGTAAATTCAATTTCTGATAAAGCTTTGAGGTATGATCTTACCGTGCCGCTTGCGAGATATGTTTCACAATATCAAAATGAAATTAAGTTTCCCTTTAAAAGGTTTCAAATTCAAAACGTATGGAGAGCTGATAGACCACAAAAGGGAAGATTTCAAGAATTTACTCAATGTGACGCAGATGTTATTGGATCTGACTCAATTTTAAATGAAATTGAAATGATCAATATATATGCAAAATCATTAAATGATTTAGGTCTTAAAAATCTAGAATTAAAAATAAATCACAGAGGAATTTTAAACTCCATTTCAAAAAAAATTGAACTTAATAGTGAATTTAAAAAGTTCATGATAATTCTTGATAAAATTGATAAAATTGGTCAAGAAAACGTAATAAAAGAATTGGTTGAAAGTTTAAATTTAAAGGATAAGTATATTGAAGATTTAAAATTTATTTTTAATTCTAAATCAAATTCGGATATTCTTGAATTTATAGAAAAGCAATATATTATTGATGAAGATTCCAAGATAGCATTAGATCAGTTAAAGACAATTAAAGATTTTTTTGGTTTAAATAGTTATGATCATATTAATATTTCTTTTGATTTATCACTCGCAAGAGGATTAGATTATTATACTGGAGTTATCTTTGAAATTTCCAGTAATAATCACAAAGAAATAGGATCAATTGGAGGTGGAGGTCGATACAAGGATTTAACAAAGAGATTTAGTGCCCAAAATCTATCTGGTATAGGTATTTCTTTTGGGTTGGAAAGGATTTTTTATATTCTAGAAAATGACTCTTTGTTTCCTGAATCTCTAGATCAACAAAATGAAATTTTAGTTTTAAATTTTGGAATTGAATATATCAAAAAACTTGATCATGTGATTAAATGCTATAGAGAAAGTGATAACATAACCATTTACCCTGATGAATCAAAAATTTCAAAGCAGTTCTCTTACGCTGATCATAATAAATTCAGATCGGTACTAATTTTTGGAAAAGATGAAGATGATAAAAACATCTTTAAAATTAAAAATATGGAAAGTGGAATTGAAAAAAAATTCAATATCACAGATTTCAAAGAAGTTTAATTAGTAGCGAGGGGGAGACTTGAACTCCCGACCTCCGGGTTATGAATCCGACGCTCTGACCACCTGAGCTACCTCGCCATAAATGAGCGTCAAATATAAAAACAATATACCTAGCAGCAAACTCAGTACAAAAAAAATATTTTTCTTTTTCACATCATTTATATTGTATATATTGCTAGCTTATGTCTGAAATGATAAAATATGAATTAGAATTTCCTATTAAAGCATCGCCCTACATGCTTTATCAGTACATATCTTCAGCTTCAAGCCTTTCAGAATGGTTTGCAGACAATGTTAACTCCAGAGGAAAAGTTTTTTCTTTTTTTTGGGATGGATCTGAAGAAAAGGCTGAACTATTAAGTTCTAAAAACAACAAATTTGTTAAATTCAAGTGGCTTGATAATGATGAAAACTCATTCTTTGAAATTAAAATAGTTGTTGATGAATTGACAAAGGATGTCTCTCTGGTCATTACAGATTTTGCTGAAGAGGATGAAATTGACGAAGCAAAAATGTTATGGGAAAGTCAGATTTCTGATCTTAAGCAAGTTTTAGGTTCATCGTAGTCAATGGTCAATTTTAACGGAGAAATATTGCCTGAAAGTTCTCAGCTTTCTAACAACAGGGGATTTTATTTTGGTGATTCTGTATTTGAGTCGTGTAGAATAAAAAGTAATAATATCTTATTTTGGGAAGACCATTATTTTAGATTAATGTCTTCAATGCGTATCATGAGATTTAATATTCCAGATACATTCACGCCAAGTTTTTTACATGATGAAATTTTAAAGATTCATAATCATAATTCAGATTTAGACCATGGAAGGGCTAGAATTTCTGTTTTTAGATCATCTTCTGGTAATTACAATCCTGAATCAAATGATATATCTTACATTATTAAAACCTCTGAAATTCATAATAACAATTATGAATTCTTAAACAAGGATTTGAGAGTTGACTTGTATAAAGATTATTTAATTGATAGTCAGCTAATTAACAGGATAAAATCTAATAATAAATCAATTAATGTGTTGGCGTCTATATATGCTTCTGAAAATGATTTAGACAATTGTATCTTACTAAATAAGAATAGAATGATTTCTGAATTTATAAATGGTAATCTCTTTTTGGTTAAAGACGATTTAATTATAACTCCAAATTTGAATTCTGGTTGTTTAGATGGTGTAATGAGAAAAAATATTATAAAAATTCTTAATGAAAATAATTTTAATGTCATTGAAGCAGACTTAAAACCATTTGAAATAATTTCTGCTAATGAAATGTTTATGACTAATGCAGTGCAGGGAATTCAGCCAATTAAGTATTACAGAAAAAAAATATTTAGTAATGATGTTACTTCAAAGTTGTTGTCACTATTAAATACTTCAATTAATTGAGATTAGGATTTTCAGGAGAATTCGACCATATTTTAAAATATTCTCCCAACTCCTCTAGTTTAAGTTTCCACAAATTAGATTTATCCTCCAGAACATCTTTATCATTAATTTTTTTTAAAATATGCCAAGAACCATCTTCAATTTCAGCTTTGAGTTGATTCTTGTCCCATCCAGAGTATCCTAAAAAAAATTTTACATCATTTTTTTTTAATTTACCATTCTTAATTAGTTCTATTGCCTTTTCAAACTCTGTTCCCCAGTAAATTTCATTTGTGACTTTACTACTATTAGCAAGAAATTTATTAAACCTATGAATGAAATGAAGAGAATCAATCATTACTGGTCCGCCCTTGTAAATTTTTAAATCAATTCCTCTTAGTTTTTCATCGATTTCTGATAATTGATAATCAGACTCTTTATTGAAAACGAATCCAACAATACCTTCATTATTAGATTCAACAATTAATATTAATGTTTTATTAAATTCAATATCATTAACTAAAGTATAGTTCGATACAAGTATTTGTCCTTTTTTCAATTAGTATAAAATTATTTCTTTTCCTTGAATAGAATTTATAAAATCATTACCCTTTATAATTTTTTTTCCTTCAATTTTTAACTCATTTATTTTTAAAAGTCTATCTGAAGTGTTAACAAATAATGATTTATTACGAACACTTAGACTACCTGCAATCCCATCTTTTTCAAAATCAGATATTTCAGTTTTATAAATGATTACTTTTTTACTATTTTCTTTAATTTCTGTCCATGCACCTGGAAATGGAGTAAGTCCTCTGATATGATTATAAATATTTAAGGAAGTATCATTCCACTTAATTCTTGTATTCTCTTTATTTAGTTTTGGAGCCTTATCAATTTTCAAAATATTTTTCTGCTTTAATAATTTCTTTTTATTAATTATTGCTTCAATTGTGGCTGATAAAAAACTACCACTCATTGACTTCAACTTATTGTAAAGTGATTCAAAATTGTCTGAATGATTTATCATTACTTCAGTTTTCAGAATAATATCTCCAGTATCAATATTTTCATCTAAGAAAAAACTGGTTAAACCTGTTTTGTTATGACCGTATATTAGTGACCAATTTATTGGAGCAGCACCTCTAAGATTAGGCAAAAGAGATGCATGAATATTAATTGAACCCATTTTAGGTATACTCCATACTTCTTTTGGTAAAAATTTAAATGCCACAATTACATAGAGATCTGCTTTAAGATTTTTTAGATCATTTTGAAAATCAATACATTTTAAATTTTCAGGTTGCAATAAACTAATTTGGTTTTGTATGCAATAATTTTTGACAGGACTGTATTTGATTTTCAATCCTCTTCCTGATTTTTTATCTGTAGAAGATACAACACTAATTAATTTATGATTTGAATTGTGTAAATATTTTAGGGTATCTAAAGAAAAGTCAGGGGTACCAAAAAAAATAATTTTTAAATTATTCATTTGATAAAAATTCATTAATAAAGTTAACTCTTTCTTTTACAGAAAATTTTGGGACTTCAATTAGATTTATTTTATTTTCCTTATATGTTTTTACTAGGTTTTGATTTATTCTCTCACATTCTTCAAATGACTCATATCTCTCTAGGTCATTTGTGTAAATTTCCTCCCATGGAGGAAGAATAAATGAAAAATCATAATTTAATTCTGATGAACTTTTAAAAAGTTCTGAATCGTAAGTAACATTTTTAAAATTTAAATATGCAATCACATCAATAGGACCTCTGTCAAAAACATAATTTTCATTATCGATTTTAGCTGATTTGTATTGATTTAATCTTCCTTTATATAAAATTTTACTAAAAGCAATCGGATCTGTCAAAAAAAACTGATCAATCCCCTTTTTCTTCCATTCTTTTGTTATTTCTCTTGAAATTTCTTTGAAGCAATTAAATCCTAATTTTTCCAACTCATTAACAAGTATTGTTTTTCCAGTTGAAGGACCTCCAGTAATTAGAATTTTTCTCATAAAGTGGTTTCAAACCTAAAATATAAATATATTTAGTAACTGTTGTTAATTCTATGAAAAAATCTAAAGAATCTTTCTATAAAAATTTAAAGATTAAACTAGATGAATCACATATTTGGCCATCAAAATATGTCTTTAAATTTATTATTAAAAATAATGTAGAAAGTATTGATGAGCTTATTTCGTATTTCACTGAAAGTATAAATATTTCCAAAAATTTTTCATCCAATAAAAAATATGTGTCTTTTACTATAACATGTGAGATGAATGCCTCTGAAGACATTATTAAAAAATATAAAGATGTTTCTGAAATTGAGGGAATAATTTCTTTGTAGCAATAAAAATCTTTAATTTTAAAAAAAAAAAAAATTGGTAGATAATTTAGAATATAATAGTGATAGAGTAGACCTGGTGATTCCTGAGTACGGTAGGCATGTGCATAAAATGATTGATCAAGCAATTGAGAAAAAAACTAAGGCTGAGAGAAATAAAATGGCCAAAGCTATTATCGGGGTGATGGGTAATATGAACCCGCACTTAAGAGATGTGCCAGATTTTCAACATAAACTTTGGGATCAACTTTTTATTATGTCTAAATTTAATTTAGACGTTGACTCACCTTATCCACAACCTCAGAAGGAAATATTTGAGCAAAAACCAGAAAAGCTAAATTATCCTCAAAATCATCCTAAATATAGATTTTACGGGAATAATATTAAAAAAATGATTGATGTTGCAGTAAAATGGGAGGATGGAGAGATGAAAAGTAAGCTTGTATATGTAATTGCTAATCACATGAAAAAATGCTTTCTTAACTGGAACAAAGATACTGTTGAAGACAGTGTTATTTATGAGCATTTATTTGAGCTTTCTGATGCAAAAATAAAGTTAGACAAGAACAGTGAACCTCTCTCAGAATCCAAAGATCTTATTTCAAATAACAACAATAGAAAGTTTTCTAGACCTGGTAAAAAAAATAAAAAACAGTATAGAAACTATAAGCGTAAATAAATGAATTCATTCAAAGTTGAAGGTGGAGTAAAACTATCAGGAGATATAACTCCCCAAGGTGCTAAAAATGAAGCTTTACAAATCCTATGCGCAACTTTATTAACTAGCGAAAAGGTTATTATAGAAAATGTCCCTGAAATTATTGATGTTTTAAGATTAATTGACCTTTTGAAAATTCTTGGAGTTAAAATTGAAAAAATATCCAATAATAAATACTCGTTTGAAGCAAAAAATATTGATTTAGCTGCAATTGAGTCAGATGATTATCAAAGCAAAGCCAAAGGACTAAGGGGTTCAATTATGGTTATTGGTCCACTTTTATCAAGATTTGGAAAAGCTTCAATACCAAAACCTGGTGGCGATAAAATTGGAAGAAGAAGACTGGATACCCATTTTGACGGATTAATAAAATTAGGTGCAAAATTCAATTATGATATAAAAAATTATACATATAACGTAGATGCATCAAATTTAAAAGGAACTTATATCTTACTTGATCAACCGTCTGTTACTGGAACAGCAAACATAATCATGGCAGCATCATTAGCTGAAGGTGAAACAACAATATATAATGCAGCATGTGAGCCGTATATTCAACAATTATGTTCTATGATTAACCAAATGGGGGGTAATGTGACAGGAATTGGTTCGAATTCACTTACAATATATGGTGTTAAAAATTTAAAAGGCTGCACTCACAAAATTGATCCAGATATTATTGAAATTGGAAGTTGGATTGGGTTAGCAGCACTGACTAAAAGTGATATTACTATTAAAGGTGTTAATTTCAAGCATCTTGATCAAATTTTAAACGTTTTTGAAAAACTTGGTTTAAATTTTATCAAAGAAGGAAATAATTTAAGAATACCATCTCATAAGGATGGATACGAAATTCAGAATTATATTGATGGAAGTATATTAACTGTGTCTGATGGACCATGGCCTTTATTTACACCAGACTTGTTAAGTATAGTTTTAGTTGTTGCAACTCAATCTAGAGGCAGTGTTCTTATTCATCAGAAAATGTTTGAAAGTAGATTATTCTTTGTTGATAAGCTTATTGATATGGGTGCTAAAATAATATTATGTGATCCTCATCGTGCTACTGTAATTGGACATGATTTTAAATCACAATTAAAATCTACAGTAATGACATCTCCTGATATTAGAGCTGGTATTTCACTTCTTATTGCGGCATTATCTGCTCAAGGCACAAGTATTATTCATAATATTGAGCAAATAGATAGAGGATATGAAAACATTGATGAGAGACTAAAAAAATTAGGTGCAAAAATTCAAAGAGTAAGTATTTAACGTTTACTTATTTTATTATTTGTTATTTGTCTTTGCATTTTACACTTAAATCTTTTTATATCTAGATTTTCGTCATTCATAATCTTATTTTTATGCTTTGTTTTTCTTCCTTGAACTCTTTTTCTCCATAATTTAAAACTTGATGGTTTCAAGTTTTTTCTCATGATTTTAATTACATCAGATTCATTTTTCCCAAATTGTAATTTAATAGCTTCAAATGGAGTTCTATCTTCCCATGCCATTTCTATTATTCTATCAATTTCAATTTCACTCATCACAAACTATTCAAGTAACTGCTAGCAGTATTAATCATATTTATCTTCTTTTCAGAATTCATCCTGTCATAAGTATTTACTAACATTCTCATTCTTGGATTTTTATTAAAAAAATCTCTTTGCTTGTCCATAAAATTCCAAAATAAAGAATCCCATATTTTACACCAATCACCTTTTTTGTAATCACTCATTTTTAAAATATAATTACTACTACTTATGTAAGGTTTTGTAGACATCATTCCTCCATCTGCAAATTGACTCATTCCATATACGTTAGGCACCATAACCCAATCATATGAATCAATGAACATTTCCATAAACCATTTATATACTTCATCAGGATCAAATTCACATAGTAACATAAAATTTCCAATGATCATTAGTCTTTCTATGTGATTTGCATATGCGCTATTATTTATTTTTTTTATAGTGTCATCAACAGGATCAATCCCAGTTGTTCCATCATAAAAGGACTTTGGTATTTTTCTATTAAAACCCCAGAAATTTTTTGTTCTTTCTGTTCTACCAACAGCTTTATAAACACCTCTTATAAATTCTCTCCATCCAATCAATTGCCTAATAAACCCTTCGCATGAGTTTAGTCTTACATCATTGTTTGTATAATATTCTAGAGATCTATTTATAACATAATTGATATCTAAAATTCCGGAATTAATAAGTGGAGATAACAAACTATGATTAATAACCGATTTGTCTTTTAGTACAGCGTCTTCATAAGGTCCAAATTCATCAAACCTTTGGTAGAGAAAATCCTCAAACCATCTTTTTGAATTTTCAAAATTTGTTGGATAGTTAAAGTTTTTTAATGAGCCAGGATTTTGACTAAATAAGTTATTTACATAAGTTATGGATTCGCTTAAAAAGTTATCCTCCTTGGGATAATCTATTGAAGGTGTTTCTTTGTCTTTGGGGTATTTTTCTCTATTTAAATCATCATATGTCCACTTACCACCAGAGGGTTTTCCATTTTCAATTAAAATATTTAATTCTTGCCTTTGTTTCTTATAAAATGAAGTTTGAAAAAACTTTTTCTTATCACTTCTAAAAAATGAATCGAATGATTTCTTACTTGTTATAAATGATGGATTGTCAATAATTTCTAATTCTATAGAATTTTTTGAACATTCATTTATTATTCTTCTAGATAACCAATCATCATTTGGATCTAAAATTCTTATTGTTTTTGTATTATCTAAATTTGAAATGAAATGTCTGATGTCTGAAAACTTACTTGATGTTTCTATATATTCAACATTGAACCCAGATTTGATTAAATAATCTTCATAGTTTTTCATCGAATTACGATGAAAAACAAGTTTCTTTTTATGAAAATTGAATTGTTTAAAAAAAAGAAATTCTTCTACCAGTACAACTTCATTACCATCAAAATAATCTACTTTTTCAAAAAGTTGATTTGGAAAAACAATATTTATACAACTCATTTATTTAATCCTATTTTGTATGCATTTAAACATCTTTCTCTAGCATATTTATGATCAATGATCGGATCAACATAACTTTCAGAATCAAATTCAGGAACCCATTTTCTAACATAATCTTTTTGTTTATCAAATTTCTTTAATTGTTCAGTTGGATTAAAAATCCTAAAATATGGTGCTGCATCGACTCCACACCCTGCAACCCATTGCCAGTTTCCTACATTACTTGCTTGTTCATAATCAAACAATTTTGATGCGAAATATTTTTCTCCTTTTCTCCAATCAATTAGTAAATGTTTACACAAAAAACTTGCAGTTATCATTCTTACTCTATTATGCATAAACCCCGTTGAATTTAATTCCCTCATTCCAGCATCAACGATTGGATAGCCTGTATTTCCCTGGCACCATTTAATGAAACTTTCATTATCATTAATCCATTCTACTTTTTCGTATTTTTCTTTAAAACATTTGTTAACTGTATGAGGAAAATGCCATAAAATCTGTATAAAAAATTCCCTCCAAATTAATTCTTTTAAAAATGTTTTGTTTTCACTAGAATTTGATCTTAAGACAAGTTCTCGAACACTTTTTGTTCCAAATCTTAAATGAACCCCTAATTTAGATGTTGCATTTATAGCTGGAAAATTCCTGTCTCTTTCATAATTCTCAATTACATCTTCGCTAAAATTCAATTCAAGTGGTGTTAAGTTTGATGAGAATGGAACTTCATCAATTTTTAATGTTTTATTGAAGCTTTTTAGATTAGATAAATATTCGTCAGAATGATATGATATAATTTCTTTGTCATTTAATTTATTAATCCATTTTCTTGAATATGGTGTGTAAACGACATATGGATCGCCGTTATCTTTCACAACTTCATTTTCTTCAAAAATGACATGATCTTTATAACCTATAAATTCAATATTATTCTTAGTCACTAATTCTTTTATAGCATCATCACGTTTAATAGCATATGGTTCATAATCTTTATTAAATACAATCTTTTCTACCTCAGTTTTTGAAATAATATTTTTAAAAACATCCAGAGGTTTACCATAAAATATATTTATAGAGCATTCATATTTTTTTAATTTTTCATTCATTAACTTAATTTGCTCTATTATAAAGCTCAGCCTGTAATCATCTTTATTTAAGTTTTTAGTAATGTCTTTGTCAAAAATGAATATTGGGTAGACATTATTTGATTTTGAAAGTGCATGAAAAAGCCCAACATTATCGTGTAGTCGGAGATCTCTTCTAAACCAAAAAATGGTTGCTTTATTCATTAATTGTTATCTAGGGTGGAAAGCCCTCCATCAACCCCAATTATTTGTCCAGTTATCCAGCTAGATTTTTCAGAAATCAAAAACTCAATCATTTCACCTATATCTGCAGGATTCCCAATTTTTTTAAGAGGATGTTTTTCTGATGCTTTCTGTTTTTTTTGCTCGTTATTTAAAAACCTGTTTGCAAGAGGCGTATCAACTAAAGATGGTGCAATGACGTTAACTCTAATGTTTGGTGATAATTCAGATGCTAATGACTTTGATAGACCTTCAATTGCACCCTTGGATGCTGCTACACTTGAATGAAAGGCCATTCCTTTTTGAACTGCAACCGTGCTAAAAAAGATTAAACTTGCTGATTCTGATTTTTTTAAATTGTTAAGTACAAACTTCAAAGTTTTTATTAATCCAATAAGATTTATCTCAAGATCTTCTCTGAAAGATTCAAGAGACAAACTTCTAAAAGGTCTAAGATTTATACTTCCAGGTAGGTATATAAACCCATGCAGTTTTTCAGGTATTGAACCAATATCAAGGTCATCATTCAGAACATCATATTTGATATAATTCACTGAATCATCGAGATTTTCATTAGATCTTGATGCAACAGTTAGATTATACTCATGTGAATACTTATCAATAAATGATTTACCAATCCCATATGTGCCACCAATAAGTAGTATATTTTTTTTCATGATATTTCTCCAAAAATTTCAATTAATTTATTTTTTCTGTATTCAAATATTTCTTTAAGTTGATTTTTTATAAATAAAAAATTTAGAAACTCGCCTATAAATCCAAGAGGTATTTTATAGTGAATAATATCTTCCATTTCTATTCCTCCATCAATCTCTCTTAAAAAGTGTTTGTGATGCCAAAGTGAATATGGTCCAAACCTTTGTTCATCCACAAAGTAGTTCTCGTTGACAACATGAGTAATTTCAGTTACCCATTTAAGGGGAATGTTTAGTAAAGGTCTTACTGTATATTGTATAATTTGTCCCTGATATACAGGCTTAAAATCACAATCAGTAATTTTAAATTTCATGTAATTTGGTGTTATGCATGAAAGGTTTTTTGGATTAGATAAAAACCCCCATCCTTCTTCAATAGTTATTGGAAGTTTTTGTTTAGTATGAATTTTAAAAATTTTCATAATATTTGTCTAAACAAAACAAAAGTCATGCAAAAGTTTTTCTTTTTAATTTTATTATTATTGAGTTTAAATATTTCATATGCTCAAATAAATTCACCACAAGCTAGTCCACGTCAAACCCTTTTACAAAAAGTTGGTTTAGTTGATGTCAAAATAGATTATTCAAGACCTTCTAAAAGAGATAGAAATATTTTTGGAGATGTTGTTCCATTTAATGAAGTTTGGAGGACTGGGGCTAATCAAGCAACAACAATATCTTTTTCAGATGACGTGAAAGTTAATTCTGAACTGTTAAAAGCTGGTGAATATTTTTTATACTCTATTCCTGATTCTGAAAAGGAAGGGCTAAATCTTATTTTTTATGAAAAAAATAGAAACTGGGGTGCATTGAAAGAAATAGATGAAAGTAAGGTTTTACTTGATGTTTTTTCAAGTTTTGTATCACTTCCATTTACAGTAGAAACATTTACTATTTCAATCAATAATATTTCGAACAAAGGAGGAACATTAGATTTTTTATGGGATAATCAATTAATTTCCTTTGATTTAGATGTTATGACTAAAGAAAAAATGAAAGTTCAAATTGAGAACGTAATGGCAAATAACCCTACCGTTAGTGATTTGAGTGCTGCAGCAGTATACTATTTAGAGGAAAACATAAATATTAAACAAGCAATGAAGTGGATTAATTTAGCATATCCTAATAATAAAAAACATAGATATTGGCAATACAGATACAAGTCTTTGATTTATGAAAAAGCCGGTAAATTAAAAAAAGCTAAAGAATATGCGAAATTAGGATTGGATGATGCAATGAAAACAGGGGGTCCTGATGGAATTAATACTTTAAAAAGGTTAAACAAAAGATTATTATCTTCTGAATAAGCCTATATTTTCTAAGAATACTGAAAGGACTACAGTAAATACCGCTCCTATAAAATTAAGCCATAGGTAGCTAATATCAATGTTAAAATATATCAAGAAAATTAATAATTGTGAACAACAGGCTGCATAAAAAACTGAATTTGAAGTTATTCTTTTAAAGAAAAATGCAACGAGAAAAATTCCTAGGATTGTTCCATAAAAAATAGAGCCAATAATATTTACAAGTTGTATTAAATTTTCAAATAAAGTTCCAAAGCTTGCAAAACATATTGCTATTAATCCCCACATCACAGTGAATATTTTTGACATTTTTAGCAAATGTTTTTCGCTTTTTTTCTTTGTTGTATTTCTTTTGTAAATATCAATTGTGGTTGTTGCAGCTAGGGCATTAAGTTCTGAGGCAGTTGAAGACATTGCAGCTGAAATAATCACTGCTATTAGTAGTCCAATTATTCCAGATGGCAGATAATTTAAGATGAAATGTAAAAAAACATAATCTTTATCATTTGATTCAATTTCAGTATTAGTATCTATCAGTTCTTTAACTTGAGTTCTTAATATTTTCTCCTCTGATTGAATAATTTTTAGTTTTTCAAAATCAACATCAGATTCATTAAAAAATTCTTCATGAAATTTCTTTTTTTTATAATTTATTGACTCTAATTCGGAATTTATCTCAATAAAATTATCTCTTAGGTTTTGTTCAAGGTATTGAGTTGCCTGTGGATTAAAATTAATTGGACTTGTATTGAATTCATAAAAAATAAATACTGATACACCAATTAATAAAATAAAAAACTGCATCGGGATTTTAAAAATTCCATTAAATATTAACCCTAGTCTAATTTCTTTTACAGATTTACCACCTAAATATCTTTGAACTTGACTTTGGTCAGTCCCAAAGTATGAAAGTGCTAAGAAAAGTCCTCCGGTTATTCCACTCCAAAACGTGTATCGATTTTCATAATCAATTGAAAAATCAAGTATATTCATCTTTTCAGATTCACGCGCATAATCTAAAAACTTATTGAAAGTTAGTTGATCAGGTAAGTTGTTTTGAATTATAAAAAATACTACAAAAAGTCCAGTGAAAATTATGAACATTTGTTGTTTCTGAGTAGTATTAACAGCTCTTGTCCCACCTGAAACTGTATAAATGATAACAAGTAAACCAATGATTATATTTAAAAGTTTTAAATCTATATCAAGTACTGAGGAAAGAATAATTGAAGGAGCAAAAATTGTAATACCAGCCGCTAACCCTCTTTGTATAAGAAATAAAACTGCACCCAATGTTCTTGTTTTTTGATCAAACCTTTTTTCTAAAAACTCATAAGCTGTGTAAACTTTAAGCTTGTGATATAATGGAACAAAAAAGGCACATATTATTATCATTGCAAGTGGTAATCCTAGATAAAATTGTAGAAAACCCATTCCATCATTATACGCTTGACCTGGGGTTGAAAGGAAAGTGATTGCACTTGCCTGAGTAGCCATGACAGATACTCCAATAGTAAACCAATTAGTATTGTTGTTGTCTTTTAAAAATGATTTTATGTTTGAACTTTTACTTGTCTTTACAGCGCCGTATATAACAATAAATAAAATTGTTAGGGCTAGAACAATCCAATCAAAAATTACCATATTACATTAGTAGTGTAAAAACAATCAGATATATAAAATTTAATATAAGAACTACAGAATATTCTTTTTTCCAATTAGACATCATATGTTTTTTGAATCGTGGTGAATTTTCCAGTTTTCTTGAATTCTTAAGACTTGTTCGATTATATCTCTTACACATCCATCTCCACCCTTCTTAATACTTATATAATCAACAATTTCTCTGATTTCAGGGCATGCATCATATGGACAAGTTGATAAACCACATAATTTAAGAATTTCTTCATCAGGTAAATCATCTCCCATGAAAACAGTCTCATTATTTTTTAAATCATTATCAGAAAGAAATTTTAAGTAAACATCTTTTTTATTTCCCACTCCCAGAAATACATTGCGTACACCTAGTCTCTCGAGTCTTTTTCTAACACCTTCATTATTTCCCCCACTTATTACACAGATATTATAATTTAAGTCTGTAGCTAATTTAACAGCAATACCGTCTTTTGTATTGAAAGTTCTATATTCCTCACCCTGTGAATCAACTAAAATAGATCCATCAGTGAACACTCCATCGACATCAAAAACAAAATTTTTAATATTTTTTAATTTTAATTTATAGCTCATCTTTCATAAAATTAGTATTAATTATTGAATCGCTAATTGCCCGATATAGTTTTTCAACATCATATTTTTTTAAATAATCAATATGTTTTTCTATAGTAATTTTGTCATTTCTTTTTGCAGGTCCAGTTTGAGCTTCTAGTGCAGAAATGACTTTAGTTTTTTTAATCGTTTCCTCAATAAGTGGATGTAGAAATTCGAAATTAAGATTATTCGATTTAATAATTTGTTGACTTTTTACAATTAAGTGATTAGTAAAATTATTTATAATTACAGCTGTAATATGATAAATAAATCTTGATTCTGAGTTTTCAAAGGATATATTTTTAGAAATCTTTGAAATAAATTCATTCAATTGATATTTAACCTCATTATCCGAAGCTTCTAATAAAAAAGGGATTTTAGAGTAATCTAATTTTGACTTCATGCTGAATGTTTGAAGTGGATATATCACACCATAGTTGTTACATTCTTTCAAAACTTCAATGTCAATACTACCAGAACAATGTGAAACTATACCATTCAGGTTTTTAAGATTTAAGCAAATGTCTTTTATATAGTCATCTGAAACTAGGATCAGATATAAATCACTTTTTAATGTGTTGGATATATTTGAGCTATAGTTTAATTCAAATTTTCTAAAAGCTTTCGGAATCTTTTCATGCCTACCTATTATTTCATTAATATTTAGTCCATCAACACTTGATATCATCTGAACAAAATGATAAGCTAAATTTCCAGTCCCAACAATGGATATCTCTTTGATCATTAAAAATTAAATTACAACATTTCATTTGATTCTTTTTGTTAGGTTTGCAAAAAAAATAAAATGTCAAACAAAACTTTTATGATGATTAAGCCTGACGCTGTTGAAAGAGGCTTAATTGGGGATATCCTCAAAGATATAACTGATGCTGGTTTTAAAATCATTGCTTTAAAACTAACTCAAATTAGCATAAATGAAGCTCAAACTTTCTATTCTGTTCATAAAGAAAGACCTTTTTTCAATGAATTGACATCTTATATGAGTAGAAGTCCAATAGTTGCAGCTTTTTTAGAGAAAGATAATGCAGTTTCAGATTTCAGAAAACTTATTGGTGATACAGATCCAAGCACGGCGGATGAGGGTACAATTAGAAAAAAGTATGCGATTTCTAAAGGCGAAAATTCTGTTCATGGATCTGACAGTGATGATAATGCTCTAATTGAAGCATCTTTTCACTTTTCTGGAAGAGAAATTTTATCTTAAAATAATTTTATCTATAATTTTTTCGTTGATTTCTTCATTAAGCATATCAATTATTTTTTGCTTACTGTAAAGAATCTCCTGTTTTAGAATTGGGTTGTCAACCTCAATGTATAGAATATTGTCTTTAAGATTAACAGATTTGGTGTATTTATAAACATTTTTTCCAACTGATTTCTTCCATGCTTCATTAATCTTTACATTAAAAATACCATCTGATATTTTCTCTTGATTCATAAAATCATTAAGCATTACATTTATTCTCTCTGTTTTTCTAATTCTTTTCATAATCTAAAAACCTTTGAGGAAAGATTTAAACTTTCTAATATTTTGACAATACGATCATTATCAGTATCAGAAATAAATAACTGTCCAAAGTTACTGGAATTAACTAAATTGACTATGTTTTTGACTCTACTAAAATCAAGTTTATCAAATATGTCATCCATCAATAGAATGGGTGATATGCCTGTTTTTACTTTTAAATATTCAAATTGAGCTAGTTTTAGTGCAATAATAAATGATTTTTGCTGTCCTTGACTTCCAAATTTTTTTACTGGATTATTATCAATCTCAAGTATTAAATCATCTTTGTGTATTCCAGCACTTGTGTATTGTAAAATAAAATCCTTTTTTAAAGTTTCCTTTAAAATTTCTTTAATTGATTTATCATTAAGATCGCTTTTGTAATATATGCTAACGTCTTCTTTTCCTGATGAGATATCATTATATTTTTCTAAAAAATAAGGTAAAAATTCTTTAACAAAACTTATTCTTTTTTCATGAATGGGATCCGATAATTCAATTATTTTATCATCATAAACATCTATCATTTCAAGATTTG
>Ga0208127_1000283_pt1 | contig 26327 bp, 23 predicted proteins | sample ETNtaG_6_FD_185751 | JGI IMG/M metagenome (GOLD analysis project Ga0208127, IMG submission 185751) | Marine microbial and viral communities from oxygen minimum zone, Eastern Pacific Ocean - ETNP201306SV45 (SPAdes) (version 2) | ecosystem: Environmental > Aquatic > Marine > Oceanic ... | reverse complement strand
AGTACAAGCCAAAGCCCAAAAAAATAGGAAATCCTGTCCGATTGGGCGTTTGGACCTAAAAAATATACTACTAGCTCAACAAATTTTCAATTATTGAGTATCAGAAAATCAATGAATGTCAAATTTAAATTTAATCATTTTCTAAACTAAAGCTGAGTACACTAAGGACCTTAGTTCTCTTCTAACTTGATAAGTAGAAGAAGGAACTAATTGGGTTAAGAATATTACAAGCATATCCTCTTTAGGATTTATAAAAAATACAGTACTAGCCATCCCACCCCAACCAAACTCTCCTACATCACTCAATGTTTGAGACTTTGCAGGATCAATCATTACTGAAAAGCCCAAACCAAAACCTACACCTGCATATGGGGTTTCACTAAAAGCAGATTCGCTCATTTCTGTTAAATCTTTACCGTCAGGAAGATGGTTCATGGTCATATACTCAACCGTTTTGCGCCCTAGAATTCTTTTACCATTTAACTCGCCCTTATTTAGTAGCATAGATGCGAATTGATAATAGTCTGACATGGTTGAATATAGACCTCCTCCTCCAGATAAGAATTTAACATCTAATGCCGGTACCTCCATGAGTTTCGGCTCCCCACTTGGGTTGTGTTCGTATAAGGAAGCTAATCTATTCAATTTTTCTTCGGGGCAACTAAAATCTGTATCAGCCATGCCCAATGGCTCAAAGATATTGTGCTTAAAATACTCATCTAATTTTAGTCCCGAAACTACCTCAACTAGATGTCCAAGCACATCAGTAGATACAGAATAATTCCATTTATCACCCGGAGAGAACTCTAAAGGCAATTCTGACAAAGATTCTATGAACTTTTGTAAGTTATCAGGCCTGGTAGTGTCAGAAGATCTATAAGCAGCGTCTACATTAGTTCTATACATAAAACCATAAGTTAGACCCGACATATGTGTTAATAGATCTTTTATGGTGATTGGCCTCTCGGGTTTAGAGGTTAAAAAATTAGGATAAACTCCAGCCTGAAAAACCCCTACATTCTTGAATTCAGGAATATACCAATAAACAGGGTCATCTAATCGAAATCTACTCTTTTCTAGTAACTGCATCACAGCAACACTGGTTATAGATTTTGTCATGGAGTAAATTCTGAAAATTGTATCCTCTTGCATGGGCCTTTCATTTTCTCTATCCATAAAACCCAGAGCATCTAAATATGCGACTTCGCCTTTCCTGGCTACCAAAGTGAGTGTGCCAACATACTTTCCCTCTTTGACATAGGTTTCATCTAAATAATTTCTAATGTTACTTAAGACACTTGAGTTAAGTCCTACTGTTTCTGGTTTTACTATTTTCACTATCTTCTCCTCGCAAGCATGATACTGCGATTTAAGTATCTAGCAACAGCATATATTTTGTTTTCTTTAATAAGAAAAGATATTATGGTTCGTGTAATTTAAGGAGAAACTATGCACGATTTAGTCATACGAAATGGAAAGATTGTCGACGGTAGTGGTAAAGAATCATTCATGGGTGATATCGCTATAGATGGTGATCGCATAACTAAAATAGGTCTTGTCGAAGATGCTGGAAAATCTGAAATAAACGCGGAAGGAAATTTAGTCACTCCTGGATGGGTAGATATTCACACTCACTATGATGGTCAAGTTTGTTGGGATGAGTACTTAACTCCCTCATGCTGGCATGGTGTTACAACTGTTGTGATGGGAAATTGTGGAGTTGGTTTTGCTCCCGTAAGACCAGGCACAGAAGAATTTCTTGTACAGTTAATGGAGGGAGTTGAAGATATACCTGGCGTTGCATTAAATGAAGGAGTTAGTTGGGATTGGGAAAGCTTCCCTGAATACCTAGACTCGATAGGAAAAAAGAATTACGCGATGGATATAGGGGCAATGATTGGTCATGGGCCAATTAGATCTTATGTTATGGGCATGGATAGGTGCCAAGGAAAAGAAGAGGCGTCGGATAGTGAAATAGCTGAAATGGCCCAAATTACTAAGGAAGCTATAGAGGCCGGCGCATTAGGATTTAGCACCTCAAGAACATATTTGCATAGAGATAAATTTGGGGAGTACGTCCCCGGAACAGAAGCGACTGCTAAGGAAATGAGAAAAATTGCCAATACAATAGCTGATCTTGGTCAAGGTACATTAGAAATCGTCTCTGACTGGATGGATCAAGATATTGAATTAGACTGGGTTAAAGAGTTTGTGGAAGAATCTGACAGAACACTTACTTATGCTCAAACAGGCGGGAATCCACTTGAAACATGGAAATATTGCGAAGAAAATTTCCCTAAAGGAGTAAAAATAAGACCTCAATTCCCAGGCAGGCCTACTGGTATGCTTTTTAGTCTTGAATCGACAGTTCATCCATTCATATCACATCCGAGTTATGCAGAGATTGCTGATAAAACATTAGAAGAAAAAGTAGCTGCCATGAAAGAGGAACCTTTTAAACAAAGAATCCTTTCTGAAGAACCTTCTGTGGATAAGAATCACATGATCTATACTCTTATGATGTCCTTCGATAAGCAATTTCCAATGAATGAAATACCTGATTACGAGCCTTCATATGAAGCAAGTATTGCTGGAATAGCAGAAAGTCAAAACAAGTCTGTAATGGAAGTTATGTATGAGGAGTTGCTGAAAAATGATGGTAAGACTTTCGTTTGGGCTCCTTTTTCACCCTATCCGGATCATAACCTAGATACATATAAAATGATGATGGAATTTGAGAGTTCCGTTGCTGGCCTGAGCGATGGTGGTGCCCATTGCGGTCTAATATGTGACGCTAGCATGCCTACATGGAATATCGCGCACTACACGAGAGACAGAGTCAAAGGTGAAAAAATTCCACTTGAATTCCTTGTGAGAAAACAAACTAAAGAGACTGCTGAAACTTTTGGCCTAATGGACAGAGGACAACTTAAGGAAGGTTATCTAGCTGATATCAATATAATTGACCATGAGAATCTTTGTGTTTACAAGCCAGAAATGGTGCATGACTTACCTACAGGAAGCAGAAGAATCATTCAAAAAGCAGGTGGGTACATAGCAACCATCAAAAGTGGTGTAGTAACATTTAAAGATGATCAAGCTACAGGCGAATTACCTGGAACTGTCTTAAGAGGCGAGAGAAAATTAGAGTCTTTATCAGCTTAACTCAACTGATAAATGTCATTCACCACCCCCGACTTAGCTGATGAAAATCCAGACTTAAGGGCCCTGGCACCTATTCTAAAAAATCTTGGTGGGAGAAAAACTTTCTGGGGTCAGATTGAGACGCTTGAATGCCCTGACGACAACTCTTTTGTAAAAGAACAGTTGAATAGTGAAGGCAATGGCAAGATTCTCATTGTAGATGCTAAAGGAATTTCTTCGGTTGCTCTTCTTGGAGACATGATCGCCGAATCTGGCGTTAAAAATAATTGGAGTGGTATTGTTATAAACGGCTACGTAAGAGATATTGATATATTGAGCACCCTTGATATTGGTGTTCAAGCATTAGGTACAGTTCCCATTAGAAGTGAGAAAAAAAATCAAGGAAAGTTGGGTGTCGATATAACTTTTGGTGGCCTTACATTTTCCAGAGGAAATTTTGTCTATGCAGATAACAATGGTCTCTTACTAAGCAAAACAGAACTAGAGCTGTCCTAGATAGACCTCAGGGCTTCTGTTATGTCTCTTCTGGCAGCATTCCAGGCAGGAAATACTCCTCCTATAAAACCAACAAACAGAGCTAAAGTTAGGCCCTGCTGAACGACCTCACCAGTAACAGCAAATGCAAAAGCAGTTTGTGAGAAGGATCCTCCAGCGAGTGTTGAAACTGTATATCCGTTAAACAAAATATAAGCGATTGCAGCACCCAACAATCCTCCTGCCATAGCTAATATTAAAGCTTCAATCATTAGGGCGAAAAGAACAGTTGTTCCTTTGAAACCTAAGGCTCTTAAAGTACCAATTTCTACAAGTCTGGTAGATACAGCGCTATACATGGTGTTCAAAGCTGCAAAAACTGCACCAATAGCCATGATATAGCCTACTACTTGTCCAAAAATTTTAATTAAATCTGCACCTGAAGATTGATTCTCATAAAAACTAGTTTCAGTCTGAACCTTCAGCTCTAAATTTGGGTAACTCTCAACATAAAGTCCAACGTCATCAAACGATTCTGTACTATCTAATCTTAATATCATGCTTGAAGCCGTAGCGCCTCTTCTAAAAATTCCTTGGGCAGCAGCAAGATCAGCCCATATTTCTGATTCATGAACATCTCCGTTACTAGAAAAGATACCAACTACAGTTGCAAAACTATCTCTAACTTTAATTTGATCGCCTATCTCAAGGCCTTCATATTGGTTATTGGCTCCCTTTCCTACAATTATTTCAGCAGTACCGCTAGTGAAATTCCTACCTTCAATGATCGTTAATTCGGGACGAATTTCAAAACTCATGGGTTGAACGCCCCTAATTGGTAGATTAGAAGTTGATTCTGCACCTTTCTTCTTCAAGTCAATAATTGCGAATAACTCTCCAGCAATCATAGGCTCTCCATCAAGGCTCTTAATCCCTGGTGAACTCGAAACAGTATCGATTTCAGTCATTGCTACACCACTGCTTAACTCAGAACTAGAGCCGTCTCTAAGTATTATTACTCTATCGTCTTGTCCTGTGTTTGAAATTGTAGAGCTGAGACCTTCTGCCATAGCTAGTAGAGAAACCATTACAGCAACAGAACCTGCAATTCCTACGATAATAACTAATGAAGAACCTGATCTCTCTATGATAGATCTAAGATTCATATTGGTAACTGATAAAACTTGTCTTATAAAACTCATATTAATTTTTCCTTAAAGCATCGACTACATTCAATCTCATCGCTGACAAAGCAGGTAATACTCCCGAAATAACTGCAGTAATGAAAGCTACTAATATCGCAGTCAATACTATAGTTATAGAAAATTCTATTTCTCCAGAAAAACCTATGGCTACCCCAGAAAACATTGGAAATAAAAGGTAAGCGATTAGAACCCCTATCAAAGCCCCTGCAACACATAAGAAGAAAGATTCAGCTAATATAAAGAGCATGATAAGTTTATCGGAAAAGCCTACGGCCTTTAGCGCACCAAGTTCAGGAGTTCTTTCTCTAACGGCCTGACTCATAGTATTTCCAGTTAATAAAAGAATAGTAAAAAAGGAAGCAGCCAAGACTGAATTGATAATTAAACCGATATTGCCAATTTGTTCAGCAAACATCCTGCTGAAGGCTTCTTCTGTTGAGGTTTTTGTCTCGTCTATAGAATTCTGAAAAAGTGCATCGATTTCTTTTGCAATAGATTCAGCCTGCTCGGGATTCCTTATTTTGACAATATAATTTCCTGGTCGCCCAGTTTCATATAAACGTGCTTCATCGAAATATTTCCAATTTATGAACGCTTCATCTTGTTCATCGCTGATATTGTTTGTGTAGGTACCTACCAAATCAAATTCCCAGACACCACCACCTTTCTTAGGCCATATATCAGCAATAATAGGTATCCTATCTCCGATTTTCCATCCAAACTGATCAGCTAAATCCTTACCAACAATCATTCCTGTGATATTTTGAGAAAAGGCTTCTTGAGCACCCTCACTCAATTCCCATTCAGGATATACGTCGAAATAATTATCAGGGACTGGCCATTTCGGAAAAAAGTTCTGCCTCTCTTTATATGTTCCACCGAACCATTGACGCCAAACTACTGTTTCAACTCCTTCTATAGCTTCGATTCTATTTTTATGAGCCATCGGTAAAGACTCGGTAAAAGCAAGACGAGAAACAACAATTAGTCTGTCTTTACCTGCAAAATCAACTTCGCTATTAAAAGCCACTGCAACGGATCTTCCCAAAGAAAATAAAAGAAAAGCAGTAGCAATAGAGAATACAGTCATGAAGGTTCTAATCTTTTTACGATTAATACCTGATTTCACTATCATCCAATATTTCATCAGCCCTCCCTTAGAGCATCCACTACTTTTAGATTCAATGCTTGATATGCCGGAACTGCTGCAGAAATAAAAGCGATCAATAAACCAATTAAAAACCCACCAATAATTATTCCTGATGATAGGGAAACTACATCAGAAAATAATTCTCCAGAAAGTGTCTCGAGAGCTGGAATCATTAAAGCTGTTAATAAAAGTCCTAGTAACACTGCAGAAAAACAGATTGCTATCGCTTCTAATATGACGCTGGTGAAAATGGTAAAGTCTTTATAGCCTAAACACTTTAATACTCCTATATCATTAGTACGTTCTCTAATGGATTGAGCGAGCGTATTAGAAGAAACTAACAATATAGTAAAAAATACAGACATTAATATTGAATTAACTATCAATTCAACATCAGCAATCTCTCCAGCCATTTCAACAGCCATCATAGATTCCGGGCCAGACCTTGTTGCATAAGAGGAGTTCATAAAACGCTCGTCTATTTTCTGAGAAATTATCTCTCCTTCTTCAGCCGATTGCGCCTTGATCATTATCATGCCAATAGTTCCCTTTTGATTCATTCTTGCCTCATCAAAAGTATCCCAATTGATGACTGCGCCCATTTCGTCACCTTTTATTTGTTTTGCAGTATAGAAACCTGCCACCTCAAAAGACCAATTATATGAACCATCGGTATTTAGAGAGTTGGCTTTTGTGTAGATTATGTCTCCTATTTTTAGGCCCTTTTGATCTGCCATCAGTTGACCTACTATTGCCGCATTAGGATTTGTTTTTAGGGCTAATTTAGATTCGTCTGAAGCTTCAAATCTATCGAATACATCAAAAAAGTTTGGACTTGTAGCGTATACAACACCATCCATCATGCTTTCTAGACCATCTGATATAAGATAATCCATTACCATGAAATCCTCGACGCCGTCTAAGGTCTCGATAAATTGGACATGGGAGTAAGGAAGCTTTCCAAACATGTCGTATCGAGGCATGACTATAATATTTTCAGCAGAGGTCCCTTCGATCGCACCCGTAAAGATACTTGAGACAGTATTGAGTGTCCCATATAAAGCAAAGGCTATGAACATAGACATGATGGTTAAAAAAGTTCTAAGCCTTTTTCGAATCAGTCCTATTTTTACAAGAGTCCAGTACATTAATTCGTAAGTTTTCCTTTATCTAGGTGGAGAGTTCTCTTGGCCGATTCAGCAGCTACAGGGTCATGAGTAACCATTAAAATGGTTTTTCCATGATCACGATTCAAGATTTGGAGTAACTCCAATATTTCGGTAGCCGTATCTCTATCTAAGTCACCTGTTGGTTCGTCGCAAACCAGAATATCGGGGTCAGAAACAAGAGCTCTAGCTATAGCAACTCTTTGCTGTTGACCTCCAGATAATTCATTTGGCTTATGCCCTCCTCTGTCAGCCAAGCCAACTACATTTAGAGCTGTTTCAACATGTGTTTTTCTCTGGGAACCAGAAAGGTTTGTTAAAAGAAGGGGAATTTCTACATTTTTGTTTGCAGTCAGTACTGGCAATAAATTATAGAATTGAAAAATAAAACCTACATTACTCGCCCTCCAGTCGCTCAGGGCAGAAGCACCCATTTTTTCAAGATGTTCGCCATTAATGACAACTTGTCCTGAAGTTGGAGTATCGAGACCCCCTATTAAATTTAAAAGTGTTGACTTGCCAGAACCAGATGGCCCCATGAGAGCTAAATAGTCACCTTTAGGCACCTCTAGGCTCAGTTCATCTAAAACTACCAGAGTCTCTTCACCGCGTTTATAGGTTTTGTTAACAGACTGAACTTCGATTAAATTTGACATACTTTCCTCTATTTATTTAATTATTATTTTTTGACCATCTTCAAGCTCATCATCGAATCTTGCAACTACCTTCATTCCTGAATTAAGACCCTTTATGACTCTGGCATAATTTGCAGTTTCTTCAGCTACCTCAACTTGTCTAACTTCAACTGAAGTACCCTCTATTACTTGAACAATTGATTCTCCTTCTTTTGTTGAAACAGCACCTAAAGGTATCATGACCCCTTCTTTGGGTGTTTCTTTGGTTGCGTTTTCAACTTTTCTTAGAAACGAGACCCTACTTCCCATATCAGGCAAAACTCTCTCGTCTTTTTCAAGAAGGGCTATTCTCACTTTTACAGTAGCTTTATTCCTATCTGCGGTGGGAATGATTGCAATCACTTCAGATGGTATATCCCATTTAGGATAGGCATTTAGGTTGGTTATTACAGGTTGTCCCGGCTTTACTCTATTAATGAAAGCTTCATTAACATCTACTTCAACTTCTAATGAGTCCATATCCACAATTGTGCAAATACCTGTATTGGTAAAACCGCCTCCAGCAGATACTGGAGAAATCATTTCTCCAGGCTGCGCTGCTTTATAAACTACCACTCCACTAAAAGGAGCTAGTATTTGCATATCATTTACGACCTGTTTTCTTACTGCATTAAGTGCCTCTAAACCCTCAACTGAAGCTCTTGCAGCATCAAGTGAGGCCTGACTTGCCAACTCTTCTTTGGCCAGCTCCTTTGTTCGATTAAATACACGAACGGCTTCATCAAGCTGCGATTGAGAGTAATTTAAATCTGCCTTCATCGTACTATCATCAAGCTGAGCTAGTAATTGACCTTCTTCAACGTACATACCTTCCTCGATAAATACTTTCATGACTTTACCGGTTACCTTTGACGATACTGTTGCTCTTCTTCTCGCTACTACATATCCAGATGCATCTAAGATACTTGTAGCTGAGGAATCTGACATTTGCAGAGATTTAACTGTAAAAGTTGTAACTTCTTTAAGTTCATCGTCTGATAAAAACAGCCACCAAAAGAAACCAACCAGCACTACAGCAACGCCAAGCAGTAAAAGTTTATTGGGACTATCAGATTCTGAAGGTTCTGCAGACCTATCAATTTTTAGATTGTTTAGGAGATTTTCTCTTTCACTCATTGGTTTTAATTTATTTTAACATGTAACGTAAACTTATCATCATTAATAGACAATTCACATTTGATCAACCCAGTCTTTTATCATCCCAATTGCTTCGTGATGGGTTAAAGACCTTCCGGATTCAGGCATCATAACGCCTGGATCAGTAGAAATCATCCTATGTAAAAGTATGGATTCATCTGAATTGCCCGGAGCAATCGAATATTTAAAGCCTCCACTCCCTCTTCCAGTAGCTACAGGTTTCTTGTTAATACCCAAATGAGTAGGACGCACTTCTGTCAAATTTAAATATAAACCTGTTGAGTTAGCTCCTCCTGTTGAAGAGTGGCAATGCCCACAATTTATATCTAAATAGGATCGGACTCTTTCATCAAGACCATGTGATGCCTCTTCCCAATCGACTGGAGTATTTAATTCGACCACAACAGGGTTTATCAGCTCCAATTTCATCCATTTAGTTAGCTGATTGATAGACTCATCCGAATAATTGAAAATTTTATTTAAATTTCTTGCCTTTGGTCCAATTGGCATTATTTCATCATTATACGCGTGGCATTCTTTACACTGATTCTTATTCGGGACTCTGTATCGAACGGAACGTACTTCCCCTTCAAAATCAATCCATTCATTAAGTATAGTCTTACCAGCTTTTTTGATAAAAGCCTCGTCTTGAGTTTCATTCCACGCATACGAAACGGCTTGCCATCCATCTGCCTTCTTCAGCAATAATCTCGTTTCCATTAGTTTCTTGCCCAAGGTTAAATCCCTTTCGTCTATAGGATAATAAAATGTCTTAATTAGTGCTGAACCAGTGGGGAAATCAAAAACCTTATCTTTTCTAAATGTCGCTGACTTTCCTTCAGGGATATAAACCCATCTTTGTTTATAAGAATAGTCAGAGAATAGAGAAGAAATTAATTCATATGGCACTACTCCTTGAGAAGGAACTTGAGCCTTATCGTCTATAAAAAAAGAGAAATCAGATAACTTCTTTGGAAATTTTTCTTCTAAAATTAAATTTTTTTCAACTGCGTAAGCATTTGATAAGGCGAGAGATAATGTCAAAAGAAAAGCTTTTTTCATATAAATTAATTGAGAACAACTGCAGGTAAGGGATTAATTTCTCCATCATATTCAGAAATATCCCTTTCGACAGGATCAAAAAAAGGCAGCATATACTTTATTGGATTGAGTGTTAAAAAAGTAGCATCTCCATTGTTCTTAATTACAAGCTTTTCATCAGCAGGCTGTCCAAAAAGCATTTGGTTCATAGGTAGGATTCCATCCCAAAATATATCTGGCATGTCTCCACCGGATAGTTCGAATAGAATAGCCGCTAATTCTCCTGTGCCCACATCCGGATCAAAACCTCCGTCTCCAAATCTATTGCCATGAATTTGAATTGACTTTGGATGGGGGTTGTAATTCTCGTCCTCAGTTTCATAACCATAAGTAACAATTGATAAATTCACTGTTCCATTACCGTATAAATCATTATCAAACACTTCTACGTCGGAATTTGCTTGAATAATGATTCCTGTTCCTCGCGGAACCTCCCCTACAATATTTCCTTCAGGAGCAAAATTATCGGTGTCATTATTAATTGCCTTATTCCTAAAAACTCTTACATGATGGCCTCCCTGTTGAGGTAGATCAGGCAGATCAAATACTAATATCCCTCCAGTATTATGAGAAGCAAGATTGTCGAAAACATCAGCATAATAGGAATTCTCTATTTCAATACCAGCTACGTTATATTGAGCAACACTATTTTTTACGATTATATTTTGAGATTGGCCAACATAAATTCCTGCATCAGATGCACCAATTGCCACGCACCCGTCTATGAGCACATCCTTTGATTCAACAGGATAGAAACCATAGGCACCATTTGTTTCTTTGGGTCCCCCAGTCCATTCTGTTCTGAGACGAATCATATCTATGCCATCCGCCCCAATAACTTTTATTGCATCTCCTTTAGCATCGATAACTGCAAAATCTCTAATTGTCACTCCATCAGAAGTGATCAGTAATCCTTGCGCTCCCGACATTTGATTTTCAAAATTAAGAATCGTATCGTCAATACCAGAGCCTTCAAATATGACATCATTAACATCGAGTGAAAGTCCATCTTCGAAGAAATATTCTCCAGCCTTTAATGTCAAAACATCGCCAGGCTCAAGATCAATTAATGCTTCTTGTATTTCTTCCTGAGAATTATCAGAGGGGCCTAAAACTATTTGCTTAGCACTTATTGCGAAGCTAAAGAATATGATTGAAATATATAAGATAGAATTTTTCATTTTTTTGGTTTTGTAGCTGTAACAATTCCTTAATTATAGTAGATTTGCCTCTAAGTTATGTATTTTAAGAGCCTGTTGCTAGTATTAGCGTTTAGCTTTTCGTACCTTTATGCCGATACGAAACTTTTGATATTAGGATCTGGAACACCTAATCCTGATCCTGAAAGAAGTGGTTCAGCGTACGCAATAGTTACTAATGGACAATCTTATTTAGTGGATTTTGGGCCAGGAGTCATTAGAAGGGCATCTGCTTTCTCGCCATCATGGGGAGGCGAGTTTGAGTCCATGGAAATTCAGAATCTAAATTATGCTTTTTTAACACACCTGCATTCAGATCACTCTGCAGGCTTAGCAGATTTGATCTTATCCCCGTGGGTACTTGAAAGAGAGGAGCCATTAAACCTCTTTGGGCCTCGAGGATTAAAAAGAATGGCGGATAAAATAACTGATGCCTATCAGATAGATATAGATTATAGAATAAATGGCTCCCAGCCCTCTAATCTAGAAGGCTATAAGACTAAGGTTACAGAAATTGCAGAAGGTATAATCTACGAAGATAAATATATTGCAGTCGAAGCCTTTGAAAATAATCATGGCGATTTTAAAAATTCTTTTGGATTTGTTTTTACAACAAAAGACAAAAAAATAGTTATTTCAGGAGACACTGCTTACAGTCAAAAAGTCATTGAAAAGTCAAAAGAGGCAGACATCCTAGTTCACGAGGTCTACTCAGAGAAAGGTTTTAAAGAAAAAACAAAAGACTGGCAAATTTATCACAAAGCTCATCACACCTCTGCTCCAGATGTTGGAAAGATTGCAAGCATGAGTAAGCCGAAAAAACTCGTCTTGTCGCATATTCTCTTTTGGGGAAATTCAAAGGAATCCATAGTTGAAGAAGTTAAATCAAATTTTGATGGTGAAGTCATCATTGCCGAAGACCTCATGGTGATAGATTAATATGCAAACTCTTGTTTTTTTATGCATTGAAAATTCTTGTCGAAGCCAGATAGCTCAAGCTTTTGCGAAAAAATATGGTGAAGGAAAAGTAAATGCTTTAAGCGCTGGATCTCATCCATCAGGTAACATCAATGAAAAGGCTGTTTTGCTTATGAAAGAATATGATTACGATCTTAATTCTCATAGTTCAACTGGGACAAATGACTTACCTGAAGGTGAAGTTCATTCAATTATATCCATGGGGTGTGGTGACAGTTGTCCAACAATAAAGGCAAAGAATAGAATTGAGTGGAATATACCAGACCCAAAAAACATGGAATTAGATGAATTTAGGGAAGTTATAAAAGAAATAGAGAATAGAGTTTTAGGCCTACTCGAAACTATCTAAAACGTAGATTATTTCTATTCAAGTCAGAAATTTTAGAAACGCCCATCAATCTCATATCTCGCTCTAATTCCTGTTTCATCAAAGTAAGTGCCCTTTCAACTCCTTCCTGGCCAGCTGCAGCTAGAGCATAAAGGTAAAACCTTCCACCACCTACAGCCTTAGCTCCTAAAGAAAGAGCCTTTAATACATGGGTACCTCTTTGAATGCCACTATCCATGATGACATCAATTTCATCACCAACTGCATCAACTATTTCAGACAATTGATCAAATGGAGAACGACTGCCATCCAGCTGTCTTCCTCCATGATTAGAAATCACAATACCTGTGCACCCTATTTCTACAGCCTTCTTCGCATCCTCTACACTCATTATGCCTTTGAGACAAAATTGACCATCCCAAAATTCAACCATTTTTGCTACGTCATCCCAATCTAAACAGGGATCGAGCATTTCGGTGAAGTATCTTCCTATTGAGATTGGTCCATCAGACATATCTACATGGTCGTCTAGCTGTGGAAGAGAAAATTTTTCATGAGTCAGATAATTTAAAGCCCACATCGGCTTAACAAGAAATTGGAAAATACCATTAAAGCTGAGCTTAAAGGGTATTGAGAAGCCAGTCCTCAGATCTCTTTCTCTATTTCCCCCTGTGATGGTATCTACCGTCAACATCATAATATCAACATTTGCGGCTTTAGCATTTTCAAGCATAACTTGATTGAGCGACTTATCTTTATGAAAGTAGAACTGATAGCATTGAGGTCCATGATATTTCTTTCTAACATCAGCAAGACTCACTGTTCCTAAAGAGGATACACCAAACAATGTTCCAAATTTATCAGCTGCTGCCGCAACAGCATTTTCCCCTTGATGATGAAAAACTCTTTGCAATGCTGTAGGAGAGCAATAGATTGGCAATTCCAGTTTCTGTCCAAGAATTTCGACAGACATATCGATTTCTTCGACACCCCTAAGCACATTTGGAACAAGATCGCATTCTTCAAAGCTTTGGGTATTTCTACCGTAAGTTGATTCGTCATCAGCAGCCCCATCTATGTAATTAAAAATAGGGCTGGGAAGCCTTCTTCTGGCTAACTCCCTAAAATCTTTAAAACTGTGACAGTCTTTTAAACGCATTAGATTCTAGGACTCTGTTACAAAGAAGAGATTTCTATTTCTTACTCTCTTGAATCAAAGTAAAGGCTTTCATAGATTGATCTCCACCTTGATAGCAAAGCGTTGCATCGGTCATATCAGAAATTTGATCCCAATTAGCTTGGATATTTTCTGCGGTCATATCATCTCCAGTACCGAGGTAAACACCTTTAGTTTCGTGGATCATTACTCTTGTAAAGACACCTGCACCAGCAGCAATAATGACACCGGTAGGTGCATCTTCTGAAACCATATAAGTTACAGCAGGAGATACGAATTCAGGTTTAATTTGGTCTAACACCTCTTCAGGCATTAGACTTTCGGTCATTCTGGTACCTGCCAGAGGAGCTAATGTATTGCATTTAACATTGTATTTAGCGCCTTCCAATTTAAGGGTATTCATTAGCCCTACTACTCCCATTTTGGCAGAGCCGTAATTTGTTTGTCCGAAGTTTCCATACAAACCACTAGAAGATGAAGTCATCACTATCCTTCCATAGTTTTGTTCTTTCATGATTTCCCAAACTGCTTTAGTGCAGTTCACACTGCCCATTAAATGAACTTCAACTACCATTCTGAAATCTTGATCTTCTACTTTAGAAAAGCTTTTATCTCTAAGTATTCCTGCATTATTGATTAAGATATCTATACGACCGTATTTATCCATTACTTCATCAACCATACCCTGTACCTGATCAGAATCAGTCACACTGGCACCATTTGCCATTGCTTCTCCACCAGCAGCTTTTATTTCTTCAACAACCATTTCGGCAGCCGATAGAGAGCCGTTATCAGAACCATCAACATTGCCACCTAAATCATTTACAACAACTTTTGCACCTCTTCTAGCTAAATCTAGAGCATGACATTTACCTAGGCCGCCTCCTGCACCTGTTACGATAGCCACTCGATCATTAAAAGTAATAGACATATTTTCTCCTGTTTATAAATTCAGGCGCTCATATTAACGCAACCTACTTTCTTTGTGAAAAAGCTTTTTCTATTCTAGATATCGCCTCTTCTAAAATACTTCTTGGACATCCAAAGTTAAGTCTCACATATTTTTCATTTCCGAAAAACTCTCCTCCGTGTACTCCAACCTTAGCCTCTTCAACAAAAAATTTAACCGGACTATCAAGACCGGATTGTCTACAATCTATCCATGCCAAGAATCCTGCTTCCGGACCGCATAAGGACAAGCCCTCTATATCATTTATGCTTTTGCTCAAAAGGCTTTTATTTGTCTTCAGGTATTCTACTAGTTCGGATTTCCATTCAATAGCACTTCTATAGGCCGCTTCAGCAGCAACAAATGCCATGGTATCTATATGGGCAACTATACCCTTGCTATTTCTTTCAAAGTCTTCTCTCAACTCTTCATTGGGTATGATGGCAGCAGCAATAGGAAATCCCGCTAGATTAAAAGTTTTACATGGTCCCATTATAGTTATTGAGTTTTCCTGAGCGAAAGAATTCAAAGAAGCATAAGGAGTATGCTTCAGATTATCATCAAGAATTAAATCAGCATGAATCTCATCACTGCAGACAACAATATCATTCTCTTGGCATAAGACTGATAGTTCTGCTAGTTCTTTATTTGTGAAAACTGTACCGCCTGGGTTTTGAGGATTACAAAGATATAGCATCTTCGTATCATCAGATAAGAGTTCTTTTATATCTTCGACATCAAATTCGAGTCTTCCATTTATGTCTTTAAGAAAAGTTTTAACGAATCCCCTTTCCATATTTTCAGGCGCTTCGGTAAAGGGTGGATATATAGGCGAAGGAACTAATGCTATATCTCCAGGCGCTAAGACAGTTTTGCAGCTGATATTCAAACCTACAACACCACCAGGCACCCACACTATCCAGTCTTCCTCAATGTTCCACCCAATTGTTTTATGAACATGTTCGATAAATAATTTTGTTAGGCTGATTGGTGTATCTGTGTAACCAAATATTCCTTGATTTACTCTTTCAATCATTGGATTGGTAACTTCAGGAGGACACAAGAAGTCCATATCTGCTATCCACATGGGCAAAACATCAGGATCAGAAAATTTTAACCACTTGGTACTATGGGTGGTATCGCGATCAATTAATTGGTCAAAATCGTATTTCATATCCAATAATTCATATTACTCTAAAAATTAGCGGTTACCTATTGAAGAGTATAGTGTCAATAGTTAGACTGCGCTCCACATTAATTTAATTATGGCTGATATTTCTTATTCAAATGTAAACGACAATACCCCGGTTTTTGTGGGTAGCGCACAACTAACTGATAAAAGAGGTATAGAGGGTTATAACTATCTTGAAATACTGACAGAAGTTTCAAAAAAAGCTTTGGCTGATTGTGAAGCTAAAGATAATTTTCAAAAAGACATAGATACAGTAGCAGTCATAAGGTTCGTTGCTGATACTCCACAAAGAGACTCTGCAACTTCCAATCTATGGGGATATCCCAATATGCCTAGAAGCCTGGCTCAATCCCTTGGTTTTGAAGCAAGTAACGAAATATATACAACCACTGGAGGTAATTCACCCCAAATAGCAGTTAATGAGCTCGCTAACAGAATAAAAGACAATGAAATTGATTGTGCACTCCTTGCAGGAGGAGAGGCTCTTGATACATTTGTAACAAGGCTAAAGGATGGCTTAGAAGTAAATTGGTCTGATGATCCGGGTGGTAAGCCCGAAATAATTGGTAAATCAACTGACGGTACTAATGATCATGAAAAGATTCACGGCATCTTCAATCCATCCTCAGTTTATCCTCTCTTCGCTAATGCCCTAAGAGGTATAAATAATCAAAGTGTAGAAGAACATATGCAAGATACTGGAGAATTGTTTGAAAGTTTTTCAAAGGTTGCATCTAAAAATAAATATTCTTGGTTTCCCGTGCATAGATCTGCCAATGAAATTTCTGAAGTTAAGCCAGAAAATAGAATGATTGGATTGCCATATACGAAATATATGAATTCAATTATGCGAGTTAATCAGTCTAGTGCAATTATTATGATGTCTGCAAAGAAAGCTAGAGAGCTTTCCGTACCAGAATCAAAATGGATTTTTATGTATTCTGGAGCTTGTCTAAATGACATCTGGAATGTAAGTGACAGAATTAATTATCACTCTTCCCCCGCCATAAAAGCATGTACAGATAATGTATTTGATCTTGCCAATTTAACAATTGATGATCTGGATTATATTGATCTTTACTCATGCTTCCCATCGGCAGTCCAAATCGCAATGAATGAATTAGGACTATCTAAAAACGATCCAAGAGGACTAACTGTTACAGGCGGACTGCCCTACTTTGGTGGTCCAGGTAATGCTTATGTAATGAATTCAATTGCTACTATGATGAAAAAATTGAGAACTAAGTTAAATTCATTTGGTCTCGCAACAGCTAATGGATGGTATATAACTAAACATGGAGCAGCAATTTACTCCTCTAAGCCATTCGAAGGAGATTGGAATCAGGTTGCGGATACAACCAACCTGCAGAACTCTATTGATAATCAAGAAAAACCAAACTTCATCGAAACTCCTGAGGGAGAAGCTACAGTTGAAACATACACGGTCGTACATTCAAGAAATGGTCCTGATCAAGGTATAGTCATTGGGAGACTTGATAATGGAAAGAGATTTATAGCAAATACTGAAAAAGATCCTAAAATCCTCCAATTAATGAGCCAAGAAGAAATGCTCAACAAAAGAGGTTATGTTTCAGGAGATGGAAAGAGAAATATTTTTAAACCCAACCTATAAGGAGAAATAAATGAAAGAAATTAATGTGGCTGTGACTGGTGGAGCAGGACAGATAGCATATTCCCTACTGCCTCGACTGGTTAGTGGAGAAACTTTCGGAGCTGATACGAGAGTTAACTTAAGGTTAATCGAAATTCCACAAGTGGTTGATAAGCTTGAAGGAACGATTATGGAACTTATTGATTGTGGTTTTAATCAAACTGGTGAGTTAACGGCTACTTCTGACATAAGAGAAGGAGTAAAAGATGCTGATTGGGTTCTTTTAGTAGGAAGCATACCAAGAGGGATAGTTATCGATGGGAAAAAAATTGAGGAAAGAAGTGATCTTTTGAAGATTAATGGTGGAATTTTTACTGATCAAGGAGCAGCTATAGGTGAACTAGCTAAACCTGATGCAAAAATCCTGGTTGTTGGTAATCCCGCAAATACTAATGCCCTCATAGGAAGACATTCTGCTAAGAATCCTAGTCAACAATGGTTTGCGATGACTGCTCTAGATGCTAATAGAGCTAAAGCACAGTTAGCCGAAAAAGCTGGAGTGGAAATATCCTCAGTTCAAAACATGATTATATGGGGAAATCACAGTCCTACCATGTATCCAGATCCCCATAACGCAACTATTAATAACGAAAGTGCAGCGAAAGTTATTAATGACGATAACTGGATAGAAACAGATTATTTACCTTTGGTTCAACAAAGAGGAAAAGCGGTAATAGATGCCAGAGGGGCGTCCTCCGCTGCCTCGGCAGCAAATGCTGCAATAGATACTGTAAAGGCTGTTATGAGCCCTACTGCAGAAGGAGATTGTTTTAGTGCCGCTATTCCTAGTGACGGAAGCTATGGAATTCCTGAAGATTTAATATTTGGTTTTCCTTTAAGAACTAACATAAATGGCGAAATTGAGATTGTTCAGGGTATTGAAATTAACGATTTTGCAAAAGGAAAGATAGAAAATACCACACAAGAACTTCTGGAAGAAAAGGAAGCTGTGAAAGATTTACTTAGCTAGAATTAATTTATGACCTAATTAGAAAAGTCATAATCTTTATTGTTATGGCTTGCTGCTACTTAAATTTTGTTATTTGGGTTTCATTTGAGGAAACAAAAGTACATCCCTTATTGACTTTGCGCCTGTTAAGAGCATGACCAATCTATCGATACCTATTCCAACACCTGCACACGGAGGAAGTCCGTATTCTAGAGCTTCCACATAGTCTGAGTCGAACTCCATTGCTTCTTCATCTCCTTTAGATTTTTGTTCTACCTGTTCTCTGAAGCGCTCAGCTTGGTCATCAGGATCATTCAATTCGGAGAACCCATTTGCAATCTCTTTACCTCCAATAAAGAGTTCAAATCTATCAACCACTGAAGGATCGTCATCAGATGATCTAGATAATGGAGATACATCTTTCGGATAACCAGTTACAAAAGTAGGATGCATCAATTCTTCCTCAACAAGCTCTTCAAATAGCTCAAAAAGTATTTTTCCGTCAGACAGGTTATCCAAGTCTTCTATTTTGTATTTTTTTGCAGTTTCCAAGAGAAAATCTCTATTATCTAAAGAAGTCGGTTCGGCTGAGAGTTTTTGAGCAACTGAATCTTTTAAACTAATTCTTTCAAATGATTTGGAGAAATCATAGCTAGTTCCCTCTTGCTCTATCTTGCTAGTGCCTAGAACTTTCTCAGAAACTACTTTTAATAGATCCTCAATGAAAGACATTTGATCATTATAGTCGGCATAAGCTGTGTAATACTCGAGCATGGTAAACTCTGGATTATGTTTTGTTGATAGTCCCTCATTTCTAAAATTTCTATTTATCTCAAATACTTTTTCTATACCTCCTACCATGAGTCTTTTCAGATAAAGTTCAGGAGCTATCCTTAAATAAAGGTCCATATCCAGAGCATTATGATGTGTTGCGAAAGGCTTAGCAGCCGCGCCTCCCAAAATAGAGTGCATCATAGGTGTCTCAACCTCTTGATATTCGTTATCTATAAAATATTCTCTAATTGCAGTAATGATTTGACTTCTTTTTTTGAAGACCTCAAGGCTCTCAGGGTTGGTAATTAGATCCAAATATCTTTTTCTGTATCTTTGTTCTGTATCAACAAGACCAGAATGTTTTTCAGGAAGAGGTCTTAAGGACTTGGTAAGCATTTCTATAGATTCCGCATTAACTGTCAACTCTCCAGTTTTTGTGAGAAAAAGCTTCCCCTTTATTCCAACAATATCTCCAAGATCCCAAGTCTTAAAATCATCATATTGACCTTCAGGCAGGTCATTCGATCTAACATATGCCTGTATTTGCCCCTTCATATCCTGCAAAGTTATAAAACTAGCTTTCCCCATTATGCGCTGAAGCATAATTCTTCCTGCTACTGATACTGTCATCTCTTTTGCTTCTAAATCCTCTTTAGACACACCTTCGCACTGATCTTTCAAATCCTGAGATAAGGAGTCTCTCCTAAATGAGTTCGGATAGGCATTACCCCGATTTCTAAGTTCTTCTAATTTAGATCTGCGTTGTTTTATGAGATCATTTTCCGATAGATTTTCTGTCATAGTCGTTACTTTAACTAAATATTCTCTTTTAAGCTCGCTTCGATGAAATTATCTAGTGCCCCATCGAGGACCGCAGAACAATTTGTTGTCTCAACTCCTGTTCTGAGATCTTTTATTCTTGAAGAATCCAAAACATAAGATCTTATTTGACTCCCCCAGCCTATATCTGCCTTTGATTCCTCAAGAGACTGTTTTTCTTCATTTAGCTTATTTATCTCTATTTCATAAAGTTTAGCTCTTAACTGAGCCATGGCCTTATCTTTATTTTGATGCTGAGATCTTTGCGACTGACATTGTGAAACAACTCCAGTGGGAAGATGTGTGATTCTGATGGCAGAATCCGTTTTATTTACATGTTGACCTCCAGCACCACTTGCCCGATAGGTATCTATTCTTAAATCAGCAGGATTGATTTCGATCTCTACTGTCTCATCAACCTCAGGGGATATGAATATTGAGGCGAAGGAAGTATGCCTTCTACTTCCAGAATCAAAAGGAGATTTTCTGACCAACCTATGGACACCTGTTTCAGTTCTTAACCAGCCATATGCGTAATCACCATTGAATTTTATAGCAGCGCTTTTAATGCCTGCCACCTCTCCGTGAGACACTTCTATAACCTCTGCTTCAAAACCTTTCGATTCTCCCCATTTTAAATACATTCTCATTAGCATTTCTGCCCAGTCTTGTGCCTCAGTTCCTCCTGAACCTGATTGAATATCTAAATAAGCATTGTTTGGATCCATCTTATTTGAAAACATTCTTATAAATTCAAGGTCATGCAATGCAATTTCATTTTTAGATATTTCTTTAGCAATCTCTTCAAGCGCTAAGTTGTCATTCTCCTCTATGGCAATTTCAGCAAGTTCAATAGAATCACTAATGGATTCAGCTAAGACACTGAACTTATTTAATTCACGTTCGAGATAAACTTTCTGTTTATTTACTTCTTGTGCAGTTTTTGGGTCATCCCAAATAGAAGGCTCGCTTAACTTCTCAGTAAGTTCTTTAAGTTCAAGTGTTTTATTTTCAACGTCAAAGATACCCCCTAAGATCATCAATCCTCTTTGCATGATCTTTAAGTTCTTCGTTTAGAGATGTAATTTCTATCATTTATTTCGTGGCGTTCTGTAGAACAAAGTTCTTGATCTTGGAATAATCTTTAGGAAGAACATTAAAGACTTCATCATTATCAAAAGCCCTCTCTACCTTATCAGGTAAAACAAAATTATAGTCGGGAATTGCCTTCTCCATAGCCTCTCTGAATTTAGCAGGATGTGCTGTTCCCATTGTTATGACTGCTTCATCATCAGAAACTCCTGAAGCAGCAGCAATACCAGTTGCAGTATGAGGATCAGCTAAATAACCTGTTTTAGAATAGGTCATGAAAATTTGCTGGACTATCTCTTCGTCATTACTTTTACAACTACTAAAGAATGAGGATAAAGTTTTTTGTTTTTCTTTAGGGATCTCTATGGGTTTTTCTGGAAAAGAAATCATTTTTTCAGACAACAATGCAGAATCATTATCATACAAATTGTATAGAAGCCTTTCAAAGTTACTAGCAACTGAAATGTCCATGCTAGGAGCCAACGTCTGAACTACATCTGTCTTTGCATAGTGGTTGTTTGAAAGGGCTTCATGCAGCACATCATTTGTATTGGTAGCGATTATTATTCTTTCTATCGGTAAACCCATTTCCTTAGCAGTCCATCCTGCATATGCATGTCCAAAATTTCCAGATGGTATGGAAAAGGTCAGTCCTTTATTTAACTCATTCAATTTAAGATATGACCAAAAAAAATAGACTGACTGGGTCATACATCTTGCCCAATTTATTGAATTTGCTGCAATAAACCTTACTTCATCAATCTTAAGATCTTGGTCAAGGAACATTTTCTTAACAATATCCTGACAGCCATCAAAATCTGTTTGAATAGCCAAAGGAAATACATTTCTTGATTGAGTGGTTGTCATCTGCTTTCTTTGAAACTCAGTAACTTTTCCATGTGGATAAAGAATATATACTTCAACATTGTCATGCCTTGAGCATGCTGAAATCGCAGCAGCGCCTGTATCTCCAGAGGTTGCTCCCAAAACTACAATTTTTTCTCCTCTTTCTTTCGCAAAGTGATTTAATAGAGCGCCTAGTAACTGCATAGCAACATCTTTGAAAGCCAATGTAGGTCCATGGAATAATTCCAAAACCCATCTATTGTCTTCTATGGATTCGAGTCGAACGACATCCTTAATATCAAAGCTAGAGTATGCCTCTTCTACCAACTCATGAAAAACATGTTCTTCTATCTCTTCATCTACGTAAGGATATAAAACTTTTGAAGCTATTTCTTGGAAACTAAGTTCTGACCAACTATGGATCTCTTCGAGAGTAAACTTTGGAAATTCTTGTGGCATGTATAAACCACCATCTGGAGCAAGTCCCCCAAGTAAGACTTCTGAAAAACCTACTTCTGGGCTATTTCCTCTTGTGCTTTTATAACGCATTGTGAATTCTGAACTGTTTTACAGGGCCTGCTATTTCTGTCATAGCTTCTAAATTTTCTTGTAATCGACCTGCCTCAGTATCAGTTAAAACACCGGAAATAATAACAACAGGAACAAAATTTTCATTCGGTGAATTATCTTTGATTTCGTTTTGTATCAACGCTTCAATACTTACATTTTCATCAGCAAACAAGGAAGAAACTTTTGCTATCGCGCCTGCTTCATTTTTTACATCTAGCTTAAAATAACGAGAGAATTGTTGTTTGCATTCTTTAATTAGAGTGTTCTGATTTTTCTTATTTTCTGATTCAGGCCACCCTCCATTAGAAAGATCAACAAGATCAGCAATCACAGCTGAAGCGGTAGGTCTTGGTCCGGCACCAGGTCCGTAATAAACTGTAGAGCCTATACTTTCACAGAATATCTCCAAGGCATTCATTTGTTGACCTACTTGAGATAAGAGCTGATCTTTTGGAACAAATGTTGGGAAGGCGCTTACATTTACTTGTCCGTTATCTAAAGAACCGTAAGCAATATGTTTGATCGAATAGCCAAGCTGATCGGCGTATGCAATGTCCTCAGGTGAGACTTGATCTATTCCTCCGTAAGACACAAAGCTGAAGTCAAAAGGTGTGTTAAATGCCAATGCTGAAAGAATACTAGCCTTTTGTGCAGCATCCGTACCATCTATATCCATTGTAGGATCGGTTTCAGCCAGCCCAAGCTCCTGAGCTTCTTTTAAAGCATCATCGAAAGAAGATTTATCTTCAGACATCTTAGAAAGAATAAAATTAGTTGTGCCATTTAAAATGCCAGCAAACCACTTAACCTCATTGGCCACTAAACCTTCCCTGAGTGCTTTAATTACTGGTGTTCCTCCTGCAACAGAGGCTTCAAAACCTATTTGTACTTTGTGCTCTTTAGCCAATTTAAACAACTCATCTCCATGTGTCGCAATAAGAGCTTTATTTGCCGTAACAATGTTCTTTCCATTTTCTATTGCTTGCTCTATGAGATCTTTAGCAAGATCACAACCACCTATCAACTCAACAAATACATCCATTGTTGGATTTTTTGCTACCTCCATTAAATCTGTGACAACATCTAGATCATAAGGCACTGCAGATTTTCCTTTTCTTGCTCCAACCTGCGTAATTTCTATTTGAACGCCACCGTTGGATACAACAATATCAGGAGTATTAGTTAAATTTTCCAGAACAGCGCCACCAACATTTCCAACGCCGCAAACGCCAATTTTTAAAGATTTCATTAATTTACAGCCTGGATTGTGGTTGAATTAGATAAAAATTTCTTTATGTTCCTTATGGCCTGTCTAGATCTGTGTTCATTTTCAATTAAAGAAAAGCGCACATAGCCTTCTCCATAACTTCCAAATCCGACTCCAGGTGAAACTGCTACTTTAGCTTCTTTAAGAAGTTGCTTACTGAATTCCAAGGAACCTAAAGCCTTATGTGTTGATGGAATTTTTGCCCAAACAAACATTGTTGCTTTAGGACTATCTACTTTCCATCCTGCTTGATTAAGGCCATTAATTAAAACATCTCTACGCGATTGATACATGTCTCTTATTTCACCAACATACTTGTCACCTTCATCCAGTGCCTTTATTGCTGCCACTTGGATAGGAGTAAAAAGACCATAGTCAAAATAAGATTTTATCCTGGATAAAGCTGCCAATAATTCCGGATTCCCGCAACAAAATCCTACTCTCCATCCAGGCATGTTATAGCTTTTGGATAAGGTAAAAAACTCTACAGCAATATCCTTGGCACCTTCAACTTGTAAAATAGAGGGAGCTACATAATCGTCGAAGCAAATATCTGCATAAGCCAAGTCCTGAATTACCCAAATTTTATGCTTTTTGGCAAAAGAAACTATTTTTTCAAAGAACTCAAGATCTACGCATTGAGTAGAAGGATTACCTGGAAAGTTTAATACCAGCATCTTGGGTTTTGGAAATGAATTAGTAACGGCAGCTTCTAACTCAGCAAAGAAATCTATATCTTCTCCAATAGGAACATGCCTTATATCAGCTCCGGCAATAACAAATCCATAAGGATGTATAGGGTAAGAAGGGTTTGGAACAAGCACAGCATCTCCCTTATCCAACGTTGCTAGAGCTAAATGCCCAAGACCTTCTTTAGATCCCATAGTTACAACTGCTTCTTTTTCAGGATCAAGGATGACATCATATTTCCGATCATACCAATCACATATAGATTTCCTAAGTCTAGGTATCCCTTTCGATTGAGAGTATCTGTGAGTTGAGCCCTTTAGAGCAGACTCTCTAAGTTTTTCAACGATCTCTTCAGGCGTAGGTTGATCCGGATTTCCCATTCCAAAATCAATTATGTCTTCTCCTCTTTTCCTAGCTTCAGCCTTGAGGGTTTGAATTTCATCAAACACATAAGGAGGAAGTTTATTAACTCTTGGAAAATTACTATCCATGGAATAATTTTAGCTGCTAGTTGCAAGAATATTAAGTAAATCTTCTGGGGGCAGATAACCAGGAATCATTTTTCCTTCTTCGGTGACTATGGAAGGAGTGCCTTGTACGCCCATAGCTCTGCCTAATTCAAAGTGGCTTTCTACAGGATTATCCTCGCATAACAGCCTATCAATTTCCCTTCCTTGTTTAAGTAAAGTTAAAGAGTTATTGGGATCAGTATTACACCAGGCTGATGTAATTTTATTATATGAATCAGACCCTATACCTGCCCTTGGATAAGCTAAGTAATGAACTTTTATACCCAGAGCAAGGTATGCATCAATTTGATTATGAAACTGCCTGCAATAACCACAATCCACATCAGTAAAAACGTAAATACTGTGAGCTATGTTTTCTGGTTCAAAGATGATTAGCTCTTCCTCATCAAGGTTTTGCATCATTACTTTTCTTTGGTAATCTCTTCTCGCTTCTGATTTATTAACCAATCCTTCTTTTGTAATTAAATAGATATCACCGGAAACGAGATAATTCCCATCAGAGGAGACATACAAAGGCTCTACTCCTTCAAAATTAACTTCATAGAATCCAGACATATCTGTCTCTTGTATAGATTCCATAACGATACCTTCGGGCAACATTTCGTTAAGTCTGTTTTTTACAACTTCCATCTCATTTTTAGTGGAAGTACTCTCTGCTGAACATCCAGCAGAGAAAAAGAAAAGCAGAGTAAAAATAAAGAATTTTGTATGTTTATTCATTTTCATCCTCGTGGATGGTGCTCATTATGTAATTCTTTCATTCTATGTCTAGCTACTTCTGTATAAATCTGTGTTGTAGATAAACTTGAATGACCTAATAAAAGCTGAACTGTTCTGAGATCAGCTCCATGATTTATTAAATGAGTTGCAAAAGCATGTCTCAGTGTATGTGGAGATAATTCTTTATTTATAGAAGCTAATTGAGCATATTCCTTTAATCGGTACCAAAAGGTTTGTCGCGTCATAGCTTTCCCTCGTTTACTCAAAAATAGTTCGGTAATTTTATTATCAGCTTTTATAAAATTAGGACGACTTTTGTTGATATATCTTTCAATCCAATGCAACGCTTCCTCTCCCATAGGGACAAGCCTTTCCTTCTCTCCTTTTCCTATGACTCTAATTACTCCTTGTCTCAGATTTATGTTCAAAATATCTAAAGATATGAGTTCAGAAACTCTTAAGCCACAAGCGTAAATAAGCTC
>Ga0208127_1000282_pt1 | contig 26341 bp, 37 predicted proteins | sample ETNtaG_6_FD_185751 | JGI IMG/M metagenome (GOLD analysis project Ga0208127, IMG submission 185751) | Marine microbial and viral communities from oxygen minimum zone, Eastern Pacific Ocean - ETNP201306SV45 (SPAdes) (version 2) | ecosystem: Environmental > Aquatic > Marine > Oceanic ... | reverse complement strand
CTATCAATACGAAGTCAAAAAACACGTTGGGGTTCCTGCTCATCTAAAAACAATATCAGTCTTAATATGAAATTATTGCATTTACCAGACAATTTGATTGACTATATTTTGCTGCATGAATTGGTTCACACGCGTGTGAAAAATCATAGCCAAGATTTTTGGAATGAACTAGAAAGTGTTGTCCCCAATTCTCATTCTGTTGATAAGGAACTTAGAGAATACCAATATTGCTTATTCTAACGTCAAAAAACTTGAAGAGCCAACAGGGCGAAAATTATCCCGGCAATTAGCAAAGGATATCTGATAAGTGCTAGAAGATCTCTAATTGAACTGCCTTCGTCACATTGGCCTTCGTCTGCGCCGACTACCTGTGCAACCTGACCTTGCTCACTTTCACAATCTTCTTCTATTCTTTGATCAATATAATCGATAGCAAAATTAGATACGAAGAAACCCAAAATACAAAGGGTACTTATTGTAAAACCTAGTGTTCCAACGAACATACTAGCAAATGAAGTGCCTGACTCTTTATCGGCCATTATTCTACTTCTTCATCGGATTCGTCATCTGAATCTTCTTCATCTGTTTCTTCTTCTTCGCCAGAATCTTCTTCATATTCTTCGTCGTCACACTGTTCTCTATCTTTTCTGGATTCTTCTTTGTCTTCACTGGCTTCTTCTTCAACTTCAGCCATCATTGCTTCAAGTTCTTCACAGGCTGTTTCGTTGCCAGCTTCACATGCATCATCAAATTCTTTCATTTGAGCTCTAAAAGCTTCCATTTCTGCACGTTCTTCTTTCATTTCATGCTCAAATACTAACTCCATTTTTTCCATAACCATCATCCAATCTTCTTCTGTCATGTTGTTAGTTTCAAATTTTACAATCATTTGGTCCCACTCTTCATCAGACATGTTTGTTATCTGCTTAATTTCAGCTACATCTTCTTCATCAATGTCTGCAAACATTTCCATCATGTCTTCAATTGATATTTCTTTGTGGTCGTGTTTGTGTCTACCCTCTTTATCTTTTCTATCTTTTTCAAAAACCTCTTTCCATTCTTCAGTGGTCAAGCAAAGCTCATCCCAGGCTTTGTCTTCCTTGTCCCAATCTTTTCGGTCTTTTTCTTCGTAGTAAACTACTCCATCATCACCAATTACTAGTTGAATGTCATCGCCTTTCTCTTCTTTAATCTCTGCAATCCTAGAACGAAGTTCCTCACATGATTCTTCGTTTCCATCTTCACATGCAAGTTTCAATTCTTCCATTAAAACATAAAATTCTTCACCGTATTCGTCTTTTTCTGATTCCGATTCATTTCCACTGCGTGAACCTTCTTCGGATCCATCATCCGTCTCTTTAGATTTATCTTCACGCTCTTCTTTGCCTGAATCGTCTTTACGTTCTTCATCTTTATCTTTCTTTTCAGAAGACATCTTTTCTTTGACTTCATCTAAATAGTAACAAGATTTCTCTTCTTTAGTGTCTTTAAGTGCAGGATCTTTACTATCTAATTCTAAATCCTTTTCATTAGTTTTTTTGTCTGCATCATCTATTATTTCATCTAATCCTGGATTTTCTGCAGGAAGTGGTTCACTATCTGCAAACATATCAGTAACATCTCTTGTCACATCGCCAACAATGGCTCTTCCATCATCTGTGACTACCAGCGGAGCTGCGGTGAGCATCATAATTGCTACAACCAATGCTTTTCCTTCTAACATATTAGTCGATTTCTTGTTAAGTATATAAAAGAATGCCAAAAATATTTTTTGTTTTGTTCTTAAATGTATCTTTTTTAGAATTTAGGTGTAATTTAATTAAGCCAAATTTTAATCTCAAATTATGACAAAAACTGCATTGATTACGGGAGCTTCATCTGGAATTGGAAGAGGTATCGCCCATAAATTTGGACAAGAAGGTTGGGAAATTACTCTCGTTGCCCGTAGAGAGGAAAATCTCAAAAATGTTGCTAAGGAAGTTGAAGAACTTGGAGGCAAAGTCCATATCTTTTCTACTGATTTAACTAAAAAGGAAAGCCCTGATAATGCCGTAAAATTTGCTATTGAAAAAATGGGTAAGGTAGGTACTCTCGTCAATAATGCTGGAATGGGTCGTTTTGAAATGGTGCCAGATATCAAAGATGAGTCTTACCACGAACAATTTCAGCTCAATGTTTGGGCTTGCATGGCAACCGTTAGATCTATTACGCCACATTTCAAGAAGAATGGAGGTGGACAAATCATCAATATTGGTTCAATTGTAGGGTATCTTGGAATATCAAAAGGTTCCATTTATTCAAGTACAAAATGGGCCCTAAGAGGACTTAACGAGAGTTGGAGAGAGGAATTATATTCTGACAATATCAAAGTTTGTTACATCGGACCTGGATTTGTACTTACTGAATTCAACGGAAGAAAAGAAGGTGGAACTCTGGAGGAACAGGAATGGGCAATGGTGCCTGGAGACGTGGCTCACGCTGTCTACTGTGTAGCTACACAAGGTCCAAACAGTGATATCAAAGAGATATCAATTCAAGTTCTAGATCGAAGTTAGTGATCAGAAATTACTACTTAGTTAATTCTTGAAAGTTCCCATGAACTATTCCACTCAAGGCCGTCATTCCCCAGAAAAATAGAGGCGGAACGCTGGTGCCAAGTTCGAACGTAAATGTTTCACCTTCATAGTCAATCGTGTAACCTTGAACTGAGCATACAATAAACCAAACCCAAATTGGGCCAGCTATAACTGTTGCCAATCTGGCTTGCTGTTCACCTTCAGTGAAAAATGCTGCATACAGCATAGTGAAAGTTGTGAGTAAGAAAAAACCTGAAACGACAACTTGAGTTTCATTGCCCATATCAAGTTCCAATAATACTCCAAGTACTGCATGTATTATTCCTGTAATAATCAACCAAATTTTGGGACTCAATATTGTTTTTACATCCATTGATCTTGCTTCCTTATCCATTATTCTCGCATGTGCTTAGAACCAGAGCCAATCAATATGCCCAATATTACGAAAGGTGGGAGTATCCATTCAATTGATGGACTGGTATAATCAGTAGTTCTCATAAATGCGAAAAAGCCAATGAAAAATGCTAACATCACGCAGCCTGAGTAGAATGCCATGACTGCCCTATTTTTGTCATCTAAAACTAGAGCTGCAGTTATACATAATAATCCTAGAGGCATGATAAAAACACCCCATATTTTTTCATAAGTTTCAGCTATATTTTTAGATTCAGCTGATATCTCTGTACCCCAAGCACTCTCGGCCCAAGCCTCAGAATTTACATTTGTATCTATTCCACCGATCATAGCAAAAATGCCCACGGTTATCATGATAGTTTTCGGATCTAAATTTCTAAAGTTTTCAATTATGCTCATATTTCACCTTATAGTGGTTGTGTAACGTAGTTTGCTATTAAAAGTATTACTATGAAACCAGCTGTAACTGCTGGATACATTTTGAAGAAGAAATCATCATTACTTTCAGGAGCATTACCTGCGAAAGTCATTCCTTCTTCCACACCTTCTTCTCTCATTTTATAATAAGCAAAAATATTCAAGAACATTACAAGTGAACTAACTGCCATGTTTGATGTAGCTGTACTATCGTCCACAGACCATGTACCCTTGTTGTCTCCCTCTGGAATAACTTGGTCATTTAATACAACGTTTCCTAGAATAATTGATAAAGCAAAGAAAGTGATTCCGAACAGTAAAATATGGGCTGCTGGCCAATTTCCTTTAGCTCCGTTTGTCAATAAAATTAGACCCATAGACACGAAGATGACAAAGAATGATGCTAGAACTCTGTAGGTAAGTGGAGTTGTAGCAATTGGGTCTGTCCAGTACGATCCTTCTTCAAATCCTGAAAGAAGGCCTGAACCGCCTGCTCCTGCATAAGCATCTGCGAAAAAGAAATGGTTTACAGCATACAATGTTCCAATAATTGAAGATAAGATAACTGCATACTTAGCTTCATTATTCAATTTAATTCCTAAATTGAAAGCAAGATCATCGTCTACTCCTTCTTCTTTGAGCATAACATAAGCAGCTGAGTACAAACCTAAAGCCACGATTGTAGCGTAAAGGGGATTATTGCTAGATGTTTCGTAATCTCCTTGGAATGGTGGTGCTAAGACAATTGCTAAACAAGTAAATCCTGCAATAGTTGGAATCATAATAGTCCATTTTCCTCGAGCACCTTCGTTCAATATTAGAAGATTACCCATTATTGTTCCGAACATTAATACCCCAGCAACGTAAAGTGAACCTGCCCCTCTTCCGTAGGCTTCATCGCTTGGAGACGCACCATTTGGAAAAATGGAAAAACAATCTCCATCACCGTTGACAACTGAACACGATGAAAAGAATATGAAGTTTATCGAGTATAGAAATCCTATGAGGAATGACAAACCCAAACAAACTTTGGCAGGCATAGATTTTATGGCGTCAAACATGTAATGCACTGCAATAAATAGTACTTAAATATAACTCGTGCCTATTTTCAACAAACTATGGCCATTTTCTGAGAATATTATGCTTTGTTAAATAATGCGAACCTCTAATTAGCACGCCTCTAATTTGTGTCTGTGAAAAAAGTATCATTGATGATTTTTGTCGCCCTATTGCTCGTCAGTGGTTCAGGAGCTTATGCCTATACTGAAGGGGTGTTTGATGATATTCTCGAATTTAACGAAGATGAAGACGAAATAGTCGATTCTGAACCTGATGAAAAACCTGTAGTGATAGAAGATGATCTAACCGCTTTTATCTCAGTAAACGCAAATATTGGAACGAATTTTTATTCAATGGAAGAAGTTGATGATGGTGATAATAACGAGGTTGAGGAAATAGTCTGGAATAATTTCAGTTTCCAATTTGATGGGAAACAATCCTCAGGCAACATAGACAATTACACTTGGAACTTTGGAGACGGAAATACTTTTTACGGTGTAGAAGGCGAGCATAGCTACGAGTTGCCTGGAAAATACATGGTTACCTTAACAGTCATCTCGCCGAGCGGAAGCACGGCATCAAATCAAACTGAAATTACTGTAAATTTCGATGGATACGTAATCTCAGACAATATGGAATGTACTTGTGCTCCTACTGCAAAAGTGACTCAAATTGATTTGAAAATTGAAGAAAGTGCAGTGCTTATTTCTGGGGAGACTACTGTTACTCATGATGGAAGCAGCGAAGATTGTACTCAACGTCTTGCCATTCAACAATGTCATCTCCGAGTTACAATTCAAGAATACAGTGGCGATTCAGTAGTTTCAGAAGAAATTATCTTTGATGAAACATTTGCAACAAATACCAAAACTGTACCATTTTCAATATCTCCTATGAATAACGGAAATAATTACAAGATTTTATTGGAAACGGATCAACTTAGAGATTGGCACAAACCAAATACTGAATGGTTTGTTGAGTACGAATAATGATCCTCGGTACGATTATCGACATCATTTTAGCATTCATTCCCAAGAAATTACTTCTAGTCATAGTTGTAGCTTTAATCGCTGCAATTTACGTTGGATTTGATTTTAATTTTTAAAAAACCAACTAATATAAATCTGATTCTAGAAATTGAATTGTGAAAGTTAACTATTGGTTTAGAAAATTTCTCGGAAAGGAAGCCGACGATAAAGTCAGAGCAGGTGTGCTGATTTTTGCTGTTGCTGCTTTTGTTTTCCACTTGCTAATTTATCTTCTGCATCAATTTGAATTCGTAGAGATAGATGGGGAGGCTAAAACCTTGGTAAACTCTCCTTTGTCTTCACTATACACGCCTTTCTCAATACTTTTAACCTATGAAACATACCAGCTAATTAGAACGCTACCTTCTTCTTTTTCAACATCAGTTGGAAAACAATACGAAGTTGTAACTTTATTGGTTGTAAGGGACGTTTTCAAAAGATTAGCTGATTTTGATGCTAACGATGACTGGGCTATAAATGGGGAATTAGGACTAATTTTACTGGAATGTATTACCTTTCTAATTTTATTCTTCACAGCCCTAAGCTATCGAAGATCAAGCGATGTTTCGGAAATTAGTACCGTGGATGAGAGTGAATTAGATAGTTTTGTTCATTCAAAGCGGATAATTTCCTTAATGCTATTCGTAGCATTCTTGGGAATGGCTGCCTACTCTTTTACCACTTGGACGCTGGCCGTAATAGATGGAAAAGGTGGAGTTGACAGAGAAATTTTCTTTTCTGATTTCTTTACGATATTGATTCTAGCTGATATTTTGATTTTACTCCTATCTTACAGGTTTACAGTAGATTTTGCAAATCTAGCAAGAAATACTGGTTTCATACTTTCGACTGTAATCTTAAGAGTTGCAATCAGTGCGCCTGGAATTTCTGCGGTTATTCTATTTACACTAAGTGGAATTTTAGGACTTGCAATTTTAAGAATTTCAAGTGAATTTGTTCGGGACAGAAAAAATTCCGTTTAACTATTCTAATTTGTGCATAGCAACAAGTGCTGCTTCAATCTCTTTAAGAGAAGAAGGCACGCTGTGCCCAGAGATTGGTGCTGCAAGTGAAACTCCTGCATCTTTCTTTGCCTTCCACACTACTGAATTGAACTCAACTAAATCATCTGTTTTTTCAGTCCAAGATTGAGTGTTTGTGATTGGTGATTCAGGGAAAACATCTACTTCTACTGATGATTTTTCGTACAAAGTAGTTGACAGATGATGTGTAAAGAAGGGACAAATTGGAGATAAAATAGACAGTAAATCTCTAAAAATTCTGTGTAAGGTCCAAGTTGCAGAAGCATCTTCATTGTACAATCTAGTCTTAGCCATTTCTAGCCAATGCGAAGCAAAAATACCTGTACTGAATGTCTTGATACCTTGAGCTGCAGTGTAGATGTCTAAGTTCGAATAACCTTTCTTAGCTTTTTCTAATAAGTCAGAAAATTCTGCAAGTATCCATTTGTCTTCATTTTCTAAATTATCTGGAATCTCATCTAAATCAGCTTCAAAATCAAACTGTGACGCAAACCTACCCACGTTAAAAATCTTAGTTAAAACACCGAAATACCTTAGTTCGATTTGCTCAGGATTAATTTGGAAATCGTCACCAACCTGTGCATCGGCAGCTTTCCAAAATCTGAAACACTCTGAACCTATTTTCTTAGCTTGTAAAGCGACTTGCTTACCTTCAGGTCCTTTAATCTTCCATGAACCTGTTCGGCCCCCAGCTCCACACTCTAAGACTGAACTTGCATCAATACCATTTCCTAATGATTTAGACATCTTGCGACCCCATGGGTCCATACCAAGACCGTCAATCCAAACGTTAGCAAATCCGGGCTTATCTAACAACAGTGTAGATTTCAATAATGTGTAATACAGCCAAGTTCGGACAATTTCTTTTCCTTGTGGTCTGACTCCAGTAGGAAATGCACGTTCAAATAATTCAGGATTTGACAAATAACCTGAAACATATAAATTAGAATTAGAGGAATCCATCCAAGTATCGAATACTTTCTCTTCTCCTTCTAAGTTACCTAATTCTGCTTTGAGATCTTCAAATCTGCCTAACTCCTTTTGATTTTCCCTGTCCAAAACTATTGAGTCGGAAGGTGGAGAATCTTTCCAGGGCTGTACGTAAGTTCCATGAGGTGGTGTAACTACTTTGGTTCTATCTTCAGAATACCAAATAGGAATTTCTGTATGATACCAACGGCGACGGCTTACAGGCCAATCAATCGTAATATTTTCCATCCAATCTAACAAAAACTGCTTATTTCTACTTGGAACAAAATTAATCTCATTTGATAATTCCTTCATTCTTTCTTGAATGTGCGTCTGTCGGACGTACCATTCCTTGAGTAAAATAATTTCAATTGGATTTTTACCACGCTCAGACACAGGAATTTCTTGTTCTCTCTCAACTAAATTTTCAATTTTGTCAATTGATTCAAGTATCTCAATTGCTTTTTTTCTAGCTTCCAAAACTGGCATTCCTGATAATGAAGCTCCCAACTCTGTTATTTTTCCTTCTAAGTCAATTGCTTGAAATGGTGATAAGCCTAATTCTCTAAAAACTGCCACGTCATTTTGATCACCAAAAGAACATACCATCAAAACTCCAGATCCAAATTCCATATTCACGCTCGGATGAGCTCTAATTTCAACTGATTTTGAACGGCCTTCTGTTGGAAGTGGTAAGTCTAAACTTTTACCTACTAGATGTTGATATCTCGAATCGTCAGGATGGACAAGAACTATACCACATGCACATATTAATTCTGGCCGTGTTGTTGAGATTATAACCGGGTCATGTTCTGGGTCATCAGTAACTGACCAACGGACATCTACAAGGTTAGTCTTTCTTGACAACCTTTCAACTTCAGCCTCAGCAATAGTCGTACCTTCTACAGGATCATACAAGTTTGGCCTTAATTCTTCAACGATGGCACCTTTTTTGAATAAATCAATAAAAATTGATTGTGTAACTGATCTGTAATCAGGAGCGTCTGTCAAGTATTCCTGGTCGTAGGCGCAAGATAATCCCACTCTTTTGGCAATGTTGCGCATTTCTTGAGTATACTTTTCAATTTCATTACGGCATAGATCGAGAAACTCAGCACGGTCATACGTTTTCATCTTACGGCCAGTTTTCTTCTCTACGGTAAATTCAATGTTGATTCCATTTCTGTCAACTCCCCAAGGAAAATATACTTCCTTTCCAAGTAACCTCTGACTCCTTGCTATGACGTCAATCATTGAGTATTGGGCTACTGCTCCAATGTGCCAAGTTCCTGAAGGGTAAGGAGGAGGTGTATCGATGACAAAAATTTCTTTTTTGGAATTAGGATTGAATGAATATCTTTCTTTATCTGTAAAGTGTTCTTCCTGGATTTTCTTCTCTAAATCAACAGTCCAGCGCTTCTCCTTAATTTTTGGTTTGGCCATGTTTTCTGTATTGGTACCTCAGTACCGCTTTTCTTAATACTTGCGAAGGCCTTTTACTAACCCCTTGACACTGTAAATTTTACAATGCAGTATCCAAAAGATGTCGTAATCGTAGCTGGTGCAAGAACTGCTCATGGAAAATTTAAGGGCTCTTTGTTCAACACTTCAGCTGTCGATTTGGGTGCAATTGCAATAAAAGAAACTTTGAAGCAAGCTGAACTAGACCCTGAACTAATTGATGAAGTTATCATGGGTAATGTTTTGTCTGCTGGAATTGGACAGCACCCTGCAAGACAATCTGCCATTAAAGCTGGAATTCCTGAAGAAATTCCTGCACTTACTGTAAACAAAATGTGTGGTTCGAGTATGAAAGCAATCATGCTAGCTGCTAATGCAATTAGGGCTGGAGAATCTGAAATTTTGATTGCTGGAGGAATGGAATCAATGTCTCAATCTCCTTTTACAGTTCCCAGAGCTGAAGACGGTAAAGTCAGTATGGAAAAGCCAATTGACAGCATGATGAATGACGGACTTATTGATCCATTTAATGGAATGGTGATGGCACAAACAGGTAACCGAATTGCTGAACAATTTGGTATCACCAGAGAGGAAGCTGATTTATTCGCTATAGAGTCGCACATTCGAGCGCATAATGCCCATAAAAAAGGCATTTTCAAAAATTATCATGTTGCCGTAGAACATGATGATGGAATTCTAAAGACTGATGAAGGAATCCGGCCTAATTCAAGTATCGAAAGTTTGTCTGCACTAAAACCTGTTTTTGATGAAGATGGTGTCGTTACTGCTGGAAATGCAAGTCAAATTTCAGACGGGGCTGCTGCTTGTTTGGTCATGTCCAGAAGAAAAGCTGAAGAATTGGAACTAACGCCTTTGGCAACTGTAACTGGATATTGTGCTACAGGAGTTGATCCTGCTGATGTTATGTCTGCTCCAATACCTACAGTACAAAAATTATGGAAAATGAATAATCGGGAAGGTGAAAACGATTATGACTTGTATGAACACAACGAAGCATTTGCTTCAGCTAGCTTAGGGGTTATGCAAGGCCTACATCTAAAGCACGAAAAACTGAATGTTAATGGTGGTGCAGTTGCTATGGGGCACCCACTAGGAGCTTCAGGATGTAGAATTGTTTTAGCATTGATTCACGCACTCCGTCAGAATGGAGGAAAAAGAGGATTTGCTACTGCGTGCTTGGGCGGCGGTATGGCTACAGCCATTGAAGTTGAAGTATGAATTCTGATTTAAAAAACAAAACTGTACTAATTACAGGCGGAGCTGGAGGAATTGGAGAATATATTTCAAAGGCATTTGCAAAAGAAGGTGGGAAAGTTATTATTCATTATTTTGAGTCTAAAGAAAAAGCTGAAAAAATTTCGAAAGAGATTGGTGGAGACTCAATATGCGCAGATTTAACAGATTCTAAGCAATCTGAAGAAATGTTTCGAAAAATTGTGGATAAGGAAGGGAAAATCGATGTTTGTATTGCAAACGCTGGAAAATACCCTAAAGATTACGCTCCATTGTGGGAGATTGGAATTGAACGATGGAATGATACCATTTCTACAAATTTATCCTTAGCTTACAATACCTCTCGCTATTTTCTAAAACATGCTGCAGAAACAAAAAGTGGTTCATTAGTCTTGGTCGGATCAACGGCTGGAATATACGGAGAAGCTGGTCATGCTGATTATGCTGCTGCTAAAGGAGCAATAACCTCAGGATTATTGCGAACGCTGAAGAATGATGCTGCCCAAATTGGAAACGGTGTTAGAGTCAATGCTATTGCACCTGGATGGACTGTTAGCCAAAAGAAAATTGATGAAGGTTTAGACCAAGCTCGAGTAGAAAGGATTACTTCAACTATGTCTTTGAAAAAATTGGCTAAGCCTGAGGATGTGGCAAATTCCGCAGTCATGTTGGCATCGGATTCCCTATCTGGACACATAACTGGCCAAGTTATAGAAATAGCAGGAGGGATGGAAGGACGTCAGATAACTGGGACAAAATAGGTTTCAGAAATTTATTCTTAGGAAGTATAATCCTATCTATAATTTTTTCTTTGATTATCTCATTCGTATTTGGAATTGGATTTAATCTTGTTGTGTTTGTGGCCGTACAAATATTTGTAACTATAGCTACGACTATGATCTGGCCAGCTTTAAATTCAAAATAAGTTTAAATCAGTGACTTTATGGTAATTCGTGGAAAATGATTCAAACAAGGTAAGACGCCATGATATTGACTGGCTTAGAGTTATCCTATTTGCATTACTGATTCCTTTCCATGTAGGTATTGGAGTTTACTGGAATCTATACGGAGATGAAGTTAACCCTAATTTTGAAGGTGTAAGTAATGAAGAAAGATGGGAAATAGCTGAAAATGGCAACGATTATACTTCTGAATCTGTAGATTTTCCAAGTATGTTACTTCACTGGATGCATCAATGGAGGCTTGCTGGACTTTTCATGATTTCAGGAATGGGAACTGCGTTTGCTTTCAAAAATCGGACATGGGGAATATTTCTGAAAGAGAGGTCAAAGAGGCTGCTTATTCCAATGTTAATCGGAGCTTGGACTATGGGTTTTGCCGGAAGTGTAATTACTGAAAACCAAGATTTAGACTTAACTGAATTGACATTTGAATTCTTATGGGGCATAATATGGAGAACTCTTTTTTTCTGGGTCCCTTTTGTTGGAAAACTATATGCGCTAGGCCATCTTTGGTTTCTTTGGAATTTATTCCAATATTCTTTAATTCTTACTCCTGTTTTTTATTTAGTTAGAAACTACCCTACAGGAAAAATGTCTCGTTTTTTAAAATCTTTTTTCAATTTACCAAAAAATAGTGGAACTTTGTTAATGTTACCGGCTCTACTTGCAATTACAGAAGTAGTATTCAAGCCTTGGTTTCCGGGATATATTGGAGTCGGATATGAATGGTTCTGGTTTTTAGTTTTTTTTCTTTTCGGTTATGCTTGCATAGTGGCTAAGGACCAATACTATAATTTTATTGAAGAGAAAAGAATTTTGATTTCTTCCCTTACCATCATTTGGACATTAGCATTTGTATGGATTCGACTAGAGCAATCAAAAAGTGGTATTCCTTATGTCGATGGCGGTTGGCTGGAAAATGGAATTTTACACAATGAAATGACTATTTTAGCTTGTATCATCCACAGCTTCCACGCGTGGTTTTGGTGCTTATCTATTTTCTCGTGGAGTGCCTACTTTCTCAATGTTCCTAGCAAAAAATTGGCATATCTTAACCAAGGAGTTTATCCCTTTTATATTGTCCATATGCCATTAACTTTCGCAGGTTTAAAAATTGCTGGAAATCTAGGTTTGAAGAATTTTTCTGCAGTTATAATTGCTACCTTTTTCGTGACGCTTACTTGCTGGGCATTCTTTGAGCTTGTAAGAAGGACGAGCATAACACGTTTCATGTTTGGAATTAAGGAATCTCGACTTTCTATCGAGGAAAAATAAACTAGTCCTTATATAGGGTCCCTTTGTGCGAGAGACCCTGCAATCACGCAACCAGACGCTCAGGGCAATTATCCCTACACCTCTTGAGACACTCGTTCTCGACGAGAAACAGCGTCACGGTACGATGTGTAACTTGTAGGAACTACGCCTGATGTTCAATGCCGTTAGCAACGGTTAGCGATGTCTGGAGAGAGAATAAAATGCCAAAACACAACAAACCAAACCGCGGATCCATGGCTTTCAGCCCTCGCAAGAGAGCACGCTCTGAAACGCCACATATCTCTAGTTGGGCTGCTGTCGAAGGTGACGATCCTAAAATCCTTGGCTTTGCAGGATATAAAGTCGGTATGAGTCATATTATGGCCGTAGATTACCGTAAAAAATCAACTACTGCTGGACAAGAAATTAGAATGCCTGTAACCATCGTAGAAATTCCTCCAATGAAAGTAATTGGAGCTCGAGGATATATTCAGGACACTTATGGATTGAGAACTTTAACTGAAGCTTGGGAAAAGAAAATTGATAAGGATTTAGAGAGAACACTACCTATCCCTAAAGGACATAATGCTAAGGAAGCTTGGAAGAAAATGTCCGACAATGATTTAGAGGAAATTAGATTATTAGTTCACACCCAACCAAGAATGGTTACCGGAATTCCAAAGAAAAGACCTGAAATAATGGAAATGGCTGTTGGCGGTGGAAGTTTAGATGCTCAAATTGAATTTGCTAAGGAAATGATGGGAAAAGAATTCACAATGTCAGACTTTACTCAAGACGGAGAAATGTTAGATGCAATCGCAGTAACTACAGGATATGGATTCCAAGGTCATGTAAAACGCTGGGGTGTAAAATTATTAACTCACAAAAACTCAAAGCACCGCAGAATGATCGGAAATTTAGGTCCTTTCAGTCCAGGATATGTAGTATCTACTGTTCCTCAAGCAGGACAAACTGGATACCATCAACGTACTGAGTACAATAAAAGATTATTAAAAATTGGAGATAATCCTGATGAGATTAATCCAAAAGGCGGATTCTTGAACTACGGTTTAATCAGAGGAAATTATGCGCTACTACACGGTTCTTTACCTGGACCAAGTAAGCGTCTAATTCGTTTCAGAAAAGCTGTTAGATTCCACGGAAAGAAAACAGATGCAATTGTTGCACCTGAAATTACAATGATTTCACAGGAGAGTCAACAAGGAGTATAATTATGGAAGTGCCAATTTATTCAATTAAAGGAAAAGCATCCAAGAAATCTGCTCAGTTACCTGATGCTTTCAGTGAACCTGTTCGTTTAGATTTGATTCGAAAAGCTGTAAGGGCTTCTCGTGCAAACAGAAGACAACCATATGGAGCTTCTAAAAGCGCTGGATTCAGGCACTCTGTTTCTTGGCCTGGTAAAGGTCGAGGTATGGCAAGAACTCCTCGCAAAAATGGAGGCGGTGGACGTGGTGCTGAAGCACCAAATACTATCGGCGGTAGACGTGCTCACCCTCCAAAAGCTGAAAAAGATTGGAGCTTTAAGATAAATTCTAAGGAAAATAAAAAAGCATTCAAATCTGCACTAGCTGCAACTTCCCAAGAATCGTATGTGTTAGCAAGAGGACATCAAATTCCTGAAAAAGCTACACTTCCTTATGTTGTCGAAGATAAAATTGAAACTTTAGCCAAAGACAATGAAGGCGGTTCTTTAACAAAAAGAGCTACAAGCCTTCTGGACAGTCTCGGCCTCTTAGACGATGTTAAACGATCTCGTGACGGTAAAGGGATTAGAGCTGGAAAGGGTAAAAGTCGTGGAAGAAAATACCGTACGCCTAAATCTATTCTTCTAGTACTATCTGAAGACAATGACTCAGAAAAAGCATTCCGCAATTTATCTGGAGTAGATGTTACGACATCTAAGAATTTAAACACCGAATTGTTAGCGCCGGGCGGAGATCCTGGTAGACTAGTAGTTTTCAGTAAATCTGCAGTATCTGCTTTAGGAGAAAGACTATGAGTGAACACAAAGTAATCCTAAGTCCAAGATCTAAAGAAAGAGCACTGTATATGTTAGAACAAAATAAATTAGAATTTTACGTTGCAAGAACTGCTTCTAAATTGGATATTAAAGGCGCTGTCCGTGCTTTATTCCAAGTAGAAGTTAGCAAAGTCAATACCAGAATTACCAAAGAAGGAAAACTGGCTATTGTTAAATTAGCTGAAGGGCATTCAGCCGAAGATTTGAGTAATAGATTAGGAATATTGTGATAATATGGGAAAAAGAATAATACCAAGAAGACGCGGTCGCGGTCGTCGTTACAAGGCTGCTGATAATCGCTTTAAAGGTGATGCACGCCATCCTAGATCAAAATCATCAAACGGAAAAGTTGTTGAGTTACTTCACGATCCTGGTAGGACTGCTCCAGTAGCTAAAGTTGAAGATCAGAATGGAACATACACTATGATTGCGCATGATGGAATGCACGTAGGACAAGAAGTAGCTGCTGGTCACGGTGCTGAAATTAGCACTGGAAACACAGCCTATGTTGGTTCTATTCCAGAAGGTACTAAGATTTATAATATTGAAATGAAACCTGGAGATGGTGGAAAACTGGCAAGAGCTGCTGGAAATGCTGCTACTATTGTTTCCCACGGTAAGAAAACTATTGTTCGCTTACCCTCCAAAGCTCAAAAAGCATTTGACAACATGTGCCGAGCCACTATTGGTTCCGTAGCAGGTTCAGGAAGAGGAGAAAAGCCTATAGCAAAAGCTGGAAAGAATTTCTACCGTAATAGAGCTAGACCAAAGATTTGGCCTAAAGTTAGAGGAGTTGCTATGAATGCAGTAGATCACCCTCACGGTAGCGGAAGAAAACAAACTATTGGTATTAATTCTACAGTTTCAAGAAATGCTCCACCTGGAAGAAAAGTTGGTCACATTGCTGCAAAAAGAACAGGAGCTAAACGTTAATGGCCCGTAGAACGAAAGGTCTTGCTACGCCAAAAGCCGCAAGAAGGAGAGAGAGAAAAAGGAAGGCAGGTATTCAAGTCCGCAGAAAGAAAGAATTTACTTACCGCGGAATGACTATTGATAAACTAAAAGAATTAACATTCGAAGAATTTATTGCAATTATACCTTCCAGACAGAGGAGATCATTCAAACGTGGCTTGAGTATGGAACAAGCTAAAATTATTAATGATTCTAACAATAAACCTAACAAAGTAATTCGAACACATCGTAGAGAAATGATTATTATTCCTCAATTTGTAGGAAGAAAATTTGGTATTTACAACGGAAGAGACTTTGTGGAAATCGAAATTGTTCCGGAAATGATTGGATTGTACTTTGGAGAATTAGCTCCTACAAGAACATCCCCTACACACACAGGACCTGGTGTTGGTGCAACCAAGTCGTCTAAGTTTATGCCATTGAAGTGATATTATGAAAGGATTCTCATACCCGTACAACCCAGAAATTCACGCCGCAGCTCGCGGTACTGGATTGAATGTTTCACCTAAAGCTGCCAGAGAAGTTTGTCATGCCCTTAAAGGAATGGAGCTTGAAAAAGCTAAAAGCTATTTAGAAAGGGTTATCGATCTCGAGCAGGCTGTTCCTTTCAAACGTCACGACGGAAAAGTAGGGCACAGAAAAGGTAAAGGAATGTCTAGTGGTAGATTCCCTGTAAAAACTGCAGCAGCAATCTTGAAAGTGATTGAATCTGCTGGAAATAATGGTGAAGCTCTTCACATTGATATTGAAAATTGGAGAATTGTGCATATCGCTACTTCACGTGGTGTTAGGTTCGAAAGTAGGTTTCCTCGTGCTAGAGGAAGAGCAACTCCAAAAATGCGCGAAAGTGCAAACGTTGAGGTAGTATTGGAGGAAATGAAATGACCGTTGTTAAAGAAATGCTAAAAGAGCGTGTACGAAGAGTACAAGTTCATGACTATGTCCAAAATAAAACCAGTAGGGCTGGCTTTGGTGGATTATCTATACAGAGAACTCCTCTAGGAACTCACGTTAGAATTGCAGCCGAAAGACCTGGTCTTGTAATTGGAAGAAAAGGTAGCGACATTCAAAGACTAACCGAAGAATTAGAAAGAAAGTTTGGTTATGAAAACTTGCAAGTTGAAGCTGGAGAGGTAAATAATTTTGCTCTAAATCCATTAATTATGGCTGCTAAAGTTGCTAATGCTCTAGAGAGAGGATGGAATTACAGAAGAGCTGGTAATTCCATGTTACAGAGAATCATGGATTCTGGTGCAAGAGGATGTCAAATAACAATTGCTGGTAAATTGACTGGATTGAGACACCGAACTGAAAAATTCTTGTCTGGACACATCAAATTCTGCGGTGAAACTGCTCTTGAATTAATGGATGTAGGAATAGCACAGGCCAAACTAAAACCTGGAACTATTGGTGTAAAGGTAGCAATTATGCGTCCCGACGCAAAGTTACCTGATGAAATTGAAGTTACTCCACTTCCTAAACCCGTTGTCGAAGAAACTGAAGAAGATACTAACGAGGAAGAAGGTGCAGAGGAAGTAAAAGAAGAAAAAGCTGAACCTAAAAAGGAAAAAGCTGAGAAAGAAAAGAAATCCGAAGAAAAAGGTGACGATAAATGACTTTGAAAAAACCTTCAGAATTGAGAGAAATGCAACCTGAAGAAAGAGAATCGAGGTTAAGAGAATTGAGATCTGAACTTATGAATGAAAGAGGCGTAGCATCCATGGGTGGACAACCGACTTCTCCTGGAAGGATGAGGGCTTTGAAAAAACAAATTGCACGATTAACTACTATTATGAGAGAAATTGAACTGGAGGAAGAAGCTTAGATGGTAGACATTGATCCTCTAACTGGCCTTCCTAAAGAATTGCTCGCAATGGAAGAAATTATTAGAGAACAACAGTCAATTAAGGTTCGTATAGAAAAACGCAGATATGGAAAATTAGTTACTATAGTCGATGGTATTGGCAAAAGTGTTGATATCAGCGATTTAGCAAAGCAACTCAAAACTAAGTGTGCTACCGGTGGAACTTCTAAAGGTGGAATTATTGAGCTACAAGGTGATCACACAAAGAAAGTCAATGAAGTCTTAACAGATATGGGATTCCCTGTGGAGGTTCAATAAATGGATGGTAGAGGCGAATTTATGGGTGAACAAGTCACCGTTTCTCAACACTCTGACCCAAGCATACAAGGGATTTCTGGAAAAATTATCGATGAGACTCGAGAAACTATTACAATTTTTTCCAACGGGAAAGCTAAGATGGTCAGTAAGCGACCTGGTAAATTCATGTTCAAAAATGGTGAACTTAATGGAAACAAAATTGCTTACAGGTCTCAGGACCGCATTAAGAAGGTGAAAGCATGAGTAAAGATAAGCCAAGAGACATAGGAGTTGATGTTGAAGCTCCAGCTAATCCTTGGGATGGCGACGCAAACGACCCATTCTATGGAACACTTCCAGTAAGAGGACAAGTTTTACGCGGAATTGTTGTGAAAGCTAAAGCTCAGAAAACTGTTGTCGTTCAAATTAACAAAATGAAGTACGATTCAAAGTATGAAAGATACGCTCGAAGTTCATCTAAAATAAGTGCTCACAGTCCTGCCAGCGTTGGGGCAAATGAAGGCGACGCTGTTACTATTATGGAATGCAGACCATTATCAAAAACTAAATCATTCGTTATTATCGAAAGGAGAGACCCATGAGAGCTGTTGCAGGAAGACAAATGAGAGGATTGCCACAAGGTGCAAGAATTGATTGTGTAGATAATAGTGGTGCCAAAATTGTAGAAATTGTTACTGTTTTAAATTACAAAGGTGTACACCGAAGATCGCCTGCCGCTGGTGTTGGAGATATGGTAATTGCATCTGTCAAAAAAGGAAACCCAGAAATGCGCAGACAGCTTGTTAGAGCTGTCATCGTAAGGTGCCGCAGACCTTTCAGAAGGCCTGATGGAACTATGGTCCAATTTGAGGACAATGCTGCGGTTTTAACAAATGAACAAGGTGAAACTAAAGGTTCAGGAATTAAAGGACCCGTTTCAAGAGAAGCTGCCGAAAGATGGCCCCGTATAGCTGCTGCAGCTACAACAATAGTATGAGGATTAAATGAGTTCAAAACAACCACGAAAACAAAGATTGGCCCGTTACACGGCACCTTACCACAGAAGACACAGAGAAATGTCTTCACCAATTGACAAAGGTCTCAGAGAAAGACAATTATCAAGAGGATTCATGTATCCAAGAGCGATGCCTGTGAAAAAAGGAGATCGTGTAATGATTGTAAGAGGCGAAGGTAAATCTAAGTCTGCGACTGCTGTTTCTCTTGTTGATCGTAAAGCCCGAAAGGTTTACGTTGAAGGCTTTACTTATTTCAAATCTGACGGAACTGAATTACAAAGGCCTATTGATGCATCCAATTTGGTAATTATTAATCCAGATTGGTCTGATATTAGAAGAAGGAAAATTCTAAACAGAATTAATGAATCTGTTGACTGGACAGACGAGGTTATTTCAGAATTTGAAGCTGCAGAAGATGAATATGAAGCTGAAACTGTTGAACCTGCTGAAACTAAAGATGAAGAAGTTCCTAAAGAAGAGGAAGAAGAAACTGCTGCTGAAGAGGGTCCTGAAGATGTTGATTATTCAAAAATGTCGGTTAATGAACTGAAAGAAATGCTAAAAGAAAAAGGATTACCTGTTAGCGGAAAGAAAGCTGAGTTAATAGAAAGATTAGAAGGAGATTCAAAATGAGTAGCGGACATCTAAAGAGGCTCGTCGCACCACGTTCTTGGAATATTGCTAGAAAAGAAAGGACATGGACTACAAAACCTATGCCTGGAAAGCACTCATTGGAAGGTGCATTACCGATTTCAACAATTTTGAGAGATTATTTGAAAGTCTGTGATAATAATCGCGAAGCAAAAATTATACTCCATAACCGTGATGTATTAGTTGATCAGCGTGTTGTTAACAAACCAAAATATCCTGTAGGGCTCATGGATATTATTTCGATTCCAAAAATTAAGTTGCATGTTAGGGCAATGCTCGACAAACACGGTCGAATTGAATTTGTTCCAATTAAAGCTGCAGATTCAAAATGGAAACTTGCAAGAGTTGAAAATAAGAGAAATATTAAGGGAGGACACACGCAAATTAACCTCCACGATGGAACTAATATTTTATCCAAAGAAAAAGTAAAAACTGGGGATGTGTTGCAATTAAGTCTGCCTGACTTGAAAGTTAAAAAAGTTTTAAAATTCAAAAAAGGTGCGCAATCACTAATTATTGGTGGAGCTCATGTAGGCTCAATTTCAACAATAGTGGGGGAAGAAACCACAAGAAGTACAAAGCCAAACTTGGTTATGTATGAAAACTTCCAAACCATTAGACCATACTCATTTGTTGTAGGTGAAAAGAAAGCAATGATTTCACTTCCGGAGGTTAAAGTATGAATCCTATGAAAGAATTAAGGATAGCAAAAGTCGTTCTGAATATCGGCGTAGGAGAAGCTGGAGAAAGGCTCGGTAAAGCTGAAACTGTTCTCGAAAAACTGAGTGGATGTAAACCAGTTCGTACCTTATCAAAATCAACTAACAGAGATTTAGGTATTCGATTAGGAATGCCTATTGGATGTAAAGTTACACTAAGAGGAGAAAATGCAATGAAATTCTTGAAAGAATCACTTTGGGTAAGAGAAAATAGACTTCCTGCTTATTGTTTCTCAAAAACCGGTGGTGTTAGCTTCGGAATCCCAGATTATACTGGTTACAAAAATGAAAATTACGATCCAGATATTGGAATATTTGGATTAGATATCGCTGTGGCTTTTGAACGGCCAGGATATCGTGTTGCTAGAAGAAAGATTAAACATAATAAAATTGGCAAAAACCACCGAATTAATGCTGAGGAATGCCAAGAATTTATGAAACAAAAATTCAACTTGGAGGTATTCAAGGTATGAACATCGATGACGTGAAAATTAAAGTCAGAGAAGTTTATCGTGGACGCATTGAAGGATGTGTCTTATGTGATAGAAAACGCGGACTTGTACGCAGACATGGACTAAATTTGTGTAGGCAATGTTTTAGAGACAAAGCTACCGAACTTGGTTTCAAAAAATATGATTGAGGTATAAAAAATGAGACACGATTCACTATCTGATGCGCTTATAATTATCAAAAACGCTGACCATGTAGGTAAGAATTCTGCAGTTGTTCCAGCATCAAGATTAATAGGCGATGTTTTGAAACAATTGACTGAAAAAGGATATCTAAACAACTACGAGTATGAAGACAATGGTAAAGGCGGAATTTTCAATATTTCTTTGAACGGTAGAATTAACGGCTGCGGTGCAATAAAGCCAAGATTCTCTGTCAAACTGAGAGACATGGAGAGACATGAAGCTAGGTATTTGCCTGCAAAAGATTTTGGGATTTTAATTCTTACAACTCCTTATGGCGTTATGAATAATGACGCAGCTAAGGAAGCATCAACAGGAGGAAAGCTACTAGCTTACGTTTACTAATGAACATTGAAGAATTGATTTACGAAGTTGAGTTGCCTGATGGAGTTTCTTTTTCCATGGACAATCACAATGTGAAGTTATCTGGATCAAGAGGTGAATTAAACCGCGACTTCAAGCATCCAAAAATTTCTATATCTGAAGATAATGGAAAGATTACATTAACCGGAAAGAAAGTACGCAGAAAAGAAAAAGCGCTTATTGGAACTTGGAGAGCTCATTTGAATAATATGGCGCAAGGAGTTTCCTCTGGATTTTTATATGAAATGAAAATTGTATTTGCTCACTTCCCTATGAAAGTAGCTGTGAAAGGAAATGTTGTCGCTATTGACAACTTCTTGGGTGAAAAAGTAACAAGAAATGCAAATATTTGTGGAGATGTTAAAGTTATTGCGAAAGGCGATAAAGTTACTGTCGAAGGAAATAATGTAGAAGATGTTGGACAGACTGCTGCAAATTTAGAACGAGCAACTGTTGTTAAGGGAAGAGATATTCGCGTTTTCCAAGATGGAATCTATGTTGTTTCTAAAGGAGCTGCACAATGAGCGATGAAGAATACAAACCAAGGCAAAAGCCTGTTTTAACAAAAGAACAAAAAGTAGACTTATCAAAAAGAAACCGAATGTCCCATAAAAGACCTAAATTTAGGAGACAGAACTGGTTCAGATACAAGAGATTAGGAGAAAAGTGGAGAAGACCTCGCGGTATACACTCAAAAATGCGAAGACATTTCAAGTATAGAATACCTGTCGTTCAAGTAGGTTTCAGAGGACCTGCAAGTGTCAGAGGATTGCATCCTTCTGGATTTGAAGAAATTTTAGTCTACAATCCTGGTAATTTAGAAGATATTGATCCTAAAGTGCAAGCTATCCGCATTTCAAGTAAAGTTGGTGATAAAAAACGCGAAATGATTGTTGAAAAAGCTGATGAACTTAAAATACGTGTACTAAACAGGAGGGATCTATGAACTTATCATACCAAAGAAGGGTTGCTGCAACCGTTTTGAAGTGTGGAGTTAATCGTGTTTGGATAGATGATAGGCCTGAAGTTCAGGAGCGTATCTCGGAAGCCGTAACCAGAGATGATGTAAGATTACTAATTGTCCAAAAATTCATCCGCAAGCATCAAAAGAAAGGTATTTCCAGAGGACGTGCAAAGGCTATGGCTATTCAGCGCTCAAAAGGGCGCCGAAAAGGACATGGTTCAAGAAAAGGACACGGTGGTGCAAGAACTCCAAAGAAAGAGTCATGGATGACAAAAGTACGTGCATTAAGAAAAGAATTAACTGCACTAAGAGACGAAAAAATTATTGATTCTTCACAGTACAGATTATACTACCGCAGAGCAAAAGGTGGTGTTTATAATTCAAGAAATCACTTGAGATATAATATGGAAATTGATGGAATAAATTTAGGAGGTAAGAAATAATGCCAAAGAGAATGCACTTCTCTCGTAGAAGAAAAGGCGTCACTAATTATCGCAAAAGATTAGCACTACTAAAATCTGGATTGCCAAGAGCTGTCGTCAGATTTACAAATGCTAAAGTTACCGTTCAAATTACTAATTTTGAAGGTAAAGGAGACCGAGTATTAGCTTCAGCGTCATCAATGGACTTAGAAAAAATGGGTTGGAAAAACTCAAAGACAAATTTACCTGCCTCTTATCTATCTGGAAAATTGGCTGCTAAAAACGCGGTTAAAGCCGGAGTATCATCTGCAGTCTTAGATATTGGAAGAATCACTCCTATCTCTGGAAATCGTGCCTTCGCAGTGTTGAAAGGCCTTGTAGATGGAGGTCTAGATATTCCACACTCTGAAAATTCATATCCTTCCGACGATCGCATCAATGGAAGTCATATCTCTGATAAAATTGTAAAAGACTTTGATAAAGTTTCAAAAAAAATGGATGGTAAGAAATGAGCGAAGAAGAAAAGAAAACTGAAGACAAACCGTCTGAGAAGTCTAGTTCTGGATACAAAGGTAAAGGATCTGGATACAAAGGTAAAGGATCTAATAATGATAATAGACCTAAGAGAGGACCTCCTTTATCTCCTGCTCAACAACGAAGAAAGGCTGCAGAGGAAAGAATCTCAAAATGGACTCCTAAAACTGAATTAGGTAGAAAGGTCGTTTCTGGTGAAATTACTACCATCAAGGAAGCTCTTGCAAGTGGATTGCCTCTAAGAGAAGCTCCAATTGTAGATTTACTTATTACTGACATGATGGAAGAAGTTATAGATATCCATATGGTCCAAAGAATGTCTGATTCTGGTAGAAGAGTCCGCTTTGCAGTTACCACTATTGTCGGAAATGGAGACGGAGTTGTTGGATTGGGTCGTGTTTCTGGAAAATTAGTAAGGCCTACAATTACCAAAGCACTCGATCGTGCAAAATTAAATATTATTGAAGTTCGCAGAGGAAGTGGTTCTTGGGAATGCTCTACTGCAGTTCCAAATTCCTTACCGTTTGAAGTATCAGGAAGAACTGGTTCTACTAGAGTTAAAATTAAGCCTGCACCGCCTGGTGTTGGATTAGTGACAAACCAAGTTGGACAAATTATGCTAAAGCTGGCTGGTGTAGAAGACGCATGGTCGTTCACAAGAGGACAAACTCAAACCATTTACAACTTTGCAAGTGCAATGTTCAAAGCGTTGGAAAAGACTCAATCTACTAAGTTATTGCCTGGTCAAGAAGAATTTCACAACATGATTAAAGGAGTGAAACAAGAATGAGCTGGGCTGTTGTTAGAGTTAGAGGATCTGTTAATGTTAATCCAAAAATTAAAGAGACCATGAAGTTAATGAGGTTGAACCGTGTGAATCACTGCGTTATTGTTCCAGAGAATGATACTTACACTGGAATGCTTAACATCATTAAAGATTACGTGACATGGGGAGAAATTGATTCTGATACTACTGAATTATTATTACAAAGCTCAGGAAAAACCAGCGGAAATTCTGATTTCTCTAAAGAGCATTTAAAAGAAACATCTTTCAAAACCATGAAAGCTTTAGCCAAAGGATTAACTGAAGGAAAAACTGTTATGAGAGATGTGCCTGGTTTGAAACCTTTGTTTAGATTACATCCACCTCGAAAAGGATACGAGGGAATTAAACGTAGTTTCAAGGAAGGTGGTGCTTTAGGATATAGAGCTGACAAGATTAATGCGCTACTAAGGAGGATGCAATATGCCCAGGCGTAAAGCTCTGAAAACCGGAAGTCGAACTAGAGGTCGCGGTCACAAGAAAGGCCGTGGTGCTGGACTAAGAGGCGGCCGTGGAAATGCTGGCTGTCATAAGACTAAACGAATTATGTACGAACGCGTTGGCCGAGTATGGGGAGCTCATGGATTCAAGAGACCACAAACTGTTGTTATGGCTAACAATGCTATAAACTTGAAAGTTATTGAAGAAAGTGCAGCCGAATGGGTTGATCAAGGAAATGCATCAAAGAAAGGAAAAGTTGTATCTATTGATTTGAAGAAAATGGGATATGATAAATTATTAGGTACTGGTGTGCCTAGTCAAGCTTATAAAATTACAATAAGTGCTGCCTCTGCAAAGGCCGTGGAAAAAGTTGAGGCGGCTGGTGGAGAGGTCATAAATGGCTGAAGAAAATATACCTAGAAATCCCGCACAGGCAATCTTGCCTTGTTTGTTTATGATTTTCCTATATGTGCTATGGTACAATTGGAAATCTCCTGAAAGTACTGCTGCAACCTTTATGGGATTAGGTACTATCGGAATCACTTGGCTAGTTTACATGGGAGCTTCATATTCAGGTGAAGGTTCAAAATTACACGGGCTAAAACCGATAATTGGAAGAATGCCTACCGTACAGAAACCGGAAGGGCACGTACATTTTAGAACAAAAATGACCTGGACCTTGGCAATTCTAATTGTTTACTTTGCCATGACAAACGTAGCTTTGTATGGTCTTGGTGGAGAAACTATTGATTTATTCAGTCAATATCGCGCAATTTTAGCTGGAGCTAGTGGAAGTTTAATGCATTTGGGAATTGGTCCCATTGTTACTGGAAGCATTATCATGCAGCTATTTACTGGTGCAAAAATTATTAACTTAAATTTACAAGACCCACGAGATAAAGAAATATACCAAGGAACTCAAAAAGTATTGGTAATTGTAATGATTATCGTTGAATCTGTTCCACAAGTATTTGGTTTCTTAGAACCTAGCTCTTCACTTGTTGCTGAAGTCGGCCTTACTTGGGCTAGAATGACAATTATTACTCAGTTAGCAATAGGATCTTATCTAGTATTTTTGATGGATGAAAGTGTATCTAAATGGGGTATTGGATCAGGTATCTCTCTATTCATTGCTGCTGGAGTTTCTCAGGCAATATTTACTGGAACTTTGAACTGGGAACCGGCTCCAGGAAGCGGTACTGAAACTCCTTCTGGAACTCTTCCTATGATTTTGTGGTACATTAAAAATTCATCTACTCAAGACTTGAGTGGGGGTGGTTACGAAGCTATTTTGTTAGCTCCGCCTAATCCATTAGTTGCTTTAATTGGAACATTTATTGTATTCCTAATTGTTGTTTACGTAGAATCCTCAAGGATTGAATTGCCTTTAGCCCATGGAAAAGTAAGGGGAGCAAGAGGAAGATATCCTATTAGATTAATTTACGCAAGTAACATTCCTGTAATTTTGATGGCTGCATTGTTAGCAAACGTGAACATGTTTGCTCTCTTGTTTTGGTCTCATCCGACAATGTCTAAGTGGCCAATTTTAGGTCATAATTGGAGACTTGGGGCCTTTGATACTACTGATGGAAGTAATCCTGTACCCACAATGGGGCTTGCCTACTACGTGAATAGGCTAGCGGGACTTCAGGATTGGTTCTTACCTCTAGTAAGTCCTGATAAATATGGTGCATACATGGGCGATCACGAACCATGGCAACTAGTCGCACACATCATCATTTACATGTCTATTATGGTCTTTGGATCTATTGTTTTTGCTAAATTTTGGATTGAAACAACTAATATGGGTCCTGAAGCTGTAGCTAAACAAATTCAAGGATCTGGTATGCAAATCCCTGGTTTCCGTAGAGATCCTAGAATAGTTGAAAAGGTATTGGAAAGATACATCCCTACTGTTACTGTCTTTAGTGGAGCTGTTGTTGGATTTTTAGCTGCTGGTGCTGACATGATTGGTACTGTTGGACAATCTTCTGGTACTGGTGTTCTTCTTACAGTGGGAATTATGATACGCATGTATGAGCAAATTGGAAAAGAACAAATGATGGAAATGCATCCAGTTCTTCGAAGCTTCTTTGGCGAGGATTAATGCCGATTTACGGTGAATCAATAATAGGAAAAGATTGCTTTATTGATTCAGATGC
>Ga0208127_1000280_pt1 | contig 26386 bp, 30 predicted proteins | sample ETNtaG_6_FD_185751 | JGI IMG/M metagenome (GOLD analysis project Ga0208127, IMG submission 185751) | Marine microbial and viral communities from oxygen minimum zone, Eastern Pacific Ocean - ETNP201306SV45 (SPAdes) (version 2) | ecosystem: Environmental > Aquatic > Marine > Oceanic ... | reverse complement strand
AATTGAAACTATACAAAAAGATGAAACACCTGTTAAGAATCCAGTAATTGAAACTATACAAAAAGATGAAACACCTGTTAAGAATCCAGTAATTGAAACAAATGCTAAGCCATCTTCAGATTCAATTGAAAAACAAGAATGGGAAAAAGTTCTTTTTGATTTAAGAAGAGCCAAATTTGGAAAAATGGTTTTGGGAGCTTTATTAAGAAACGTTGAAGTTCCAAAAAAAATTGAAGACAGGCTTATATTAAAATTTAAGAGTAAATCGCTACATGATCATTTTAAGGCAGAGTGGCAACTTGAACTTGCTCGTGAGGCTGTAAAGAAAGCGGTAACTGAAGTTTATGGTAATGGAATAAAATTAGTTTTAGAAGAACCTGATGAAGAGCAAAAAAATAATCCAAGATCTAATTTATTAGAAAGTGATATAGTTAAATCTGCTTTAGCAATGGGAGCTAAAGTTGAAGAAGAAAGGGAAGAATAATTATGTTTGATAAAATGAAGCAGGCAGGAAGCTTGATGAAACAAATGAATAGTTTGAAAAAGAAGATTGATAAACTTGAAACCTTATCTGAATCTAAAGATGGAAATATTCAAGTAGTAATACAAGGGACTTCAAATGTAAAATCCATCAAAATTAATGATGAATTTTTATCTCAAACTTCTTCTAAAGACTTAGAAAAAAATTTGATAAAAGCTTTGAATGAAGCAATAAAAGAAGCAGAAAAATCTTCAAAGAAAATAATGTCAGAAGTAACGGGCGGATTAAATATACCAGGTTTATAGTATGTCTCCTTTAAATAATTCTCCTTTTATTCCGGAAGCCTTAAATGATTTAATTGAATCCTTTAGGCTTTTACCTTCAATTGGACCAAAGACAGCTCAAAGGCTTGCTTTTGCTACTTTGAAAATGCCAAGTGATCAGGTCAAAAGTATTTCTACGGCTCTTTCAGAAATAAAAAATAAAATTATTTATTGTGAAATGTGTCAAAATATCTCACAAGAAGTAAAATGCGAGATATGCACATCAGAAACTAGAGACAGGTCAACTATTTGTGTAGTTGAAGAAGCTATGGATGTTTATGTTTTAGAAAAATCAGGAGCATATAAAGGCCTTTTTCATGTTTTACATGGTTCTTTATCTCCTGCAAATGGAATTGGTCCAGAAGAAATAAGAATTGGAGAGTTAGTTTCTAGAATTAAGAATGATGACAAGGTAAAAGAAATTGTGGTTGCAACTAACTTAAATCTTGAAGGAGAAGCAACTGCTATGTACATAAATCAGATTATTTCAGAATCTGGAACAAAAGTAAAAGTAAGCAGATTAGCAAGAGGAATGCCATCAGGTTCAGATATAGAATATGCGGATGATACCACTATTTCTCATGCTCTTGGTTCTAGGGTAATAATTGATGAAGGCCTATAAAAGAAGAAAAAAATTTATACAAACTGAAGCTATAGCCTTAAAAGTTTATGATTTTGGTGATGCAGATAGAATTTTTATTTTTTTAACACCTGGTCAAGGGATAATAAAAATAGTGGCAAAAGGAATTAGAAAGCCTAAATCAAAAATGGGTGGTCATATAGATGTTTTGTCGAAAATCAATGCTTACATATCTCTAAATGACAATCTAAGCAATTTGTCTCAAGTAGAAACTATTGAAAATTATAAATTTATCAAGGAAGACCTGACCCTTATATCTGTAGGTTTTTATTTACTGGAATTATCAGAAAAATTTTCTGTAGAAAATGATCCAAATAATGATATTTATTATCTGCTTTCTATGACCTTGGACAAAATTGATAAATCGGTAAATCTAGATCTATTGATGAGATGGTTTGAGTTAAATTTACTTTCTTTGTCTGGTTTTTTACCAGATCTTTATAACTGTCAAATAAGTGGAGAGACATTGCCTGAAGGGGACCATTTGTTTTCCTCTATTAATGGGGGACTTGTAGAAAGTAAATTTTCTACTGAAACAGACAATTATATATATGTAGATAAAAATTCTATCAAGGCTATGAGATTTTTGATAAATAATGAATGGGATAAAGTAAGCTCATCAAAATTTTCAGTTAAAAATTTAGAAAAAATAAAAGAAGTTACTAAAAAATATATACAAACAATTACTCAGTCCTCAATTAACTCAGAAAAATTTTTATCCAGAGTTAATTAACTTTTTTCATTGGCAAAAAGGTACATAAGAGTATTCCTCCAACGGCAATTATTCCTGAAAAAATTGAAATTCCTTGAAAACTATATTCTGAGTATATTATTCCTGATATAACTGGTGCCATAAATCCAATTAAAGACATTCCAATAAAATTCAATGCAGTTCCACTACCCTCACTACCTTTTGGGACTCTATCCATTGTGGCAGCTGTAACTATAGGCATAACAGAGAAAAAGAACATTCCCAATAAACCTATTAAAATTACCAAGCCTAACCCTTCATCAAAAATTAGAAATAGAAATAAATATATTGCCATGAGTGTCATAGAAACTTGTATAACAGGCTTTCTTCCAAATTTATCAGAAAGGATTCCCATAATGGGAGTAGAAATTATTCCAGCAGCTGTAATAAGGGCAATATGCCAACCAATTACCCATGCAGAATAATTTAATTCTTCTTTTAGATAAACTGCCAACCAAAGCTGAAAAGAAGTATGAATACTTGCTCTCATTGCTCCTAAAACTATGAGTCCTAAAATTATTTTGTCATTAATTAAAGTTTTTGTTCTTTGTAAATATTCATCAAAAGACCAGTTTGAATTTGATTCAACACCTGCGGACTTAAATAACAGCAAAACAAGAATTCCTGTTGTTATCATTGGAATTACAAGAAATATAGATACATTTTCCCATCCAAACCCTGAAAACTTTATCAATGATCCTAGTGTTATTCCTGAAATTAATCCTCCAATTATTGGAGGCCCTATTGTGTTTCCAATTTGAGCACCTGTTAGATGCATTGATAATGCAAACCCTTTTTTTTGAGGGTATCTTGCAGCTAATGTTCCAAAGGCTGGAGCGTGCCAAAAGCTTGTTCCAAAACCTATTAATATTACAGCAATTAGAATTAAGAAATATACTTGGGTAATTCCAATTAGCAAGTATCCAAATGATATTGTAAACATAGAAATGGCTAACATCCAAGCTATTTTTCTTCTATACATATCTGACAGAATTCCCGCAGGAATATTAGATAATCCACTAGAAACGTTCATTGAAGCAAAAATCAGAGCATAAGAAACTTCAGATAAACCCATAGAAGCTTTTAGCAAAGGCCCTATTACAGTTAATGCTCCTTGCCCGAAATGCTTTATTCCGTGCCCTAAAGATAAGCCAATAACTAATGCTAAGCCTGAAAATGAGTTGAAGATTTTTTTCATATTTGTCTTTTACAATGATATATTTATATATTATCTTAAAATTTTTTACCTAACGAAACATATGTTTAATTTCAAAAAACTTCCTAGGCCGATTTTTTTTTCATTTCTAATCTTTACAATTTTAGGATTTCTTCTATCTGTGTCATATTCTGCTGTTAGTCTTATATTTATTTGCCCAACAAATATAAATTGCCCAGGAAATCCTATTCCTGTTTTTTTGCTGATATTATTAGTAACTTTGATATTTTCAATTATTGGAGTACTTTTTGGGGTTATTATATTAAAGCTTTATAATTTCTTTAGAGTAGAATAATGAAAGATACAAATATTTAGAGGAAGATACAAATATGTCAGAGAAAAAATTTGATTTAGTTGTTATTGGTGCTGGTCCAGGAGGTTATCATGCAGCCATACGAGCGTCCCAATTAGGTTTAAAGGTGTGCTTAGTAGAAAAAGATGATGGAACCGGAATAGGTGGATTAGGCGGAGTTTGTTTAAATTGGGGCTGTATCCCGTCTAAGTCTCTATTAAAAAATGCAGAATTGCTTAATGAAATGAAGAATCCTGATGAGTGGGGATTTTCATTTAAGGAATTCAAAGCCGATATTTCCAAAGCTATAGATCGTTCAAGATCTGTTTCTTCTAAATTAACTCAGGGAATAGGATACTTGATCAAAAAAAATAATATTGAGTTGATAATGGGTGTTGCAAAATTAATATCATCCACAAAGGTCCAAGTAGCAGACGAAGAAATTGTTGCTAATAATATAATTATTGCTACAGGCGCTAGACCAAGATCTTTGCCAAATTTAGAAATAGATAAAGAGCTCATAATAACATCAAGGCAGGCATTAGAGCTTCGTTCTAAACCAGAATCCATTGCAATTATAGGCGCATCCGCTATTGGCTGTGAATTTGCATATTTTTTTAATGCCTATGGTGTTGAAGTTTCATTATTAGAAATTATGGATAGACTTGTTCCAAAGGAAGATGGGGAGATTTCAAAAGAACTTGAGAGACAGTTTGAAAAACAGGGAATAAAGTCTTTTACCTCCTCAAATATAAATAAGGTTAAGAAGAATAAAAAATCTGTAACTTTAGAATATGAATCAAAGGGAGAATCTTTTACTAAGGAGTTTGACAAAGTTATGTTAGGGGTTGGCATTCAACCTAATACTGATGAACTGTCTTTAGAAAATGCAGGAGTTCAGCTTGATGAAAATGGTTTTATTATAGTTGATGAGTTTATGAAAACTAATGTTAATGGAGTTTATGCTATTGGTGATGTTACAGGAAAATTGCCTTTAGCTCACGTAGCGTTTGATCAAGGAATTTTAGCTTCTGAAGTTATAGCAGGTAAAGATGTTGAGGGAATGACAAATTATATAGATATGCCAAGATGTACCTATTGTTCTCCTCAAATTGCTAGTATAGGAATTACTGAAGAACAGGCTAAAGAACAAAGTCTAAATTACTCAGTTGGAAAAGTCCCTTTTCAAGTTGCGGGTAAATCAATAGCAATAAATAATTATAATGGTTTTGCTAAGGTTATTTCTGATTCTGACACAGGAGAAATTTTAGGAGCACATATTATAGGAGCTGAAGCTACTGAAATGATAGGCGAAATTGGAATGTTAAAATATTTGGAAGGAACAAACGAAGAGTTACATAGACTAACTCATGCGCACCCAACTCTTTCAGAAGTGATCAAAGAGGCAGCTGCAAATACTCATAATCAGGCTATTCATTTTTAATTACCATTCAATTTTTATTTCTAGTTCTGATGTGATTGATTCAAACCACTCTATAACTTCAGGGTGATATGGAATTCCATTTTCACTTCTATCAGTTCTAGATTCATACTCTGCTAATCCTGGATAAAGCACTCTTTTATGCCCAGGAGCAGGAGGAGTTTCTTTTAACCCTTTTAGAAAGTCGTCCATATTTTGTTTGAATAAAGTTTTATCACTAAATGAATCAATATTATAAGCAGCAAAATAATGACCGCTTCCACCAAGAAATCCTGCTTGAGCTCCTCCAAGCATTGAACACATAATATCTACTATTGCGGCAAATCCATATCCTTTATGAGATCCATTCTCTCTATCTCCTCCTAAAGGAAGCATATGTAACTCTTTCATTCTACCGTCTTCATGAAAATTTTCTTTTGTTAATAATTTTTCATCTTCTATTGGAGACCCGTCTTTATTGGCTATCCAATTTCCTGCTACTGGAGTTTCTAGTCTTTCTAAAAGCTTTATTTTATTTCCAGCAACTTGTGTCATGGCAGCATCAAACATAAAATAGGCCTCTTCATTTGCAGGTGCTGCCCAAGCAATAGGTTGTGTTCCAAATCTTGGTTCTGCTCCAAATGTGGGCAACATCGCAAAACCGCCTCCACCACTCATACATACACCAATCATGTCAGATTCTACAGCAATCCTAGCATGGAATCCTGCAGCTCCAAGATGCCCAGCGTTATTTAATGTGACAATTCCAACTCCTGTATTTTTAGCCTTTTCTATAGCCATTTTCATTGCAAATGGCGCAGTATGAATTCCAAGTCCTTTATCTCCGTCTAAAGCTGCTGTTGAAACAGACTCCTTAACAACTTTAATGTTTGGTCGCGGATTTATTTTTTCTGTTTGATACATCCTTACATAGCTTCTTAGCATATTTGACACACCGTGAGTATCTACTCCGTTTAAATCGGCATATATCAAAACATCTGCAGAAAGTTCAGCGTCCATATCAGAAAGCCCCATTTTTGAAAAAATCTGCTTTGTAACTGAGTGCATTTTTTTATGATTTATTCTTATAGCTTCCTCATCAGAAACATGAAACCTCTCAAGCATTTTTACCTCTTTATTTACTATTTGAAAGCACCTTTGTGTTTTCTGCAAATGTGCTATTCATATGATTTAAAGTAGATTTTATTTTAGAGTCTAATATTTTCAATGTAGAAATAACCCTTAATCTTCTATATTCAGGGATTTCGTCTTTCTTTACAGAATCTAATTCTATTGCAAAATGTAAGATTTTTTCCTCAATTGATAAATTTTTATCTTCTTCTTTAAAAATTACTTCTTCATGTTTTTTTGTAGAAGCTATATCTTTTCCGTTGATCACAGAATTTATTATTTTTTCTAAGGAAGCTTTAGGATTTTTTTTGATTTTTCCTATTATTTTTTCAACATATACACTTGAAATATCTCCTGAAATGAATGGTTTTGCAATTTCAATTTGTTTTTCAAAATCATCAATGTCTGCAATACACCTCGCTTCCTTGAAGGTTAGCTTTCCTTCATCAAGCGATCCTAATAGCTTCGGACTCAGTTTTTTTATTAAGGACTCATAGTGGTGTATTGTTCCAGGCGTTATTCCTGTTCTTCTACTTAGCTCTTGTTGAGATATATTATTTGCATTCCTAAATTTGATAAAGTCCTTTGCTATTTCAGATGGACTCTTTAGTCCTGAAAAATATATTTCAGACAGATTTATAGATTCAATATCTTCTATTACTTCTCTGATATTGCATTCAATTTTAGACTTATTTTTACTTTTTGAGTTTCTATAAATTTTTTCTCCACTGTAGAGCAAATATCCTTCATTATCTTTTATTACAACAGGCTTCTGTTGAGAAGAATTTCTTTTATTCATCAAGCTCTTAACTGGTTCGTACTTAAAAATCGGATGATTTGGCTGTATTTTTATCTCATTTATTTCTATTTTCATAATTGCCCCTGATTTATTTTTCTTATATCTTAATTTTCTAGATTCCAAATTCTAATTTCAAAAATTGTCCTTGCTGGGAAATTATGATTCTTAAAAGGCTTTTTGTTTGGAATTTTTTTAATATAATGTCATATATAACATTGAATTGAACTTAGATAAATGAAAATTTCAAAAAATAATATTCCCCCATATGTCGCATTCAAAACATTCCAAACTTTTTTGGAATTTTTGTCAGAGGGTATGCCTAGTAGAATTGATAGAAGTGTTTGGGTTAATAGATTTTCAGGATCAAATGGAACCCAGTTGATGACAGCAATAAAATTTTTTGAATTAGTGGATTCAGAAGGTATACCTTCTCAGGATTTTATTAATCTTGTATCAAAAAATTTAGATATCCAGAAAAAATCATTGAGAAAAATATTATATAAATTTTATGACCATGTTTTTGAGTTAGATTTGGATAATGCAACTAGATATCAATTCAGGGAAGCTTTTAGAAAATTTGGTACTAAAGAAGGGGTTTTAGTAAAATGCGAATCATTTTTTATTCAAGCAGCAAAGTTTTCAGATATCAGTTTATCAAACCACATACTCGCAAGAAGGCACAACAACAAATCTAATGCTAATGAAAAAATAAAATCTCAATCTTTGAGCACATCTCAATCTATCCTTTCAAAGAAAAATTCAACTGAAAAAAATACAAATATTGTAAAAATAATATTAGATAAGTATCCTGAATTTGATCCTTCGTGGACTCCTGATGTTCAGAAAGCTTGGATAGAATCTCTTACTAAGCTTTATGAAAGTCTAAGCAATTAAAAAAAAAGAGCTATTACAAAATAATAGCTCTTTTTTTCTAATTCTTATTTTATGAATTACATTCCCATGTCCATACCACCCATTCCTCCTCCTGGCATTCCTCCAGGCATTGGAGCATCTGGCTCTGGTACATCAGTAATCAATGCTTCAGTTGTAAGTATCATTCCAGCCACTGACGCTGCATTTTCTACAGCTGCTCTAGTTACTTTTGCTGGATCAACTATTCCCATAGTTATCATATTTCCATACTTATCGGATTGAGCATCAAATCCATAATTTTCTTCTTTACTTGTAGAAACTTTTTCAAGAATAACAGCTCCTTCAAAACCTGAGTTTTCAGCTATAACCCTGATTGGCTCAAGAAGTGCTTTTTTAAGTATTTCAACTCCAGTATTCTCGTCTGGGTCATCAAGTTTTAAGGATTGAAGGGCAGTAGATGCTTTGATAAGAACAGTTCCTCCACCAGGAACAATTCCTGATTCTACTGCAGCTCTTGTTGCAGATAGAGCATCTTCAACTCTTTGCTTCTTTTCTTTCATTTCTATCTCAGTTGCTGCTCCAACTCTCAAAATAGCAACCCCTCCAGATAATTTAGCAAGTCTTTCTTGAAGTTTTTCTCTATCGTAGTCTGATGTAGTTTCTTCAATTTGACTTCCAATTTCTTTCATTCTTCCTTCAATTTCAGCTTTTGATCCTTCGCCGTCAACAAATGTTGTATCATCTTTCTTTACAACAACTCTTGCACATTTACCAAGATCTTCAAGTGTAGCTGAGTCTAGCTTTCTACCAACTTCTTCAGAAATCACACTTCCACCAGTCAGTATTGCTATGTCTTGCAACATTGCCTTTCTTCTGTCTCCAAATCCAGGAGCTTTTACAGCAGCAACATTTATTGTGCCTCTAAGTTTATTTACTACAAGAGTAGCTAATGCTTCTCCTTCAACATCTTCTGCTATTACAAGCATTGGTTTTTTTGCTTGAAGTACTTTTTCTAAGACAGGCACAAGGTCAGATACTGCAGATATTTTACTGTCTGTAATTAGAATGTATGGATTTTCAAGAACAGCTTCTTGTGTATCTGCTGAAGTAACAAAATAAGGTGATAAAAATCCCCTATCAATTTGCATACCTTCTACAAAATCTGTTTCGTAATCTAATGTTTTAGATTCATCAACGGTAATAACACCGTCTTTACCAACTTTGTCCATTACATCTGCAATTAGTGTCCCCATTTCATCATCATGCGATGAAAGAGTAGCTACACTAGCTATTTGATCTTTCCCCGATACAGGTGTAGATTGTCCTGCAATAGACTCTCTGACACTTGCTATGGCTTTGTCTATGCCTCTTTTAATTGCCATGGGATCTGCTCCTGCAGCCACAACCTTAAATCCTTCAGCGATTATAGCCTGAGCTAATACTGTACTTGTAGTTGTTCCATCTCCAGCATCATCATTAGTGTTTTTTGATGCTTCCTTGAGCAATTGAGCTCCCATGTTCTCGAATGCATCTTCGAGGTCTATTTCTTTCGCTATAGTTACTCCATCAGAGTTAACTTGTGGAGGACCAAACTTTTTGTCTACGATAATATTTCGTCCCCTAGGTCCGAGGGTCACCTTTACTGTATCTGCAAGAATATCGATTCCACTTTTTAATCTAGATCTTGCATCTGCTCCAAATTTTAAATCTTTTGCCGGCATTTTTCTCTCCGTTACTAATTTATATTTATTACTTTAGATATTTTCAGTTTTATCCAACTATTGCGAGAATATCACTTTCTCTAACTATCAAGTATTCTTTTCCGTTTTCGGAATATTCTGTTCCTGCATATTTTGAATAAATTACTTCATCTCCATTTTTTACAGTTAATGCGATAGTTTTTCCATCATCATTTACTCTTCCGGCTCCTGCTGCTACAACTTTTCCTTTTTGAGGTTTTTCTTTCGCAGTGTCAGGAATAATAATCCCCCCAGAGCTTTTAGAGTCATCTTCCTCTGTTGGTTCGATGATAATTCTATCTCCTAATGGTTTTAATTTAAGTGCCACTTAATCATTCCTTCCTGTTTAATTTAAACATTTTATCTAAACATTTTTTTCTATAATTACCAACTTCAGAAATCTTAGTTTAATAATTACACATTTTCTATTTTAAAATATTTTGAGGTGCTGTCAAATAAACTAAATATTGGTTGACAGATCTTTTTAAGGTTTTTGCCTTTATTGAGGTTTTATCTTGAAGTTATTGATCCTCCATTTATGTTTATGGCTTGACCTGTGATAAATCTTGCTTTATCGGAGGCTAAAAATGCAATTAAGTCAGCAACTTCCTCGTCTGTACCGACTCTTCCCATTGGAATTATTTCAGCTTTACTATTCCAAAGCGCGCCTCTTCCTAATGGGTCTAATCGAGATGTTTCTGTTTGTCCTGGACAAACGCAGTTTACGGTTATTTTATCTAATGCTAGCTCTTTTGCTAATGATTGAGAAAAGCCTTCTAATCCAAAATTAGCTGCATTATATGCAGCCATACGCGGATTACCTTCTTTGCCTGCACTTGAAGATAGGTTTATTATTCTTCCACCTTCTCCTTGATCAATCATTATTTTGGCAACAGCTTTTGAGCACAAGTAAGATCCATAAACTTTTACAAAAAGAACTTTCTTAAATATTTCATTGTCGACTTCTATTACAGGGACCCTATCTTCTCCATATGGTGGAGCTGCATTATTTACCAAAATATCTATTCTTCCAAATTCATCAATGGTCTCTTCTATCATTCTGTCTACATCTTCTTCTTTGGATATGTCCATAACGATAGTTTTAGCCTTAGAGCCTTTATTCCGGATCTGTTCGGCAGTAGATTCAATATCTTTCCATCCTTTTGATTTTTCATCATCTGGATAATTATCAGGGTCTCTTCCTGTTCCTGTAACAACTACATTAGCACCCATTTCTGCCAATGCTACTGCAGATGCCCTGCCTATGCCTCTTAACCTGCCAGCACCAGTTACAATGGCTACTTTGCCTTTCAGTTCTTTTTCCATAAACTTACTCTTTCTTTTTTAGTGTTCCATCACAGAACCACCATTTTGATTGATCGATTGTCCATGAATCCAAGAAGCAGCTTCTGTACACAAATAAGCACAAAAATCTCCAACTTCTTTATCTGTTCCATTTCTTCCTATGGGTGTTGCTGCAGCCATTTTGTCCCAATCGTCCCTTACAACATCCATTCTAGATGTATCAACGGCACCTGGGCAAACTGCATTTACGTTTATGTTGTGTGGGCCTAATTCCCTTGCTAATGATTGAGTCATTCCAACGACCCCAAAATTTCCTGCATTATATGCTAAAAAATTTGCTTGGCCTTTTTTACCTGCAGTTGAAGAGATATTAACAATTTTCCCTCCATCTCCTTGTTTTATCATGTGTTCTGCTGCACCTTTTGTGCATAAAAAGGTTCCTGTTAACTTTATGTCTACTACTTTTTGAAAAACATTTTCGTCTAAGTCCAGTATTGGAACCCTGTCTTCAGCTCTTGCATAGGCGGCATTATTTATTAAAATATCTATTCTTCCGAATTCTTTGATAGTTTTGTCTATCATGTTTTTTACATGGTCTTGATTAGTCACGTCAGCAACTATTGTTAAAGCCCTGCTTCCTTCTGCTCTTACTAGGTCTGCAACACTTTCTATGTCTTTCCATCCAACAGCTTTTTCATCGTCAGGATAATTTTCAGGTTTTCTTCCTGTTCCTGTAACGACAACATCTGCTCCTAATTTTGCGAGAGCTACCGCTGCAGCTCTGCCTATCCCTCTGAGTCTTCCTGCGCCAGTGACTATTGCTACCTTGCCCTTAAGTTCTTTTTCCATTAGTACCCCTCATTTATTTAGATTTTTTGATATTCTAATCAATCAATTTGTTAATTTTAACAATTGATCTTTCTATATTTTCAGTAAATATAGTTACATGCCCCATTTTTCTTCCTATTTTAGGCTCATCTTTATTGTACATTTTTACAAAATGATTTGGAGTCATAGATATTTTCTCTAGTATTTTTTTGTGATCTTTATTTATAAAAAATTCTCCTAAAATATTTTTCATTATCGATGACTTTTTTATAAGAGGTTTTTCTATTCTTTCATTATTTAAGATTTTCCCTAACATCCCAAACTGAGAAAGGGAGTGAGATTCTATTGTCAAATGACCTGAATTATGAGGCCTAGGAGCTATTTCATTAAATAATATTGAGTTGTTATTATCCAAAAACATCTCAATAGCTATTATTCCTATTAAATTATTTTTTGTTACAAATTTTTTTGCTAATTCTGTTGCATCATTAATTGTATTTTGATCAATTCTAGCTGGAGAAATGGATATGTCTAAAATTCCATTTTTATGAATATTTTCGAAAGGATCAAAATGAAATATTTCACCGTTATAATTTCTTCCAATAATTACAGAAAATTCTTTTTTGAATTTTATTTTCTGCTCTACTATGTAATCAGTGCCATCATCTAAGAGCTCTAAAATGTTAGAGATTTCCTCTTTTTTTTCTATATGAAATTGTCCTTTCCCGTCATATCCAAGGGTATTTGTTTTTATTATTATTGGAGTTTCAATATTTTCTTTTTTTAGTTTATTTTTTAGGTCATCTCTTTTATTAAAACTAAAAAATTTAGGGGTTTTGATTCCGCATTTTATAAAGTTATTTTTTTCATTAAGTCTATTTTGAGCAACGGACAGGATTTTTTTACTAGGGTATATGTTTATTTTTTTTTCTAAAAACTCTAGTGATTTTAGTGGTATATTTTCAAACTCGTACGTGATTACGTTGCAGTTATCGATTAATTTTTCAAGTGCACTTAAGTCATCGTAATCATCTTGAATATGAATTGCTTTGGTATGCTTAGCCGGTGGATTTGGAGATGGATCTATAAAATATACTTCGTTCCCATTGCTAATAAGGTACTCCGCTAGCATTTGACAAAGTTGCCCTCCACCAAGTATCCCAATACTATTTTTTTTCATAATAAATTATTTTGGCCAAGTTCCTATATTGCTATCTTTTTCTACAGCTCGGCTAGTTTTTAGTATTTTTTCTTTTAGATTTTTTTCAATATTTTTATCATTTAGAGCTAAAATTTTTGCAGCAATTAGTGCAGAGTTTTCAGCTCCATGGTCACCAATAGCAACAGTTGCTACAGGAACACCTTTTGGCATTTGAACTATTGATAGTAATGAGTCAATTCCATTTAGATTTGAAGATTTTATTGGGACTCCTATAACAGGTAATTCTGTTATGGCAGCGACCATACCTGGAAGATGAGCAGCGCCTCCCGCTCCAGCAATAATAACCTGAATACCTCTTTTCTTTGCGTTCTTTGCAAAATCGTACATTAAATCAGGTGTTCTATGAGCAGAAACTATTTTTGTCTCATGGCTTATATCAAGCTCTCTTAGTACTTCTGAAGCAAGTCTCATCGTATCGAGATCACTTTTGCTCCCCATTATTATTGATACTTTAGGTTTAATATTTAGCTCCTATCTTGTAAAAAATTAATTATAACATTCAATGAATGCTTTGGTTCCTCAAATGTATTTTTATGATTTATACCTTTTAGTGTATATAAAATTTGAACATCTATGTCATAAATTAATGATCTTGTTAACTTGTAATTATCATCTTTTTCTCCCATTATAATTAGGTGTTTGTCTTTATCCCAATTTATTGAATCAATTGCTCCTTTCCAGAGCAATGCTTTTTCAAAAATTTTACTGTAGATTAGATATTTTTCATCTCCTGTTTTCTCGCCTAGTTTTTTCATAGCTTTTGAGCGTTTAATAAATCTTTTTTCTTCTAATTTTGGTCCTCCAGGGTGCATTCCTAATGAAATCAATTTGTTCAATTTTTTATTTTTTATTGCTGCTTGAAAACCAGCTCTTGCACCCATAGAAAAGCCAATATAGTCAAAATTTTCACACTTAATATCCTTGGATATTTCATTTATGTTTTCAGCCATATCTGTGACTTCAAAATTATTATTATTTAATATTGCTTTTTCTCCGTGTCCTGCAAAATCAAACAAATGAACTCTCCTGATTTTTGAAAGTTCTTCCACCCACCCATTTTCTAACCATAAGTTTTTGTTTTGAGCCATTCCATGACCAAGAATTAGATCAGGGCCATCTCCAAAAGTTAAATAAGATACCATTTTCTATTTTTATTTTTTATTATCTAATTATCATTATATGGTAAGAAAATTTATGGAGGATGATTTGAGTGAAAATCTTGAAAAAAGAGCAATGGTAGTGACTGCCCATCCAGATGATGCTGAATGGGGATGCTCTGCATCAGTAGCTAAATGGACAAGGCTTGGATGGGAAGTAGTATATGTACTTTGTACAGATGGTTCAAAAGGAACAGAAGACAGGTCTATCACAAGTAAAGAGTTAGCTGATATTCGCGAGAAAGAACAAAGAGATGCTGGCAAGATTTTGGGATTAAAAGCAATAGAATTTTTGGGATATCCAGATGGGTATCTTGAGCCAAATTTAGATGTAAGAAGAGATATATCAAGAGAGATAAGAAAATATAAACCTTCTGTCCTAATAACTACTAATCCTAATAGAGACTTACTAAATTCATCATATTTAGGTCATCCAGATCACTTTGCAGCAGGGGAAGCTGCTTTATCTGCTGTTTTTCCAAGTGCAAGAGATCATCTTACTTTTCCTGAACTGCTTGAAGAAGGCCTTGAGCCTCATAAAGTAAAGCAAGTATGGATTAACATGTTTAATATGGATTCTGGAAACAATAAAAATTATTTTTTCAACCCAATAGATAAAGTAGACCTAGACACAGCAATCAAAGCTTTGCAAGCGCATACAAGCCAAATTCCAGATCCTGAAAGAGCTAAGGAATATATGACAAAAAGAAGAGAAGATTTGGGAAAAATCTGCAATGTACCTTATGCTGAAGCGTTTGCAAAGTTTGAATTAAATTAGCCTATATCGCTTCACTATTTGTATCTTCTACTTTTTCCTCTCTAATGGAATTAAATTCTCTATCTATTGACTGAGTAATCATTCCTCCATCTGAACTATGAAGTACAAATCTTGCTCCAAGTTCCATAGTCTTTAGAGTTCTTTCTGGTGTAAATCCGTGAACCATCACAGGTATATTATGAGATTCTGAAACATTAATGATTTTTGTTAGTGCTTCAATATAATCTTGATTTTCTAATTCATCTGGAATTCCCATAGATGTAGAAAGATCGTTTGGACCAACAAATACTCCATCAATAGGACCTTTGCTTATTAGGTTGTCTAGATCGTTTACTGCAGTAATACTTTCTATTCCAACAATAAAAATTTTATGCCCATTTTTTTTATGAAGGTAATCTTTTGTTTTTTCACTAGGATATTTACCTGAACTTAAAACATCTTCAAATGCCTTGCCTTTAAGAGGGTGCAAATAAGTTTTCCATGCACATCTTTGTATAGTTTCAACATCCTCACAATAAGGAACCAGAACTCCATCTGCTTTTGAGTCCAATGCTATTGCTACAAGAGTAGGATCAGGGTCTGCAACTCTAACTATAACTGTAAGCCCAATTCCTTGTCCTGCAGATACCATGCTGGCTATTTCTCCTCTTGAGTAAGAACCATGTTCTGCATCAATAATCACATAATCCAATGCTTTCGAGGAAAATGCTCCTGCCCATCTTACTCCTTCAATAAAATTAATCATAGTTCCAAATACTTTTCCACCATTCTTAAGTTTATTTTTAATATCTTGAGGTTTCATAATCCCAACTTTCTATATCTCTAATTCTTTATAATTTTCTATTATATAATCCGGAGGATCTAAGTTTTTTGGATATTCTCTCCCCATACTTATCCATGCTGTGAGCATTCCTATAGATTGAGCTCCGATTATATCTGTATAAGGATTGTCGCCTATAAATAATACATTTTCAACATCTTCTAATGTTAAATTTAGCTGTCTAATAGTTTCTATATAAATTTCTTTCTTAGGCTTCGAGTGCCCGAATATTTCAGATGCAATCACAAAATTATACTTATCCTGCAATCCTGTATTGTTTATTTTTTCATACTGATAGTGGCTTCCGTTTGTGACGATCCCAAAGTTTAGTTTTTTTTCAATAAGCTTGTCTAGGAATTCCTTTACTCCATCATATGGTTCAATTACTTCAGACATATTTTTATAATAATAATCGTAAAATTCTTGATAATTTAAATCAAAATTTGGAAACCTTTTTTTTATTTCTGTGAGCCCAAAATTTATATCAAAAGAATTATATGAATTAAGTCCCCAGAAATAATCCAAAGCCTCTTGTTCTGAAAAGTTACTGAAGCATTCAAAATCATTAACAAACCTCAAGCATAATTTATCAAATGCTTTTTTTCTATCAATTAGAGTGTCATCTAAATCAAATGCAACTCCTTTAAAATTTAATAAATTTATACTCATGCTGTTCTTATTGATCCTTTTAATAATGAAGCTTCGTCTGAACACATAAAATATATAATATTTGCGACACCTTTAGGATTTGCTAAAACCTTTTTTATCTTTGAATACTCAGTTTCATTTCCGGTTATATCTCTAGTTGTTTCAATCTGTGCGTTTTTTAGAGGAGTATCAACTGAACCTGGAAGAATATCATGTACTCTAATTCCGTATTTTGATAACTTATCTTCAAGAACTAATGAAAGTCCATGGACTCCACCTTTCGAAGATCCGTATGCAAAAGAAGAAGAGCTTCCTAAGACTCCTGCGCCGGAACTAGTTAAGATAATTGTTCCACTTTTTTGTTTTTTCATTAATGAACCTACATGCTTGCTCATTAAGTAGCTTCCTGTAAGATTAATACTTATCACTGAATCCCATATTTCATCAGGAAATTCATCTATCTCTAAAGAAGCTCCTTGTAGAACTCCTGCTAAATTAATTAAAATATCTATCCCTTCCAACCACTGGGTAGCAGCTAAAACGCCTCCTGAAACCTGATTAGAATCTCTAACGTCGACATTCCAATATCTTATATCAAGGTTTTGTTTATTCAGCTCATTTGTTAAGTCCATACCTTCTTCGTTATTGACATCAAAAATAGCAACCTTTGCTTGATTTTCAGCGAAAATTTTTACAACCTCTCTTCCTATCCCAGTTGATCCTCCTGTGACTATTACTTTTTTGCCTTTCATATCAATATTCATAATATTTCTCCTGAAATAATTTTTATATAAATTAGCTCTTGAAGAATTTTGCTACATTTCTTCTTTGTATTTTCCCTGTTGCTGTTCTAGGTAATTCTTCAGCAAAATATATTTTTTCTGGAATCTTAAAACTTGTTAAAGACTTTGAGCAAAATTCTTGGATCTCTTCCTCTGACACTTCAGAGTTGATCACTAAAGCGGCGTGAACTACTTCCCCATATTTTTCATCAGGTGAAGCAAAACATACAGCCTCATTGACATTTGGGTGATTTAAGAGAACGGCATCGACTTCTAGAGGAGAAATTTTTTCACCTCCTCTATTTATAAGCTCTTTGATTCTACCAGTAAGGTTAAGGTAGCCATCATCATCTAAAAACCCTTGGTCTCCAGTTCGGAACCACCCATCTATGTACGCATCTTTGTTTGCATCATCGTTGTTGTGATATCCGCTCGTAACATTTTCACCTTGAATTACTACTTCACCCACTTTGTTTTTATCAAGCATCTGCCCAATTTTTTCCATAGACATTATATTTATTTTTACTCCAGTTGGTTTTCCTACGCTACCAGCCTTCCTTTTTTCAGGAGGCATTGGGTTTGAACTCATTTGATGAGATGCTTCTGTCATTCCATAGGCTTCAAGTACAGGGGCTCCAAATCTTTTTTCAAGATCTTCTAAAACTGAAGGTGCTAACGCTGCAGAACAAGATCGGATAAATCTAAAAGATTTTTGTGGAGCCTTGTCTTGTTCAGCCCTTATCAATAGAATTTGATGAATAGTTGGAACAGCAGAATACCATGTAGCATTATGTTTTTTTTGCAAATCCCAAAATGCTCCTGCTGAGAATTTTTCAGGAATAATTATTTCACCTCCACTTGATAAAGTAGACAAAGCAACCCCTATGAGACCATGCACATGAAATAAAGGCATCACTACCATAGCTATATCCTTATTTTCTAAGTTATATGTATCTACTATATTTTTGAGTGATTTTAACAAGTTTTTATGCTTTAGAGGAACTCCTTTTGGCCTGCTAGTTGTTCCTGATGTATGAAGAAACAAGCATGAATTATTTTCGTTTGGAATATTGTTATCTTTTTCATCGACTTCAGCTGAATCAAACTCAATTTTCATAGAATCTTCATTAAAAGTAACTATAGAAACTGGAATGTTCTTTGATTTTGCTTGATCGATTACAATATTGTCTTTTGATGTAATAACCATAGATGGCTCAATATCGTCTAAGTAAAAGTTGAATTCTTCTTCAGTAAACCCTGGGTTTAATGGAGCTGCTATTGCACTAGTGTTGGTTACCGCTAAAAAACTTATGATAAATTCAGCATTATTCTTTAAAACAATTACTATTGGTTTTTCATTTTGAGCGCCATGATTTATCAGCTTTTCAGATGTTTCATTGACAATTTTTTTAAGTTCAAAATAATTAATTTTATAATTATCAGGAATAGTTATTGCTGTATCTTGATCTTTTCCGGAGTTTAATATGTCAGGTAATATTTTATTCATTTTATTTCAGTCTTTGTGTTTTTTATATATTGTATAAAAAAACCTTTCGTCTAACAGTCTTTTCTGCCCAGATCTGGGCTTTCTTTAACTATTTCAATTGGTGTATTTCTTGCAACTATTAGTTTTAGGTCATTATTACCGGTGTTTACTGGTTGGTGCAGAGCACCATCTGGAACAAATATAAAGTCTCCTTCTGATATTTCTTCTTCTATCTCTAAGTTATCTCCATGTAAAAACAGTCCTTTTCCAGATAAAACATAAATAGCCGATTCACAATTTGTATGAAAATGTGTTGTTGAGCATCTATCTTTTGGAATACTTGCTATAGCCATATGTATATTTTCAGCATTACTCAGGGTTTTAGAAACACCAGCCATTCTTACCATTGCTCCTGAGTTTATTTCCTCTTCCAAATTATTATTTTTTGTTATTTTTATCTTTTTCATGTACTGGTTAATTCTTTCTTGAAATGTATTATAAATATTAATCTTAACTCAAAAAGGACAAAATATGTACGGTACGATTTTCAATCTTAAGGTCAAAAAAGGCCATGAAAAAAAACTTTTAGAAGAGATGAACTCACAAGAAGAAAACCCTGAAGGAATGGTTGCATGGTTTTTAATGACTCCAGATGATAAAAGCAAGGATTGGATAGGGGTTGCAGTGTTTAAGTCAAAAGATGATCATATAAATAATGCAAATAGGCCTGAGCAAAATGATTCTTTTCAAAAAATGATGGAGCATCTAGAAGAAGCGCCCGAATGGACAGATGGAGAATATCCTGTTTCTCAAATAATATAATTATGGGTCTGAGCAATCTCGAATAAAGCCGCAATTATGACAAATTATTTTACAATGAAGTTTAAGCGTTTCTGAATCGCAGATTTCACAAAAGTTTTTAGCTTCAATTTTATTGATATTATTCATCTATTAATTATTTAATTTAAGTTAAATATAAATGTCAATAATTTTTTATAATTATGTAATATTTTTTCATAAATTAGAATAATAACTATGATTAATGAACAATCGCCCTGTATAAATATTTGCAGATATTCTTCTGCTATTCATAATGATGAAGAGATCATTTATTGCATTGGATGCTATAGGTCTTACGATGAGATCTCAAGTTGGAGTTCTTACTCGGATTCAGAAAAAAAATTTATAAAACTTGAACTTAAAGGTAGAAAAGTAAATCTTAATTTATGAACCTTTCCCTTGTATTTCCGGATCAACTTTTTTATAGCAACCCTTCATTGTTCAAGGACCAAAAGGTATTTATACTAAAGCACCCTCATTACTTTACAGGATTTTCTTACAACAAAAAGAAAATACTTATGCATCTAATGTCTCTAGAGCATTATAAAGATTTTTTAATATCAAAGGGATATGATGTCAAGATAGTTGATCTTGAAAAATTATACTCATTTTTTGAAAAACATAAAGGTCATAAAATTATTATTCATACATGTGAAATTTCAAATTTTGAAATCTGCTCATTCTTAAATGAACTATTGACTAAAAACATAGAAACTCAGTACTATAAATCTCCTATGTTCTATGAATCGCTAGAAGATATAAGCCTATATTTTTCTGGACGCCAGAGACTTTTACAGCAGGCATTCTATAAAAATTTACGAAAAAAACATAATGTTTTAGTAGATGAAATAAAAAGCCCAGTTGGTGGTAAATGGAGTTTTGATTCAGAAAATAGAAAGAAGATTCCTGATTCTAGTATCCCAAAATCAAAAAAAATTTTTGTTTATGATGTTGAGATTTTAGATAAATACAAGTTAGAAATAAGTAATTTGTATTCAGATAATATAGGAACATTAGAAGGATTTAATTTTCCTGTAAATAGAGAACAAGCTTTAGAAAATCTAGAATTTTTTCTTTATAATAAATTCAACAATTTCGGAATTTATCAAGATGCAATTTTTTCCTCTGAAACGTATCTCTATCACAGTAATTTGTCTTCTTCTTTAAATATTGGCCTTATCACACCGGATGAAGTAATTGAAAAAGCGATTGAACATAGTAAAAAATTCAATATCCCAATTAATTCCCTAGAAGGTTTTATTAGACAAATTTTAGGATGGAGAGAATTTATCAGGGGGATTTATATAACTAAAAATAAATATCAGGAAAGCGCTAATTTTTGGAATTCTAAAAATCATCTGCCTTCATCTTTTTATAAATCACAAACATCTTTATTGCCTTTAGATGATTCCATCGATAAAAGTATTTCAGAATCTTATGCTCATCATATAGAAAGACTAATGATACAAGGTAATTTAATGCTTCTTTTAGAAATCAAGCCAAAATTTGTTCATCAATGGTTCATGGAATTATTTATTGATTCTTATGACTGGGTAATGGGACCAAATGTTTTTGGTATGAGTTTATATTCTGATGGTGGCATAATGTCTACAAAGCCATACATAAGCTCAAGTAACTATATTTTAGGAATGAGTAATTATAAAAAAGGAAGCTGGACAGAAATTTGGGATGCTTTATTTTGGAATTTTATTCATAAACATAAAAATAAAATAAAGGAAATCAACAGGATGTCATTTATGTTGAGGCTACTGGACAAAAAAAGTAAAAAACAAATTTATAGCTATCAAAAACTTTCAGATAATTTTAAGGAATCAATTTTTTGATATTTATAAAATAAATTACTTGTTACTTAATTTGGATTCTTCATATTTTTTCTTTCTTTTTTCTAGATATTTTTTGTAGTCATCGATCACATCTTGCCTAAAGGTATCTATTTTTTCAGATTGAGGTGTTCCTAAATAATTTACACCTTCGGGCCATATATATAGATTTTCGAGTATTGAAGGTATGGGTGTTGGTTTTTTCCAATCATCTTCTCCAACAAATGAAGAAAACCAAGCATGAAAAATTATCAATGCTATCAATCCTGTTATTGATAGTATGATTGGTATTCTAATATCATCCCTTCTTATCAATGGATATCCTATTATTTGCCAGGAAGAATTGCTTTTATCAATACTTTTATAGGAAGTATAAAAAATAATTTTATTGGTAAAAGTAATATATTGAAAATAAACATATTTTTTCCTTATAGTTTGCTCTTTAATATTATATACCCAAGATAAAATAACTAATATTCAAAAATACTCGTACAAATTAATAGATACAAAGTATCATATAATAAGTATAAAAAAAATCTTGACAAGTATAATTAAAATAACTATCTTATATTTATAAGAATATAAAATGATATCTAATATCAAATATGCGGAGGTGCATTAATGAAACTTACAGCTTACAGTGTTAAATTAAAAAAAGTCGTGGATATTGCTGAGCCTAAACTAGTTACTATGAAGAATGGAAGAAAAGCCGTTTCTGGAGTTGCTGCAGAGGACCCAACTTCAAAGGTATTTAGAATCTTGAGTGACAAAGATGTTGCTGAAGTAGAAAAAATGATTGGGTAATCCAATTTTTATGTCTCGTATTTTTTAGCTCTATAAAATTTTGCAATACGCTTCCGTAAAATTGTTAGCTATGAAATACATGGGGCCGAGGGGTAAGCAAGAATAAGGTATTAATGTTCTCTCGGTCCCACCAAATCAATTCCAAGGGCTCAAAAAATCTATAAGCCCTTGAAATACTTAAATTATTCGCTCTTTCCTGTTCTGATCATCTCTATTCCAGTTGCAACTGATGTTATTACAAGTGAAAAATAGTAAGCTGCAATTAATCCGTGATCATAAAAAAGGATTCCGCCAATTACTCCAATTATTCCCACTAACATAAATGCAGATGAGCTAATTACATGAATAGTCTTGTTTTTATACATACTGTATCCTAGAAAACCTATTCCTAATGCTAAAATACTTGTTCCAAATCCACCAGCAGTTGTTGCTAGAGTAAGCATTGATATAGACTCATGAATCAATCCTTCGTTTGACAAGCTTGCAGCTGCAGAATAAGCACCGTTTTCAGCTATTGTTCCAGCGTAACCTATTGCAATAAGTATTCCTGCTAAAAATGCAAAGTTTGATTTTCCTTTTTCTAGAACTTTAGCTCTAAGACCTATAAAAGAAGCCATAAGTATGGTGAATACTATTGCAGCAACCCCCATATTTACATGAATTCTATCTGAGATGCTTCCTATTTCAGTAGCATATGCAGCATATCCACCTTCAATTTGACCAGCAGGTGTTGATGGTAACCCCGCAGTTGCCCATGAAAGAAGCCCTAGTATTGGAAAAATAATCAAAAGCCACCCCAAAGTTTTTGTACTCAATTTATAACCTCCTAAATTTTTTTAATTTAAAGTTTATATAAAGATATGGTGGAGCTGAGGGGGATCGAACCCCTGACCTCATCGCTGCCAGCGATGCGCTCTCCCAGCTGAGCTACAGCCCCATATTATAAATATAAAAACTTTAATATCTGTTCGTATTAAAGGTATATCAATCAATATTAAATCTACAAGTATGTTTTCTACGACTTGTAATTTAATGCTCTGTTGAAAAATCTTTTTTCAATAAAATTATAGAAAATGAATTGAATAAAAATTACACAATAGAAGGTTAAAGTTATTCAAGAGAATCTACGCAATAGATATTAAAAAATTGATGATAACAACCAGTAAAAAATCCATAGAATTATACTCGTTTAATTATATAATTTATTTCATAAATAAATAAAAAAGGAAGTTTCTTATTATGGCAAACTTAGACTTAAAAACAGCTGAAAAAATATTTCAAGGAGCCCAAGCTAAATCAAAAGAATTATCAGCAAATTTTTGCATTAGCATTGTTGACCCCAGAGGTGACTTGATCGCTTTTTTTAGAGAAGATAATGCTCCATGGAGAAGTATATATATAAGTCAAGGCAAAGCAGCAGCATCTGCGGCTTTCATGCAACCAAGCGGCAAACTTGCAGAAGGTGGCCCAAATCCAATTCATCAAGGTCTTATGGCAATGCTTGGAGGAAGAATGATTCCAGGTCAAGGTGGATTACCCGTTTATGACAAAGGTACAATTATAGGCGCAGTGGGGGTTAGCGGAGGTACGCCTCAGGAGGATGAAGAAGTAGCATTGGCAGGAATTTCACATGCTAGTTTGGAAACTTCTTCATAATTACACTAATCTAACACTTCGTCTAAATCCCCAGCATATAATAAAAATTATTGTTGAAGATAAGGCCATTGCTGGGCCTGACGGTAGATTTATATAATATGAAAAATACAGACCAGTCACTGACGCAATCACTCCAAAAACTGTACTAAGAATCATAGCTGAAAAAAAGTTTTGCATTATTAGTTTAGATGCAGCCGCAGGAGTTATAAGCATGCTTAGAACAAGTATAATTCCTACTGATTGCAAAGCACCAATTACTGCTAGACTTAAGATTATTAAGAAAATATTCTCAAATAATTTTGTGTTAAGACCGGTTACTTCTGCTCCAATTGGGTCAAAGCTGAGGTATAGAATCTGTTTATAAAAAAAGGTTACTGTAAATATAGTAATCAAAGATAAAGCTAACGTGCTAATTACGTCTGAGTTAGAAACTCCTAATATTTGTCCAAATAAAATATCTTCAATATTCAATGTAGTTGCTAGATTAAAACGCTTTAACAAGATAATCCCAATCGCAAAGAAAGTTGAAAAAATAATTCCAATTGCTGTGTCTTCTCCAACAGTAGATCTACGAATAATATAACCAAGAGTTAAGGCTATGATAATTGCAGCAGGGATAGCAGATAAAAATATGCTCACTCCTATTACTGATCCAATTACTAATATTGGTAAACTAGCATGAGCAATTGCATCTCCCATAAAACCAAGGTTTCTATTTATAACGAAAGAGCCAATCAAAGGTAATGTTATACCTACTAAAATTGAAATAAAAAGAGAACGGACCATAAAGGTATAAGAAAATGGCTCTAATAGGAAATCAATACTCATTTTTATTTCCGTGATTTCCTATTTGGTGATCTTTAAACATTGAAGAATGGGTTCCATATAACTCTGAAAGGACTTCTTGGGTGAAAACTTTTAAGGGATCTCCGTAGGCACAGCAATGTCTGTTCAGGCATAATACTTCATCAAATCTATCTGAAATATTATTTATATCATGGGTGGCTATCATAATAGTTTTTCCATTATCCTTTAATTTTTTCAATACTTCTATTAGACTTATTTGTGAACCTATATCTACTCCGCTAAAAGCTTCATCGAGTAACAAAATATTTGCTCCTTGTGCTAATATTTTTGCTAATAATACTCTTTGCTTTTGTCCGCCTGACATCTCGTCAACTCTTTCGTCTATTTTTTCGTATAGACCAACATCGTTTAAGCAACTTTCAATTAGTTCGTTATTGTTTTTTGAAAAAAAAGGTAACGATGGCTTATTTTTAGTAATTCCTAAATTTACAACTTGCCTGGCAGTTAGTGGAAAGTTCCAGTTAAGGTTTTCATTTTGAGGGACATATCCTATATTGCCCTTTCCTTTTTCAGCGTCAATTCCATTTATCTTAATTGATCCATTTGTAAGAGGTATCAATCCTGTAATTGCATTAAATAAGGTAGTTTTACCCCCTCCATTAGGGCCAACTACAGCAATTAGGCTATTTTTATTTACAGAAAAACTGACTTCGTCTAAAACTAAACTGTTCCCAAGCTCAACGCAACATGAATCAGATACTATAGAAATATTCTCCAATTTTATTCTCTTTCATTTTTGTGGTTCTTGATATAACCTCAAGAACCACAAACGTTATCTAATCTTTATTGTAATTCAAATAACTAAAAAAGGTTAGATATATAAATCTTTCTACTCTTTGTCATCATCATGATCATGCCCTTCGTGGTCATCATCATCATCATGCTTTTCATCTCCATGATCATGCCCTTCATGGTCGTCATCATCATCATGTTTTTCATCTCCATGATCATGCCCCTTGTGGTCATCATCATGGTCATGTCCTTCATGATCGTCATCAACTTCAGTTGGAAGGTTGTTTACAATAATATTTATATTGCTTTCTAACCAATCAATATAAGATTGATTTTCTTGAAGAGTTTCAACCCAAAGTCCAGAAATTAATTTAATTCCGGTTTCTCGCTCAATAACATCCGTGTATTGACTTGAGGTCTCTGCTTCTAGAAACATAACTTCAATATGATTTTTTTCAATTACATCTATTGCATTTTTTAAACTCTTGGGAGTAATTCCATCTTCAGAATCAACACTTGGAATTATCGTGGTTAATACTTCAATTTCATATCTAGCTTCCAAGTAACCCAATGCTTCATGTGTAGTAATAATTTTTCTGTTTTCAGCTGGTATTGTACTAATCATTGATGAAACAGTTTGATCAAGAGTTGTCAGTTCATTAATAAAGCTCTCAGCAGAAGATGAATAGCTGCTTTCATTTACTGAATCATTTTTTATTAATTCATTCTTTATTAGTTCTACAGCAAGAGATACTCTTGTTGGATCAAACCAAAAATGAGGGTCATAGATGCCATGGTCATGTCCTTCGTGGTCATCATGTCCTTCGTGGTCATCATCGTCTTCATGCTTTTCATCCCCGTGATCATGTCCTTTGTGATCATCATCGTCTTCATGCTTTTCATCCCCGTGATCATGTCCTTCGTGGTCATCATCGTCTTCATGCTTTTCATCCCC
>Ga0208127_1000279_pt1 | contig 26394 bp, 21 predicted proteins | sample ETNtaG_6_FD_185751 | JGI IMG/M metagenome (GOLD analysis project Ga0208127, IMG submission 185751) | Marine microbial and viral communities from oxygen minimum zone, Eastern Pacific Ocean - ETNP201306SV45 (SPAdes) (version 2) | ecosystem: Environmental > Aquatic > Marine > Oceanic ... | reverse complement strand
CGAAAATCCTGATATGGGGCTTTACCCGATAACAAATATACTATCAAATATTTTTATTTGGAGAGAGTGGGACGACGCGTCAGATTTGATATTGATGACTGATGAAAGGATGCTTGCTAAGCAGAGATTAGGTCTCCTTTTTGAGCAAGCTCAGCTAGGACTAATTTCTCAAAATGAGACCGTGTATGTGCAGAGTTTATTGAAAGCAAAGGAGTTGCTAGTCTTGCTGGCTGCTGAGCACTCAGGATTGGGTAAAACAGTCATGGTTGAAATAGATGACCTCGCAGCTATAAATATTGATCCAACAGCTCCCCAGCTCGAAGAGTCTCTCAAGTTAATGAATGAACTGGCATCTAGACTACAAGACTTGAGATGATTCGGTTATTTTTTCTTTGTCTAATAATCACTGTCTTAGGACTCTGGTTGACCCTCTTTTTGGGATTTTATGAAGACCCTGGATATATACTAATTGCGTTTGGTAGCTATACTTTTGAGACAAGTTTATTCGCGCTGTTAATTTCATTGGTGGTTGTTTACTTAGTATTTCGTATATTGAAGCTAACGGTTAATTGGATCGACTTGCCGAGATTTTTTCGGTTAAAAGAGCTCTATAAGAGGAAGTTAAAAGATAGAGCTAAGAGTGCGGCAACTGAAGGCTACATACAGCTGTATCTGGGTAACTGGACAGCAGGTCAAAAACTTCTGAAGAAAATTTTACGAACAAAGGATGCCAGCATTATAGATTACTTAGCGGCATCTTATGCTACTTTTAAAATTGATGAATTAGAGAAATGGTCACGTTATCTTGATGAAGCAAAGCAAAAATTTCCGACCCATGCATTTACGATCGAAATAATGAGAGCGCAGTTTTTATTAGATGCTGGCCAATTTGATGAAGCTAAGCAAACTCTGGACTCTTTGAGGCGGAGTACTTCACAAGATCCTCGGTTGATGTTTACTCTTAAAGACTATTATCTACAAAAAGGAGAATGGAAGTCCTTAAAAGCGTTACTTATACAGTTAGAAAAAAAAGGACTTATAAAACCGGAAGAGCTACATAAATTAACGGTTAAGTGCGTGAAATCGGAAATCGAAGCTCACTCTGAAAAGGTAGACAGCGGGGAACATAAAGAGGCAGTTGAGTCGTTAACGGCATTTTGGAGACAAGCACCCAATAGACTCCGTACAGATGAGGGATTAATTATAGTTTATGCGAGTAATCTTATCAGACTTGGCGCAAATCGCGACGCGCTGAAGGTGATAGAGAAAGCGCTCGCCAATAAATGGAACGATCAACTGGTTTGTTTTTATGGTGAGAAAGATTTTAAGGAGAATTCACATCAATTAGCGACTGCTGAGAGGTGGCTAAAAACAGTAAAGGATAGTAGTGTTCTTTTCCTGACTCTTGCAAGAATTTCGCTAAGAAATGAACTAATGGAAAAAGCAAAGAATTATTACGAGTTGAGTATCACATCTTCGCCATCTGCAGAAGCCTACCTTGAACTTTCACTATTATCGGCAAGGTTGGGTGAAGACAGAGCGTGTCTTGAGAAACTGAAGCTCTACTTCAAAATCGTTGCTGCTGGCAAGTTGGATTTGCCTTTAGTATCTTAAACATTCACTCAGGTAAGTCGATTCCCAAATCTGGCCAAAGTTCGTCTACTCTGCGTTTTATTTTATCATCCATTTCTATAGGGATGCCCCACTCGCGAGTCGTTTCACCAGGCCACTTATTAGTGGCGTCCAAGCCCATTTTCGATCCAAGGCCGGATGTAGGAGAAGCGAAGTCCAAATAGTCAATAGGGGTATTTTCGATCATTGTCGTGTCTCGAGCCGGATCCATTCGAGTAGTTATTGCCCAGATAACATCTTGCCAGTTACGGATATCTATTTTCTCATCGACTACCACTATAAATTTAGTGTACATAAATTGACGAAGGAAGGACCATACTCCCATCATTACTCTCTTTGCATGACCGGCGTACTGCTTACGAATACTCACTATTGCCATTCGATATGAGCAACCCTCCGGAGGCAGGTAGAAGTCGATAATTTCAGGGAACTGTTTTTGTAAAATAGGAACAAAGACTTCATTTAAAGCGACCCCAAGCATTGCGGGTTCATCAGGAGGACGTCCCGTGTAGGTGCTGTGATAAATCGGATCTCTTCTGTGGGTTATCCGAGTAACGGTGAAAACAGGGAATTTGTCGACTTCGTTATAGTATCCAGTATGATCACCGAACGGTCCTTCTTCCGCGACCTCATCACTTTCTATGTGACCTTCAAGAATTATTTCGGCACTCGCTGGTATTTGTAGCTCATTCGTCTGCGATTTTATAACTTCGGTTTTACTGCCGCGCAAGAGTCCTGCGAAAGCATATTCTGATAGTGAATCAGGGACAGGTGTTACTGTCGCTAGGATGGTTGCAGGATCTGCACCAAGGGCAACCGACACGGGGAAGGGTTTATCAGGATGCTTAATCTTCCAATCCCTAAAGTCTAATGCGCCCCCTCTGTGTGACAACCACCGCATAATCAACTTGTTTGGGCCAATTTGTTGCATTCGATAGATGCCGAGGTTTTGCCGTTCTTTCTCAGGACCTTTTGTGACCACTAGCGGCCAGGTGACCAGCGGGCCAGCGTCACCCGGCCAGGAAGTTTGTATGGGTAAAATTGACAAATCTATGTTTTCTTCTTTAATTACTACTTCCTGACAAGGAGCGGAATTCTTTACGTTTGTTGAAATGTTCAGAACACTTCTGTAATTCGGTAAGTTTTTCCAAAGGTCTTTCCAACCAGAAGGTGGCTTAGGTTCTTTTAGAAAAGCTAAAAGCTTACCGACATCTCTTAGTCCATCTAAGTCATCTTGGCCCATTCCTAGTGCAATTCTGCGATGGTTTCCAAATAAATTGGCCAATAAAGGTATTGAGGAACCTTTGATATTTTCGAATAAAAGTGCCGGGCCACCCTTTTTTAAAGTTCGGTCAGATATTTCTGTGACTTCAAGATATGAGTCTACCTCAGCACTAATTCTTTTCAGTTCCCCCTCTCTTTCAAGAAGATTGATGAAATCTCGTAAATCTTTAAAGGCCATTAAGAGGTTCTAATTAAAAAGTTTCAGGCAAAAAAAGCTATAAATCCAAAGCAAAATTATCAATTTCTTTTCATAGAATTGAAAAACTCATCATTGGTTTTTGTGCCTTTTAATTTATCTAAGATAAACTCTGTTGCTTGTACATCTTCCATTGAGCTTAGAAGTTTTCTTAGTATCCACATTCTCTGCAGCTCTTCCTCACTAGTGAGAAGGTCCTCTCTTCGAGTTCCAGATCGTCGCACGTTTATGGCAGGGTAAATTCGTTTTTCGGCAACTTTACGATCTAGGTGGAGCTCCATGTTGCCCGTACCTTTGAACTCCTCATATATAACTTCATCCATTTTAGAACCGGTCTCAATCAACGCGGTAGCAATGATGGTTAATGAACCTCCTTCTTCTAAATTACGTGCAGCACCAAAAAAACGCTTTGGTCTCTCGAGGGCGTGAGCATCTACACCACCGGTAAGAACTTTCCCGGACGATGGGATAACTGTGTTATAAGCTCTGGCCAAACGAGTTATAGAATCTAGCAAGATAACTACATCTTCTTTATGCTCGACCAATCTCTTTGCTTTTTCTATAACCATATCCGCAACTTGGACATGCCTTGAAGGTGGCTCATCAAATGTACTAGCGACTACCTCTCCCCGCACAGATCGCTGCATTTCGGTGACCTCTTCGGGACGCTCATCTATTAGCAATACAATCAAACGTACTTCGGGATTATTTTTGGTTATTGACTGAGCAATGTTTTGCAGAATTAGAGTCTTGCCAGCCTTCGGAGGAGACACTATTAAACCTCTCTGTCCCTTGCCAATTGGTGAAGTTAAATCAATCACTCTGGCGCTCAAATCTTCCGTGCTACCATTACCTAACTGCAGTTCTAATCTATCCTGTGGAAACAGTGGAGTCAGGTTTTCAAATAAAATTTTATTCTTAGAGCTTTCAGGCTTGCTGAAATTAATATCGCTAATCTTGAGTAACGCAAAATACCTTTCGCCATCTTTAGGCGGTCTTATCTTTCCTGCAACAGTGTCTCCCGTTCGTAAGTTAAATCTTCTGATTTGACTTGGGCTAACGTAGATATCATCTGGGCCTGCTAAATATGATGAGTCGGCAGAACGAAGGAATCCGAATCCGTCCTGAAGTATTTCAAGCACACCGTCTCCATAGATATCGGCACCATTTTTAGCGTGCCGTTTGAGGATCACAAAAATGATATCTTGTTTTCGGGATCTGGAAACATTCTCCAGTCCCATCTCATTTGCTGTTTCAAGTAGTTCTGCGATTGGTTTTTGCTTTAGTTCAGTTAAGTTCATAGTTATAGATGTAGAGTAGTGGGAATTAAAGTCTCATAAGTTTATTTAGGAAAATTGTTCAGGGAGCGTGGTTAGTCACGTTGAAAGAAATTATTAGTTAAGGGCTGAATGTCGAATAAATAAGAATCTAAAAAATTTATGGGCTTGTAAGGTAGAAACAATTTCTACTTAAACTTACATTTTTTTAAGAAAAGTAAATCTTCCTATAGATCATCTCCGAAAAAGCTATTTTATTTCACCTGCTAGTTTTTTGTAAGTCTACTCACAGCCAACATAATGGTTTTGCTTAGTGTAGAGGGCTGGGAACTTAGTAATATTTAGCAGAACAAACTGCAAAAAGGGGCTTAAGAACAAGCAAGCACCCTCATTAAACGCAATTTAAATGGCGCTGTCAATAAACTCTGACAACTGTGACTTAGACAAAGCACCTACCTTTGTACCAGCTACATCTCCATTATTGAAAAGTATCAGAGTTGGGATACCTCTAATGCCATATTTTGGGGCAGTTTCCGGATTTGCATCTACATCCATCTTGCAGATTTTTAATTTTTCTCCGTACTCACTCGCTAGTTCTTCCAGAACAGGGGCTATCATTTTGCAAGGACCGCACCATTCAGCCCAAAAATCAACTAAAACGGGGCCCTCTGCCTGTAATACGTCTGAGTCAAAGCTACTGTCTGAAATTTGAACGATATTGTCGCTCATAAATTATTCCTTCTGTAATTATCTATCTTTTAATTGATGCTTGAGTCTAAATTCAAAACCTAACTTTATTTCGGAAACTTTCGTCTCAATGATAAAGAGAAATATAAAGTATTCAAGATATAGGAAAACTAATTCTTGCAAATCCATAAAAAGAGGCCGGTGATGCAATTTCTAGGAACCTTGAATCAATCTGGCAGCTTTCTTGGCAAAGTAAGTTAGGATGGCATCTGCGCCTGCACGCTTAATACACATTAGAGACTCTAACACCACCTCGTCTTCCTTCAACCATCCATTTTCAATGGCAGCCATGTGCATCGCATACTCTCCACTAACTTGATAAACAAAAGTCGGGACGCGAAATTCCTCTTTTACGCGATGCACGATATCCAAATATGGCATGCCAGGTTTCACCATTACCATGTCTGCACCTTCGGCCAAGTCTGAAGCAACTTCTTGGAGTGCTTCGTCACTATTTGAGAAGTCCATTTGGTAGCTATGCTTTTCTGACCCACCAAGACTTTTGCCCGAACCGACAGCGTCTCTGAAGGGGCCATAATAATTTGACGCATATTTGGCAGAATATGCAAGAATTCTCGTGTGAATTAGTTTTTTCTCTTCAAAGGCATCGCGAATTGCCCCAACGCGTCCGTCCATCATGTCAGATGGGGCGACTATGTCGGCTCCTGCTACAGCATGGGATATCGCCTGCTTGACAAGGACTTCCACGGTTTTTTCATTTAATACGTACCCTGACTCATCGATTATCCCATCTTGTCCATGGGTGGTATAAGGATCAAGAGCTACGTCTGAAATGACTCCTAACGTGGGGAAGCTTCGCTTAAGTTGCTGTATTGCGTTTTGGATTAAGCCGTCTTGATTGTATGACTCCTCTCCATTTTGCGACTTTTTTGTATCTTCAACCACTGGGAATAGCGCTATGGCCGGGATTCCAAGTTCCGTTAACTCTGACACCTCCTCAATCAGATTATCGATACTCAAGCGATAAATCGAGGGCATAGATTCAATTGGTTGACGTTTATCTTGTCCATCGACTATGAACACTGGATAAATCAAATCTTTTACACTAAGTCGAGTTTCTTTCACGAGTTCGCGGCTGAACTCATCTTTGCGCATACGCCGCATGCGGGTCTTGGGGAAGCTTCGGCTGAAAGAAAAATTAGACATCAAGGATTCTCTTAACTTGTTAAAATATACATATTATATTGGTTTTCGCGTTAGACAATGAGTTTAAAAGGTTAATCTCGGAAATGCCTTATAACATAATGAGCCGTATAAAAAGAAGATTTCGCCCAGCTAATTATTTAAAACTATATTAAATTTTATGCTGGGTCGTTAAAGGAATTTAAGTGAACTGGAAAAAGATTACCCTGGCAGCTTTTATCTTTTTGAGCATAGGCAGCTTACTTTATTTTGATCTTAATCGATTCTTTGATCTGGATTTTATTAAATCTCAACTAGATGCGATCCAAAGTTATAAGCAAGAAAACTTTGAATTGACCCTGTTAATCTATTTCTGCGTCTATTGTATATCTGTTGCACTATCAATTCCTGGCGCGATGGTATTGACGCTCCTTGGAGGAGCCGTTTTTGGCGTGTTTTTTGGGACTTTAGTTATTTCGTTTGCGAGTAGCATTGGGGCAACACTTGCGTTTTTTACCTCAAGGGTTTTGTTGCGAAAGTGGGTTCTTGAGAGGTTTGAAAAATACCTGGTCCCCATTAATGAAGGTTTCGAGCGTGAAGGACTATTCTACTTATTTGCTTTGAGGATGGTTCCAATATTCCCTTTCTTTGCAGTGAATTTGTTGATGGGTTTAACAACTATCAAAGCGAGATCATTTTATATTATAAGTCAACTTGGAATGCTTTTAAGCACAGTCGTGTACGTCAATGCTGGTGCTCAGTTATCAATGATAAACAGTTTATCAGGCATAATTAGTCCACCTGTGATTATATCTTTAGCTATTTTGGGCGTTAGTCCAATCATCGCTAAATATTTGTTGAACATAATCAAAAGGAAAAAGGGTGAAGAAATTTAGGAAGCCAAAAAAATTTGATGTGAATGCAGTTGTGATTGGCGCCGGGGCGGCAGGACTGGTTTCCTCTATCATTTTTGCCGGAGGGCGAGGGAAAGTAGTTCTTATCGAGCAAGGTAAGATGGGAGGAGATTGTCTTAATACTGGCTGTATTCCAAGCAAAACTCTGATTCGAGCTTCGCGCTTAATGTTTGATATAAGCCATGCAGGTGAATTTGGAATTGAAGTAGCGGAAGGAAAGGTAAATTTTGAGGGAGTTATCGAACGGATAAAGAAGGTAATAAAATCGATTGAGCCGCATGATTCTGAAGAGAGGCTAACCTCCTTAGGGGTGGAATGTATAAGTGGTTCAGCAAGAATCGAATCGCCTTACTCAGTGTCAGTTAAAGATAAAATAATTAGCACCCGAACTATAATTATTGCAACCGGAGCTAGTCCAAGTGTGCCTCCCATCGATGGGCTAAATTCTATTGATTTTTTGACTTCAGAATCAGTTTGGGATTTGAAAGCTTTGCCAAAGCGTTTGTTGATAATTGGCGCAGGACCTATTGGGTGCGAACTTGCGCAAGCTTTTTGTCATCTCGGAACACAAGTTACACAGGTTGATATACAACCAAGGCTTTTACCGAAAGAAGATCCGGAAGTTTCAGATTTAGTTAGCGTGCAGTTCGAACGAGATGGCGTAAAAGTATTAACTAATCATGAGCCGATTAAGGTTATACGAGAGGCCGATCGAGATTATTTAGAAGCTAGCCATAAAGGACAAACTATTCGAATTGAATTTGATAAATTGCTTATTGCAACTGGAAGAAAGCCAAATGTGAAAGATCTCGGGCTCGAAAATTTGGGAGTTGAATTAACTTCACTTGGAGCAGTGAAAGTAAATTCTTCAATGCAGACAAGTATTTCAAATATTTTTGCTTGCGGAGATGTTGCTGGCCCCTATCAATACACTCATATGGCCTCTTACCAGGCATTTTTCTCTTCCATCAACGCGATGTTGAGTGGACTCTGGAAAATTCAAGCAAACTATAAAGCAGTGCCATGGGCAACTTATATAAGGCCAGAAGTAGCTCGGGTTGGGCTAAGTGAAACTGAGGCGCGAATGCGAAAAATTAGCTATGACACGACAAGGTATGAGTTATCTAACTTGGACAGAGCTCGAACTGAAGGAGAAACACAAGGATTTATAAAAATACTCACCGTTCCTAAAAAAGACAAAATTTTAGGTGTGACGATAGTTGGTTATCAAGCAAGTGAGCTTATTGGAGAATTTGTTTTCGCGATGACTCATAATCTGGGTTTAAGAAAAATTATAGATGCCATACATGTTTACCCGACTATGTTTGAAGCAAATAAACTTGCTGCTAACGAGTGGCGTAAAAATCACTTACCTCATAAGTCTATAGCTTGGGGTAGACGATTCCTAGCATGGTTAAGCCCCACTGGACGTTGATATATATCTTCAAGGCAGGACACTTTCAAATTCGTTTTTAGAAATCTTTTAGAAGTTATTCCACTGGTCCAGAAACGTTTTGAAATCTGTTGAGTCAGACTTCTCAATCTCTTGTTGATCGAAAAGAGATTTAGTGCTGACATTTTTTATATGTGTCAAAAAGTTTTTGTCTATTTCTGCCTCTCTTAGAGTTTTTGAATGTCTCTTTGAATGTTCCATGGAAAATTCGAAAAAGGACACGCCCTCTTTTTTCATTTGATCAAGCATGCGGCCAGATGGTGTGAGTTCCGGATTTTTTATTTTTGCCTCTTGTTTAAAGGCTGAAAGAGAATATTCGTTGCTTTGGTTAACCTTATCCAAAATGAATGCGCTGTGTTTAATATCGTTTATTATTTCCATAGACCACTCACCCAACACTCTTTGTTTGCCCTTACTCGAAAGACGTAAATTTGCCTCTCTACCCCTATTAACAACTAAATTTAAATTATTTCCTACTTCAAAAAATTCATCTTTGTTGCAATCGGGGCTTTCAGCCAATAGGCAGTGGAGTAAAAACGAATCTAAGAAATGAATTTGTTCTCTATTTATACCCACCGGAGAATATGGATCTAGATCAAGTGCTCTTACCTCAACATACTCGATTCCGCGATTGGTAAGCGCGTCCAAAGGTTTTTCTCCATTTTTGACGTTACGTTTGGGTCTTATCGTAGAATAAAACTCGTTCTCCAGTTGGAGTAGGTTAGTATTTATTTGTTTATACTTGCCGTCTTTTTCATGACCAATCTTTACGTATTCCGGGTATGGGGTTTTTATTGCCCCACCCAGGCATTCTACGTATGTCTCAAGGTCGTTATAACAAACAAAAAGGGATTGTTGAGCTTCGCTTTTGTAACCCAGATTACCCATTCTTAAGCAGGTTGCGAAAGGTTTGAATAAAGTTGAGTCATCTAATTCTGACAAATTATGCTCTCGCCCTTCTACAAAGCATTTGCATGCGGTTGGTGAAGCGCCAAATAAGTACAAAAGTAGCCACGAAAATCGATGAAAGTTACGAATTAAGTGAAGATACTTCTCTGTCTTAAATTCTTGAATTGAGCCTTTAAATTTACAGAGAGGTTTATATGACTCCCAAAATGAGTCAGGCATTGAAAAATTATAATGAATCCCAGCTATTGCCTGCATGAGGCTACCATACCTATGGTGTAGGCCATGTCGGTAGAGAGTTTTTAGTTTGCCTATATTGGATTTCCCATATTGAGCGATGGGAATTTCTGTATCTGCGCTCAGTGGACAGGGCATACTAGTAGCCCAAAGTATTTCGTCATTCTCTATATTTTGCTGCGTGTATCGATGGATATTTTCCAGTTCTTTTAGACAACCGTCGATGGTTTGTGAAACTGGAGTAATTAATTCCAGCAGTGCCTCAGAAAAATCAGTTGTAATGTAAGGGTTAGTAAGAGCTGAACCAAGCCTGTTTGGGTGCGGAGAGTGCGATATATTGCCATTAGACTTTACCCGCAGGCTTTCTTTCTCGATTCCCCTCTGTAGCGCTCCCCAATCATCATCAAAAGCTGTTAGTTGGTATCTTTTGATTGATTCATTGAATTGATTGCCCAAAATAACTCCTAATCGTCCCGAATTACTTAACTTGTTTAATTATTCTGTATCTAAGACGGAGTGGCATTATGTCAAATATCTCTTAGGCTTGGGAACAGTCTGCAGTGTCTCTTAAGCGCTCTAGCTCGAATTCGTTCAACTTCGTTGTTTAAATTCATGAATAAGGCGCCTCTGCTTCTTATTAGGCTTAGAGGATGATGTCCAAATTGATGGCTGGGCTTTTCGTTGTTCTGAGGCAATCAGACGCTTTTCAATACTTTCATCTGTTTCCTCAAACATAAGCTTTGCCTCTGAGTAAGGCCGCCTCTGATCGCTTAGTGACTTAACTATGATGGTTTTCTCATCAAAGCCCTGCTTCACCGTAATTATTGCCTCAACCTCGATTTCCTTACTTGGTTTGGTTCTCTGGCCATCTACTTGAACTTTACCACTCTCAATAGCTTGCTTTGCAACTCCGCGAGTCTTGAAGAATCTGGCTGCCCACAACCATTTATCTATTCGAATTCGCTCGAATTCAAAGACTTTCCTTGAGTTGGTCATATCAGAATCCGGTGGCTTGATTTGGAAAGCATTGTTTGAAATCATCGATTAAAGGGAATTCACACGATAACTGACCCTTCCTCCGGCTATCTGGGGTTTTTATTCCCCACAAATATTTAAGATGCTCAATTTTTGCTTGTCTGAGGACTGGAAGCGAGTCATCGATCAGAATTGTCCGGTCAGGATCATAAGGTTTGATGGCTTTTAAACGTGTCCAAAAACCAGGATTTTCTTTTGCGAGCATAAGGGTGTGGGAGCTGATTAGTTGCTCAAAGCAATCAAATATTCCTGTATGTTCCACCTTGATACTTAAAGTTTTTGGGTGCGCATTTGTCACTAGCAAAAGCCGTTTGTTGAGTTTTTGCAGTTTTGACAAGAATAATTCTACGTTAGGCCGAATCGATATCTTGCTAACTACGGAACGCTTTAAACTAGGAATGTCGATTTTTAACTGCTCTGTCCAGTAGTCAATCGAGTACCATTTGAGGGTACCTTGAACTTCTTGATAAAGTTTTTTAACTATAGAGAGTGACTCCTCTTTTGAGATGGAATTAATTTCTGCGTAAGTCTCTGGGATTAACTCTAGGAAAAAGTAGTTATCAAATTGGAGGTCCAACAAGGTTCCATCCATGTCGAACATTACAGTATCGATTTCTGTCCAGGGTGGGGTTTTAAATTTCATTAACTATCTCTTGGCAACCATGGCAGAGTAATGCAACATGTTTATATTTACAAATAGGCAAATTATTTTGCCTAGAAATTAATCATTAGCAATGCTATTCGTTTATGTGGAATGACGACCAACTTACGATTTTATTAAAAATAATAAGAGAAGCTGGGTCAGAGATACTCTCTGTTTACTCAGACAACAGTAATTTCAGGGTAAATTACAAAGATGACGATTCGCCCATCACTAAAGCCGATCGACTTGCAAACAGAATAATTGTTCGAGCGCTGAAAAAATTACCAGTTAATTTCCCCATATTGTCTGAAGAGTCTGAAAAACCTCCATACAGAGAACGTGAATCCTGGACAGATTATTGGTTAGTTGACCCGTTAGATGGAACAAAAGAGTTCATAAAGCGGAACGGTGAATTTACGGTAAATATCGCGCATATTCGAAATGGTGTTCCGGAAATGGGAGCAGTTCATGTCCCGGTGAGTGGTGTTACTTATTTAGGTAAAAAGGGATCTGGCGCGTGGATGGTGGACCAGGACGATATAACTAAAGAAATTCAAGCGAGGAAAATGGAGAACTCTCCCAGCTCTATTAAGGTTTTGACAAGTCGAAGCCACAGCAACGATTCACTAGATAATTTGGTAAAAGACATTTCTAAAGAAATAGGAGATACCGAGGTCGTAACCATGGGAAGCTCCCTAAAAATATGCCTGCTTGCTGAGGGAAAAGCAGATTTATATCCTAGGCAGACCCCCACCTGTGAGTGGGATACAGCTGCTGCCCATGCCGTGCTTGCCGGATCAGGTGGGGAAATCTTCGACGCCAACTTTCGGGTACTCAAATACAATCAGAAATCGAGCCTTTTAAATCCCAATTTTTTTGCAGTCGCTGATCCGAATTTTGATTGGGGTAAATTGCTTTAAATTTAAGTGAGATCAATCTTTAGCTTTGATTGCCTGAATTTCGATTCTTTTGTAATTTTCGCGATCGCTTTTTGTGAATTATTCCGCATCGCAATTCAGCGTTGTTTCGAATAGAATCGCCTATCTTTTAGTGTCGAGATCAGGGGACCGTTTTCATGCACAGCCGTGCGATATATAACAGCGACCACGAACTTTTTAGGGCGAGCGCTAGACGCTTTTTCAGAGAGGAATTAGAGCCTTATATTGATCAGTGGGAAAAAGAGGGCCGATTGCCAAAAGAATTTTGGCTGAAAGCAGGTGAAAACGGATTCCATTGTTGTGGCGTCCCATCTGAATATGGAGGGCCTGGAGCAGATTTTCTCTACAATATGGTCTTATCTGAAGAGGTTGGGTTTGCTATCGGGGGAGCAAGTGTCGGTTTTTCAGTTTCCTCAGATATTGTTGCTTATTATCTCTTGCATGGAGGTAGCGAGGAGCAGAAGCGACACTGGTTGCCAAAAATGGTTACAGGTGAAGCGATACCAGCTATCGGTATGACCGAACCTGGTTGTGGTAGCGATCTAAAGGCACTTAGAACAACAGCTGTTGAGGAAGGCGATGACTATGTAATCAATGGGCAAAAAACGTTTATCACTAACGGACAGAATTGTGATTTCGTACTCTTGGCATGCTCAACAGATCCTAAAGCGGGGGCGAAAGGTATAAGCCTTATTATTGTTGAGACTGATCGAGATGGCTTTAGTAGAGGAAGAAATCTTGAAAAAATTGGCCAAAAGGCAGCGGACACGTCAGAGATGTTTTTTTCAGATGTTAGAGTTCCTAAGGCAAATCTTCTTGGTAAGGCTGGCGCTGGTTTTGCTGTTCTGATGAATGAATTACCCAGGGAGCGGATAACGATTGCTTGTCGTGCGCTGGCAGAAGCACAACGGGCATACGAATTAACGGTTGACTATGTTAAACAGCGGAACGCTTTCGGGAAGCAAATTTATGAATTCCAGAACACTCAGTTTAAATTAGCGGAGATGAAAACTGATTTGGCTGTGGGCTGGGCATATATTGATCAGTGCCTGGCTAAGATTATTGATGGCAAACTAACTCCAGATGAAGGAGCTATGGCCAAGTTATGGACAACTGAAACGGGCAACAAGATTGTTGATACGTGCCTTCAATTGTTCGGTGGTTATGGTTACATGAATGAATATCCCATATCTCGGCTGTTTGTAGACTCAAGAGTGAGAAGAATTTATGGTGGTACTTCGGAGGTAATGAAAATCGTGATTGGAAGGACCATTTGAGAGGTAAATTATGATTGGAGTTTCAGCGCATGGCGTTTACGTCCCTCGTGCTAGATTAAACAAAAAATCAATTGCTATGGCAAATTCCTGGTTTGATGCCAGTCTAAATTCTTTAGCAAAGGGTGAACGGGCTATTTGTAACTGGGATGAGGACACGATAACAATGGCAGTGGAAGCAGCAAAAAATTGTTTGGCCTCTTCTAGCCCTGAAGAAATCAAGTCCTTATACCTTGCTTCGACGACTTTCCCGTTCACAGATCGACAAAATTCCGTAGTTGTTAGTGAGGCTTTAAATCTTCAAAGTAACATTAGAACTATGGATATTGGGGCTTCTCAAAGATCAGCAACATCATCACTCATATCATTACTCGAGTCTGGCGTTGAGAGCGACGCCCTTCTGATTTCTTCTGAGCATCGAAGAAGCAAGGCAGGCTCTCGTTCCGAGATGCTTTGGGGAGACGCTGCGGGAGCATTGATTATCGGTCATAAAAATGTCATCGCAGAATGTATTGGAGTAGAAACCTCGGCAGTAGACTTTGTTGATCATTATCGAGGAGAAGAATCGGATTTCGATTACGATTGGGAGGAGCGTTGGATAAGAGATGAGGGATATTTAAAACTCATTCCGCCTGTTGTGGAAAAGCTTCTAAGCAAAGCAAATATAAAATCCGAAGAAATAGCTCACCTGGTTCTTCCGAGTGATCAGGCCCGTGCACCTGGAGCAATAGCAAAGAAGCTTGGAGTTGCTCAAGAGGCTATTGTAGATAACCAAATATCCAGTGTAGGAGTCGCAGGCGCGGCGCAGCCTATTGTTTTGTTCTCAAAAGCTTTGGAGACGGCCGATCCCGGAGAATATATTTTAGTTTTGGGTTTTGGTCAGGGCTGTGATGCCATACTTTTTAGGACAACAGAGGAGATATCAAAGTATAAGCCATTTGTAGGTGTTGAATCCGCGCTCGCTAATCGGCGTGAAGAGATGAACTATAATAAATTTCTTAGTTTTAATAATTTAATTGAAAAAGATATCGGCAAGCGCGGTGAAGTCGACAAGCAAACCTACCTCTCTGGTTATAATCGAAGAAAAGATCTACTCACCGGTTTTATCGGGGGCAAATGTCGGGATTGCGGGACAGTGCAAATTCCTCGAGAAAAATATTGTGTTAACCCAGAGTGTAATGCGCTAGATAGCCAAGATGACTATACCTTTGCTGATAAGCTTGGTACCGTCGCCACTTGGACGGCTGACAGATTAACGTTTGATTGGAACCCTCCTGCGTACTTTGGCATGGTAACATTTGATGGTGGCGGTAAAATTATGATGGATTTTACAGAAGTTGAGGAAGGTAAAATTGAAACGGGTTCCAGAGTGTCCGTTCATTTTCGTATAAGACAGTTCGACTCTGTACGCGGGTTTAGAAAGTATTTTTGGAAAGCTGTTATTGAAGACTGAATGTTAGAATGACATGAACACCCTAACACCCTGATTAAAGGTTTGAAGGATCGAATCTATTAAGATTTTTAAAAATAAAGAGCGAGTAAAGACTGATGGCAAGCGGAATAAAAGATAAAGTTGTTATTCTTGGGATGGGCTGCAGTAAATTTGGAGAACGTTGGGAATCAAGCCCCTCTGAACTCATGGTCGAGGCATTCGAGGAGTGCATACAAGATGCTGGCATTGAACGAGGGCAAATTGAGGCCGCTTGGTTTGGAGCCGGTATTGACGCTTTTAATGTGGGTGCGTCAGCAATGCCTCTAGCAATTGCGTTACGCTTAAATTATATACCTGTTACTAAAGTAGAAAATATGTGTGCAACAGGTACGGAAGCATTTAGGGGTGCGGTTTATGCGGTAGCCTCTGGTGCTTGCGATATAGCTCTAGCTCTTGGTGTGGAGAAGTTAAAAGATACTGGCTACGGGGGATTGCCACAAAGGTCTAGAGGATTGGAGAATGACATGTACTGGCCTAATTTGTCGGCACCCGGCGCATTTGCTCAACTTGCTACTGGCTATCGGGCTAAACACAACCTTAACAAAGAGGATCTAAAAAGAGCAATGGCTCATGTGTCGGTTAAGAGTCATGCGAATGGCGCAAAAAATCCCAAGGCTCATTTGCAACGAGAGATAACTTCAGAACAGGCTGTCAACGCCCCATATATCGCGGAGCCGATTGGTTTGTACGACTGTTGTGGGGTCAGTGACGGGTCTGCGTGTGCAATAGTTACGACCCCGGAGTTAGCAAAAAGTTTGGGTAAGGAAAACCTTGTTTCGGTTAAGGCGTTGCAGTTGGCCGTGTCTAATGGTACTGAATCGAGTCACGAAAGTTGGGATGGATCTTATCTAAAAACGACCCGTATAGCCTCCCAAAGAGCCTATGATGAAGCTGGTATTCGCAGACCAAAGGAAGAGATAACCATGACCGAAGTTCATGATTGTTTTTCGATTACAGAGCTTGTCACTATGGAAGATTTACAATTAGCGGAGGAAGGTAAAGGCGTTAATGAAGTTTTAGACGGCAATTTCGATTCAGATGGAAAGACTCCTTGTCAGATAGATGGTGGTCTTAAATGCTTTGGTCATCCAATTGGCGCGTCCGGCCTGCGTATGATTTATGAAAACTATCTGCAATTAAATGGCAGAGCTGGCGCGAGACAGTTATCAGAGCCTAAGCTTGGCCTCAACCATAATCTAGGTGGTTTTCCTCATCAAAATATTTGCTCAATATCTATCGTCGGGCCATATGACTAAGAGGTGTCACGAGAAACTATTTAAACAATCTAATAGATTTTTTTACTCTCTTTGTAAATTTCCATGCAAGTAAAAGAAAAAAACATGCTAAGTGATTCGGCGTTAGAACTCGATTCAGCTAGAAGATTGCTTGAAGTCATCCAGGGTATGCTGTCTCAAGGGCTTACTAGTTTAAAAGTATCATGTACCGTAGAAGGAAAGTTAGACTCTGAACTCCTTGATGATTATCAATTTTCCAGTTACCAAATCGCTTTTAGCGTAGCAGAGATAGCTGCTGCAAAAAGTTTCCTTCATTATTGTAAGGAAAGCACTGAGAATTCTTACGAAACCGCTTTTGCCTTACTTTTTACCTGCGATACTTTAGACAATGTTATGGGGCGATTGAAAAAAATTGCACTTGATGTTGGGATTGAGCTCGAGTCACTAACCACTCTAGAGAATAGTGCTGAATATAGAAGTGTTTTGAAACATAATCGGCCTAGCGTTATTTCAGCACTTGGTTCTCTGATTATTAATGAGAAGTTTGATAGATTGCGTTCGGGATTAGATGATGAAAAAGAATTAGTGCGAGACACTTTTTATCGTTTTTCTGATGAAATTGTAGCGCCTCTTGCTGAAAAGATTCATCGAGAAGATTTAGATATTCCGGAACAAATCATAGAGGCGGCGTCTGAGCTGGGATGTTTTGGAACTTGCATACCAGAAAAATTTGGTGGTCTCCAGCCGGATAACAAGTCGGATAGTCTGGGTATGATTGTGGTTACCGAAGAGTTGTCTAGAGGATCTTTAGGTGCTGCGGGGAGTTTAATAACTAGACCAGAGATCGCTGCAAGAGCATTATTGGCGGGAGGCACAGAGAGCCAGCAGCAATTTTGGCTGCCTAAATTAGCTTCGGGGGAAACACTTTGTGCAATATCAATCACTGAACCAAACACAGGTTCAGATGTTGCTGCCGTAAGCTTGAAAGCTACCCCGGCTGAAGGTGGTTGGATTTTGAATGGGAGCAAGACATGGTGTACCTTCGCCGGTCGCTCTGAACTTATTGTTACCCTTGCTAGAACTAACCCGGATATCTCGTTGGGCCACAAAGGATTAAGCATGTTCCTCATTGAGAAGCCAGCCTTTTCAGGACATAAGTTCGAACACCATCAAGTTCAGGGCGGTAAGTTGAGTGGCAAATCTATAGCAACCCTTGGCTATAGGGGTATGCATTCCTTTGATTTATTTTTCGAAGATTTTTTTGTATCTAATGAGCATCTAGTTGGGGGCAATGCTGGCTTAGGGAGAGGTTTTTATTACACAATGGCAGGTTTTTCTGGTGGTAGGATCCAAACCGCAGCTCGAGCGACTGGTTTAATGCAGGCGGCTTTTGAAAAGGCTATGAGCTATTCTCAGGAACGAAAGGTTTTTGAAAAATCTTTAGGTGAATTTCAGCTTACTCAAATCAAATTAGCAAGGATGTTGTCCACAATCACCGCTTGTAGACAGTTCAGCTATGCAGTAGCTGATCTATTGGATAGAGGTAAAGGCCAAATGGAGGCAAGCTTAGTAAAATTGTTTAGCTGCCGAGCGGCTGAATGGGTGACGCGTGAGGCGATGCAAATTCATGGAGGGATGGGCTATGCAGAAGAAAGTGCAGTATCACGATATTTTGTTGACGCTCGAGTACTTTCAATTTTTGAAGGAGCCGAGGAAGTTCTCGCTTTAAAAGTAGTTGCACGAGAGCTAATAGAAACCGCGTAAAAGGTTTTAATTAACTTTTGATGAGTTGGAAGAGGAGGAACAGATGACGACACCACTTTTGCAGGACAAGGTCGTGATTGTTACAGGCGCTGGTCGGGGAATCGGTCGAGGTATTGCGATGATGGCGGCTGCAAATGGAGCAAAAGTCGTGGTCAATGACCTCGGTGGATTAGAGGATGGTTCAGGCGCTGATAGCAGTCCGGCTGATGAAGTTGTTGAACAAATCAAAGCTATGGGTGGTGAGGCGATAGCGTCTTATGCAAGTGTCACTGACTGGGACGCTGCACACGAAATAGTAGATGTTGCTGTCAATTATTTCGGACGAATAGATTGTGTCGTAAATAATGCAGGAAACTTAAGAGACGCAATTTTCCATAAGATGACTGAGAAAGATTTTGACTCTGTAATAAATGTTCATTTAAAAGGTACATTTAACGTGAGCAGAGCTGCCGCTACACATTTTAGAGCTCAAACTAGTGGTTGTTTCGTGAATATGACTTCTACGTCAGGGTTAATAGGTAATTTTGGTCAGGCCAACTATTCCGCAGCAAAACTAGGTATTGTTGGCCTCTCTAAATCGATGGCACTGGACATGGGACGTTTTCGTGTCCGGTCCAACTGTATTGCACCATTTGCTTGGAGTCGTTTAATTGGAACAATTCCAACTAATACAGATGAGGAAAAGGCGCGCGTAGCAAAAATACAGCAAATGACTCCAGAAAAAATAGCTCCCCTTGCGATTGCACTATGCAGCGACGCGGCAAGTGAAGTCTCGGGGCAAATATTTGGAGTCAGGAACAACGAAATATTCCTGTTCAGCCAGAATCGACCAATCCGTTTTGCTCATACACAAGAGGGATGGACAGCAGACTCTGTTCTAGATCGAGTAATACCGGCGTTTAAGTCAGATTTCTTTCCGCTTGAGAGATCTGGAGATATATTTAGTTGGGATCCAATGTAGAGAAAAAATAAATTATGGCTATTGACCCGGACAAGTTATTGAATAGGGATTTTGGTTCTGTTCGAGAAACTTACAGCGAAAAAGATTGCATACTTTATGCTCTAGGTGTCGGCATGGGTCTTGACCCACTTGATGAAAATTGTCTGAGATTTGTTTATGAGGATGACTTAAAGGTGCTGCCGAGCCAGTCCGTAATTATGGCTCACCCGGGGTTCTGGGCAAAAGAAGAGGATACTGGTATTGACTGGGTTAGGGTATTACACGCTGGACAGGAGGTCATCTTCCACAATCCGATCCCTACTTCGGGAACAGTTGAGGCAACGACTCGGGTCACCGAAGTAACGGATAAAGGAGAAAAGATAGGTGCGTTAATAAATTCAGAAAGAGTAGTTCGTGATTTATCGACTGGTGCAGATATTTGTACCTTGATAACGACAATTCTTGCTCGCGGTAATGGTGGTTTTGGGGGGCAGCGAAAGGCGTCATCTACTAAACCAGATGCTATTCCAACAAGCGACCCAGATCAGGTTTGTGAACTACCGACTCTACCGCAGCAGGCTCTAATCTATCGTCTATCTGGCGACTTCAATCCACTTCACGCGTCTCCTTCAGTCGCCAAGAACGCTGGATTTAAGGCACCAATCCTTCACGGTCTGTGTACCTTTGGAGTTATGACTCATGCGTTAGTCAAAACCTGTTGTGATTATGACCCCAGTCGTTTTGTAAGGATGAGATTACGATTCTCAGCCCCTGTTTATCCTGGCGAAACTATCCGCACGGAAATCTGGCAAGATGGCAATGAGATAGCTTTTCGTTGCAAATCGGTGGAACAAAATAAGATCGTCATAAACAATGGATATTTACTCATCAAGGACTAAAAAGGAATCGTAATTGCAAAAGATACTCAAAGGAATGCGAGTTGTTGAGGGCAGCGCGTTCGTTGCCGCTCCTTCTGGTGGAATGACACTAGCCCAACTGGGTGCTGATGTCATTCGCTTTGACCAGCTAGGAGGAGGAATTGATTATAAGCGCTGGCCATTAAGCGATACAGGGAAAAGCCTATACTGGAATTCTCTCAATAAAGGTAAACGTTCCATTGCTGTTGATTTTAGAAATAAAGAGGGTCGGGAACTAGTTCAACGGCTAATCGTAGAACCGGGCGAGGATAACGGACTATTTGTAACTAATTTTCCTGCCAAAGGCTTCCTTTCCGATGAGATTTTAAGAGCAAAGCGAAATGACCTAATTTATGTGAATCTCACTGGAGATAGGAAAGGAGGAAGTGCTGTTGACTACACGGTTAATAGTAGAATCGGCCTGCCCTATCTGACTGGAGAGGGTGAAAAGCCTATTAATAATCCTTTTCCTGTTTGGGATGTGCTCGCAGGTCAGCAAATTGCGGTAGCACTATTGGCAGCAGAGCGTCACAGATCAAAATTTTCAGAGGGGCAGTTTGTTAAAATTGCGCTAGCAGACGTGGCCATGGCAACTATGGGACACCTCGGTTACATCGCAGAGGCACAGTTAGCTGATGAGGGAAGAAAAGCCATTGGCAACCACATCTTTGGTACATTTGGACATGACTTTACTTTAAAGGACGGTTGTCGTGTCATGATTGTTGGAATAAGTCAAAAGCAATGGAATGCTATTGTTACAGTAACCCAAACTGAAAATGAAATACTCTCTCTTGAGGAAGAATTAGAATTAGATTTTTCTAATGAAGGGGATCGTTTCTCTGCTCGAAAAAAACTATGTGAAATTTTTGCTCCTTGGTTCGCAAAAAAAAGGTTTGCAGATGCAAAAAAATCTTTGGATGAGGCTGGAGTCTGCTGGGGGAGATACCAAAAAGTAGAGGAACTTGTAAGAAATGATCCAGAGTGTTCTGTAGAGAATCCAATGTTTTCGATTGTCAATCAGCCCGGCGTAGGTGAATACTTGACTCCTTCTCAGGCCATGCAGTTTTCTAGTTTTGAGCATCATCCTCCAGAACCAGCACCTCTCCTTGGGCAACACACGGACGAAATTCTCTCTGAGATTCTTCGACTCGACAGCTTAGAAATTGCGAAATTGCATGACAATAAAATTGTGGCCGGGCCTGAAGTGAGCTGAAAGATGAGTTCAGAAGAAGTTAAAAGAAATTCGATCAGTAGTTTTCTGTTACGAACCGCTGAACGTTGGCCCAATAAGCCTGCTGTTACCTTTTCAGGAGTAACACGGACGTGGTTGGAAACTAAAGAGCGATGCCATGCTGCTGCAACCCTATTTCGACGCTTGGGAGTGGAGCAAGGAGATAGGATCGCCTACTTGGGGTTAAACTCCAACGTTTGTTTCGAAACATATTACTCACCAGCTTTAATTGGTGCTGTTTTTGTTCCTATTAATCATAGACTTTCTATTGGAGAGATGAAGGAGTGTCTCGACGATTGTGCTCCTAAGCTTTTAATTGTAGATGAAAACTTCGGTGAACATGGAAAACGCTTGGCAAAGTCATGTGAAAGCTTACAGGAAACTATATACAGCGGTCAGATGTTGCGCTCGGGGGAAGGACTGTCATATGAGGACTCTGTAAAAGCGATTATATCTTCAGAGGAATATTGTGAATTATCTCCGAGTAGTGAGGATGAGGTCGTTATTTTCTTTTATACGGGTGGAACAACCGGCAGATCCAAAGGAGTGATGTTAACCAATAACAATCTGGTGTGTAATACAAATTGTACGATTCCTCTATATCGTATGAAGCAGCACTGGGCATTTGTAATTGTTGGACCACTATTTCATGTGGCGGCAGGCTCTCGAGTTTTTAGTTGTGCTGTTCTTGCGGGCCACGCCGTTATTTTGTCAAAATTTGATGTCACTGCACTGTTGGGCGTTATTGAAAAATACAAAATCAACTCGGCTACGCTAGTTCCCACGATGTATCAATTAATCTTAGATCATCCTAAATTTCGCTCTTTTGATCTTTCTTCCTTGAAAATGCTTGCTTCGGGAGCAGCACCACTATCTGATGCGCTGCTCCGACGAATTTTGGAAGTATTTCCCACAACGGAGTTCTTTCAAACCTACGGTATGACTGAAGCTTCACCCGTTCTGACAAGTCTAGACTCAAAATACCATGTCCTTTCCGGGCCCAATTCTAAAAAATTAGGCTCTGTGGGCCGATCGGTTGAACATGTCGATCTGATCATTGCTGATGACCAAGATCGCGAGGTGCCTCCGAATACGATTGGACAAATTTTGGCAAAGGGACCAAATATAATGAAGGGATATTGGAAGTTAACCGACGCTACCCAAGAGGCTCTTGAAGGAGGTTGGTATCATACTGGTGATGCTGGATACTTGGACGAGGAAGGATTCCTTTATCTAGAGGGACGGGTCAAAGATATGATTGTGTCGGGTGGTGAAAATGTCTACCCCATCGAAGTTGAGAACGTACTGGAAAACCATCCTGCAATACACCAGTGTGCGGTCATTGGAATTCCCCATGATACTTGGGGCGAGGCCGTTCACGCTGTAGTGACTCTGAACAAAGGGGGCAAAGCTACGGAAGAGGAACTTATTAATTTTTGTAAAAGCGCGATTGCGAGTTACAAATGTCCAGTTAGTGTGACGTTCAGGCTTGACCCAATGCCACTCTCGCCGATCAATAAAATCCTGAAAACAGAATTACGAAAGCCGTTTTGGGAAGGTCGAGGGAGTAAACTTGTTTGACGAGAGACGAACAAGAAAATCACGGGAGTTTAGGGTTAATTGAATTCGTCATTATTTGGTTGGAGTGTGAACAAAATGCTCAAGTATTTCATAGGGCTGACAGCCAACCAGCAAGTGTTGTTTATTCTGAAAAGTCGGAACACCTGTAATGCCAAGTTCTCGGCTTTTTTTCCAATCCTCATCTACAATGAGTTTGAATGATCGTTCTTCCAGAATCTCTTTCGCGCTCGTTCTATCAAAGCCAGCTGTTTCAGCAATTTTTAGCAGCTCATTCATGTCGCTAATGTTTTTGCCTTCGACGAAGTAAGCTCTATAAATTAAATCGTGTATCTCAGACTTCTCATTTTGAGTATCAGCCCATTTCCCCAATTCCTGAGCAAGGCGACTATTGAATGTATGTGACCGCTCTCCATATTCGAGACCGGCCTCTCGCATCAACCTCTTCATATTCTCTTTCATTGGATTTAGGTTTCTACCGGGGAATAATTCCTCCAGGGTTATGCCCCCTTCTGGTGTTTCTGGGTGTAGGGGAAAATAGATCAACTGGACATTAATGGGATAACGAACTTTTAATTTTTCAATACTTACAGTACTGAGATAACACCATGGTCAGATGTAATCTATGAATACCTTTAAGTTATATTTCTTCATTCTTCAGCCTGATTGTTAGGGACTAGTGAGACGATCTTGCCACCTTCACCATGCTCAAAGAGCAGATAGATAGTTCCATCTAAACCCATCTCCACATCTCGAATGCGCCCTATGCCCTCGAACAAAGTCTCTGTCTCGACGAAGCGGTTATTCTCAATATCAATACGAAATAAGCTTCGCGATTTTAGGGATCCAACAATGAAGTCACCTTTCCAATTAGGAAATTTCTCGCTTTGACTTATTATAAAACTGGAAACAGCGGGAGACGGTGTCATATCCACCACCGGTTGTGTTATGTCGGATAGCTCAAAAGCAATCCCGAGATCTAGTCCATTCACTCGACTGCCGTCGTAGTGCAAACCTGTCGAATAGAGGGGCCACCCATAATTTTCTGCAGGAAGCAATCGGTTAATTTCATCGCCCCCTCGTGGGCCGTGTTCGCTTCCCCAAAGCTCCCCGTTGCTGTGGTCATATTCAAGCCCCTGTGGACTTCGATGGCCATAGGTGTAGATGCTTTCATAAACATTTTCAACGCCGAAATATGGATTGTCTTCAGGAGTAGAACCGTCATCATTAACTCGATGAATCTTGCCGCATGGTGTAGCTAGATTTTGAATGCCTCCCCCTTGTCCGCCGCATTTCATACCTATTGAAAAGTATACATGGCCCCTATTGTCAAATGTGATACGGCCGCCAGCACCAACATCCCCAGCAAAAAAATAATCTTCTATGGGCGCCTGCCAAATTACCTCTTGATCTATCCAGTTAATGCCATCCAATCTGCCTCTGACTAGTCTATTCATGGAAACAGGTCTTTCCTCTCGACGACTTGCTTCATTGCAGTCTGTGCAGCGGTGGCTGTGATAAAGGTAGATCCAGCCATTCTCAACATAATTTGGGTGAAGTTTGATATCAAATAACCAGCCCATACCCCTCTCGATATCAATTCGGGATTCTAGTCTGTAGATGTCATCAAAAGCTGTGGGAGTCCCTTGGATTAGATCGGACCTTTCACCATCCTGACGAATGATTCGTACCCCCTTAGTTTTTTCGGTGACGAGAATGTCACCGTTTGGCATTGGTTCAATTGAAAAGGGGAGTGGGTCTAAATCTTCAGCGATAATTTCTAGACTAAAGTCGTGCAAAGAGGTTTCGAAAACCTCGTCTGGTATAGTAAGGTTCGTGTCATAATTGGAGGTGACATAGCCCACGTTATTTCGTGTTTCCATTAAGTACATGGCCAAGCCACGGATTTCAGTGGGGCTGAAGATGTCACGCCAACTCGGCATGCCTTGAACTTCATACCCGTTGGTTATGCTTGTGACGATTGCCTCTATCGACTCTCCATGAACTAGGTCACCCCGAAGCGGTGATCCTTGACCTGTGCCCTCTAAGTTTTCTCCGTGGCAAACAGAGCAATTTTCTTGGAACATCAGTCGTGATTCAGTAACCCCGGAATAAGCTTCGGCCTCCTGTTGAGCTATCAATTGTTCTGTTGACGATAATTCAATTGCGAGAATAAGAAGGCAAAGTGTTAATTTAAAGGATTGCATTTTGAATCATACCAGTCCACGGTTTTTCTAAACCTACTCCTACTGAATTGTTTTTGCAATTTACCAAACAAACTAGGATGACCGACATGATTAAGGGTATACTAATTCACTATTTTTAAAGTTCTCCAATTTGCGGAAAGCGTCCAATAAAGTGGGGAAGTGGATTAAATTCTTAATGTGAGGTGGGGTAGATGCGCAGACTAATAGCACTATTTGGCGCTACGTTTTTATTAATTAACGTATTTTCAAAGGCTTACGCTCAGGGAGATGAGGGAGCGTTAGCCATTATTGTTCCGGGTGGAGGTACTTATAGCCGTCCAATCTCTACGGATTCAGAGGAGGCCCAGGCCTTTTTCGACCAGGGGATTCGAATGGCATGGGGGTTTTATTTTCCGGAATCTATCGCCTCGTATCAGGAGGCAGCCAGGCTTGACCCGGACAGTCCCATGCCGCACTGGGGTATAGCCCATGCAGCAGGACCTAATCCAAATAGTAGGTATCAAGGTTTGCCCGATGATCCACAGGGGGCCGGACTGGCGGCAATTCGCCGCGCCATGGAACTGGCTGATAATGGCTCGCAGTTAGAGCGAGACCTAATTGCTGCCACCTACGTACTTTACAATAAGGATGCGGTTCCCGATGACCGAGAGAGGGATTTTGCGTTTTTGGCCGCTATGCGCGAGCTCCACGATAAATACCCTGGTGATGCCGATATCGCTACGGTTTTTGGTGAGGCGTATATGAATACAACCCGCTGGGATTACTGGGAGGCGGATGGTTCGGCAAAGCCCGGTACTGCGGAAGGCAAAGCGGCTTTGGAGGCGGCGATGGCCTTGGAGCACGATCACCCTGGAGCAAACCATTTGTATATTCATTTGATGGAGGGTTCAGATCAGCCAGAACTTGCAATGCCAGCCGCTCAGAAACTAGAGGGCACATTGCCGATTTCTGGCCACATGGTCCATATGCCAGGACACATATATTTGCGTGTTGGCGAATATGAGAAAGCTATTTTGTCAAATGAGCGGTCACAAATTGTGGATGATCAATTCGCTGAAATTTGGGGTGATACTAATTTTCCTCTAATTGGTACCTACCCTTTATCACACAAAATTCACAAGCCTCATGCGCTCGATTTTGTTCGCTATGCAAACATGCTGCAAGGTAACTATGAGGATGCCAGTGAGGCAGCTTACCGCAACTCAGGTCAAGGCATGGGAGCTCTTAGAGGTAGTAACAAGAATACAGCTCACGCCTGGATGATGGATAAGGTCTTCGGTAAATGGGATAAAATACACGCAGCCAACGCAGAGAACAAAGAGCTAGCAGATAGTCCTTACCTAAAGGGTAT
>Ga0208127_1000278_pt1 | contig 26525 bp, 16 predicted proteins | sample ETNtaG_6_FD_185751 | JGI IMG/M metagenome (GOLD analysis project Ga0208127, IMG submission 185751) | Marine microbial and viral communities from oxygen minimum zone, Eastern Pacific Ocean - ETNP201306SV45 (SPAdes) (version 2) | ecosystem: Environmental > Aquatic > Marine > Oceanic ... | reverse complement strand
GCAGTCGAGAGATTGTCCTCCGGGAAGCGAACTAGGACATCGCCCCAGGAATACTAAGAATGCAATGCTGTATTTTTTAGCCACGGATTACACGGATAGATGCAGATGAACTGGTTGCGGAGATGTGAATTGAGGTCTGTTTTTAGCTCAAGGAGCTCTCCTCATTGGATCCGTGAGTATCCGTGTAATCCGTGGTTAAAAAAATTCTAAGAGCTAAGGAGATATGCGGTCGAATCGTCACTCAATCTTCTTACTCGTAACCTTCGCGTTGCTATGCGCGGTTTTCGTGGTCGCTTGCTCGAATAAAGACCAGCGAGCGCTTGATATACCGGAAGGCTTGGCGTCGCTTACCTTAAAGGAATTCGCGCGTCAGACGGATGTTGAGATACTGTTCGACCGCCAGGTCGTGAATGGCGTCGAGACGCATGCAATTAAGGGCAATTACGAGCCTGGATACGCATTGCGGATGATGTTGGCGGATACGCCACTTGGGGTTAATTTCGAGAAAGACTCTGGAGCCTATGCGATTTATAAAAAGCAGCTTTAACGATTCAAATCTTGTATGGAAATAATGGTAGCGATTCTGGCGTCTTGTATCGAGATTTCTGGGATCCGAAAAAAAAACATGCGAATAAATTGAAATTCTATTAACGGAAAAGTCGGCGCGGTTTGTTAACCGTATTAGATGAACCTGATACCCCTAACGTTCAGCGCCGATTCGAAAATCCCCAATAAATGGGAGAATCAAACTACTTCTTTCGGCGATGGCTATTGGCTGCGGCGATGTTATTCATTATGACGTCCGCAAGTCGACTAGCCGCTCAAACCCGTTCCTTCAATGTGGAAGCGGGCAATGCCAGCGTGACGCTCAGAGAATTCGCCCGTCAGGCGAAGGTGAGCGTCGTGTTGGATCGAGAGAAGGTCGAAGGCGTTCAAACGAACGAGGTATCCGGGTTGTTAGTACCGAAGCAAGCGCTCGCGCGCATGCTGGATGGCACGCCTCTGGTTTTCAATGAAGATATGGAAACTGGGGCGTTCGCCGTTACGCAATCGATTGCATCGGTTGCGGAAGAAACGACGCCAAGCTCTGAGATCGAAATCCCAGAGCCTGAGCTCGAACCCCAACAACAACAACAACCTACAATGAACGATAAGAAAAAATCGATCGGCAGTCTTTTCAAGGGGCTGCTTTCGCTTGCCTTGGCAAGCTCTCCGAGTCTCGTGGCTCAGGATGACGGCGAAGAAGAAGTCTTCGAGTTGTCTCCCTTCTCTGTGGATTCGAGAACTGACGACGGCTATAACGCCACCGAAACCCTAGCGGGCACGCGTTTGCGCACCAGTACGCGTGAGATCGGAGCGGCCATGACCATCATGACACCCGAGTTTCTCGAGGATCTCGGCGTGACGAGCTTCGAAGAAGCTCTGGAGTACGCTCCCAACACCAGCGATTTCGACGCGGGTCTCATTGACGCTCCTGCGGGAACGAATCAGAGAATGAATGGCGGAAACCGATATTCGGTGCGCGGCTTTCAGACGTCTTCCTTGAGCCGCGATTTCTTCGCAACGGATTATAAAACGGATATGTACAATTCGGAGCGCCTGACCTTTTCACGTGGTCCGAACTCCATTCTGTTTGGCATTGGGCAACCAGGGGGCGTTACTAATTCCACTTCCAAGCGCGCTCGTTTCGGCGATGTGCGCGAAATCAGTATCCGAGTGGATGATAACGATAGCCTTCGAGCGACCTTCGACTTCAATACGGAATTGATCGAAAACAAGCTTGCGATTCGCCTCGCTGGCTTGGATAGCGATCAGCGTACTTGGCAACACCCCTCGTATACGAATGACGAACGCTTGTATATGGCGCTCAAGCTCAAGCCATTCAGCGATTCGGACGGTTGGCTAAGCGACTTAGAGATCAATGCCAATCACGAGATGGGCGAAATCGATGGAGTCAAGGCCCCGCGCCAGGAGCCGGTTTTCGACTATGTGTCGCCCTGGATCGAAGCGGGCAGACCGATGTGGGATGGCATCCCTCCGGCTAGAGCGCCTAGAACCCCGGCACAGTCTCTGGCCAATCCAGGTCTTTGGGAATACATTGGCCGCCCGGCGCTCATCATTAGCAGTTTCAGCCCTGTCCCTGGCGCTTCCGCCATGCCTCCCTTCAGCGCGGAACGCACGGCAACGGGGACACCCATAAATAGGTGGGACCCATCCCTAGCGGATAATGCCGGGAACCGATCGCTTATGGATGAGAGCATCCTTCCTCACGACGTAAACTTTTATGGCTTTGCGAACAGCTGGGAGGCTGAGGTGGAAACCACTCAAATTATCCTGAATAAGGAAATCGCTGAGAACCTGCACTTTGAATTCGCCTACAATACCCAGCACAACGATCGGGTTGAGCGGGAAGAAATAAGGCAATGGGGAAGGCTCATGCCCGATGTAAATACCTATCTCCCTGATGGGTCTCCCAATCCGATGGCGGGCCAAATCTATATGAATTCCCCGCAAAGCATAAGCGTGCCGTTCCATAACCGCCGATCGCAGACTTCGAGGTATGCCTTGTCTTATGAATTCAATTTCGCCGATCATACCGATGGCTGGGCGAAGCACTTAGGCAAATTCCGTGCGGCTGGGTCCTTTGAACGGCGTCAGGCTGGAGTTCTACAGGCCTTAGGGACGACGAGAAATATGACGCCGACGCAATTTACGCCGGCCCCGGGTCAGCGCCCCTTCAACGCAAATGCTGGGCATGGTTGGAATACTGGAAGAATGCGGTTTTATCTCGATCCGGAACATAACGTCATTCCGGTCGTCGGGGGCAACCTCCCGTACTATTTCGCGGAGACTCCGATTCCGCAAGATCAGGCTGACGAGTACGGCGTTACCTTGGGAACGCATATCTTTCTCGCCGCTAGAAACGAAGCGCATCTGGACTCGAAAGTCGTTACTGTGCAGAACCTTCTGTTCAATGATCGTCTGATTACGACCTGGGGCTGGAGAGAGGATTCCCAAGACCTTTTTGACGGAAACCCTTTGATGCCAAATCAGCCTCCTCATAATTTAAAGCCTGATCCGCGCGGAATTAATCCCTACGATGGGCTGAAGTCTACCGCTGAGGGCACGCCTCAGACCTTTGGCGTCATGGGCTACCCATTGCCTTGGCTCGGCGTGTTCTATAACGAATCGGAGAACTTCATCCCAGTCGGGAGATCGTTTGATATTTTCGGGGAGCGTTTCCCTAATCAAACGGGCGAGGGAGAGGATGTCGGCATCAAGCTGTTCTTGTTCCAAAATAAATTGGTGGCGTCATTGACCAAATACGAGACGTTCCAAAACAACGTTTCCTCGGGCTTTATTCGCGCAGGCATGCAAAGCTCGATCGGTCGGGACTTCGGGAATTCGAATAAGAATTTCTGGGAACACGTTGCGGTTCATACGGGTGACGAGAAGTATATGGAATCTCCTTACTGGTTTAGCGTTAATAACCTTTTTGGAGGCTATTTGGACTCCAAATCGGAGGGTTATGAGTATCAGGTGACCTGGAACCCGACCCGCGAATGGCGCATCATGTTCAACTATAGCGAGCAGGAAGGCGTTCTCAATAACGTGGCGTCTCGGATATATGAATACTGGCACGAATTCGTCCCCGGCGAATGGGACAATTCCTGGAGCGACGTAGAGTTGGAAGCCGACTTAACTCACCCAGGAAATAGACTATCAACCACCTTGGGCGAGCTTTATGCTAACGTCCAAACGGATGCGGAGCGTATGCTGGGTCTTAACGGCACCGCGGATACGCGCCAGCCTTTGGATTCGATGAATGTAGTCGCCAACTACACCTTCTCTGACGACTCCCCATTGAAGGGGCTTACGCTTGGCGGTTCGGCGCGTAAGCGGGGCGATCGCTTTCTCGGATTTCCTGATGACGAGAATGGGGTACCTGATGCTTCCGGCGCCTTTAAAGGTGGAAAGACGGAGGTATACGATGCGATGGCTCGCTACCGCATGAAGATTTTCAACGATATCGATTGGAGTCTTCAGCTGAACATCCGGAACATCTTTGATGATACGTCCATGAAGGCGTCGTCCACCGATGGCACGGGACAGGGCAATATCGTGCGTTGGAGATACCAAATACCGCGCACCTATCAGCTGACCAGCACCTTTAGATTCTAAGGTCGTTTAGAACGATCACGCAGTAAGATAGTAGTAGGGCCGGATAATTAGTAGCTATCCGGCAGTGTTTAGCCCTGCGGCGCAAGCCGCAGGGCTATTACGCTCTTCAACTGCGGCGATTGTCGATAGTTTGGCCTTCCACGCGCGTCATTGCTGTTTGATTGAGGCAGCCAAACAGGCGACGATTAGGAAATCGTTTACCCCCCAAAAAAAAGCCCCGTTCCAGGAAAATTTGCGGCAGAATCGAAGCTGAGAGCAGATATGATTCTAGCGAAGATGCCCCATCGAACCCCCAACCCTAGAATCTGTAAACAACTGCATTACGATTCGTCAGAATGGTGTTTTTGAAGCGAAACTTCGGGGTCAATGATTCAGAACATGTTGAAAATAAAGGGCCACAAAGAGGCGCGAAAAAACGCCAAGATTTATGATTTAAAGATTTTCTTTGCGCATTTTCGCGCCTCTTTGCGGCTATTAAAACCTCTCCTTTCCCTCATCTGCGGGTTCGTCGTGACGAGTAATGCTATTGGAGCCGATAGGCCAAATGTGCTGTTCATTGCGATCGATGATATGAATGACTGGAACGGCGTACTCGGTGGCAATCCTCAGGCCAAGACGCCTCACATGGATTCGCTGGCCTCCAAGGGCATGGTATTCACCAATGCCCATTGCGCCGCTCCGGCCTGTGGTCCTTCGCGGGCTGCCATAATGAGCGGGATTAGTCCTTCGACTTCGGGCAATTATATTAATTCGAATTCCTTCACTCGAAATCCGATCCTGAATGACTCGGTTATATTGCCGGAGTTCTTTCAACAGAATGGCTACTATGTGGCCGGCTCGGGGAAATTGTTTCATGGCGGTCATTTCCAGAGGGAAGTCAAAGGGCGGGGATTCGATGATTACTACCCGAGCAAGACGCAGGACCAATTTCCGTGGGTGCGCAAGTTCTCCAAACCTCCGCCTTTGAGCGGGATTGAAAAAGGCATACCAAGATACGCCGATTGGGGGCCTTACGCTGCGGACGTTAAACTGGAAGAGGTCAACGATGCGAAAACCGCGCATTGGGCGGCCGATTCGTTGTTGGGGGGCGAGTTGAAAGAACCTTTCTTTTTGGGCGCTGGCATCTTCCAGCCGCATCTGCCCAATTATGCGCCCCAAAAATATTTCGATAGGTTTCCGCGTGATGAAATAGAACTTCCGGAAGGGTACCGAGAGGATGATATGAACGATGTGCCTGCGGCCAGTTCGAAGCAGAGGCATGCGGGCTATGCTCATAAAATTATCGCTGCTGGTCAGTGGAAGCCTGCGATTCAGGCTTACCTGGCCTGTATCGCCATGACGGATGAACTGATTGGGCAGATGGTGGAGGCCTTGGAGAAGTCGAAGTATGCGGACAATACGATCATCGTATTATGGAGCGATCATGGGTTTCAGTTGGGCGAAAAAGGGCGTTGGGAGAAGTTCTCCCTATGGGAGCGAGGCACGCGGGTAAACCTGATGTGGGTGGCGCCGGGCGTGACTCAGCCGGGATCGAGCACTGACAAGCCAGTGAACCTGCTGGATATTTATCCGACGCTGGCCTCCTTGGCTGGGCTCGAGCCCCCTGAGGGGCAGCTGGAAGGAAATGATCTTTCGGTCTTGATGAAAAACCCCGAGGCTGCATGGGACGAAACGACCTTAACTACGTTCGGTTTCAAGAATTACAGCCTGCGTTCCGATCGGTATCGATACACTGTATACGCTGACGGCTCAGAGGAACTGTACGATCACGCGAAGGATAAATGGGAATGGACGAACCTCGCGGGCAAGTCTGAATACGCGGCGATAAAGAAGAAACTCCGCCAAGATTTACCCACGCATCATGAACCAGTGGGCCTCTTGGAAACCGTCTTTGAAAAAAGGAAAAAGTAATTGAAATATTATGAAAGAAATGGCCGCCAAAAGGCGCAAAAAACGCAAAAAATGTGTAGTGCAATCGATCGAACAAATTCAAAAGTAATCTGCTTAGGATCGCGTTCTGTTATTTCCTAAAGATTTGTTTGGTTTTGTGATTTTTGCGCCTTTTTGCGGCCATCAAACTTCTAGTTAATCCCAAAATATATTGTGAGCCCATCAAACTACCCTAAGAATAATCTTCATCGTCGCGATCTCATCAAAGGTATGACCGTGGCCGGTTTGGGCCTCGCGGCAGGCGGACTCGGTTCCTCTAGCGTTTTCGCTCAAGCGAACGTATCCAAAAAAGGAAAACCGAATCGAATCCAACTTGAAAACGCCAAGCCCGGCACGCGGGATTGGTTGCTGACCAAAGTCGACGTCGTCATGAACGAGCCGGTGGAGTTGTGGCGTTCTCTGCGCATCGAGGGCTACTGTTCCGAGACGAGCGTGAGCGCGGGCGATACGCTCAAGGTAATGGTGAGCGCGAACCCGGTATCGGAGTTCGATCTGGAGATATACCGGACTGGCTACTACGGTGGAACCGGCGGGCGTTTCATGAAACGCTTTAAATCCATCCAGGGCAAGACTCAGTCCGATCCCGAGATCGGCGCGAATCGTCTGCGCGAATGCAAGTGGGAACCGTCAGTGGAGTTTAAGATCCCCAAGAATTGGCTGAGCGGCGTCTATTTGGGCAAACTCACTGCCAAAGAGGGGGGATTTCAGAGCTACGTCATTTTCATCGTACGCGATGAGCGTCCCTGCGATCTGCTTTTCCAGTGTAGCGACATGACCTGGGCCACGTACAATAGCTGGCCTACCAACGAGTGGTCGCTTTATCACAACGACGCCAATGGCTACACGGGATATAAGAAACGCAAGAAGTGGAGCACGAATGCGGCTGATACCGGCTGGGTGAGTTTCGACCGACCCTATTTGCAGTTCTGCCAGGATCACTTGGTCGTGAATACTAAGTCGGTGGGCTCAGGAGAATTTCTGCTTTGGGAGTTTCCGCTGTCTTATTGGATCGAGCAGCAGGGTTACGATGTATCGTATATCTCGAATGTGGATACGCACCGGTATGGCTCGAGGCTGCAAAAGACGAAGGGATTTATCTCTGTGGGACATGACGAGTATTGGACCTTGGAGATGTACGACAATGTCATGGCCGCTCGCGATGCCGGCGTGAACCTTGCTTTCCTGAGCGGTAACTCGGTCTGGGGCGTCGTGCCTTTGATGCCATCCGCTCAAGGGCAACCCCATCGGGTCATGCGACGTGAAGGCGTGTTCGTTGGCGAGGAAAACTACGAAAGGTTTCTGAAATCGAGAGGAGCTACGCACAACTATCCAGCCGGACCAGACGGGGCCCTGCTCATGGGTGGCCGAATGGTCGGCATCGGCGGTGGGCCTTGGACCTGCGTCAACGCTGGTCACTGGCTCTATGAAGGCACGGGTATGAAGGAAGGCGATACAGTTCCCGGCTTGATCGGCTGGGAATGGCATGGCTCTCCTGCCAAGGACTTGCCTGGCATGGAATTCGTGGCGCATGGGGAGACGGAGAATGGCGCGGGTAAGGCGCAAACGCCCCATATTGCGACGATCTACGACGGCCCCAAAGGTAACGTTGTCTTTAACGCTGGGACTATTTGGTGGGCCCAAGGCTTGTCATCGCCCCCAGGTCACGTCCTGCCCGCCCACAAGGCCGCTCAACCTCAAGGCCCGGATCCGCGTGTGCAGCGTATGATGGCCAATGTCTTCGATCGATTTATTAAGTAACCCAAAAAGTGATATAAATATGAGATGAGTCCGCTAAATACGCTAAACAACGCCAAAGAAAGAATGGCTCAAACGGGTGCTTTTTAGCGAACTTTAGCGTATTTGGCGGACGAAAAATATTTCCTTTAAATCCCCATGTTTAAGAAAGGAAAATTGAGATGAAAATTCTAACGAAAATTATTGCATCAGCTTTGCTGATACAGGTAGCGGTCTACGCTCAAGAGCAGAGACCGAACGTCTTGTTTATCACTTCCGACGATCTCGGGCTCCAGCTCAGTTGCTATGGCGACGAGGTCATTGAAACGCCGAACCTCGATGCCCTTGCAGCAAGCGGGGTCCTGTTCGACGTCGCCTACGTGGCCCAGGCTTCCTGCAGCCCATCGCGCAGCGCCATGCTCACGGGGCTCTACCCTCACGCCAACGGTCAATACGGGCTCACAGCCACGACGACTTCCCTGCATCCACACCTGCGCGATGCCACGCTTCCCAATATCCTCAAGCGGAGCGGCTATCGCACCGGTATCATCGGCAAGCTCCACGTCAACCCGGGCAATTCGTTCCAGTTCGATTCCCGCCTAGGGAACTACATGGATGCTCTGGATATGAAGCTGGTCGCCGAGCGCAGTTCCCAATTCATGGCCGAGTCGGGGGGCCAACCTTTCTTCCTGATGGTCAATTACACCGACCCGCACGCCTATCGCCCGAAGGGTAATGTATCGAACACGATCGGCGACTGGTCTTTTCGCGATCGCGTTAAAGGCATTCCTGAAACGCTGGTCGAACCGAGTGAAAAGACCGTTCTGCCATTTCAGCGAATCGATACCCCCGAGCAGCGGAAGCGCGTCGCGGGCTACTACAACTCAGTCAAGCGAATGGATATCGGCGTCGGTATGCTGCTGAATGAACTCAAGCGCCTCGGACACGCTGACAACACGCTGGTAATCTTCGTCGGCGACCACGGCCCGCCGTTCAACCGCGGGAAAGTGAGTGTCTATGAAGGCGGTTTGCGTGTTCCCTTTATTGTGCGGTGGCCCGGAGTCTCGAAGCCCATGCGTAGCGACGCGATGGTTTCGACGGTCGATATCCTGCCGACGATTCTCGACGCCGCGGGGGCCACGACCGGCATCGAGAGGCACGGGCAGTCACTTCGACCCGCGCTTGAAAAGGCCGACGCGCCGTGGCGCGAATACCTTGTAGGCGAATTTCACATGCACGGCTCTCCTTGGTTCCCGCAGCGAGCGATCCGTGACGACCGATACAAGCTGATCCGCAACCTGCTCGCCGACTCGACTAAACCTTCTGGGCAGGTCGACGGCGACATTGCCTACGTTGTCTCGCGCGAAGCCCGCTACGACGGAACCCAGATCCGAACCGCCTTCGACACCTACGCTAAACCGCCCGAATTCGAGCTCTACGACCTCGAGAAGGATCCTTGGGAATTCGACAATCTGACTGGTAAGGCCGAGTATGCTGAAGTCGAACAACGACTGAAGGCCGCTCTCGAAGTCTGGCAACGCGAAACCGACGACCCAGTCCTGGATCCAGCCTGGCACGATGAGGTCATGCAAGAGATCGAAAGCCGCTTCCGCTGACCGCATATCCTATAATTCTTATCGGTATTACGAAAAAAACATCGTGTTTTTCTCTTCGAACAAATATCTCTAGGTTCTCTCATTTTCTTAATTTGGTAGCGGCCGATCTTCCGTCTTGGCCCATTGGGCTACACCGAGACGGGTCGAGCGGTAACTACCTTCAGAATTCACCGGGGCTGGCCCCGAAAATCTAACCAATATCCCAAATTATGAATACAAAAACAAATCGCCGGAACTTTTTGAAAACCACCGCCGCTGCCATCGCCATGCCGACCATCATACCGGCTAGCGCTCTGGGCAAGAATGGCGCCGTGGCTCCCAGCAATCGGATTGTCGTGGGGGGCATCGGATTAGGCCCACGGGGACGAAAGGTCCTCGCGGGGTTCTTCGCTCACAAGGACTGTCAATTCGTCGCCATCGCCGATGTTCAGAAAGAGCGACGCGAGATCATCAAGCGTCTGGCGGACCGCGAATATAGCAATAAGGATTGCGTGACCTACGACGACATGTCGGGAGTCTTGGAGCGCGATGATATCGACTCGGTCATCATTGCCACGGGCGATCGCTGGCATACCACGGCGTCTATCAACGCGGCCCGGGCGGGCAAGGATATCTATTGCGAGAAGCCTTGCGCGATGAGCATCATGGAATGCCAGCAACTGGACGACACGATTCGGAAACACAAGCGCGTCTTCCAAGCGGGAACGCAACGTCGAAGCGTGCCCAACTTCAAGCTGGCGGTCGATCTGGCCCGCAGTGGTAAGCTGGGGCAGGTGACGTCCGTTCATGCGGGCATTTTGGAGTTACAGCAGTACTTGGAGCCCTTGCCGGCTGAACCGGAGCCGGATCCATCGGTTATCAATTGGGACAAGTGGCTGGGCCCGTCGCCGTGGATGGAATTTAACGCTGCGTATTGCAGAGGACGCTGGCGCAATCACGCGGGTCTGTATGCCGCATGGAGATTGCCCGAGTGGGGATCCCATACGATTGACGTCTGTCAGTGGGCTGCGGATGCCGATGGAACGGCTCCCATTGAATACGAACCCGTATCGGATGGCGAGATACGCGCGAAGTATTCGAATGGCGTCAAACTGGTGATGCGCCTTTCCGGTTTCAAAGGAGAGGGCGATTGGCAGGAAGGACTAGGATCTTGCCCGGTTCGCTTCGAAGGCGATGAAGGCTGGGTAGAAGCAGGGGACGCGAAAGCAATCGTAACCAGTAATCCCAAGCTGCTCAAAAACAAGAAATACGACCAGATTAACGGCACGGATCCAGTGATGCATGCCCGTAACTTCCTGGATTGCGTTAAGACTCGGGAGGATCCGATTTGCAACTCGACCGCAGTTCGCTACGGCCACATGGCCTGCTTCGCGGCGGCGATCAGTTGGAAGCTGGGACGCAAGGTCAAATTCGACCCGAAGAAGGAACGCTTCATTGGAGATGCCGAAGCCAATCGCATGCGCACCTACAAGCGCCGCGCTCCTTACACGATCTAGAGTTAATCCAAACGTTTGCTGAACCACGGAGTTCACGGAGGAACGGAGGGGCGCCTATCCGTATCCATTATCCTCCGTATCTCTGTGTCCTCCGTGGTTGTGGCAGATTCCAAATAGCAATTTTAACCACGGATTACACGGATATACACAGATGATTGGGTTGTGAGAGGGCGCGAAGGGGGATCTACTTTTTTGATCAAGTACCTTCCTCATTAGATTTGCGTCCATCCGTGTAATCCGTGGTTCCAAAATATATAGATAATAACTGGTAACAATATTGAAGAATTTTATGAATATGAATCGATCCAAATCACTAGTCGCCCTTGCGGGCTTGTTGATGCTCCAGTTCGGCGGCGTCTTGGTTGCCGCTGAGTCAGGTTTCAAGTCCATCTTCGATGGCAAAACGCTGGAGGGTTGGTCGGGCGATCCGAAGTTGTGGTCCGTTGAGGACAACGCGATTACGGGCGTGACCACGGACGAAGAGCCGCTTGAGTACAACAAGTTCCTTATCTGGGACGGCGAGGTGGAAAACTTCCATCTGCGCCTTAAGCTTCGACTGTTCGGCAAGAACAACTCGGGTGTTCAGTATCGCTCGGAGCATCTGAAGGACAAAGGCGAGTTTGTGGTCGGAGGCTATCAATGCGACATCCATCCCAAGCCGGAGTACAATGGCATGCTTTACCACGAGCGGGGACGCGGAATCGTGGCCCAGCATGGCCAAAAAGTGACTGTGAACGAAGCGGGCGAAAAGTGGATAACTGGGTCGACCGGTCGCGTTCAGCAGATCAATCTTGAGGACTGGAATACTTACGAAATCGTCGTGATCGGCAACAAGTTGGTGCACAAGCTAAACGGAAAGGTAACCGCCGAAATCATCGATCACGATCCGAAAGGGCGATCGATGAAAGGGATTATCGCTTTCCAGGTGCATCGAGGCCCTGCGATGCGCGTGCAGATAAAGGACGTCGAGTTGAATCACTTGCCTGCAGGTGGCATGTTGTCACCTGCGGACATGCCTTTACCGAAGGGCGCAAAGAAGGCAGGCCGCTAGACGGCAACCGTGGCTACGGTTTGACTGCTATTCGTTAACGTTGTATTTATAATGCAAAGACATCGAAATAGTAGCGTATGAAGTGAAGATTGTTCATCGATCATTTTTAGCAGGATACGCCCCGACATGTCGGGGCGTATCCTGTTAACTAAAAACATCTCACGTACCTAATTTTGGAATACCAGAAACTTATATGAGAAACTACTTCCTCCTGTCCCTATTAGCCGTATTGGGTTTCATCGCCGTGAGCGCTGCCACTGCGGATGACGCAAAGCCAATGAACGTCGTGTTTATTCTGGCCGATGACCTCGGCTGGAGCGACACCGAGCTCTACGGCAAAACGAAACTATACAATACGCCGAACATTCTACGTTTGGCGGAGCTCGGTTGTACGTTCAACCGGGCGTATTCAAATTCTCCCCTGTGTTCGCCGACGCGGGCGAGTTTTCTGACCGGGCAAACGCCCGCCCGACATGGCAGTACGCAGCCGAGGCACCATACGGCCAATGTGATTCTGAAAGCGGAGTTGGCGAAACGGGCCAAGCCTTCCGAAAAGGCGTTGCCTGTGGTGAGCGCCACGCGTCTGGATACGAATTTGCCTACGATCGGAAAAATGATGAAGCAGGCGGGCTATGCGACGGGGCATTTTGGCAAGTGGCACCTGGGTACGGCGCCTTATAGTCCCTTGGAGCATGGCTTCGATGTCGATATACCGCATTGGTCGGGGCCGGGGCCCGGGAAAACCTACGTCGCTCCCTGGAGCTTCAAGACCATCAAGGAAAATTATCCGGGTGAGCATATCGAAGATCGCATGAGCGAAGAGGCGATCAAATGGATAAATGAGGTCTCAGAAGACAAGCCCTTCTTCATGAACTATTGGATGTTCTCGGTGCATGGTCCCTGGAATGCTAAGGAATCGCTGATCGAGAAATACAAAGAAGAGCTCGATCCAAGTAGCGAGCAGAGGTCCGCTACCTACGCGGCTATGGTGCACTCGCTGGATGATGCGATTGGGGCGCTGTTGGATGAGATCGAACGCAAGGGAATCGTCGATAACACGGTGATTATCTTCACTTCAGACAATGGCGGCAACATCCACACCAGGCTTCCCGAAGGGGGTGGCATTCCAGTCACTTCGAATACTCCGCTTCGTGGCGGCAAGGCTTCCATGCGCGAAGGTGGGGTGCGGGTGCCGACCATCGTGGTCTGGCCCGGAGTGACCACGCCTGGCAGCCGCAGCGACGAGATCATTCAAACCTCGGACTTCTACACGACGATCCTGAAAGGGCAGGGCATTGCTCTGCCAGAAGACCATCCGGTGGACGGCATCGATATCCGGCCTGCGCTGGAACGGCAGAAGCTCGACCGCGACGGAATCTTCACTTACTTCCCCTGCATTGTTCCGGTGCCGGAATGGTTGCCGCCTTCCATGTCGGTTCACTCGGGCAACTATAAAATGGTGCGCGTCTTCCATGGCGGGGAAAGGGGACAGCACGATTACAAGCTCTACGATCTTGAGAAAGACATCGGCGAGACGAACAATCTGGCAGCGAAGATGCCAGAACGCGTGGAACGGCTAGATCGGATGATTGAAAACTATCTGAAAGAAACAGGAGCGGTTGTCCCAAAACCCAACCCAAACTTCGATCCAGCGCAATTCGACCCGGACGCGATTGGAAAGAGACCCCAGGGCAAGAAATAGCGCGAATGCGCTGAACGCCAATACTGTAATTTGAATATGTATGGGTCCGACAAATACGCTAAAGGACGCGAAGGAAAGAATGGTTCGAACGTTATTGTTTTAGCGGACTTTAGCGTATTTAGCGGACAGAAATCTCTTTCGAATGCTCGCTTGTTCTGAATTTTGCGAGTCGAGTTGAGGCTCGTTTTGAAATCTATCCCAATCGATAATATCCTAATCCTATGAATCGTTTTATCTTACTTCTAACTTCGTTTCTTACGCTCTCGTCGAGTTGGCTCTATGCTCACAAGCCGAACGTTCTCTTCATCGCGATCGACGATCAGAATGACTGGATCGGCTGTATGGGCGGGCATCCGTTGGTCAAGACCCCGAACATCGATAGGCTAGCTGCGCGAGGAACTCTTTTCACCAATGCCCATACGCAGTCGCCGCTCTGCAACTCGTCCCGAACCAGTCTGATGGTGGGGCTTCGTCCGAGCACGACCGGAATTCATGGCTTGGCTCCCTGGTTTCGCGACGTGCCGCAATGGGAGGATCTCCTGTCTCTTCCGCAGCACTTCGCTAACAATGGGTATCAAACCTATAGTAACGGAAAAATCTATCACACTCTGCGTACTCAACCCGCAGATACGCCCAATCCCGAGTTTCAGCATTGGGGCGCTCGGGGTGGATTCGGCATACCGATGCCTCCCGAAAAACTCATTCCAACCACGCCGTTTGGAAATCACCCGCTTATGGACTGGGGCGTTTGGCCGCTGGACAATGACGACACCACGAAAAGCGACTGGGAGGTAGCGTCCCGGGCGATTGAGATGCTCGAGGATATGCCCGATGGAAAGCCGTTCTTCCTAACCGCCGGTTTCTTCCTTCCTCACGTGCCTTGCTTTGCTACCCAGAAGTGGTTCGACCTGTATCCAGACGATGCGACGGTGCTCCCACCAATGCCGAAGGATGATCGAGACGATACGCCCCGTTCGTCTTGGTGGATTCACTGGAGCCTGCCAGAGCCGCGTCAGAAGTGGATCGAAGAGAATGACCAGGCGATCAATCTCGTACGCTCGTACTTGGCCTCGACCAGCTTCATCGACAGCCAAATCGGTCGCATACTCGATGCCCTGGAAGAGAGCGGACATGCCGACGATACGATCGTCGTCCTTTGGAGCGATCACGGCTATCATCTTGGCGAAAAGCTGATTACCGGAAAGAATACGCTCTGGCGCAATTCGACGCGGGTGCCGTTGATTTTCGCGGGTCCTGGAGTCACTCCTGGTCAGGTATGCAATCGGCCCGCCGAGTTGCTCGACATCTATCCGACTTTGGTCGATCTAGCGGATCTGCCGGAGGTAGATCACTTGGAAGGTCTGAGCCTATCGCGTCAGCTTACCAATGCAAACGCTCCTCGCGAGCGTCCGGCCATCACGTCGCACAATCAGGGCAACTACTCCGTCGTGAACGAAAAGTGGCGCTACATCCAATACGTAGACGGCGCTGAAGAATTGTACGATATCGTCAACGACCCCCACGAGTGGACCAACCTCGCGGCCAAAAGACCGGGAGTCATGAAATCCATGAAAAAGTGGATACCCAAGATCGATAACGCTCCCACTCCCGGGAGTCGCGCCCGAATTCTCACCTACTACGATGGCGTACCCGTTTGGGAAGGGCAGATTATCGGAGAGGACGATCCCGTTCCGCAGGATAGCAAAGATTATCGCGATTGAAGATAAGTTAGGTTCCCCGTTGTGAATAGGCTTCTTCCAGTTGCTCTAGCGGCGCTTGCGTTGGGGATTCTCTCTTCGAAGGTTTTCGGGGCCACGGCCACCCAATCTGGAAACTGGAGCGATAGCGCTACTTGGGGTGGATCGCCTCCGTCTGGCGACGAAGAAGACGTCACGATTCCGATGGGTTTCACCGTCGCTCTGGATACGAGCGATGAGGTGGGTGAGATTCGGGTTATGGGCAAACTGACCGTGGCGACTGGGACCTATGAACTGACATGCGATTCCTTGATCGTGATGGGGGCCAATTCGGAATTCGAAGTCGGTACTGAAAGCGAGCGGTATTCCGGCGACTTCACCTTGACCCTCAAGGGAGAACAATCGGAGAATTTTACGCATGGATCTCACGACATGGGTTGGCGGGCTTTGTTGGCTGTCAATGGCGGTACCCTCAACTTGCATGGCGAAGATCGCGTGGAGTGGACGCGACTCGATGCGAATGTCGACGCCGGCTCTGGTTCTATCACGGTAGCCGATGCAGTGGACTGGCGGCCAGGCGACGAGATTCTATTAGTATCCTCCACCAATGATTGGAATGAGGCTGAAGAACTCACTGTTGCCTCCGTTACAGACGGCGGCACGACTGTGAATCTCACATCCAATCTCGCCTATTGGCATTGCGGCACAATCCAGCAGTACACGCGTCCTAGCGACGGCAAGACGTGGACGGCGGACATGAGGGCGGAAGTCGGTTTGCTAACGCGCAACGTCACTATCCAGGGCGCTGAGGACAGTGTCGCCACTGGCACTGGAGCCCACATTATGGTGCACGGCGCCGATCCCGATATGGCCTCGGGTTATGCCTACATAGAAGGCATCGAAATTCACCGTGGGGGCCAGGAGAGCATACTCGGGCGCTATCCTTTCCATTGGCACCTAGTTGCAGGCAATGGGACTGGGCAGTACTTTAACGACAGTTCCATTCACGATAGCTTCAATCGAGGTATCACGATTCATGGTACAGACAACACCACGGTCAGCAACAATTTCATATACAATACCATCGGCCACACCCTCTTCCTGGAAGACGGCGTGGAAGAGAACAACATCATTACTTACAATGTAGTGTGTCTGACCATACGACCTGCGCCGGGCACCGAAGTGACGCCCTCGGACAACGAGCTCAATGAAGCTCAGAATCGCACCCCGGCGTCGTACTGGATCACCCACCCCAATAACATCGTCGACTTTAACGTGGCTGCGGGTGGTGAAGGTACGGGCTTCTGGTATATCTTCCCCAACCGGAGAATTGGGCCCTCCGCCAACCTTGCGTATTACGATGATGCCATCATCGCCGGTAAAGCGACATTGGGTTCCTTCAACGGGAACACGACTCACAGCTACATGAATGGCTGGGACATTTTCGACGGACTCGATACGGATCACAGCATTGCAAAGAATCGCGGTTGGAACAATGCCACTGACCATGTCTTTGAAAATGCCTTGTGGTATGCCAACGACACCGCTCTTTACACGGGCACCGGGGGGCAGGGTAATTATTTTCCTGTCGAAAACGTGATCAAGCGCAACAACGTCATCGTGGATAATACAAATGCGACCATGCTCGCCAGCTCTACCACGATCGAGGAGAGCGTCTTTGTCGCTCGTTCCGGATTGCCGCTGAACCACGAGCCGCGACGCATAGGTCATAAGCTTTACGACGGCGCTCCGGATCTGAATGATTGCTATTTCGTTGGCTGGGATGCCCCTCTGCCCTTTACGAGCTTCATACAAACAGTGGGTGGCGCAACACAACGTCTTAACTGGGGATTCTCTGGGGTCGAGACGGACCACCCCGGCACGAATATGACCATGCGGTTGCATGACTTTGATTTTGGCGATGCCTGGAATGCCAATACCCAATCAATGGCTCATCCTCGAAAGTGGCAGAACGTCCTCTCTGATGGCGATGGATCGCTTACCGGGTTGGCTGACAGCTCGTTGGTCGCCAACCATCCGTGGTACTTTACAGGCAGCGAGACGCTCTACGCCGGCGCGCAAAACGTCTACCATGTGCCCCATAAATTCGCTCGAATCACGCAGCGGGGACAAAACAGATTTGGTACCCACCATATTTTTACCCGCGAGAAAAGTGGAACGCCGACCGAAACGTACTTTCATGTTAATGGCTTTGAAGAGCACAATTCGTTCGCCGCCATCGTGAACGAGGATTACGAATACAGCGTTACCTTCTGGGAAACCCAAAGCTATAATCCTGCGCGATGGGAGATGTGGGACGCCGAGCCGGGCGACGTGGCCATCGTTAAGTTCAATCACATGGATAAGGTGAACGGGCTTGCTCCGACTGGAACGGCTTATAACTCGGTAGCGGAAATTCTGTCGCCCTCATCGACGACAACGGGCCACTACCTGGATGGAAACGGTGTCCTGTGGTTCCGCGTAGTCGCCACTTCGGCGAGCCATCAAAAGTTCGGATTCTCCTGGAGCAGCGGAAGCGCGGCTTACGTGTACAATGGCTCGGACGACCTCGACCTCGACGGACGGACCAATGATGAGGAAGGCGGCCCAAGCCGGGATACAGACGGCGATGGTTTGCCCGATTATGTCGACGCCAACAACGACAGCGACGGCATGTCGGACAAAGATGAGCTGTTCTACGGCCTCAACCCCGACTCAGCTGCGGACTTGCGCTATGAGTTCGGTGCGCATGGCGGTGACGGGTGGAGGACTACTGGGAATACCGTACACCGTGACAACGTGGATGGCGCCTACGAGTTCGTAGCGGGAAGCTCAAGCCAGAAGCATATGCAGATTGCAGGCCAGACTGACATAGCGCTCCCCGGTAGCGATATCGACGAGATCACCATTCGCTACAAGTCGGACACGAGTGGACGTATACGATTCCTCTGGTGGAAAGCAAGCGGTGGTACTTCCTTTGTAAATGGACCGGCCTACACCGGCGGCAGCGGCTGGACGGAGCACACCTTCGATCTCGGTAGCAATAGCAATTGGGCGGGTGAGACTATTATTCAATTGCGCGTGCAAGGCCCAGCAGTCGAAGGCGCCGTAACTTCGGTTGACTGGATACGCGCCGGAACGCAGAGCGATCTGCCGATCATTACCCTTGGGTTTCTGGATAGCATGATCGCCGACGGGGTTCCGGAATCGCTCAGAGGTCCCGAACAAGATGCCGATGGAGACGGTATCCAAAATCTTATAGAATTCGTTACTCGGACGAATGCCAATGATCCAATGTCCTTCTCGTCTCCGTGGATCTCGATTCAAGAAATCGAAGGCCAATATTTCCTGGAGGCCACGGTCCAAGTCGATCCGAACATCGATACGCATCTAAGCGACATCCAGTTCAGCGTGTCCCCGAGCTTCCAGACCTTGCTCGCCGCCGAACTCGTAAGCGAAGTCATCCTCGAAGAGGGTAAAATGGCCGAACGAACCTATCGATCGCTCGCTCCGCTCGCGGAACCGCCTCAATTCGCCCGACTGGTCGTATCGGAAAATGAACTTTGAGCGGATGAAAGGAGCCGAGCCCATTTTCGTTTCCCAAAGATTTAAGATAGAAAAGCGAACCATTCATAACCACGGAGGACACGGAGAAATGGAGGAAGGAGACGCGATCTGCGTCTGGGGTTCTCTGTAGCTCCGTGTCCTCCGTGGTTTAGAAAACGTCTGGTTCTGAAGAACTCGAAGATAGATGGATATAACTCAGATACCATTTCATTCTCTCCTGGGGGTTGAGAGATCGAGCCAAGAGGGGTTTGTCTTTTCGCTACCAAACGATGAAAAGTACACGAATCACCTTGGGATTGTTCATGCCAGCGCCTTGGCTTCGCTTGCTGAAATTACGAGCGGAGAGTGTCTCCTTTCATTGTCGAAAAAACTAAGCTACGAGATTGTTCCCGTGGTAGGTCGACTTGAAATCCGTTACAAAAACCGAGCCGAAGGGGCCGTGCATTCCAGGTATCTGCTAAGAGACGAAGAGCACGAAGCATTTAGTAGGAGACTAGAGTCTAGGGGAAAAGCGACTTTAGCTGTGAAAGTCGAAGTATGTGACAGCGAGGGAACGCAAGCGCTGACGGGAACGGTCGGTTATATCGTTTGGAAGAAGTGAATCTGGTTAAAAGGAAGGCAGTTGAATCAACTCGATACTTGGACACTCTCTTATGCTTCGTATGAATAACTAAAAATGAACCATTCAATTCGTCTACCATTTGTATCCATGTGTTCGATTGCGCTTGGACTGTTAAGTCTCATTTTGCTTGCGGCGCCAACTCGCGCTCAGACGGAACAGGAAGCGCCTGCATACGACGGGTCCGTGCCGAAGCCTACGCTCTCTGAGGTGCCTTACGGCGATCACGAACGGCATGTTCTCGATTTCTGGCAAGCGGAGGCCGACAAGCCGACCCCGCTGGTTTTCGTCATTCACGGAGGCGGTTGGTCAGGCGGGAGCAAGGAGCGTTTGGCTCGATTTGTGGATGCAAATGCGATTTTGGATGCGGGCATCTCGGTGGTGGCTATCAACTACCGCTTAATGAAGCATTCCCAGGATGTGGTCCCGCCGGTCAAAGCGCCTTTGCATGATGCGGCTCGGGCATTGCAGTTTGTGCGTAGCAAGGCGATGGAATGGAATATCGATAAGGAGCTCATCGGCGCTGCGGGAGGTTCTGCGGGCGCCTGTTCCAGTCTTTGGCTGGCCTTTCATGATGACCTCGCGGATCCATGGAGCGAGGATCCCGTTGCGAGGGAATCGACCCGTCTCTACTGCGCTGGCGTCAACGGGGCTCAGACCAGTTTGGATCCCAAGCAAATGAAGCAGTGGATTCCAAAGATCACTTATGGCGCTCACGCTTTCGGAAAGAAGAACTTCGATCAGTTTCTTAGTGATCGGGACGAGATTATTCCGTGGATACAGGAGTACTCGCCTTACGCGCTGGTGAGCGCAGGGGATTCTCCAGTGGCTATTTTCTATAGCCGGGCCCCCGGAGTGGATGAGGTGAAGGGTGTAGCGACGCATTCGGCTCATTTCGGATTAGGGCTAAAAGAACGCTGTCATGAGCTCGACCTACGCTGCGACATCGTTTATCCGGGCGCGCCCCAGGTGACGCATAAAACGGCTACGGACTATCTCATCGCGACGCTCACGGCTCCTGCAGGAGAAAAATGAAAATTATAAAGACGTATGGCGTGGATTTCAGAAACCTTATTCGCGAGTGATTGGAATAGAGCATCTAGCAGATTGTAGGAGCGGGTTTATCCCGCGATTAGGTCATCATATTCAAAGGTTTATCGCGGCGTAAAGCCGCTCCTACATCGACTTTGGGGACGATCTGAATGGAGATGGAGATGGTCGCGTGTGAATATGAAACAGTCTACTCCCACGTCGTCATTCGATTTGAGGTTGCTGGCTACCCTTTGTCGTCCAGGTATTTCCAATCGCCTTTGAAGCGCTTGAATCGAGAGCATTCGTGGAGCTCGAAAGGCTCTCCGTTTATGTAGTACTCTGCGACGAATTCGACCTTTCCTGTTTTGTCTCCTTCACCGCCTCTTGTTTTGCCCAGAATGGTGAGAAAGCTCCAATTCGCTTGGTAAATGGATTTCTGAAGTTCCTCCCGTAATCCTGCCTCTCGCGTATCGGGATGCGTGGTCTCGACAAGGTAGTCCACTCTTCGAAAGAAGTACGCGCTGTATCGCGAGCGCATCAATTGCTCGGCGGTTTTAGGCTTTTCTTTGCCAAAGTGGAACGGGCGGCAGCAAATACCGTAGTTGAGCTGGCTCTTGCATGGACAAAGTGAAATTTCTCTCTCAGTCGGAATACGCTCTTTGTTCTGTTCCATCTGCTTCACACCGTTCGTATTGTGGGCCATTATTCAAAGTTATTCTGCCAGCGGCCTATTCTTAGTTGGACTGCCCCTCGCGATTGCGGATCTAAGGGTGGGAAGGAGATAAGGAGTTCTACGACCTTCAGGAATCGCATTGGATTTGGGACTGCAAACTGGGTATGGGTCATTCGAACAGGCGTTTATTCGTTCTGTATCTCCAAGGGGTAGCCAGTTTCGTTTCTCGCGCCGCGGGAGCGCCATTGTGGATAGATTAACCCTTTAGGCGCATTCTTACTCGTTGATCTCCCGATGGGATTCGTGAGAGTGTCAGAGAACCGGTTGTTTTCGTTCCCGTTCACTCAATCCCTTTTGAAGAAGGTCTGAAAGTCGGGACGTTCCCAATATGCAGTCGGCTTCAGCGAAACTAACCCCAAATCAGCATGATACCCAAACTCGTTTTCTCTCTCGTCGCAGCGTGCTTGCTCGGAGCGTGCGCCACCCTGCAAACCCAGGTCGATCCCACTGTTGGCGAATGGAAGTATGTCATCGAAAACCTTCCCCGCGGCGAACCTGAAGGTACGTTTACGATCGCGAACGGCGGAGATGGCTATACGGGAACGCTTCAAAGAAAGGGGAACGAAGATAGCGTTGCGCTCGATGATATCGCGATGGAAAGCGGCGTTCTCGAAAGCAGCAATTTCCAGGCGCAGGGAAATACTGTGGTCATGAGCGGAACCTTCGAAGGGGAGTCATTCGAGGGAACGCTTTCGGTTATGGGGCGAACCTTTCCTATCACGGCTGAAAAGCAATAGTGGGTTCGCGTTGAGGGAAGGCGCGGCGGGCTCCACTTTGATTTTGCCGTAAGCAGTTGTAAGTGGTACAAACGCGGCGCTGCGATGTAGTCGGATCTGCAATGAATCGACCGTTTAGATCTCTGCGTCCTCCGCGCCCTCAAGCGCAGCGAGCGGTTAAATTAGGTTATTTAGAAATTCGTTTCCCGGAAACCCTCTTTAAAATTGTTAAATAGAGGCAGAATCATCGTTAAAGATGGATCTAATCATACTCGTTGACCCGTTCCTTTCTGTCTAACTTCAAACCAATGATGCCCCAGCCAATTCGCTTAACGACGAGCTTAAGCATTGACTGCTCTACCGAACGATCGTTAGGTGGCTCTGATCTTTACTCAACCTCCTTGTTGGAACGCTCGGTGGTGGGTGAAAAGCAGACTTCGAAGCGATTATGAAAATTGAGAATTTAGCGAGACCGATGGCGACCGTGGAGGGGCAGGCCCGGAACGAAGAAGTTTTTCGGGCGGCGGCGGAATTGATGGCCCAAAAAGGCTTTGGAGGCACGTCTATCGGCGACATCGCTCAGGCGGTTGGTATGACCAAAGCAGGCCTCTATCATCATATTAGTAGCAAGCAGGACATGCTCTATCAGATCTTGAATTACGGCATGGACCTTGCGGATACCCTGGTGGTGGAGCCGACTCGCGATATTGCCGACCCCGAGCAACGCTTGCGCGAGATCGTTCGAAGGTATGCCCGCGGATTGATCGAAAGCGGGACGGCCTTCGCCTTGATCGCGTCGGAAAGAAAATGCCTTGAGCCGCTTCAGGGAGAAGAGTTCGAACGTAGGATCGAGGGATTTCGTAGTTACATTATGGGAACGTTGGAGGAACTGAATGCAAAGGGCCGGCTCTATCCGCAGAATATCCGGATCACGACCATGCATATCATAAAAACGATTCTTGGCATTGCGGACTGGCGTTCGCCGCAGTTCCCAGCGGACGCGGATCAAATCGTCGAGGAAACCGTCAATTTCGCCCTGCGCGGCGCGCTGAAGCCCGAATGAATTTAGAATTCCATCGTAGAATGAGCGCTTTAGAAAAGCATGATGGTAGGGCAGTCCGCATGAGACGGTCTCTGAATCATATCTCCACCCTTGCGGCCCTATTTGTATCCGCTTTCTGCATATCGGTAGCGGGCGCGAAGGAAGTCGTTATTGCGCCTCATACTTTCACAATACCTGAGGGCTACGAGTTGGAACTCGCCGCGGCCTCGGGGCTCGTCGAGAGGCCGATGCACATGTATTTCGATGACGAGGGGGCCTTGTATGTAACGGACAGTTCCGGAGACAGCCGACCTGCTCCGATTCAGCTCGCGGAGCCCAGCCATCGTATTCTGCGTCTCGTCGATAAGGACGGTGACGGCGTTTTCGATGAATCGACGGTATTCGCCGAAAAGGTACCTTTCCCGGAAAGCATCCTTGTTCATGAAGGGGACATCTATGTCGGCGCTCCGCCGCATATTTGGAAATTCAGCGATACGAATGGGGACCATGTAGCCGATGAGCGAACGCCTTGGTTTACAGGCGGTACCGTCGAGAAATGCGGCAATGATATGCACGGCCCTTATCTGGGGCCGGACGGCTATTTCTATTGGACCAAGGGCATTTACCTGGAGCAGAGCTTTCTCCTCGGAAATGGAAAGCTGCATCGCTCGAGGGCGCCTCATATGTTTCGAGCCCGGCCGGATGGCAGCGAGCTGGAAGTCGTCATGACGGGCGGCATGAACAATCCGGTGGGCGTGGCTTTCAGCGAAACCGGGGAGCGTTTTCTCAGTGGCACGTTTTTCGTCCACCCGAAGACGCATCCCGGACAGCGCGACGGCATTCTGCACGCGGTCTATGGCGGAATGTACGGGAGAAAGAATCCAGCGGTCCTGTCCGGTCACCCTCGTACAGGAGACTTTTTGCCGATCATGAGTCACATGGGGGCCTCGGCCTCTTCGGGCGTTTTGATGCCTCGTAACAACGCCTTGGGGCTCAAGGGAGACCTGCTTTGCGCGGATTTCAACCTGCGACGCGTATCCAGGCATCGTTTGAGTCCTTCCGGGGCGAGCTACGCTTCGGAGATCTCGGCGCTTCTGGAGAGCGATCAACCGGAATTTCATCCCACCGATGTGATCGAGGATGCGGATGGCAGTATCTTGGTGGCGGATACGAGCAGTTGGTATAAGATGTGTTGCCCCACATCGACGATCGTCAAGCCTGAGGACTTCGGCGCGATTTATCGTATACGCAAAAGCGACTCTAACGCTCCTGATGATCCCCGAGGGCTTGAGCTAGATTGGGAGAACCCTGCAGTCGCTTACCTCTCCGATGAGCGGCCCGTGGTCGTGGCTCGGGCCATTGATGCTTTGGCGAAAGAAGACAACATCGCTGCCTTGAGCGCCTCGAAGGCCGGCGTGCCGGCCTTGTGGTCCTTGCACCGTATTGAGGGAGCCGCCGCGCGAAAAGCGATCCGGGAACGCATTAACCAGGGAAGTAAAGCGGAGCGTTCGGTGGCAATTCGAAGCGCTGGACTTTGGCGCGATGCCGGTGCGGCGGAGGCGCTCAGCCAGGCTCTGACGTCGCAGGACGCCCATATCACCCGACTGGCCGCCATGGCGCTGGGCAGGATCGGCGATCATTCGACGAAGAACGCTTTATTGGAAGCGGGCAAGGGAGAGCTCGATCCGTTTCTAAAGCACGCCATCACCTATTCCCTCTTTGAAATGGGCGTCGCTGGAAGCGTTGCGGAATCGCATCCGTTAGGGACGCAGCTTCGCAAAATGGATGAGGTAGCTAAGAACGGTCCCAATCCGAATGTGCGGCCCGATATTGCGCAGGCGGACCCAGTCGAAATGGATGGGGCGAAAGTGGCGCATCAGTATACGCGTATGGGCGAGCTCAGAGGACATTTCATCAAGAATAGGGGCGATCCCAAGCGAGGAGAGAAGCTCTTCGCCGATCCTGCGAACCTGTGCATTACCTGTCATCGCTTGGGCGATCTGGGAACGGACTTTGGTCCGGAATTGACGCAAATCGGCGCCATGCGGGGGCGGTTCGATATACTGGAAGCCATTGTGTTTCCGAGCGCGTCGATCGTCCGCTATTACGATAGGGTGGACGTGCAAACGAAGCAGGGAGCAACGCTATCGGGACTTATCAGTAGTGAAACCGAGGATACCATGACTTTATCTCCTGCGCCCGGAGCGGAGATTCCCGTTCGCTCGAAGGATATCGTCGAGGCGAAGTATTCGAGCGTCTCCCTGATGCCCGAAGTGTACGATACTCTTTTGAGCGAGCAAGACCTCGCCGACCTCGTCGCCTACCTAATGCAGGCAAAGTAACCCCTGGATTTGATGGAGGTTGATAAGATGTTTTTAAACAGGATACGCCCTGGCGAACCAGGGCTGCATGATGACCCGCAGTCGCGGGTCTACATGATGAATCAGGCAACGAACTCATCCTGTCGCCGACGCAGGAGGTATCATGTAGCCGCGACTTGTCGGGGCGTATCCTGTTAATCCCATTTATTGAAGTTATTTAGTTAATCCCAAGAAGTGCATGAAAGAATTACCCCATTCTCAAAACGGTCTTCATCGCCGCGACATGATCAAGGGCGTGGCTGCGGCTGGCCTTGGTCTCGCCGCGGGCTCGGTTGGCGTATCTAGTTTATACGGACAAAGCTCTTCGACTGGATCGAACCCGATTCAAATTGAAAACGCCAAGCCGGGCACGCGCGATTGGCTGCTGACCAATCAGTACATCGATCCGGATACATGGTGGCGTAGTCCGCGGATCGAGGGTTACTGTTCCGAGGCGAGTGTGAAGGCGGGTGATACGCTTAAGATCATGGTGAGCACGAATCCAGTGGCGGAGTTCAACTTGGAAATCTTCCGCACCGGTTACTATGGCGGCGACGGGGCGCGTTCCATGATGAAATTCGATTTCATGCAGGGCAAAGCCCAGCCGGATCCCCCGATAGGCGAAAACCGCTTGCGCGAATGTACGTGGGAGCCGTCGGTCGAATTCAAGATTCCCGATGATTGGGTGAGCGGCGTCTATATCGGCAAGCTCACGACCAAACGGATAGAGGGGGTTTATCAAAGCCGACTCACCGCGAGGGAGGGCTTGCAGAGCTACGTGATTTTCGTCGTACGCGATGACCGTCCGTGCGACCTGCTGTTTCAGGTTAGCGACTTTACCTGGCAGGCCTACAATAGCTGGCCCGATGACCAGTGGTCGCTTTACCATGCCGACAAGTTTGAACTCAGGCCTGCGGGGCGGAAAAAATGGCTCACGGGTCCGGTAGGTTGGGTGAGCTTTGACCGTCCCTACGCCAATTTTTGTCAGGATCATCTGGTCGATCGACCTTCCTCGGTGGGATCGGGCG
>Ga0208127_1000277_pt1 | contig 26541 bp, 24 predicted proteins | sample ETNtaG_6_FD_185751 | JGI IMG/M metagenome (GOLD analysis project Ga0208127, IMG submission 185751) | Marine microbial and viral communities from oxygen minimum zone, Eastern Pacific Ocean - ETNP201306SV45 (SPAdes) (version 2) | ecosystem: Environmental > Aquatic > Marine > Oceanic ... | reverse complement strand
CACGAAACCTTCCACGTTGTCCGACCAAAAAGAACTACTAAGGCTGACCTCCGCTAGCGACGGATCGACCAAGGCAATTTGAATCGGGTTGCTGCGGTTGAACTCTCCGATCAAATCGCCCAATTGAATTTCATCGTAGTCCAATAGTCGAGGGCGCCAGAGATGCGCTACATCGATTTCCCCGCTCTCGATAGAGGTCACTTCGACTACAGGCACCTCGCTTCGCAGGCTTACTCTGGCCCGTTGCCCGATTTCCAAATACGAATCCGTGTTGGCTTGCTCAGCGCCGAATGACAAAGCGCTCGGCTTAACGTTCACGATACCTTCGGTCACGATAACGTCCACTTCATCCGCCGATAGCTTGACGCTGAACATCGTGCCTACGGCTTGAACGTCGACACCGGCCACATTGACGATGAAAGGTCGATCCGGGTCCTTGGCCACATCGAAACTCGCCTCGCCTTTCGTCAGGTAAACGCGTCGTTCGCTATCGCTGTATTCCGTCCGTACGACGGATTCCCGATTGATCTCGATAACGGAGCCATCCTCAAGCGCTCTCTCCTCGATCCTCGCCAACAGTTCCAAGGCGGGCTGAATCTTCAAACCTGACGTATCCTCCGGAGCGGATACATCGAAGTAGAACATGAGAGCGATCACCGCCGCGATCGGCATAGCCGAGAACAGCGCGATATTCTGGACCAGGCTCCTGGGCTTGGAAACACGAGCGCTTTCCGAGACTAGAAGATCCGGATCGATCCGCGCGTGGTGCTTCAAATGAATGCCCGCTAGGCGATCGAAATCATCCCAGTCGTCGAGGTACCTTCCGATCGCCTCGCGGTGAGCTGCATCCTGAGCCAACCATTCCGTATAGCGATCTTGCTCTTCCGCCGTCAATCCACGGTCGAGCCGAGCCAGCCACTCGGAAGCGGCTATCTCGATCGGAGAGTCTTCATCATAATCTGATGGAATATTCGTCATCTTGATTTTCGAGTCTTGTAACCTCGCTGCTTGAAAAAGGCTGTGCACTTGCGCATGCCGATCCCTATTTGAGCCTCAACCGTATTCTCCGAAACGCCCATTTTCGCAGCTACTTCCTTTTGCGTAAGGCCGTAAATTTTCTTCAATGTCATTACTTGGCGGCATCGATCCGGCAGCGATTGTATCGCCGCGACCAGTTGATCGATTTCCTCCTGATGGACCGCAGACTCGAAAGGACCCGCCATCTCGTCAGCCAGGACCAACGGGTCCAGGCTTTCAGTCTCAGGACTGTACTCGAGACTCATGCGTCTCAGTTTGTTGATCGCCAAGTTCCGCGACACCACAAACAGAAAGGCCTGCGGGTTAGGAATGGGACCGGATTCATGAATCTTCAGGATGCGCGAATAGGTCTCCTGAATGAGATCGTCCACATCCCGAATGGCGGAAAAACGCGACTTTATCCAACGGCGCAAGCCAGCCTCGTGAGGCAAGACCTCATCCACGAACCAGCTCGATTGCTCTGTCTCTCTTTGGGGCATAGTACAACGGGAGGCGCCTTGGGGAAAGTCGCCTCTTAAGGGTTAACATTTTGGGGTTGGTTTTCCATTAAGAAAAATAGGAAATTTCTTCATCGGTAGAAATTCATGGAAGGGCGTAAGCCACGTAGAGGTCACCGCTCGGTACGGAACGTCCCCCTCCGCAACCGATCACGATGTACTGCTTCCCATCCACTTCGTATACGGAGGGAGTGGCCTGACCGCCGAAGGGTAGCTTGTCTCGCCACAGCTCTTCGCCCGTCTGGGCATCATAAGCGCGGATATGGCCATCGAGACTAGCGCCGATAATGAGCAGGCCGCTGGCGGTGACAACGGGACCGCCGAAACTGATCCGACCGGTGGGCTCGATGCCTTTCTCGATCAATTCGGGAAACTCGCCAAACGCCGTTCGCCAAACGTACTCGCCCGCGCTCAGATCGATGGCGTTCAAGGTGCCCCAGGGCGGCTTGATCGCTGGGTAGCCCTGCGAGTCCTTCCACATTTTGTTGCCGGTGTGCGTGTAGGGCATGAGCGGCTTTTCGTCGGAATCGTTGAAGGCGGGATACGGGTCGAAGTCCTGCGACTCATTGAGAAACTTAACCAAGTGATTGGTCTCATTCCCAATTAGATGAGCGAAGGGAGGCATCGTCCCCTTGCCCGCTCGGATGACTTGAACGATTTCCTCGCGCTTCAGTCGATCCGTAACGCCCACCAGACTGGGAACGATCTGTCCGAAAGCTTCGCCGCCTTGAAGATCGGCTCCATGGCAGTGGACGCAATTTCGTTTGTAAATCGCCTCGCCGAGCGATTGAGCGCTGGTATCCAGCAGCATTTGAATCGCAGGCATATCGTGGGCATTAAAATAGAGGATGCCGTCCGGATCCATGGCCGCTCCGCCCCATTCGACGCCACCCCATACGCCAGGAAAGATGATCGACTCGCGTTGATCGCTCAAAGGAAGGAAGGGAACGTGAGGCTCGAGCGTTTGATATTTGGCGAGGATTTCTTGCTTAGATTCGGGAGTCACGTCATTGACGTCCGAAATCGGAAACTCGACTCGCGAATAGGGAGCGGGCTTCACGGGTCGCGGCTAAGTCGGCCAGGCGCGCTCGCCCGGAATCTTAGACGTAGGAACCGGCACCTCCTCGATTGGGAAAAGCGGCTCACCGGTCACTCGATTGAACACGAAGACGTAACCATGCTTGGTCAGCAGAGAGACGGCGGGGATTTCTTCTCCGTCTCGCCGCATGGTGAAGAGATTGGGCGGAGACGGCAGATCCATGTCGAAGATGTCGTGATGAATCGCTTGAAAGTGCCACTTGCGCTCTCCGGTCCGAGCATCGAGGCAGATCAAGCTGTTGCCGAAGAGATTCTGCCCATGACGATCGCCCCCGTAGTAGTCGAAAGATGGAGACCCGGTTGGACAATAAACCAGTCCGCGCTCCTCATCAAGAGCCATGCCGGTACAAACGTTGGCTCCGCCCGCTCTAAGGTAGGCGTCTTCGGGCCAGGTTTCGTATCCAAATTCACCTGGGTGCGGAATAGTATTGAATCGCCACACTTGCTTGCCGGTTCGAATGTCGAATGCGCGGATGTGTCCGGGAGCGGCCGGCAGGGCTTCGGTGACACGGCTGCCGAGAATGAGCATGTCTTCGAATATGACGCCCGGCGTGGTGGGAGCGTACGCGAGAGTGTCTACATCCCGGCCAAGGCCCTTCCGCAAATCGACGACGCCGTCCTTGCCGAAGGAGGGAATCAGTTTTCCCGTTTTCGCATCTACGGCGCAGAGCAAATGCTGCGAGGAGTAGATGATCCGTCCCTGTTTGCCATCGCTCCAGTAGTGGACACCGCGATTGACCCAGCTGCGATGGACGTTGGGGGCGTTGGCGCCGTGCTCGATTTCGTAGGGATCGAATCGCCAAATGAGCTCGCCGGTCGCCGCGTCGAGGGAGAAGAGCATCTTGTTGCCGCCCGTTCCATAGAACCGCCCATCGATGATAAGCGGATTGCATTCGAGCTTATCCCGATTCTTGGTTGGAAACTGCGACGCGTCGAAGGTCCAGGCGACTTCCAATTGAGCCACGTTTTCAGGCGTGATCTGGGTCAGCGTCGAATACTGGCTCGAGGCGTTATCGCCCAAGTAGGTGGGCCAGTCGCGGTCAGCTCCCAGACACAGAACACAGGGGAAGAGGAACAGAAGAAAACTGAAGATTCGATTGGGGCGTAGCACTGGGTCGGGAAGATAAGCGGAGTCGATTTTCGCTCCGTTCGCTTCGATTGATCAATCCGTAAGGATATGCCCAAAAGGTCAAACTGCGCGCTTTTGGCTCAGGCGGGCTTGGAACAGGCCCGGGCGCAGCTCTCAATCTCGCAAAAAAAGGAGCAAAACCCCAGGCGGACAAAGCTCCTCCCAGAACTAATTGTTCCAATTTTTGAATACTGATATAGTCTAACATTCGATCCATTGAATGGGAGTCCGAATCCTCGCGACAGGCCTAATCTCGAGACCCGATACGCGGAAGCGCAACAGAGGTTTCCTTCTGTTATAGATGCAAACCAATCAAGCGCGGATCCCCCGGTTTTATCTGCATATCTTTTGAACGAATCTGCGCGCGCTTTGAGATAGCTGATTTCTAGGACAAGATCCTTTATAGAAGAAAACCGGTGGAGTTTCGATTGGATCGCCTCTGTCGATTTCACCCTTCCCCTTACGGCTAACCTCAACCGCCTATACAGCCTCCCCGATCGAACGATTATGAAACCCTCTAAAAGCACTTTACTGTGGATGTACGAAACGATGGAAACGAGCCGTCGCTTCGAAGAGATCATCTCCAAGATATACCTCGAAGGCAAAACGCCTGCCTTCAACATGACCAATGGACCTCTCCCCGGAGAAATGCACTTGTCCAATGGTCAAGAGCCCGTAGCCGTGGGCGTTTGCGCCCACTTGGCGAAAGGCGATGTCGTCACTGCAACGCACCGTCATCACCACCAAGCGATTGCCAAAGGCGTCGACTTGAAGCGCATGGCGGCGGAAATGTTCGGCAAGGAAACCGGCCTGAGCGGGGGTCGAGGCGGCCACATGCATATATTCGATGCGGACGTTAATTACGGCTGTTCGGGAATTATCGCTCAAGGCATGGGACCTGCCTGTGGGGCGGCCCTGTCGCGCAAGTTGCGAAACGAAGCGGGCATCGCCGTTTCCTTCATTGGCGAAGGCGCGGCCAATCAAGGAGCCTTCCACGAATCCTTGAATCTGGCCTCCCTCTGGAATCTGCCAGTCGTCTTCGTCATCGAGGACAACGGCTGGGGCGTCTCCGTATCCAAGAAGAACTCTACAGCTGTCGAGCGAAATGACGTTCGGGCAGCGGCCTACAACATGCCCGGACATCACGTGGAAGGAAACGATCCCATCGCCATCTATGAAGTCGCTGGCGAAGCCATCGCCCGCGCCCGGGAAGGGAAAGGGCCCAGCTTGATCGAGATCGAGACCTATCGCCTGGCGGGCCACTTCATGGGAGACGTCGAAGGCTATCGTCCGGAAGGAGAAAAGGACGCCCTCTTCGCTAAGGATCCGATTCCGAAATTGAGCGAGTACTTGATAAGCGAAGGGCACGCGGACGAAGCGGCGATCGCCGAATTGCAAGGCAAGGCCCAGAGCCGAGTGGACGAGGCCATCGCATTCGCGAGAGAAAGCGAGTACGCGCCCGTAGAAGAAGCCTTGAATGCCGTTTTCGCCTAAGGCGCGGCCAACCTTAATTTAGATAGGACACGACAATGAGTGAAGCAACGAACACCGACCGCCACCTCACCATCGCTCGCTCCATGGCCGAAGCCATCGAGCAGCAAATGGAGAAGGATCCGACCGTTTTCGTCATGGGAGAAGACATCGCCGAACTAGGCGGCGTATACGGAAATACGCGGGGCCTTCTCGAGAAATTCGGCCCGGAACGCATTCGCAATACCCCCATTTCCGAAACCGCATTCATCGGAGCGGCCGTCGGAGCCGCTCAGGACGGCATGCGGCCGATCGTAGAATTGATGTTCGTCGACTTCATCGGCGTTTGCTTCGACGCGATCTACAACAACGGGGCCAAGAATCACTATTTCTCTGGCGGCCAATTCAAGGTGCCGATGGTGATGATGACCGCAGTGGGCGGCGGCTACTCGGATGCGGCCAACATTCGCAATGCTTGTACGCGACTTTCGCTCACATGCCCGGCATGAAGGTTGTGTGCCCATCCAATGCCTACGACGCGAAGGGCCTTATGAACGCTGCTATTCGCGACGACAATCCGGTTATCTACATGTTCCACAAGGGACTGCAGGGCATGGGTTGGCTGGGACCCGAACCAGGAGCAACCGTTTCAACGCCAGAAGAGGAATTCACCATCGAGATCGGCAAAGCCAAGGTCGTTCGCGAAGGAACCGATGTAACCATCGTCGGTTTGACCATGGGCGTGCATGACGCGCTGAAGGCCGCCGACAAGCTCGCAGACTCTGGCGTCAACGCCGAGGTAGTGGATCTGCGCTCCTTGGTCCCGCTCGACCGCGAAACGGTCATCGAATCGGTGGCTAAGACAGGACGCCTGATCGTAGTCGACGAAGACTATCATAGCTACGGCGTTTCGGGCGAAATCATCGCCACGGTGACCGAACACGATATTTCGAAGCTGAAAGCCTCGCCGCGCCGCGTTACGTATCCAGATGTGCCCATACCCTTTTCGCGTCACTATGAACAGTTCTGCATGCCCAATGCGGACAAAATCGTGGACGCCTATCACTCCATGGTGAAAGGAGACGTCGTCTCGGTATAATCAGACGAAAATCACTGATAAGCCTTGGGCGAGAGATCCCATACCCCTTTGCATCGCCACCCGTCATAATTTTGCATTGAAAGCAAAGTTTTCAAATCCTGCCACCGATTTATCGGGGATCCTGCCCTCGCAATAGCGAGGATCTAGCGAGACACGAGCGATGTTAATGAAATTTTATTTAACAACGTTCACCCGCTTTGCGGGTTCTCTCGATCCCTCGTCGAGACTCGGGGCAGGATCCTCGCTACTCGAGGGCAGGATTTTCCATTTTCGATGCAGTTTCGATTGGCTTCTCGCTAGATTTCTAGGCGCGCGAATTTTTCGCTAGGAGTATTGAGTTAAAATATGGATACTGAAATTTTGATTCCTGAGAATTTATGGGAGGGAGACGATCAATGCGTGATCACGAACTGGCTGGCTGCCGATGATGGGATCGTCCAGAAAGGCGCCCCACTTGTTGAAATCATGGTCGAAAAAGCCCAGTTCGAAATCGCGGCTCCGTCGACCGGAACGCTGTCCATCGAAGCAGACGTCGACGACATTGTTTCCAAAGGCGACATGATCGGCATGATCACTTGAAACCGAATTTCCCTACAAGACTTAGGTAGCGGCCGATCTCCGAGCGGCCACTTTTTTATTTACGCAATCGCAATGGCCGCTCGGAGATCGGCCTCTACCCTTTCGAATGTCTCTATCGCTTCCTCGCGAGCTCCCCTATTCCCAATGCGCGCTTCGATCGACTTCTCATGCCGTATTTAAATCCTGACTACGCATTGCAGTGCGAAGAGACTCTGCTTGACGACGTCGTGGCGGGACGCCGGGATACGGGCTGCCTGATTTGGTCAACATTCCCTTGCTTGGTCACTCCGCGTTCGTACTCGAGGAACGAGTGTTTCGCGAATGCCCGTCGCAAGATGAAAGCGATCGGCTGGCCCGTCTACGTGCGTCCCACCGGAGGCGACGTAACCCCTCAGGGACCGGGAACGCTCAACGTGTCGACGGTTTTTCGCATGAACAAGAGCGAGAATCGAAGCCTCGACGATATCTATCGCTGGCTATGCGAGCCATTGATATCGTGGGCAGGGAACGCGGGCCAGCATGCCGGTCACGGTTCGATAAATCGTTCGTTTTGCGATGGACGATTCAATGTAGCCGTCGAAGGACGCAAACTGGCAGGTACTGCTCAGCGATGGCGCGCCTGCGCCTCTCGCAATGGAGACTGGGCGGTCCTGGCTCACGCGATCATTCTCGTCGACGCCGCGATCGAGATAGGCGTGTCCGCGGTAAACCGATTCTACGAAAGCTGCGGCATTGAAGACCGAGTAGACCCAGACGCTCATATAAATTTTTCCGAAACGCGCGCTCAAGGCAGACATCGATTCGACCTAAGCGATTGCGAGGCGGAACTGTGGGAGAGATACAAAGCGGCTTTGGAGCGAACCACGTCACGTCGCGCTGCGCCGAAGCAACCTATCGTTTAGCGATTCCCCTGTAGCCACGCCAAGGATTAGGCGTGGATTCCTTAAGCGCATGCCCGCTTATCAGGAGTGAGCGACTTGTCTCGGCGTAGCTCGAAGACGGATGTTCAAACGTTGATTGGGTTGAAGATTTTAAACATCGCTGCGCTGGATCCCCGCATTCGCGGGGGCAGGATCCGACTTCGTCGGGCAGGTTTATGATGGATGTGTCGTTTTCGAATCAGAATAGCAGGAAAGATCCTGCCGCGTATCCCGCGAAGCCCATACACGTCAACTTAGAGACTATCAAATAAAGATTGTTGTTGAGGAATTGGCCACTACCGAGCGCTTCGCGATATGACCACAAGAGCCCAAGAGGGGCGAAGAAGCACGAAGATTTCGAATTTCAAGATCATCTTTGCGCATTTTTGCGCCTCTTTGTGGCTATAATATTTTCTACTAAAGTTAAGTTAACGCCAATGCTCTGAGTGGGAGAAACAATGTTTAAAACTCTCGATTCGATTGAGCGAACATAGAGAAAAACACTTTCAACCTAGAAACTCCCATGCACGAAAATTGACCTTTTGCGCACATCTTTAAGGATCGATCTAAACGCCCTTCTCCCAATCGTATCTATCCTGTCTCGCTTCTTTCGCAATGAATCGCCAATCGAGCCCCTCATTCAGCCTATTCGCAAGCGTCCTATGCGCCGCGTTGTTTCTCCCTGGCTCGTTTCTCCTCGGAGAACTCCCCCCTGCGCCCAAGCATCCTCAGCCTTCGCGCGTGACCGCCGATGAGTGGCGGTCGGCTCGTCAGGAAATCCGGAATGCCAGCTTGGAGGAGAAAATCGAGTACCTGCTCGATCGGGCGGAGATCGAAGATATCATCACGATCTACGCCTACAGCGTCGATACCCGCAACTGGCCCTTGCACGGGGAGATTTTCAACGATACCTTCCAACAGCGTAGAAACGACGAATACCGCGATACCGATAATCAACAGCGCCTGAAAGGCTTGGAGAAATTCTTCCATCGCTTCACGAGTACGCAGCATTTGGGGTTCCCGCTCTTGATTCAGATAGACGGGGACACCGCCTATGCCACAGCCTCCCTGCACGCGCGGCACTACGACGAGAGCGGCGATCCCATGGACAACACCTTGCTCTTCGGCCAATACGAATTCTGGCTCGAACGAAGCTCCAATGGATGGAAGGTCAGCAAGCTCGCCCAAGTGAACCGAACCCGCATAAACACTTCGGAAGCGGAAATCCCGGAATAAAGGCTCTTTTTGGACGCGTCCTAAAAACCGCCTCTTGAAAACGAATTGAAAAGCAGAAACCACAAGAGGCGACCCTTCGTTTTCACTCGATCTTAAGTTAACTCTCCCAGAACACATTGAATAAAACATCCACATCGAACCTGCTCCGTATTCCAGGAGATCTCACCGACGCGCCCAACAGCCGCTTCCTTCAAGCCGGCGAGCTCTACTTCGGCGAATACCATCAACGCGTCGAACAAAAGCCGCGCAATATATTCGTGACGGAACACACCCTCATTTTCGTATCCAAAGGAGCGAAGGTGTTTCGCTTTCCCGACAAGGAAATCGTGGTGGAAGCCGGCAAAGCTATTTTTCTCAAACGCGGATGCTACCTGCTTTGCGAGAGCATCGCCGACCATTCCCACTACGAGAGCATTTCGATTTTCTTCAACGAGTCCACCTTACGGAATTTCTGGCTCGGCCTTAACATTTCGGATACGGATTCCAGCGGATCTTCCACCGAAAATAGCGACATGCTCATCCTCGAGATGTCGCCTGCTCTCGAAGGCTTTCGAGATACGATTCTCAGTTGCTTTAGCTACGAGGGCAGCTTTCTAGAGCAACTCCTCACCATGAAGCTGCAAGAGCTGCTTCTCCTTTTGCTGGATACGCCCATTGCCCCCGACTTGAAGACTTTTTTCGGCGAAATCTTCGACGAATCCCGCACCGATCCCGAGTATGTCGTTTCCGAGAACATGCTAGCGCCTCTCACGCTCGAGGACTACGCGCGACTATCCAATCGAAGCCTCTCCTCGTTCAAGCGCGCCTTTCAGCGCAAGACCGGCCAAACTCCCGGAAATTGGATTCTGGAAAATCGATTGAAGCACGCCCGCATGCTGGTCCAAGCCACCGGCAAAACAATCAGCGAAATCGGCGCCGAAAGCGGCTTTAACAACGCGTCCAGCTTCATCCGATCCTACCGCACGCGGTTCGGTACAACGCCCGCCGCGGATCGTAAATCCGCCTAGGTTCACCCGAGTTGGCACGAATTGCGCATCGTTTGAACGTCAAGGCATGAGCTTTTAAATAGACGTCTCCACCTTACGGAGACAATCTCGCTTCATGACCACGAGAATTCCCAAATCCATTCCAACCTTAAGTTCCCTTTGCCGGGCCCTCCTCCTCGCTATGACGATTACAAGCTTCAGTCTCCAAGTCGCGAATGCGGCCAACTCTAAAAACGCTACGAAGGACTCGAGCGTAAGGACGTCGCAGGATCTTAACTACCCAGCCTCTGCCGTCTGGAAACTGATCGCCGGCTTCAACACCCTCCCCGACTATCACGCCGCCGTTCCCGAAAGCCGCTTGAGCACGGATGGCTCCACTCGCTATCTCACGATTTCCGAAGACGCTGGCGGAGGCGTCGTCGTCGAACGCTTGAAGGAATTCAATGATGACGAAATGACCTTCAGCTACGCGATCATTGGACTGATCGAGAGCCCGATGCCCTTCCGCAACTATCAGGCATGGGTTAGACTCGAATCGACTGGCGAAAACACCTGCAAGCTCTACTGGAGAAGCACCTTCAACGTCGAAGGCTCCACCAAAGAAGAAGCGGAAGAGCTCGCCCGCGTGATCTACCAAGGATGCTACGACGGAATCAACCGCGTCCTAGGCGGCCAGTGATCTGGTTAAACGAATCTCTTTGACGTCCGTAACCGGTAGGGAGGATCGGCTTGATCCTCCGATCCAACTCTTGAACGAAGGGTAAATCAGTCCTCCCTACCTATTCTTCGCTCCCCCTCGCCGCTATGAAAATTGCCCCATTCGTCGCCCTTTCCTTGATGGCTCTAGCGGCATCCTGTTCATCCGAGGTTGAAACCGCCCAAACCGACTATCCACTCGGGGCCTTCAATTTCGATTTCGCCCGACTCGGCGCAGATGAAGCGAGTCAGATCGACGAACTGAAATCGATCGGCTATGAGGGGCTCGTGCTGAATCTGACCAATCCCAAAGAGCTAGCGACTTTGGAGAAATACCAGGCTTCAACTGCCGACAGCGCCTTCGAAATCTACGCCGCCTACGTCGTGGTCGATTTCGCGAAGGATTTGGCCGCTCAAAGCGCATACCTAGACAAAGTCGCTAACGCCCTTAAGAAATCTCAATCGAAGCTGTGGGTTATTCTACGCGTTCGAGGCGGGAAAACCGTCGAAAGCGAGCAGATCGTCTATTTCCTGAGTTCCGCAGCGGCCCGAACGAAGGCCCAAGGCGTCGAGCTGATAATCTATCCCCACTGGTCCGGCGGCAACCCTCTCAACATATGCCTTATAGAAGCCGCAGAGGACGCCCTCCCTTTCCTCGAAGAGATCAATAGCGACAACCTCTTCGTCTCGCTCCACCTCTGCCACGAAATCAAGGCCGGCAACGGACATCGACTCGACGAAGTGGCTGCCAAAATCAAGCCCTGGCTTCGCCTGCCCTCTATCAATGGGGTGGACGTGGATGCAGTGAACGAAGTGGAAGGTTGGGACCGCGGCATTCAACCCCTCACTCAAGGCGACTACGATGCCTCCCAATTGCTCGACGCTCTGAAGTCAGTAGACTACACCGGTCCGGTTATTCTGCATACCTGGGGCCTCCAAGACGAAGCCGCCGACCACCATCACACCTCGTATCAGCGATTCCAGGAAATGCTGAAAACCCTGTGATTATCGCGCTCGTCGCGCCCAACATACAACAAGCCGCCATCAAAACGAACCTGGGTACGGCTTATGCGATTTTGGAGTAACGCTCGTTACCACTTTCCGAATACCGGGAGCAGATCGCCGCAAATATTACTCCCCACGTAAACCGCCGATTACAACGATCTGCGTGTCCGGATTCAGATCTTGGTTCGGGTCAACGAGATGTCCCGCCGGAAAGGAGACCGAAACGGCCGGATCGGTTGTGTCGAGGCACAGAAAGTGATTATTATCTCGGTCGCCGAGTTCCGCCAGCGCCGTTGGCGCAATCTCTTCACGCGAGCCGTCTGAACGCTGCACCGTGACTCGATAGAGCCCTCTCACGGCATCGGCGGCATCATCGCCACTCGGCAGCCGTACGCCACCGGTCCATGTAGCGCGGACGACCTGTTTCGTTCCGATTGGGCAGGCCGAACCGCGGCCAGGCTTAGACCATTCTTCCTCGGAAACGACCTCCGCTAACGCAAGCGTAGGCCCGGCTTCAAGCGGGATAACATCCGTTTCCGCGCCTCTGAAATTCACCTTGTCGCCCGACTTGCCATCCGAAAAAAGATCGCCGACCACAAGCGTCTTCACCGGCGGGTCGTTATCGGCATCGCCAAAATCACCGATGAGGAGTACGGTTCTGCCTTCGCCCGGATCAGTGGCCGGCCTAAGCGTTACGCAGAGAGGCGTACGCTCTGCCCCAGATTGCGTGTAAACTCGGAAATCCTCCGCCTGCAGCGTTTCCGCATCCACCGTGTGAGACAAGACAACCGGCATACCGTCCTTCCCGGCTGCGCCTTGGCAGAGAATATTGGCTCCTCTCGGTAGACTGTTGTCCAATCCGAAAAAAGCAGAGAGCAGGCGCGGCTCTGACGAACCGAATGCTGATTGGGCTGGAATGGCAACTATCAGCAGCATCGCAACGGGGTAAGCAATGCCGCAATGCTTCTTCATCGAGTATAGGAAATTCATGAGTTCAAAAAAACCGAGATCGTAGGAAAGAAAAACAGAAGCATGCTCCGACAGCCATTGGTCTCCAAGACAAATCATTCGACTAAGCACCCACTTCGCGCTACAGTCTGGATACGAAGATGCAACCACGAGAGGATCTCGTTTTCCTGTTTACCAACGAGCAAGACACTGCAAAATCCTGACTGGAATATAACTCAGTCAAAATCCAATCCTATTGAACGCATGCCATTAGCCATAATTACGGGAGGCGCCACCGGCATCGGAGCAGCCGCGGTAAGAAAATTCGCCTCCGAAGGGTTTGATGTCGCCCTGCTCGATATCGAAAAAGAAGCCAGCCTCGCCTTGTGCGAGGAAGCGCATTCCGGATCCGTGACGTTTTTCGAAACCGACGTTAGCGACCGAACAGCCGTCGATACATCCGTTAGGAATGCGGTGGAGAAATTCGGACCGCCGTCGGTCTTATTCTCCAATGCGGGCATCCAACGACTGTGCAGTCTTTTCAAACTGAAGACCGAGGATATCGACGCGGTTATCGACATAAACCTCAAGGGCACGCTTTACGCAGCTGCAGCGGTTGCTCCCTACATGCGGGACGCCGGAAAAGGAAGTTTGGTTCTGATGGCATCCGACCAAGTTTTTTCCGGCAAACAAGGCTCCATCGCATACGGCGCCTCCAAAGGCGGCGTCGCTCAACTGGCAAAGTCCCTTTCGGTAGAACTGAGTCCCTTGGGGATTCGCGTGAACGCGATCTGTCCGGCTACAGTGAGAACGCCTTTGACGGACGAAATCTTCACTCGAATCGGCAAAGAGCAATTTGGAGGCGACACCGACGCCGCTTGGAAAGCCGAAGCAGCCACCATTCCCCTAGGACGCATTGCTAGCCCCGAGGAAATCGCCGATGTCGTCTACTTTCTAAGCTCCTCCGAATCATCCTTCATGACGGGAGCCCTCATTCCGGTAGATGGCGGTTTTTCCGCTCAATAGTGGCAAGCTATGAAAATCATCGATGCGCACCACCACTTCTGGAGCGTGGGTAGCGGCAACTACGACTGGTTGAAGATCGGAGATGTGGAAATGCTATGGGGCACTCCGACCGACCTGCCCCGCGACTACTTTCCCGAAACCCTTAAAAAGGACGCGGGCTCCTGGCAGCTCGCAAAATCCGTGCACGTGCAATGCGGCTTCGACCCAAACAATCCGTCAGGGGAAACCGAGTGGCTGCAAAGTCTGGCCGATAGAGAGGGAACAGATGGATTCCCCCAAGCGATTGTCGCATACGCCGATTTTTCGTCGGCGAATATAGAGGAAGTCCTGTCTCAACATTGCGCATACAGAAACATTCGCGGAATTCGACAAATTCTGAATCGGCACCAGAACCCAAGATGGAATATGGCGGAGCGCGACTACTTGAAGGATGCTCATTGGCGTCGAAACTTCGGTCTGCTTCGAAAACACGACCTATCCTTCGATCTGCAAATTTACTACCAGCAGGCGGATGATGCGATATCTCTGGCCCAGGAAAATTCGGATACGCTATTCATCCTCAATCACGCGGGAATGCCTGCCGACCGCGACCCCGCAGACATAGCAGCATGGCGAGCCGCGATGCAGCGCCTGGCCGAATGCCCAAACATGGTCGCTAAAATTTCCGGCCTCGGCATGTGCGACAGAACTTGGACCGTGGAGAGCATTCGACCCTTCGTAACGGATATGATAAGCGCCTTCGGCATAGAACGATGCCTATTCGGTAGCAACTTTCCGGTCGACAGCCTCTTTAGCGATTACCAAACGGTTTGGCACGCCTACGATGCCATTACAAAGGACTTCTCCGACGACGAACGAGCCCTGCTGTACCACGACAACGCGGAAAGGTACTACCGGATCTAGAATGTCACCCCCAATAAACAATAGCCGCATGATTTCCATTCAATCTCTCAAACCTCTCGTTGGCCGCGCGCTCGCTGCCACCGTCGTTGGTGCCTTCGCGCTGATAGCGACGCTCGAAGTTTCTCTAGCCCAAGACGCCGCCACGCCCACCGAAGTCGCAGAGCCCATCAAGGTGATGAGCTTCAACATTCGAAACGGCAAAGCCAAGGACGGCGAGAATCACTGGGAGAAGCGAGACTATCTGGTGGCGGAGACGATTCGCCTATTCGATCCAGACTTGCTCGGCGCCCAGGAAGTCTACGATTTCCAGGGCGAATACCTGCAGAAGAGTCTCCCCGAGTATGGCTTTCATGGAGTGGGACGCAACAACGGCATGACCGAGGGCGAGTACGTTCCGATCATGTACAAGAAAGATCGATTCCAAGTGACCGACTCTGGGCACTTTTGGTTGAGCGAGACCCCGGATGTCCCGGGCAGTAAGAGCTGGGATACGTCGCTCACTCGCATGGCTTCATGGGTTCAACTAAGCGACTTACAAAACGACGGCGCTCGAATCATATTTTTGAATACGCACTTCGATCATCGAGGCAAGATAGCCAGACTGGAATCCATGCGACTCATCAGAAAACGCGCTGAGGAATTCATGGCAAAAGGAATCCCATTTATCATCGTCGGCGACTTCAACACCACCGAGGACCGTCAACCCTACGCGGAAATGACCTCAGGCAGCAACGGAAACGCAGTTCCCATTTTCGACTCCTTTCGTCAGGCGAATCCCGAGCGGAGCCCCAATGAATCCACTGGGACTCGCTGGATCGGCAAACGCGAAGGAACCCGGATCGACTGGATTCTGCATTCGCAGGAATTCAAGACGCTTCAGTCTGTGATTAATTATACCAACGACGCCGGCCGTTATCCCTCCGATCACTATCCCGTACAGGCCATCCTGAGACTTAAGAACGAGTGACCTCGGTCCTCCGTCTTCACTCCGGAGAGAACGCCCCAGGCTGGAACGAAGAGCTCCAGCTCTTCGAGAAATAGCGCGCCCACCGTCCACAACAGGCGAGCTTGCCAAGCCCATCGGATAGAGGTGTGATACTCTAAATGAAGCTACCCCTCGCCTTCCTTCTGTTTCTTTCCACCCTATCCACTTCCTTCGCCACCACCTCCTGGACCGCGGGCGCTTCCGATGAAAACGGCCAGCGCATGAACGGCACGGAGATCCTCAAACTCGCGAGCCATCAAGGAAAACTCTTCGCCGCCACCAGCATGTGGATGGAAACCGACCACTCTCTCAGCGGCTGCCAGGTCCTCGTGAAGGAATCGGCAGATTCGGATTGGAAAGTCGATTTGGAGATGGGCGTAAATCACACGCGAATGACCGCCCTCCAGTCGTTCGAATTCAGAACGGATCACGAGGGCAACGCAATTGAACCCGTAAAGATGCTCCTAGCGGCCCCGCTTTCCCGTAGAGGCGTAGTATCGATTTGGGCGCGCCAGGACGAAAGCGACGACTGGCTGGAGTTTCCTTTGGGAAGCAGCCGGACCACCTCCCAGGTTCGCGGGATGGGATTTCATCGGGACACAGTGACCGGAGCCGACATGGTGTTCGCCGGCGTGAGCGGCAGTAAAAACGCCGAGCCCTCGCTCGGAATGCTCACCGCGACCTACGACGCGAATGCGAAGGGCAAACTCGTTTGGAGCCGCAAACCAGAGTTGATGCTACCGAAAGGCCAGCGCTTCATGGAGTACGCGGTCTGCAATGGCAAACTCTACGCCTCGTCCACCAAAGACATCTGGGTGCGCAAGGACGGGAAGAAGCCGGAATGGAAATCCGTCTACCACAATGTGCGAATGACTTCCGGTGGCGGTATTCGTGGCTTGGTGACCGTTCCCGCGCCCTCGGGCGACAAGGAAGCCTTGCTCTTCATCACCACCGGCGTCGCCCGGATGCTCGATCCCAACCGAAACAATACCGTTAAGAAGGAATTGGATATCGCGGCGTTCCTGGCCAAAGAATGGGACCTGCCTATCGACGGCTCATTGGCAGGCTACAATAAAATCGTGCGCGACAAAGGCCCCGACGGTCAAGACCGTTGGCTCATCGGTTTTCAATGTAGTTACGACAAGCTCTATGTCGAAAGCGGAGGCCTGGAAAAGCATAACATTCGCATCAGGGACGATGGACGCCGCCCCATCCGCTACTTCGCCTCCGAACGCAATTTTCTTATCCGAACCCTTCAGAGAGGAAAACCCGTCTACACGGTCCGATCCTTCGAGGCCGCCGGCAAGGGAGAGAGCGGCGCCGTGCGATCGATCGTGAGGTCTCCCTTTGAAGGCGAAGAAAACACCCTATATCTTGGCGGCGGCGAATGCAACGGTATGCCGAGCCACGACACCGGATGGATTTACACCGTATCAGCGAACCCGGCACAGAACTTTTCGGCAAAGCCGACTCCGGGTCCCGCCTCTGCCCAAGTCGCGGTCAAGGAGACCAAAGTCGCCTCGAAGAAATCCGATCAACCCAACATCATCCTCATCCTAGCGGACGACCTCGGCTATGCCGACGTGGGCGTTAATGGGTGCGAGGATGTGCCGACGCCGCGCATCGACTCGATTGCCGCCAATGGCGCGCGCTTCACCAATGGATACGCGACTCACGCCGTCTGCTCCCCTTCGCGAGCTGGACTGATGGCAGGCATGTATCAGCACCGTTTTGGATTCGAGCGTAACTCCGGTCCCGAACGCTATGCCGCGGCCAACTTCGGCGTCCCTCGTCGCATTCCCCTGCTTTCGGAAAAGCTAAATGAAGCTGGTTATGCGACGGGCATGGTCGGGAAATGGCATATCGGATTCCGAGAGGGCCTACGCCCGCATGAACGCGGCTTCGACTTCGCCTACGTATTTCACAGCGGAGCAAGGAGCTATTATCCTGAAACCAGAAACGGAGATCCGCTGTACCGCAATGGCGTCCGCGTCAAACAAGAACCCGCCTACCTCACCGACGCCTTCGCCGAAGAATCCGTCACCTTCATCAAGCGAAACCAAAACAACCCCTTCTTCCTCTATTTAGCATTCAACGCGGTTCACACGCCTATGGAGGCGACGGACAAATACCTGAACCGCTTTCCCCATATCAAAGCCAAGAAGCGGAGAGCGATGGCCGGTATGCTCTCCGCCATGGATGACGCTGTAGGCGAAATTTTGGATACACTCTCAGAGCTGGATCTCGACGAGAACACCCTCGTCATGTTCTATAGCGACAACGGCGGCATCCCTCCGCTGAACGCCTCGCTTAACCATCCCTTCCGCGGCATGAAAGGTACCCTGTACGAAGGCGGCATCCGCGTCCCCTTCCTCTTCCAATGGCCAGACCAAATACCAGCCGGCAGTCTCTACGAAAATCCGGTCATGGGATTCGATTGTCACGCCACCGCCTTGGCCGCCGCCGGGCTATCGGACACAACGACCCGCACGATCGATGGCGTGAACCTGCTTCCCTTCCTCAAAGGCAAAGCAGGCGTTCCACACGAAGAACTCTTCTGGCGCTCAGGCGCGAAACACGCCCTGCGCAGGGGTGACTGGAAACTGGTCAATGAACGAACGGGAGGTCAGGTCTTGTTCAATCTAAAGGAGGATCCGCAAGAGACCACCAACGTTTCGGCCCAGCACCCAAACGTTTTTCGCGAAATGAAAGCCCGCTATCAAACCTGGAGTCGGAGCATGATGAGGCCGCAATGGATACGCCAAGACCAAAATAACGCCCACCCCGGCGGAGAGCTCAAATCCAAGCCCCAAAACAGTCAGCGCAAAAAGAACCTGAAACGCGATATCCCCGCCGTGAAGTAAGCCTCACACCGCAACGATCGATTTACCTCCAACAGAACAATGTACACTATGCTGTCCCACCTCTTTCGACTTAGACCGTCTCTTATTATTTTCTTTCTGGCTTCTGCCTTAACCCTGGCGGCCCAGAAGCCTCCGCCCAACGTCCTCTTCATTATCTCCGACGATCTCGATTGTCGGGTGGGAACTTACGGGGACTCCGTTGCCATCACGCCCAATATCGATCGCCTCGCGGATCGCGGCGTGCGATTCGATCGAGCCTATTGTCAGTTCCCGCTTTGCAACCCAACCCGGGCGTCCCTGATGACCGGACGCTATCCGACCACGACCGGCGTCATGGACAACAACACGCTTCTTGTATTGCGCGACGGTTGGGAGTTGCTGCCGAATTGGTTCGAACAGCAAGGCTACCAAATGGCTCAGTTCGGGAAAATCTACCATGGACCCAACTCCGGCGTTCGCGAAGGCGAGCCGCTGACGAAAGCCTTTCAGAACCGGCCTTGGTTCACGCCGGAGGAACGGGCCCAGCAAGCGGTTGAGGAGCCGAACTATTGGGAATCCAATTTTTCGCCCTACCGCCATGCCGAGTTCGACGATCCAGATCGTTTCAAATGGGCTAATGAATTTGGTCCCGTAGAAGAAACCAATCGCGGCACGGATGCGCAGTTCGCCACCGAGGCGATCGCCAGCATGCAGGAGATGGCTGCCGACAATCGGCCTTTCTTTCTGGCAGTTGGTTTTAAAAAGCCGCACGTTCCACTGAAAGCGCCGCAGGAATATTTCGATCTCTTTAAAGCGGAACAGATGCCTTTGCCGCCCGATTTCGCTACGCGCCCAACAATTGGAGACAATGTACCCATAGACGAATTGCGCGACAATATCGATCTCTACTCGACCCGCGAATTCACCACGCGCGAAGCCCGCGAGGCGATCAGGGCCTACTACGCCTGCGTTTCCTACATGGACGCCCAGGTGGGGCGCTTGCTTGACGAACTCGACCGTCTGAAAATCGCCGACAACACCATCATCGTCTTCTGGGGCGACCATGGTTGGCACTTAAGCGAGAAGGGCATGTGGGCGAAAGGAACGCTGTTTGAAATTTCCACTCGCGTACCGATGATCATCGTAGACCCGCGTCAATCGCAGGGAGCCGGCCAAGGTTCGCCGCGTTGCGTTGAGTTCGTTGATATTTACCCCACCCTCACGGATCTCTGCGGCATCGAAAGCCCGCCCGGACTGGAAGGCCGCAGCCTTAGCCCATTGTTGGAAGATCCAACGACCCCCTGGGATCATGCGGCTTATACGGTGCAAGTGCGCAAGTGGTCCGTCGGCCGAAGCATGCGCACGGAACGCTGGCGCCACACCGAATGGGAAGAAGGCAGGCGTGGCGCCGAACTTTACGACCACGACACCGACCCTCATGAAATGCGGAACCTCATCGACGATCCCCAATATGCCGCGACCATAGAACGTCTGCAAAAGCGCCTGTGTTCAAGTCCCGTAGCGAGCTCTCCCACTGAGACGTTTGGGAAGCAGCCGCCCTATTCAGGGAAAACGCGTGAATCGAGACGGACTACCGATTCGTTGAAGTCGATTTGACATCCCGCTTTTGACGCGTATGTCAAACGCCCATTCTTTTTTGAAAGACCGTGAGCGCGAAACCTTATCAATTATCAAACTGGAGCAGACAGCCGCTTTTCAATGCCGTCCTGCTCCTAATTGGACTCTCTTCGAGCCTTTGCGCTCAAATCGGAACCATCAATAACGACACTTGGTGGACGGACGACAACGGAGCGCTCATAACCGCTAGTTTGGGAGGGCACATCACCCTGGTGGGCGACACCTACTATTGGGTCGGCAACGATCAGCAAACAACCGTCAACGGGAACGACATTCACCTTTACTCCTCCAAAACGCTCGGCAGCGATAGCTGGAAACACGAGGGAAAGCTGGTGGAGTACGAAGCTGCAGGCGCTACGAACTGCACCCTGCTCCGATCGCCGGCAACCGGTAATTTTGTCATTGTAGGGAAATCGGGACTACAATTCTGGGAGAGCGACCAAGTCACCGGACCGTACACACTCGTCAACTCGCTTCTGAAAGGAGAAGTGGGCAATCGACCTGACTATAAGATCGGAGGCATGTCCACTTTCCAGGATGGAGACGATGCTTATGTCATCACCTCCCGGCGCTATTTGGGCGAGGAGAACAACAATCGCTAAACGGGCATCTACAAACTCACGCCCGACTTCACGGATGTCGCCGAGGAAGTGCTCTGGCTGCGAAACGACAACCGGGAAGCCATGTGGCTCTTCAAGAAAGGCGACACCTACTACATGACCGCCAGTCACACCGCGGGTTGGACCCCTTCAGACTGCTTCTACCGGACTGCCACTAGCCTAGCTGGACCTTGGTCGGAAGAACGGGAGATCGGCATGGATCCGGAACCCACCAACAATCGATCCCGGTCCCACGGCTCGCAGCATCGCTATATTACGCAGATAAACGGTCAATGGATCTACGGTGGCGACCGCTACCCCTACCATGAGCCAGAGTCTTACAATACCAATTTGAACAATGGCATGTACATCCTTTGCCCAGTCATATGGGAAGGCGATCACCCCGTCGTACAGTGGAAGCAGACTTGGTCGATAGACGCTTCCGTATCCGCGTTCGACAATTGGTCCAGTCATCACCTCGTCGATAGCGGACCAGAAGGCAACGACGACGGAGACTTCGCCAACAATCTGCTCGAGTTCGCCCTCGGCGGGGATCCTCGAGATCCTAACGACCAAGGCGCTAGTCCCGTCCTAGAGAATCTAGAAGGCAATTTAAGATTTCGCTTCCCGCGTCATAAAAACGCGTCCGGCGAAATCTCATACAAAGTTCAGTACAGCGCCACGCTCGAGAAGGATTCCTGGATCGATGCCGATACGATCGAGACCGGCACGCAGACTCTCGACGAAGACTACGATTGGGTCTTGAACGACCTATCCGGGTTGCATGAAAACCGCGAGCTCTTTGTACGCATCAAGGTTACCAAGACCGGGTCGTGACCCACTCCCATTGCCAAAGATAATAACGAGGTCAGAACTTGATTCTCGATGCCGCTAGGAGTCCTGACCTAGCAGAGTTCCTCCATCCACCCAATGGCCATCGATCAAGACAGTCTTGGGAATCTCCGGCTCCCCCTTAATGCCGTCTCGAATACGCTCGAGCACCAAATCCACCGCAGCCGAACCGATCGTTCTCGGATGAATATTCACGCAGGATAGATTCCAATCTGGATTGTGCTCCTCTAATGCGATGTATCCCACGTCTTCGGGCACCCTAATCCCTTCTCTTCTAAGATAGGAGAGCGAAGGCGGTTCATGACCGATGATCACATCCGGTTGGTACCGCTCATACCACTCAAGCATTCCTGTCATCTCCTCGACTTCGCTCCAGAAAACGGGAATTCGATTCTTCTTTAAGAACATGCGTTGCTCATAGAAAAATGCCGATTCCCAAGTATGGTTTCCTCTCTCCGCGGTCGTACTCTTCACCGCCAGGCCCGGACGTTTGTATCCATACTCTTTCGCCTTCTCCATAGCGATGCACATGCAATTATGGATATCTACATCCGCCGCAGCGACTGCCGCGGACCGTTCCCACCTATTTGGAGCCCCCACCTCATCCAAGGGGAGCCGTGTCAAATACATAGAAAACGCCCCTATCCCTAAACCCATTCCATTCGAAATCATCCCCGACGGAAAAGAACTTTCTACAAAATTACGCTGAGAGGAAAACCTGGATACAGCATAGCCATCCAGCAATTCATCATACACCCTAGAGCAAAAGGAGGAAGCGACCGCTTCCTCAAGCTGAGAAAGGTCGAGCTCACCTCTAACGAACGCTAGGGGCGTGTCTCAGAAACAGACTCGTCGGTGGTTATTTGCAGTGCAATGGTCGCTACCAGTTTATTTCCGTTTTCAAAACAACCCGCTTGTCACATGGAAAGGGACTGCTTCTAAACCATCGCTGAATTTCTGAGGTTCCCCATTATAGATGATGTAGCGACGGGCGAGTGTGGCGATCGATTTGTTGAATCGATCCAAGCTCTTTTTAAAGGATGCATTGTAGGTCGAGCTCGATTTGATCTCGACTCCAACGAGTTCACGACCCGATTGCTGTATCAGGTCTATCTCATTGCCACGACTATCTCTGAAAAAATAGAGATTAGGCGTGAGCCCTTTATTGTAGCGAGCCTTCATCGCTTCCAGAATCACTAGGTTTTCAAAGAGACTTCCCACGAGAGGATCACGGCTTATCTGCTCAGCCTTTTCGATCCCAAGCAGATATGACAACAGTCCTGTATCCGAAAAATAATACTTAGGCGACTTGATGACCCGTTTTCCGAAATTCTCGAAATAGGGGGCCAACTTGAAAATGATAAAGGACGCTTCAAGTATGGAGAGCCATCGCTTTATGGTCTTGGCATCCACCCCCACATCGCCTGCAAGGCTGTCGTAGTTGATAACCTGACCAACCCGGCCAGCGAGCAGTTTTATAAATTTCTCGAAAAGCGCGGCATCTTTCAACTGGATCAATTGTCGAACATCTCGCTCCACGTAGGTTTGGTAGTAGCTCGCGTACGCGGTTAACGGACGTTGATTCTGATCGTAGACGCGCGGCAGGAATCCCGTGAATAGATAATCCTCGTACGTGTTTAGCCCATTTCCCGAGTCAACGAGCTCGCTAATGGACAAAGGCAGTAGATGCAAAATGCCTGTCCGACCAGCCAGCGATTGAGCAACCGCTTCCCTCAGCTCCAACTGGTGGGAACCAGTGAGAACGAATTGTCCGTTTTGCCTATCCTCGTCGACGATACCTTGCAAGTAACTCAATAGATGCGGCGCTCGCTGAATTTCATCGAAAATCACTTGCTTGCGGTATTTAGACAGCAGGGCTTTCGGATCCTCCTGCGCTATCTCACGCGTTTCAGGATCTTCCAACGTAACGTACTGAAAGCTCGGGAGCGATGATTGCGCCAGCGTCGTTTTACCCGCTTGGCGAGGCCCAAGAACAGTCACAATCGGAAACTCGTCCAACTGTCGCATTAGTTCCGCCTGTATCTGTCTCGCTATCATTGAGCAAACCATAGGCGCGCAAATCCAGACTTCAAGTCCGGATTTGCGCGCAAGTTTTAGCACCGAAACGAATCTCGAGGAATGGCCCCTATTGCGATTTCAGCCTATCCCAATCTTCTTTAGTGGCGGCTGATTTCTGGTATTCCATCACGATTTTCCAGACGCCACGTTTGAGCAGCAGCGCTTCGAGATGGATGTACTCCTTCGTTTTCGATCCATCGGCGTTCTCGCGCTCATAGAGGAAGATCCCGGTTTCATGGGCCGTGGTTTCGTCGCCAAGTCGCTGGCTGAACCGAAAGGCCACACTTGCTTTGATGGCGCCGGATTTCGTTTCGATAAAATCCTTTTCCCACCGTTTAAGCGCGTCCGATAACGGCTGGGACTGCCCTCTCGTTCCCGCGACCAATACGCCATCCGAATAACAGGTCGCTACATAGCCAGCGAAGTCGCCTTCTTTGACGCAGCGAGAAACTTCAGCCCAATAGGCGTCCAATTCGGCTAAACGCGCCGCCTCGTTCGAGGCGCCCTCTCCATATGAAATCGAGAGCGCCGCGAGGGCCAAAACGAAAGTACCCAAACCTCGCAAACTAATCATCCTCACAACATCCTTTTAATAATAATCCAATGTAGCGTAGGCATCTTGCCTGCGAAAACAGGCTGGAAGCCTGTCCTACTTTAATTAGCGAAATAGAGCTAAGAACACTCAGAACGCGTCTACTGCTCCACCACCCAGATGTTTCTGAACTGAATCTTGTTGCTGTGATCCTGAAGCGAGAGCCCGCCGTTCTTGCCGGCCTCTGGCTGACTGCGTCCCTTCTGGGTATTGGAAGTGGGTCCTTTGATCTCGTAATTGTTGTGAATTTTCACTCCGTTGTGCCAGACCGTGACTACTGCGTCGTCGACTTTATTGCCCTCGGAATCGCGACGTAGCCGTTTAAACTCTACATCGTAGGTCTGCCAAACGCCGGGCGCCCAGCACATGTTCACCCGAGGGGGCGATTGCTTGTACAGCGCTCCGCACTCATTCCACATGCCGCCTAGACCATAGCTGTCGAGTATTTGAACCTCATAGCCGCCTGGCAGGAAAAAACCGCTGTTGGCCCGTTTTTGACCTCGGTGCTCCGGCTCGTACGGCAGACGGAATTCAATATGGACTTTCACGTCGCCAAAACTCTGACGCGTATTGATGGAGCCACCGACGCCGTCGTTGTCCTTTTTCGGCAATACTTCGAAGTAGCCGTTCTTGATTAGCCAGGTGGGAGCTTCCCCGCCTTGTCGCTCCCACGCATCCAAATTGGTCCCATCGAAGAGCCTAACTGCATTCGCAGGCGCCTTCGCCCCCAACGTAGGCGACGCGCGATGGACGCGTTTCAGTGAAAACGAGGTGTCGAATGCCCCGCCGGCCTTCTTGCCCGTGAATCTATCCGTAGTGATTTTGCCCGAGTATCCATTTTGATCGAACGTCATCTTCCCGTTTTTCCACACCGCTTCGGTTTTGACCTTAAAGTCGGCCCGCTTGTCGAACTCCTCCATTATCTGAATCTCGTACCGATCGTTGCCCAAACCAATCACACGGGCCACCAAGCCAGGATTATTCTTGGCATTGCCATCTTTTTTCGGGGCATCGACCCAACCGCCTTCCCAATCTCCCATGAAGGGCGGGATCGGCTCCATATTAGCCCAGGCAACCAGGGAACTGCTCGTCCAGAGCGCGGTTAGACAGACAAGGGCGGCGACGTTTTTGAAGGGTGTAGAAGTCATTCGATTCAAACGGGTTAGATTTTACGAAACAGCATCAATAGTCGAACGGACGCCCTTCAGGCAATCTCCGATTGTAGGAGCGGGTTTATCCCGCGATTTTCCTCATTCAATCATTCTCTAAAATATCGCGGGATAAACCCGCTCCTACGATGACTAATTAGACCGTCTCTAAGAAAATGCAAACGAGTCCACGCCGCCCTGCGTCGTAGCTACGATTCACGCAATGAGATCATGCACGACGTGCCCGTGCACATCGGTCAGGCGAAAATCGCGCCCTTGGTATCGGTAATTCAGCTTCTTGTGGTCGATTCCGAGCAAATGCAGGATGGTAGCGTTTAGATCGTGAATGTGGACCGCCCCGGGGGTGAAGTGATGCTTGGATGGTTGGTGCTCCCCGACCAGCGGGTTTCCGTCACTGTCCGTAATATTGTATCCAAACTCATCGGTCTGCCCGTAGGTAATGCCGGCTTTAACACCGCCGCCAGCCATCCACATCGTGAAGCAACGGGGATGGTGATCGCGACCGTAGGTCTCCGAACCGTAGTCTCCCTGAGAATACGCCGTACGTCCAAACTCCCCTCCCCATACGACCAAGGTATCCTCGAGCAAGCCGCGACGCTTCAAGTCGGTTATCAGAGCCATGCACCCGCGGTCGACATCCTTACACTGGGCAGGCAATTCCGTGCGAAGGTTATCGTGTTGGTCCCAACCGCGATGGAATATTTGAATGTTCCGGACACCTCGCTCGGCCAAGCGACGCGCATTGAGGCAACACGCTTCGAAGGTCCCGGGAGTCCTCGCCTTCTCGCCATAGAGCTTCCAGGTCGAGTCCGGCTCCTGATCTAGGTCCATCAGTTCGGGTACTGCAGCCTGCATACGGTAGGCCATTTCATGCTGCTCGAGTCGAGCCAGAATGCCGGGATCGCCAAAGTCCCGATAGTGCTCCTGATTGATCGCCGCAAGCGCATCCAATTGGTGGCGACGATGGGATCGCGATACGCCTTGCGGATTATTGAGATAGAGCACGGGATCCTCGCCTCCCCTGAAAATGACGCCCTGATGATTGGAGGGCATGAACCCGCTTCCCCAGAGTCTCCCGAATAGGGTCGTTCCCTGCTGCGATCCCATCGAATGCATCACGACATAATTGGGCAAATCGGAATTCTCGCTGCCCA